>Ga0307477_10000220_pt1 | contig 79497 bp, 67 predicted proteins | sample atmos_gasesECM2C_FD_203316 | JGI IMG/M metagenome (GOLD analysis project Ga0307477, IMG submission 203316) | Hardwood forest soil microbial communities from Morgan-Monroe State Forest, Indiana, United States - atmos_gasesECM2C_515 | ecosystem: Environmental > Terrestrial > Soil > Temperate...
CCCCGTTGATGCGCTTTGCGCTATCAGTCTTCTATTTAGGCGATTCCCCCCGCGCCGGGCAAAGTTTTTTGGCGCTCAAGTGAGAGAAATTCGAACTGTGTGTTTGCTGCACTAGCAGTCAAACGGCGGCTATCTCGGTTGGCGAGCAAGAATATCCTTATACAATTTGGCCCATTTCGCGCTGTCATTCATATATTTCGGCACGTCCATGAAAGACAGTTTGAAATTGGCGGGCAGGCGCTGAAATTTTAGATTGGCCGGAACATTGTCGTGCTCGGCGAGAATCTTTTGTCCGTCGGAGAGCAGAAAGTCGATGAACAGCATGCCGGCATAAGGGTGCGGCGCGCGTTGGGCGAGGCCTGTTCCGGCGGCAAAAGCGAATACCGGAGGAATATCGAGCTGTTCGATCGGGGCGCCCGCGCGCTTCAAAGGTTCGACCTCGTGATAGTAGATCGTCAGCGCCACCGGCACTTCGCCCGAGGCCACCAGATTCGCCATCAGCGTGTGGCCCTTGCGCACCGAGACGCCGTTTTTGGCGACGATATCGCCAAACAGCTTCAGCCCCTTTTCCTCTCCCATCGCACTGCAGAATGCCATTAGCCAATTATTGTCGTCGGCTTCGATGCCGAGCTTGCCTTTCCATTTGGGATTCAATAGGTCGCCGTAGGTCTTCGGCAGATCGCTGCGGGCGGTCAGCCGCGTATTGTAAGCGCCGGTGAAAATCACCAGGCGCGACGGAAGCCAGGGCTCGCCGGGAATAATCGTGTCGCGCATCAGCTCGGATGCGATCGGCGTCTGCACATCTTCGAGCAATTTCTCGCGTCCGATCGCGATGATCTGCGGCGACGCGGTCTCAACCACATCCATATCGAAGCGTCCGCCGCGCGCTTCGGTCACGGCGCGCTGCAGGATACCCTCGGAATCGCTGCGCCAGGCGCGCACTCTGACGCCGTATTTCTTCTCAAACGCCGCCGCCACTGCGTTCATGTGCTCGGCAATTGCCGAAGTATAGAGATTGAGAAAACCTTCCTTTCTTGCGCCGGCAATCAGGCGCTGCGTGCGATCGGCTCCGGTAAGATGCGCGGCAGCAACCGTCTGCGCCCGCGCCGGCAGCGCCGATACGGCCAGCGCTACGCCGGCCATCCCGCCAATAAATCTTCTCCGATCCACCTCAGCCATAGGCACTATGCTGCTTTTGGCGGCGGTAAATCTGCCAGCTCTTTGCCATAGGCTTCATCCATGCGTGGCGCCATCCCATGTTTTGCCAACGCCTCCTTGAACATCGCGCGGATTTCAGGCCGCTCATCGGCATAATCGATCTGGTCACCGCCGATACGCCGGCTGATCCACGCCGTCGGCACGCCTTGGGAATTCCGTATCAACGCGACCTCGTGCTTGAAGGCAAGATAGCGCGCCTGAACCGTGCCGGAATTGAAATGCTGGTGAAAGAATTTGTTCGGCGGCACGATCAACGTTCCGACCTGCCAATCATAGCGCTTTGGCTCTTCGCCTTCGGCCCACATCAGCGAATAGCCTTCACCGGAGAGAATGATGACGTGTGCAGAAGGTCCGTGCGCGTGCGCCTTCTTGTAGGTTCCGATCGGGAATTGCGAGATGTGGCTCGACATCGAACCCTTGGCCATGTTGAAGCGGATATGGCCGCCCCCGGCGCCGCGTTCCTTCGCGGAAATCAGCGGCAGATTGACGGCATCGGGCACGAAATTGGTGGGCAGCAGAAAGCCCTTCGGTTCGGTCTTGGGCGTGAAATAATCCGGCTCGCCGGCAAAACGGTTCTTGAAATCATAGGCCGTGTTGAAGACGAAGTTTGCGTCATCGTACAGGTTCATCACCGCGGGCCCGTTGGTGACCGCGACATAGCGCACGGGTTCGGAGCCTGAGCCATTGAAATGCCGGTGCCAGCAATTCAGCGGAATCGCGAACATGGCGCCGGCTTTCCACTCGAAACTGATGCGATGCCCCGCGCCGTTCCACACCGCAGTCGAGCCGCGGCCTTCCAGCACCAGCACCATTTCTTCGAATAATTGCCGCTGCGGGCTGAGGCTTTCGCCCGGCGCGATTTCGCATACATAGCAGTCGTTAGAGGTGCGGGACGCGTCGTGATTGATGTAGACGCCGGCGCCGCCGCGGCGCGGCCAGGGCTTCAACGCGACGGTGCGCAGGTTCGCCACATAATGGCCGCCGATGATCTCCAGCCCTTCGGCGCGGACCCAGCGCTGATAGGGCGTATCGCGGTCTTTTTCGGTGGCGAATTTCTTCGCCAGCTCCTCCGAAACCTTTACGTCGGCCATGTCTGCTCCTAAACGAAATCAACGTCCATTGCGCCATGCTGGCCGTCTTTCAAGGGATGCATCTCGACGCTGACCTTATCGCCAGGCTGCATGATGTGCGGCTTCCAGCCCAGCCGGACGGCACCGGTCGTACTCGACATCACCAACGGATATTCAATAGGCTGGCCACTCGCCTGAGGCCATCATTCTCCGTATGGGCTGGGCGCTTTTCCCGTGGCGCCTAGCTTCTGGCCCGAAGGTAGAACCACGCTCAGCAATTGCCCGCCATGCGCGCCGGTCCGCAACGGATGAATTGACGCGGTAATCTTGTCGCCCGCTTTGACCGAATCGGGTTTCCAGCCATTGTGAAGGCTTTGGCCGGGGCCCTGCATCTCGAGCGCATATTCCTGGACTTTCCCGTTCTCGTCCTGGGCCATCAAATAGATCCAGCAATGCGGGTTGGCCCATTCCATCTCCTTGACGATGCCGGTCAAGGTGACCGTTTTTTCCGCGTCGAACATGGCGAAGGAATGATGCGCAGCTGCAGGCAATGCGACCAGCGCCGCTGCAATCCCCGTAAGGCTGAATATTTTGATGTTCATCGGCAACTCCAAAGCGCGGTTGGCCCTATGCGGGCGATCCTATAAGATTGCGGTAAGCTACGGAAGTTACCCGTCGTATCGGGAGGGAAACATGCGTTTGCTCGCTATTGCGATTGCCAGCTTGTTCGCCATGGCCGCTTCGGCTCATGCCGCAGGTTGGCAGGTATACACTTTCGCCGATCAGGGATTTTCGATCGAGAGTCCGGCCGCGCTCGTAAAAGGTGCCGGTATCTATAAGGCCGCCGTTGCCGGGTCGATTCCCACGGTCACCTATACGGCCGAGGCGGACAACATCCGTTACAAGGTCAGCATTGTCGACGTCTCGAAGCGGCTTTCGGAAGCGGTCAATCTCTATGAGGAAATGGAATTCTTGACCTCGCTCGCAGGCAAGGTGCTTGGCAATGACGCGGTTGGCATCGAACCGGGGAAGGACCGGCATTACGGCCGGCAGCTTGTGCTCCAAGCCAAGGACGGCAGCCTCGTCCGCACTGTGCTCATCTATAATAAGGGCAAGATCTATGCGGCCGAAGCGACGATCCTGCCCAACGGCGATAAGGATTCGTTCTCGCCCGAGCGGTTCACCGATTCGATCCTGTTCGATCTCGACGGAGCAGCGCGCGCCCGCGATGCGGACCCCGCGAACTTCACCGGACCAGACGGAAAATAACCTCAGGAAGCGCGGCGAAATCGTCCACCACGGCGTCGGCGCCAAGCTCCGCCACCGGTACCGGAGTATAGCCGTAGCTCATCGCGATGACGGGTATTTCGGCCGCTCGCGCAGCGGCGACATCGACTGAAGAATCGCCCACCAGCACCGCGCGCTCGCGCTGTCCATTCAACGCCTTCATCACTTCAAAGACATGGCGCGGATCGGGCTTGTTGTAGGGCGTTCGGCCGCCGCCAATCACGGCGGGGAAATGGCGCGAGAGCCTCAATTCGTTCAGCAATAACTCAGTCAGGTCCTGCGCCTTGTTGGTGCAGACGCCGAGCCCTGCGCCGGAATTGCCAAGCAGATCCAGCGTCTCGGGCACGCGCGGAAACGGCTTGCTGCCGCGCGCGATATTGGCGCGGTAATAGGTGAGAAACCGCTCGGTCATGTCCGTCATCCGCGCCGGAGCAACCGAGCCGCCCTTGCGCGTCAAAGCATGCTCGAACATTGCGCGCACGCCATTCCCGACCAGGTGACGCAAATCCGAGGGCTCGATTGCCTCGAAGCCGTCCACCGTGAGCACCGCGTTCAGGGCGCCAAGCAAATCAGGCGCGGTGTCGACCAGCGTGCCGTCGAGATCGAAAATAACGGCAATGGGCATTTCCGGCTTACGCAACACGAGTTTCTCCTGCCCTGCCGCCAAAGCGCCGGCTCGCGTGAATTAGCCCAGAAATTGTCGCAGGGAAAGATTAAGCAATATATCGTCGGTTTGCGGGCGCGAGTCTGAGCATTAAGGGCTCTCACAGCGGGACCCCCGGCGGGGAGAGGAACGTTAATAGACCATGAATCACGCAGCTTTAGCCGTAATTGTGCTCGCCGCCGGGCAGGGGACGCGGATGAAATCCGCTTTGCCCAAGGTGCTGCACGCGATCGCCGGGCGCCCCATGCTCGCCCATGTGCTCGGGGTGGCTAAGGAGCTTGGCGCCGAGCGTATCCTGGTGGTCGCTGCGCCCGGGGCGGAAGGCGTGGCAAGCCTGGCGAGCGAATGGGGGGCGCAAACTGTGGTGCAGGATCGCCAACTCGGCACCGGGCACGCCGTTTCGCGAGGAGAAAAGCCGCTCGCCGGCTTCGACGGCAATCTTCTGGTCCTCTATGGAGACACGCCTTTGCTCACTGCCGCGACGCTAAAGCGCCTTATCGCGGCTTTGGACTCAGGCGCGGATTTCGCCGCGCTGGGTTTTCGCGCCGCCGATCCGTCGGGCTACGGCCGCATGATCGTCGAGAACGGCAGCCTTCTGCGCGTTGTGGAACAGAAGGATGCGACTGCCGACGAGGGCCGCCTCGATCTCTGTTTCGCCGGCATGTTGGCGGGAGGCGCCCAGACGATTTTCCGTCTTCTGCGCGAGATCGATAACAGCAACGCCCAAGGCGAGTATTATTTGACCGGCCTCTTTGAAATCGCGCGCAAGCACGGGCTTCGCTGTGCCGTGATCGAGGGTCCGGAAGCCGAGATGCTGGGCGTCAATTCCCGCGGTGAATTGGCGCGGGCGGAAGCGCTTTTCCAGACTCGGCGAAGAAACCAAGCGATGGCAAGCGGAGTGAGCCTGGTTGCGCCCGATACGGCCCATTTCTCCGCGGATACCATCATCGAAGCCGATGCGATCATCGGTCCCTATGTGGTGTTCGGCCCGGGCGTGATCGTGAAACGGGGCGCGGAAATCCGGGCCTTCTGCCATCTCGAAGGCGCCGAAGTGGGCGAGGGGGCAATCGTTGGCCCGTTTGCCCGGCTGCGGCCGGGCGCGGCGCTTGGACAATTGGTCCATGTCGGGAATTTCGTCGAAGTGAAGAATGCGCGCCTCGAGAAGGGCGTCAAAGCCAATCATCTTTCCTATATTGGCGATGCGCGCGTGGGCGAAGGCAGCAATATCGGCGCCGGCACCATCACCTGCAATTATGACGGCGACAGCAAGCATTTCACCGACATTGGGGCGCGCGTTTTCGTGGGGTCCGACGCCACTCTCGTCGCGCCGGTGAGGATCGGAGATGGTGCCTATATCGGCGCCGGCAGCACCATTACCGAAAATGTCGAAGAGGGCGCGCTTGCTTTAGGCCGCGCGCGGCAAGTGACCAAGAGAGGCCGCGCCGAACAGGTTCGCGCGCGCAATAAAGCGCGCAAAGATAGGAAAGCTTGAGATGTGCGGAATTATCGGCATTGCCGGAACGCGCGATGTGGCGCCCTTAATCGTCGATGCGCTGAAGCGGCTCGAATATCGCGGCTATGATTCGGCCGGAGTGGCGACGCTCAACCGCGGCCATATCGACCGCCGCCGCAGCCCGGGCAAGCTCAACCAACTGGTCAAGATACTCGATGAAAAGCCGCTGCCGGGTTTCACCGGCATCGGCCATACGCGCTGGGCGACCCACGGGGCGCCTACCGAGCGCAACGCGCATCCGCACGCCTCCTCGCGCGTGGCACTGGTGCATAACGGCATCATCGAGAATTTCCGCGAGCTGAAACAGGAGCTTCGCGCCGCAGGTCATCAATTCGAGTCCGACACCGACACCGAGGTCGCCGTCCATCTCATCACAAATTACCTCAACGAAGGGCTCGATCCGGAAGCGGCCGCGCGCAAGGCGGTGAAGCGGCTGACCGGCGCATTCGCACTGGTGATGATCTTTGACGGCGAAGAATCGCTTCTGATCGGCGCGCGCCGTGGCAGCCCCCTTGCGATCGGCTATGGCGACAAGGAGGCCTATTTCGGCTCGGATGCGTTTTCGTTGGCGCCGTTCACCGATCGCGTCGCCTATCTCGAAGACGGTGATGTTGCGGTGGCAAAGGGACCCCAGGTCACAATTTACGATGCCGGTGACCATAAGGTCTCGCGCCGCATTCACGTGATCCCGCCTCAAGGGGCCATCGTCGACAAAGCCGGCCAGCGCCATTTCATGGCCAAGGAAATCCACGAACAGCCCGAAGTTGTCGGCCACACTATCGCGCGCTACGTCGATGCGTCAGGCCCCACCGTGAATCTCGCGCCGGATGCTGCCGGTTTGTTCAAGCATGCACCGCGGCTGACGATTTCAGCGTGCGGCACCGCGTTCTATGCCGGCCTTGTCGGAAAATATTGGTTCGAGAAATTGGCCCGCCTGCCGGTAGAAGCCGACGTTGCTTCCGAGCTGCGCTATCGCCATCCGATTTATCCCGAGGGCGGATTATCCCTCTACGTTTCGCAATCGGGAGAAACCGCCGATACGCTGGCGGCGATGCGGGACGCCAAATCCGCCGGCCAGCGGACAGCCGCGATCGTGAATGTGCGCGAAAGCTCGATCGCGCGCGAAGCCGATCTCGTCTGGCCGACCTATGCCGGACCGGAAATCGGGGTTGCCTCCACCAAAGCCTTTACCTGCCAACTTTCGGTTCTCGCTGCGCTGGCGATCGCGGCGGGCCGCGTGCGAGGACACATCGACGCCGGCGAGGAGCATCGGCTTTGCGGGCTGCTCCTGGAGACGCCCCGGCACATGGTGTCGCTTCTGACCCAAGAAGCAAAAATCCAAAGTCTGGGGCGCGAAGTCGCCAAAGCGCAGGACGTGCTCTATCTCGGTCGCGGGATGAATTTCCCGCTGGCGCTTGAAGGGGCCCTGAAGCTGAAGGAGATTTCCTACATCCATGCCGAAGGCTATGCGGCTGGCGAGATGAAGCACGGCCCCATCGCGCTGATCGACCGCAATGTGCCGGTGATCGTGATCGCGCCTCATGACGAGCTGTTCGAGAAAACGATTTCCAATATGCAGGAGGTCATGGCACGCGGCGGCAAGGTCCTGTTGATTTCGGACCGCAAAGGCCTCAAGGCGGCCACCGCTGGAACCTGGGCAACCATCGAAGTGCCCGAAGCGGATTCGTTCATCAGCCCGATGCTCTATGCGCTTCCGGTTCAGTTGCTCGCCTATCACACGGCAGTTGCCAAAGGCACGGACGTTGATCAGCCGCGCAATCTGGCTAAATCCGTAACCGTCGAATGAATTATCCTCCCCCGTAATTACCGGGGAGGTCCGGCCAAAGGCCGGGGAGGGGGCATGCCGACACTCTCTCAGCCCGACGCAAACGCACTGAAGCGCGCCGCTGCCGCCCGCGCGCTCGATTTCGTGCAAGACGGCATGAAACTGGGCCTCGGCACCGGTTCGACGGCCGACTTGTTCCTGGAACTGCTTGCCGAGCGTACCCGCAGCGGTCTGAAAATCATCGGCACGCCGACCTCGCAACGCACCGCCGATAAAGCGGCGACTCTCGGCATCCCGCTGCGCGACTTGGATGAATTGGGCAGTCTCGATCTTGTTGTGGACGGCGCGGATGAAGCCGACCGCAATCTCAACCTCATCAAAGGCGGTGGCGGGGCATTGCTACGCGAGAAGATCGTTGCAGCTTGCGCGAAACGGATGATCGTGATTGCCGACGAAACCAAGCTGGTCGATCGGCTCGGCGCCTTTCCTCTGCCGGTCGAAGTGATCCGGTTTGGGCATGCGACCACGCGCGCGCGCATTTGTGCCGAGGCCGAACGTCTGCACTATCGCGGTTTGGCGCCCGTGCTGCGCCTTGGGCCAGACCGGCAGCCCTTTAGCACCGATAGCGGCAATTACATTTATGATTGTCCGTTCCGCGCGATTTCCGACGCAGCCGTGCTCGACGCCGCGCTTTCATCCATCGCAGGTGTCGTCGAGCATGGCTTGTTCATCGCCATGGCCTCGGCGCTCGTCATCGGCAGCGGCGCCGGCGTGCGAGTCTTCGAGCGATGACCAAATACGATTTCGATCTCTTCGTGGTCGGCGCAGGCTCCGGCGGCGTGCGCGCCGCGCGGGTCTCGGCGCAACTGGGTGGACGTGTTGCTATCGCAGAAGAGAACGGCTTCGGCGGTACTTGTGTCATGCGCGGCTGCATTCCCAAGAAGCTGCTGGTCTACGCCAGCGCTTTCGCCGAAGAATTCGAAGATGCGCGCGGCTATGGCTGGAGCGTAGAGGCGACCCGTTTCGATTGGCCGGTGCTGATCGCCAATAAGGATAACGATATTTCGCGTATCTCGAGCGCCTATCGTAGCGCGCTGGAAAATGCAGGCGTCGCGATTTTCCACGAACGCGCCGCGATCAAGGATGCGCACACGGTTCACTTAAGCAGGTCCGGCCGCGACGTCACCGCGGAAACGCTGCTGATTGCCACCGGCGGCTATCCGTCGCGTGAAGCCGGCGCGGATGGCGCCGAATGTTGCATCACCTCCGACGAGGCGTTTCATCTGCAGCATTTTCCCGAACGCGTCGTAGTCGTCGGGGGCGGTTATATCGCGCTGGAATTCGCGCATATCTTCCATGGCATGGGCGCGGAGGTGACGCTGATCTATCGCGGCCCCAAAGTGCTGCGCGGCTTTGACGAGGATTTGCGCGATGCGCTGCAGGATTCCATGAAGAAGAAGGGCATCCGCGTGGTGCTCGATACGGTTTTTGCGCGATGCGAAAAAACCGCAGCCGGGATTCGCGCGGTGACGGTTTCAGGCGAATCTGTCCTCGCCGATCAGGTCATGCTCGCCATCGGAAGGCTACCTAATACGCGCGGATTGGGACTCGAAAACGCCGGAGTTGTCATGCGCCCTCGCGGCCATATCGAAGTGGACCGCCATTCGCGAAGTTCCGTAGCCAATATCTACGCGATTGGCGACGTCACCGGACGAATCGAGCTGACACCTGTCGCAATCCACGAAGCAGTCTGCTTTGCAAACACGGTTTTCGGCGATGCGCCCATGGCGCCCGATCACGAGCTGGTCGCAACCGCCGTTTTCACCCGGCCCGAGATCGGCACGGTGGGCCTTGCGGAAGAAAAAGCTCTCGCGCGCGGCCACACGGTGGACATCTACAAGAGCGATTTCCGACCGCTGAAGCACACGCTCTCGGGACGCAATGAACGCTCGATGATGAAGCTGGTGGTGGATGCCAAAAGCGACAAGGTTCTCGGCTGCCATATCTTCGGCCCGGAAGCGGCAGAAATGATCCAGCTTGTCGCCATCGCGCTGAAGATGGGCGCGACCAAGAAGCAGTTCGATGCGACAGTTGCGGTTCATCCCACCATGGCCGAGGAATTGGTGACAATCCGCACCAAATCGACCGCGCGAAGTCCGGGCGAATGACTAAGCCGCCAGTGCCCCTAAGCGCGGCCCGCGAAACCACTGGCGAATGCAGGCACCATCGCCTATATCCACCCGCCTGATTGCGTGGAGTTTTTATGCCCGAGCCTTGGAATCCGGGAAGCTGGCGGGGAAAACCCATCAAGCAGGTGCCGCAATATCCCGACGAAGCAGCACTCGCTGCAGTCGAGACGCGCCTGAAATCCTATCCGCCGCTCGTTTTCGCTGGCGAGGCGCGCAATTTGACCGCGGCGCTCGCCCAGGTCGCAGAAGGCAAGGCTTTCCTGCTTCAGGGCGGCGATTGCGCCGAAAGCTTCGCCGAATTTCACCCGGACAATATCCGCGACACGTTTCGCGTCATCCTCCAGATGGCGGTGGTGCTGACCTTCGCGGCCGGCCTGCCTGTGGTCAAAGTCGGCCGCATCGCCGGCCAATTTGCCAAACCGCGCTCGGAAGAAACCGAGACCCAGAGCGGGGTGACGCTCCCCTCTTATCGCGGCGATAATATCAATAGCATCGAGTTCGACCCGCAGGGCCGGATACCCGATCCGGAGCGCTTGCTGCAGGCCTATGGCCAATCGGCAGCCACGCTCAACCTGCTGCGCGCGTTTGCCACGGGCGGCTATGCCGATTTGCACAATGTGCACCGCTGGACACTCGATTTCATCGCGGGCTCCCCGGCCAGCGAACGCTATCGCGCTTTATCCGCGCGCATCGGCGAATCGCTTGCCTTCATGGAAGCCTGCGGCATCACGCCAGAACTGGTCCCGCAATTGCGCTCTACAGATTTCTATACCAGCCACGAAGCGCTTTTCCTCGGCTATGAGCAGGCACTGACGCGGGTCGATTCCACCAGTGGAGATTGGTATTGCACCTCGGCACACCTGCTCTGGATCGGCGACCGCACCCGCCAGCCGCACGGCGCACACGTCGAATTCTGCCGCGGCATCAAGAACCCGATCGGATTGAAATGCGGTCCTTCTCTCAGCCAAGATGAGCTGCTGAAATTGATCGACATCTTGAACCCAGAGAACAAGCCCGGCCGCTTGACGCTGATCTGCCGCTTCGGCGCGGACAAAGTGGGGGAAAAACTGCCCAAGCTGCTGCGCCGCGTCACGGCTGAGGGAAAGAAGGTAGTGTGGTCCTGCGACCCCATGCACGCCAACACCATCAAAACTTCGACGGGCTATAAGACCCGGCCTTTCGATCGCGTGTTGAAAGAGGTGCGCAGCTTTTTCGAAGTCCACCGCGCCGAAGGAACTCACGCCGGCGGAATCCATCTCGAGCTGACGGGCAAGGACGTCACCGAATGTTTGGGTGGGCCGCAGGAGATTTCCGAACAGGATCTTGCGAGCCGCTACGACACCCATTGCGATCCGCGGCTCAATGCAAGCCAGGCGCTCGACCTCGCTTTCCTCGTTGCGGAAAACCTGCGCGAGGAACGTCCGGTCCCCTTTCGCCCCTCGTCTCAGGGCGCGTTTGTCTAAGATTTTACCTTAATTTTCCGAACCTTAACCACGTCCGTAACAAGGCGAAACATTTTATGTGTGGCGCTTAAGCTCCTTTTGCTGGCATTTGGAATCGTGAGTGATTCGACTGCTCGCCTGGGGGATAAGGAGTTTGACCGTTCATCACTTGTCGTCGCAGCGTGCGTTGCGGGCGGCCGTTGTCGGCGCCGGCGTTTTCGGGCGCCACCACGCGACCAAATATATGCGGCTGCCAGGCGTTAAACTCAACGCCATCGCCGATACCGATGCCGAAGCGCGCCGCCATGTTGCGGCGCATCTCCATGTTCCCGCGTTTGCGGATTGGCGCGAGCTGCTGGGCGAAATCGATGTCGTCAGCATCTGTTCGCCGGCCGTCACCCATGCGGCTATCGTTCGCGGTTTTCTCGAAGCCGGCGTCGATGTTTTGGTGGAGAAGCCGATAGCGACGACAATCCAAGAAGCCGAACACCTCATTGCGCTCGCGCGCTCCCGCGGTTTGGTGCTGACCGTGGGTCATCAGGAACGCTTCGTATTCGCCAAGAGCGGGCTGCTCGATTACGGCGATACGCCGCGCTTCATTGAATGTGTCCGCGAGGGTCCTTGGACAGGGCGTGGAACTGATGTCAGCGTGGTATTGGATCTGATGATCCACGACCTCGATCTCGTTCACCGGCTGGTGCCGGGTGCCTTGTCGGATGTGCGAGCCTGCGGACGGTCCGTGCATGGCGATTCGCATGACAAGGTGATTGCCAGCCTTACCTTTGAGAACGGCACCGAAGTCGAGCTCACCGCGAGTCGGGCATCCGAGACCCGGCGGCGTTCCATGCGTATCGTTTACGATGACGGCGATATCGAAATCGATCTGCTGTCGCGCAAAATCGTGAATACGACGGGAAGGATGCTCCACCCTCTCGAGCTGCACGATCCGCTCGCCGAAGCGGTCGCCGCCTTTGTCGATGCCGTGCGGGCGGGCGCGTCGGCCTTGGTGCGTCCCGAAGAAGCGCGCCGGGCGCTCGAAACCGCGCTGCTGATCGAGGAAACGATGGCCCCGGCGGTCGTCGTTCAGCCGCAAAAACGGGCCCGCGCGCGCCGTACTGCCTAAATCCTGCACGCTTCTGCCGCGGCAAATAACGCGCTAAAGACGGCGCATGGCTGCCAAGGCTCCCGATCGCTTTTCCATTGCGCTCGCGCAACTCAATCCCGTGATGGGCGATTTTCCGGGCAATCTCTCTCTGGCGCGCGCGGCAAGGGTGGAGGCGCAGAAAGCGGGCGCGGATCTGATCCTGTTCAGCGAATTGTTCATCACCGGCTATCCTCCCGAAGACCTGGTCTTAAAGCCCGCTTTTCAGAGCGACGCGATGGCCAGCGTCGAAGCCTTCGCCAAAGATACGGCCGATGGCGGCCCTGCGGTGCTCATCGGCACGCCTTGGGTGAAGGGGGATGCGCTCCACAATGCGGTCGCTTTGCTCGATGCCGGCGCCGTGCAGGCCACGACGTTCAAGGTCGATCTGCCCAATTACGGCGTTTTCGACGAGAAGCGCGTTTTTCGCCCCGGCCCGATGCCCGGCCCGTTCAACGTTCGGGGCGTGCGCATCGGCGTTCCCATTTGCGAAGATGTTTGGGGACCCGATCCAGTCGAATGTCTGACTGAGACCGGCTCCGAGATTCTGTTGGTGCCGAACGGCTCGCCCTTCGACGCGTTGAAGCGCGACCACCGGCTGAACATCGCGGTTGCGCGCGTGGTTGAAGCGCATTTGCCGCTTGTCTATCTGAACCAGGTCGGCGGCCAGGACGAACTGGTCTTCGACGGCGCTTCTTTCGTGCTCAATGCCGACCGGCGTCTGGCTCTGCAATTGCCGAGCTGGCGGGAAGCCGTTGTCATCACAAATTGGCGGCGCGAATCCGAAGGCTGGGTCTGTGCTTCCGGCGCTCTCGGCGAACCCGAGGAGCTGAATGCAGCGCTCTATTCCGGGATGATACTCGGCCTCAAAGATTATGTGAACAAGAACCGTTTTCCCGGCGTTGTGCTGGGGCTTTCCGGCGGCGTGGATTCGGCGCTTAGCGCTGCAGTCGCGGTGGATGCACTGGGACCGGAGCGCGTGCGTTGCGTGATGATGCCGTCGCGTTATACCTCGGCTGAAAGTCTGGAAGATGCGGCAGCCGTGGCGAAGCTGTTGCACGTTTCGCTCGATACCATCCCGATTGAACCGCCGGTGAATGCGTTCGGCGAAACACTGGCTCCGGTGTTTACCGGTTTAAGCTCCGATATGACCGAAGAGAACATCCAATCGCGCATCCGCGGGCTGATTCTCATGGCAATCTCCAACAAATTCGGACCGATGGTGCTCACCACCGGCAACAAGTCGGAAATGTCGGTGGGCTACGCCACCCTCTACGGCGATATGTGCGGCGGCTACAATGTCTTGAAGGACATCTACAAAACCCAGGTGTTTGCGCTCTCGCGCTGGCGCAATCAGGTTTTTCCTCAGCAGGCCCTGGGGCCCAATGGGCGGATCATGCCTGAGCGGGTCATCGTAAAACCGCCGACCGCCGAATTGCGCGCCAATCAAAAGGACGAAGATCTGCTTCCGCCCTACGCCGTGCTGGATGGAATCCTCGAATGTCTCGTCGAAGGGGAAATGGCTTTCGAGGAGGTGGTGGCCAAGGGCTTCGATCCGGCGACAGTGAGGCGGGTGGAGCAATTGCTGTATGTTGCCGAATATAAACGGCGCCAAGCCGCGCCGGGCGTCAAGCTTAGCGCCCGCAATTTCGGCCGCGACAGGCGCTATCCCATGACCAACGCGTTCCGCGACGCGCGTTAACCGGCTATGACTGCCGCCATGCCCTTGCGCCTCTACAACACACTGTCCCGGACAAAGGAAGAATTCATTCCCTTGGACTTAAAGCACGTCCGCTTCTACGTCTGCGGCATGACCGTTTACGATTTTGCTCATATCGGCAATGCGCGTCCCATGATCGTGTTCGACGTGCTTTTCCGGTTGCTGCGCCACCTCTATGGCGATGCGCATGTCGATTATGTGCGCAACATCACCGACGTCGACGACAAGATCAATGCTCGCGCCGCGGAAGAAGCAATCACCATTCGAGAGCTCACCGAGCGCACGGTGCGGCAATTTCATGAGGACGTGGACGCGCTCGCCTGCTTGCCGCCCACGCACGAACCGCGCGCAACCGAACATATCGCGGACATGATCGCCATGAACGAACGCCTGATCGCCTTGGGTCATGCGTACGTTGCGGATGGCCATGTGCTGTTCGACGTTTCCTCCAAGTCCGACTACGGCAAGCTTGCGCGGCGCTCGCTCGAGGAGATGATCGCCGGCGCGCGCGTCGAGGTGGCGCCATATAAAAAAAATCCGATGGATTTTGTCCTGTGGAAGCCATCCGCGCCGGACCAGCCGGGCTGGGATTCGCCCTGGGGCCGCGGCCGCCCCGGCTGGCATATCGAATGCTCGGCGATGAGCGAAAGACTACTTGGCGAAACCTTCGATATCCATGGCGGGGGAATCGATCTGGTCTTTCCTCACCACGAGAACGAAATCGCCCAGTCGGAATCCGTCCACAATGGCAAGCCACTCGCGCGCACCTGGATGCACAATGGTTTTCTCCAGGTCGAAGGCGAGAAGATGTCGAAGAGCCTGGGGAATTTCTTCACCATCCGCGATCTTTTGAAAGATTGGCCGGGCGAGGTGCTGCGTTTCAACATGCTGCGCACCCATTATCGCCAGCCGATCGACTGGACTTTGCACGGTTTGAAGGAAAGCTGGTCGATCCTGGAACGCTGGTATGGCGTCGCGGAGCCCATTTGGGCGCCTGCGCTTGGCGCCGATTTCGTCGCGGCTTTGTGCGACGATCTCAACACGCCGCTCGCGCTCTCCGAATTGCACAAAGCCAAAGATACCGAGCTCGCCGGCGGCTTGGGCCTTTTGGGCTTCTCCGCCGTGCAGGAACGCATCGCCGCGAAGCCGCAGGTCGAACCGGAAGCTATTTCGCGCGCCATTTCCGCTCGCGATGCCGCTCGCAAAGCGCGCAATTTCAAAGAGGCCGATCGCATCCGCGATGAACTAGCGGCGAAAGGGATCGTGCTAAAGGATAGCGCCAATGGCACGAGCTGGGACGTCAAGCGATGACACGCGAACGCCTCTACCTGTTCGACACCACCTTGCGCGATGGCGCGCAAACCCAGGGGGTAGATTTTTCCACCGAAGACAAACGCACGATTGCGGAGTCTCTCGACAAGATCGGCATCGACTATGTGGAAGGCGGTTGGCCCGGGGCCAATCCGACCGACACGGCCTTCTTTGCCGATCCGCCGCGCCTCAAGCATGCGCGCTTTACCGCTTTCGGTATGACCAAGCGTTCGGGCCGCAGCGCCGCAAACGACCCGGGTCTTGCCGAGCTCCTTTCCTCCACCGCGCCTGCGCTCTGCATTGTCGGCAAAAGCTGGGATTTTCAGGTTGACGTCGCCCTGGAAATCCCGCGCGAAGAAAACCTCGTCAATATCGCGGAGTCGGTTGCGGCCGTGGTGGCGAAGAAACGCGAGGCGTTGTTTGATGCCGAGCATTTTTTCGATGGTTTCCGCGCCAACCCAGATTATGCCTTGGCCGCCCTGAACGCAGCCCTAAGCGCCGGCGCAAACTGGCTCGTTCTTTGCGACACCAACGGCGGCACGCTTCCGGAAGACGCCTATCGCATCGTATCCGAAGTCAAATCGCGATTGCCCAACGCCCAGCTCGGCATCCACGCGCACAACGATACCGAGCAAGCGGTGGCCGTCAGCCTTGCGGCGGTAAGAGCAGGAGCGCGGCAAATCCAGGGCACGCTGAACGGACTGGGCGAGCGTTGCGGCAACGCCAATCTGTGCTCGGTCCTGGCGAATTTGATGCTGAAGGAACCTTACGCGTCGCAATTCGAAACCGCCGTCACGCCCGGCGCGCTGACTCAGCTCACGTCCGTATCGCGGCTGCTCGACGAGATTCTCAACCGCGCGCCCAATCGCCACGCCGCCTATGTTGGACCATCGGCCTTCGCACATAAAGGCGGCTTGCATGTCTCGGCGGTGCAGAAGAACCCGCGCACCTATGAACACGTGGCGCCGGAGGCGGTCGGCAACCGGCGGCATATTCTGGTCTCGGATCAGGCCGGACGATCCACTATCATGGCCCGGCTCGTGCTCCTGGGCATCGACGTTCTGCCCTCCGACAAGCGCATCGCACGGCTTTTGGACGAGGTGAAAAGCCGCGAATTCCTGGGCTATGCCTATGACGGCGCGGAAGCCTCCTTCGAGTTGCTCGCGCGCCGCGCGCTCGGCCAGGTGCCGGCCTATTTCACGGTGGAAAGCTTCCGCATCATGGTCGAACGGCGGCACAATGCGGTGGGCGAGCTCGTCACCGTCTCCGAAGCGGTGGTAAAGGTGAATGTCGGTGGCGAGACCTACCACAATGTCGGCACGGGCAATGGCCCGGTGAATGCGCTCGATCAGGCCTTGCGCAAGGATCTCGGGCGTTATTCGTCCTATCTACAGGATTTGCGTCTGGTCGATTACAAGGTGCGTATTCTCACCGGCGGCACGGAGGCCGTTACGCGCGTCATGATCGAGAGCGCGGACAAAAGCGGCCACCGCTGGTCCACGGTTGGTGTTTCGGAAAATATTATGGATGCCTCGTTCGAAGCGCTCTCCGATTCCATCTGCTACAAGCTCTACCGCGACGCGGCGCCCGCCTAAACCTGTCCGGCAGTTTTCTTCGCGGGCTGAGTCAGCGGCACCAAGCGATCGGTGAAGATGCTCACAGCTTCTTCGACCGTCGGCGCAAGATGGAAAAGCCCGGTCACATGCGCGCCGGCGAATCCTTCCGCGACGAAATGTTCAATCAGTGATACGAGCGGCGCAAAATAATTCTTGATGTTCACCAGCACGATGGGCTTGGCATGCAGGCGCAATTGCGCGCCCGTGAAGGCTTCGGCGAATTCGTCAAGCGTGCCGAGACCACCGGGCAGAACCGCAAAGCCGTCCGCCGCCGCGAACATACGGGCCTTTCGCTCGTTCATGCTCTCGGTGATCACAATTTCGGAAGCGACGTGCAACGGTGGCTCGATGTGGCGCAGAAATGACGGGATGATGCCGAGAATCTTGCCCCCGGCTTTCGATACCGAAAGCGCCACTTCGCCCATGAGCCCGACACCGCCGCCGCCAAAGACGAGGTTGAATCCTTCCTTGACCATCAATGTTCCGAAACGGCGCGCCGCCTCGGTATAGATCGGGTCCGCTCCATGGGAGGAGCCGCAAAAAACGCAAATACGAGGTCTGACTAAGGGGTTTTGGGGTGTCATTCTGTTCATAAGGCGACCCTAACGGCTTGAATCGCCCAAATTATGGCGATGATTCTGTTTAAGAATTGATGACGAACAGCGAGCCATCTAAAGAGAAACCGCGCTTGCGGCCCGGTGGTTCCGAGAAAGGTCAGGATGTCGTCCTACGGTTACGGCGGAAGATCGCTAAAAGAAGGCGGGTTCAGCAACACTCCGCCGAGCTTGCAACCTCTCATCCAGCTTATGCCGTATCTCTGGCCCGCCGGCAGGCGGGACCTTAAGGCGCGCGTCGTCATATCTGTGATTTTGTTGGTGCTCGCGCCGATCGTCACTGTGATCTCGCCCTATTTCTTCGGGCTCGCCGTCGATCGGCTGCAAGGCAGGCCGGAAGATATCGCGCTTGCGGTGCCGATCGCTTTGATCGCGGCCTATGGCATCGCCAGAATCCTCATGCAGGCGATTGCCCAGTTGCGCGATGGCGTATTCGCCAAAGTCTGCTACCACGCGCTGCGCGTCATCGCGCTGGAAACCTTTCGCCATATGCACGCGCTGTCTCTGCGCTTCCACATCGAGCGGCGGACCGGCGGCCTGTCGCGCGTCATCGATCGCGGCACTAAGGGGATCGACCGCCTGCTGACGCTGGCGATCTTCAATATTTTCCCGACCATCCTGCAGCTCATCTTCATCTGCGCGCTGATGCTGTGGCGGCTCAATGTGTGGTTCGTTGTCGCGACCGCGATCATGATCGTCGCCTATATGCAGTTCACCTTCGCGGTGACGCGCTGGCGCATGCATATCCGCCGCGCGATGAACGATTCCGACAACGAAGCGAACACCAAGGCCGTGGACAGTCTCTTGAATTATGAGACAGTCAAATATTTCAACGCCGAAGCCCATGAGGAGGCCCGCTTCGACGTCGCCATGGAAAAATATGCCCAGGCCTCGATCGTGACCCAGACCTCGCTATCGGTCCTTAATACCGGTCAGGGGATCATCGCCTCGCTGGGGCTGATAGCGGTGATGATTCTCTCCGCGATTGGGGTGAAGAACGGAAGCCTGACGGTGGGCGATCTGGTCATGGCGAACGCGCTGCTGATTCAGCTCTTCATCCCGCTCAATCTTCTCGGCACCGTCTATCGCGACCTTTCGCAGGGCCTGATCGATATGGAAATGATGTTCGGGCTGCTGCACCGGCCTCAGGAGGTGAAGGACAAGCCCGGCGCCAAGCCATTGCTGGTGACCAACGGCGAGATACGATTCGAGAATGTGGTTTTCTCCTACGAGTCTGACCGCACCATTCTGAAAGGCGTCAGCTTCCGCGTGCCTGCCGGCAAAACCGTCGCCGTGGTCGGCCCGACGGGCGCGGGCAAATCCACCATCTCGCGGATTCTTTATCGTTTTTACGACATCCAATCCGGACGGGTGACCATCGATGGTCAGGATATTCGGGACGTGACGCAAAATTCGCTGCGCGCTGCCATCGGCATCGTTCCGCAGGACACCGTGCTGTTCAACGATACCATTCGCTACAACATCGCTTACGGCCGCATTGGCGCCAACGAGGATGAGGTGCTGGAGGCTGCGCGCTTGGCGCAAATCGATCCCATCATTCGCGAGCTGCCGGCCGGCTATGACAGTATGGTCGGCGAACGAGGGTTGAAGATTTCCGGCGGCGAGAAGCAACGCGTCGCGATCGCCCGCACGCTGTTGAAGAATCCGCCCATTCTGCTGCTCGACGAGGCTACTTCGGCGCTGGACACGCACACCGAACGCGAGATCCAGTCAGCGCTCAAGCTGATATCGGTGAACCGCACCACCCTGGTGATTGCTCATCGCCTTTCGACAATCATCGAAGCCGACGAGATTCTGGTGCTCGACAAGGGCCGCATCATCGAGCGCGGCCGGCATGGCGAGTTGGTGGCGCGCGGCGGAGCCTATGCAGCGATGTGGAACCGGCAGAAGGAAGCACAGGAAGTGCGCGAGCGGCTACAGGCAGTCGAAGGCGATCCGGAAACCATGCGCGGCGAGCCGACCGATCCGGCCCAGCGCATTGCCGGTGCCGCGGAATAATAAGTCAGGCCAATTCGATCCGGTCGACTTCGACGCCCTTCATGCCCTGGCGGGTCGAGAATCGCACCTTTTGTTCCGGCAGCAGCGTGGGAATTCCTGACCGCCGCAAAGCGCTGGCATGCACATAAACATCCGCGCCACCGGATTCCGGCACAACAAAGCCGAAGCCTTTTTGTTCGTTGAAGAACTTTACATGCCCTTCGCCCAGCGGGCCCGATGCTTCGCGCGAGCTCCGTTGGGGCCGCGGGCCGCTGCGCGAAGGACTTTGCGCCTCCGCTGTCGAGAGATCGACGCTGTGCACATTGGTGACCTGCATGCCGCGCTGGCCTTGCGCGACATCGCAATACACGGTCGCGCCCTGCGGAAGGTCTTGAGACGGAAGACTTGCCAAGGCAGACGCGTGACAAAACGCGTCCGAACCGTCCTCCAAGGTTACAAACCCGAAACCTTTTGTCGCATTAAACCATTTTACTGTTGCGCGCTGCGGTCCAAATCCGGAGCGGGAACCGGTATGATCGAAGTTAGCCATGATGTGACCGCTGCGCCTTTAATGTCGCGAAATGCCCTCTCGGGACCTTTGCCAGCGGGTTGCATTTTGCTCCCGATGCGCCCTGCGCGGCAAGATGCCCAAAGGGACGGGTACGAAAAAACCGCTAGGTCCAAGGGTTTCCCAGAGGGAATATGGCCTGTTCCGGGCTCTTTTTTTCGCCCCTGCGGAATGCTATAGGATCGGCATCGAAATCGTGATCGGCGCGAGGATTAGTCGTGCCGGCCGATATCACCGATGGTTCACACGACGAGGAGACGCCGATGAAGTTCAAAGCACTTGCTCTCGCGGGAGCAGCGATAGCCATGTATTCGATTCCGGCCTTTGCACATCATTCTTTCGCGATGTTCGATGCCGACAAGAAGGTCACGCTGGAAGGGACGGTTAAGGAATTCCAGTGGACCAATCCGCATAGCTGGATTCTAATGATGGTTCCGAATGCCCAAGGCACACCGGAACAATGGGCGATCGAGATGGGCGCGCCCGGCGGTCTTGCCCGTCAAGGCTGGGTTCCCAAGACCCTCACGCCCGGCATGAAGATTTCGGCGGTCATTCACCCGCTTAAGGATGGCACGCATGGCGGTCAGTTCATGGCGGTGCAGCTTCCTGACGGCTCGACCAAAGGCAACATGAATGCCGCGGCGGGTGCGAACGCAGGCGCCAATTAACCAGGGTTTCCCGATCCGGCCCTAAGGCCGGGTCACTGATCGGGACCGCGCCAGCCGGCGGGTTCCGGTCCGGGAGGGGGTTTAATGGTTTCCTCGTTGCCGGCCGGGGAGGCGAAGCATACTTCGTCTCCCCGCGGCCCCGCCTGTTTTTTCGCGCTGCTGGCGATTGTGGTTGCTGCGATTGGCTTTGGCCGAGCGGAAGCTGCGGGGGCTGAGCCGGATATTTCAGCGGTGTGGTGGGCAACTACGTACAGTCCGAAAATCCAACTCATCGGCGGGGGCGATCTTCCCTATACCGCCGCCGGCAAGGCCGCCTATGAAAAGAACATCGCGGCGCTGAAGAGCGGCGAGCTGATCGACGCCGCCCGCCGCTTTTGCGTGCCTGATGGCGTGCCGCGCATCCTCGCCACGCCCTATCCGTTCGAGATCATCCAGACTCCGGGGCAGACGACGATGATTTATGAACTCAACCACGCGGTCCGCGTGGTGACCATGGACAAGCCGCTGCCCAAAGACGAAGAGCTGATCCCCTATCCCTATTATGACGGTCATTCGGTAGGCCATTGGGAAGGCGACACGCTCGTGGTCGAAAGCGCCGGCTTTAACGACAAGACGTTCCTCGATGCCACCGGCGCGCCGCACAGCGATTCCATGAAAACGGTCGAACGCATCCACAAGACTTCGCCGAACCAGCTCGAGGACGTCGTGATGGTGCACGATCCCGAGATGTTCACGCGGGACTGGAGCGCGCGTTTTGTTTATCAGCTTCGCCGCGACATCCGTCTTGAAGATTATGTCTGCGGCGAAAAACACCGCGACATTTCCTCGGTCCGCGGCGTCCGCGGCCATTAATAACGTCACCCCGCCAAGCGCCGCCATAATGTGCCGATGAGTTTCGTCTTTCGACACTTCCGGCGTCATCGCTGGTTCTACATCGCGCTATGCTTTGGCGTCTCGGCCTTCATCGTCTCGCACGGACAGTCGAAGAATCTGCGCATTGCGGTGACAGGCGACACGTTCTATCTCGTCTATCTCGTTCTTATCGGGGCGCTCGTATTGAACGTTCCGCCGGCGCGATTTCGCGACTGGGCCGACGACGAAGACGAGGGTCTTTTTGTCATTGTGATCGTCACGCTGACGGCCATATCCTTCAGCCTTGCCTCGATCTTTTCGCTTCTGAACGCGGGCGGGAAACCCGATAGGCTTCTCCTGCTGCTTTCTCTGATGAGCGCGCCGCTAGCTTGGTTCGTCCTGCATACCAGTGCATCGCTCCATTATGCGCATTTTTATTACATAAGGCTTGCCTCCGAACCCGCAGCAGACGGCGATCCCGGTGGGCTGCTTTTTCCCGGAACCAAACAACCCGGTCCTTGGGATTTTCTCTACTATTCCTTCGTGGTGGGGATGACGGCCCAGGTTTCCGACGTGCAAGTGACGTCGACTCCCATGCGCCGCCTGACTCTGGCGCATGGCGTCGTGTCATTTATCTTCAATACAGTCCTGATTGCGGTGGCGGTGAACGTGATCGTCGCACTCGCGCAAGCCCCTTCGTAGAGGAATCGTGGGTCTCGGATTTGAAGTTCCCAAATGCAGATGCCATGCTGATCTTAGGACCTTCGAGTTAAACCCATGACAGCGCTCTCCGGCATCACGGTTCTGGAATTCGCGAGCTATGTCAGCGGGCCCTATGCCGGGATGATGCTGGCCGATCTCGGCGCGGAGGTGATCAAGATTGAATCGCCCGACGGCGGCGATCCCTTCCGCGGCTGGGGCGCAGCCGATTACAGCGCGACGTTCGGCTCGGTCAACCGCAACAAGAAAAGCGTGGTGCTCGATCTCAAAACGCCCGAGGGACGCGAAGCGGCACGCATGCTCGCTGAAGGTGCCGACGTGGTGATCGAGAATTTCCGCGTCGGCGCCATGGAGCGGCTTGGTCTTGGTTACGAGGCTCTCAATGCCCTCAATCCGCAGCTCGTCTATGCCTCCATCACCGGCTTCGGCCGTACAGGACCCTATGCCGGGCGCGCCGGCTACGACACGGTCGGCCAAGCGATGAGTGGGCTCTTGAGCGTGCTCACCGATCTTTCCAATCCGCAGCCCATGGGGATTTCGCTCTCCGATCATTTGACCGGAATGATGGCGGCCTACGGCATTTTGGCCGCTTTGATAGCGCGCGAACGCACGGGGCGCGGCCAGCGCGTCGAAACCTCGCTCCTCTCGGCGACCACGGCTTTCCTCGGCGAGAACGCGGCGCGGTTCTTCGAGACCGGCAAGCGTCCCACGCGCGAGACCCGCGCCCGTTCGGCGCAGGTCTATGCCTTCGTGGATTCGCTGGGACAGGGCTTCGTCGTGCATCTGTCTTCGCCGACTAAATTCTGGCAGGGGCTGACACGTGTCGCCGGTCATCCGGAATGGCAGGAGGACGCGCGCTTTGCTACCAAACGCGACCGGCAGGAGAATTATCATGCGTTGCGCGAATTGCTCGCCGGCATATTCCGCACCAGAGACAGGGACCATTGGCTTCGCCTGCTGCAGGAGCATGACGTGCCGAGCGCGCCCATCTACACGCTGGACGAGGTATTCGAAGATCCGCAAGTGAAACATCTTGGCCTGAAACGCGAGGTACCCCATCCAAAGCTCGGTCACGTCTCTCTGGTCGGCGGCGGTATCAGTTTGAGCGACACGCCGCCTGAAATCCGCAGCGTGGCGCCCGATTACGGTCAGCACACGGAGGAAATCCTCGCCCGCATCGGGCGAGCTCCGAAGGACGCGCCCGCGTGATCGAGCCGTCCAAAGCCCTGCGCAGTCGCTGCGCGATTGTTGGCGCGGGCAACAGCCGGCTTGGTCAGGTCCCGGGCGTGTCCAGCCTCGATCTTCTGATTGAAGCAGTCGCGCATGCGCTCGACGATGCCGGGCTGAAAGCCTCAGATATCGACGGCCTGATCACCCGTGGGCCGGACGATATCTATTGTCATCATCAGCAGATTGGCGAGCGGCTTGGCGTTAACGCGCGCTTCTCGACCTCGCTCGACAATGGCGGCGCGAGCCAGGTTCTCGCGGTCGCGCTTGCCGTTATGGCGATTGACGCGGGCCTCGCCACCACAGTGGTTTGCGGCTATGGGCGCGACGCTTGGTCGCGCACCCACAAATCCGACGAAGTGCGCGTCAGGAATCAAACCCGCCCCGAGAGTCAGCACGCGCAGGAATTCGGCCCCGAATATGGCTATTTCGGCGCAGTCGCGGCGCATGCCTTCGGCGCGCAGCGGCACATGCACGAATTCGGCACCACGCGCGAGCAATTCGCGGAAATTGCCATCGCCTTTCGGGAGCACGCGGCGCGCAACCCTGCGGCGCAGGTCAGGAAACCGCTCACCTTCGAAGACTATTTCCAGGCGCGGCCGATTGTTTCGCCCTTCGGCCTCTATGATTGTTCGCTCAGGAGCGACGGCGCGGGCGCAGTCATTGTCACGTCGGCGGAACGCGCGCGCGACCTGAAAGCGCGTCCCGTCACGATCCGCGGCTTCGGCAGCTTCAACAATCTCTCCGGCTGGTTCGCAGACGGCAACATGATCCACACCGCAGCCAAACAAAGCGGCGAGGCGGCCTATCGCATGGCCGGACTCTCACCCAGCGATGTCGATACCGCGCAGCTCTATGATTGTTTCACCTATATGGTGCTGGTGCAGCTCGAAGATTATGGCTTTTGCCGGAAAGGCGAGGGGGGCGCCTTCGTGCAATCGGGCGCGCTGCGCCTGCGCGGCCGCTTGCCCACCAACACGTCGGGCGGTCAGCTCTCCGAGGCTCATGTCGAGGGGATGCTGCAAATCGTCGAAGGCGTACGGCAGCTACGGCAAACCTATCCAAAGGAGCGCCAAGTCGAGAACGCGAATATCGCGCTTATTTCCGGCCATGGCGGCAACCAGGTGTGCCATTCCACGCTGATATTGGAGCGTGGCTGATGGCCGAAGCCGCGCGCAAACCGCTGCCAAAGCCCTCGCCGGAAGCGCTTCCCTTCTGGGAAGGAGCGAAAGCCAAGAAACTGATGCTGCCGCGGTGCAACGCTTGCGGCCGCTTCTGGTTTCCGCCTTCGCAGCGCTGCCGCCATTGTCTATCCGGCGATTTCGCGTGGCAAGAAGCGTCCGGCGACGGCCGCATCTACAGTTTCGTGGTGTTTCACCGCGTCTATCATCCGGCGTTCGAGAACGATGTACCCTATGTCGTGGCGATCATTGAACTCGACGAGGGGCCGCGGCTGTTGAGCAATATTGTCGGAACGCCGTGGCAGGATGTGCGCTGCGACATGGGCGTGCGTGTGGTGTTCGACGATTCGCAACCCTCCGCCACAATCCCGAAATTCGCAGTTCGGCCATGACGTTCATTGCGGTCCTAAAATTGGATCCAGCCGGCGCACGTCCGTGCGCCGATTGACTCCTTCATCGCCTGGATGGCCCGCTGTGGCGGGCCATGACAATGATTTGGTTGATGCCATTCAAACCAAACCTGCCGCAACCCTCGTTTCGCCCCTTGTTCTCGGGCTGATCCTCGTCCTTGCCGCGCTCATCTTGCCTCCGGTGATCTATCTCATCCGGTCGAGCGTGCAGGAGATCAATTTTGACGGCTCATTCGGCGCGCTCACACTGCGCCATTACCAGGCGCTGATCGAAACCGGCGGGCTGTTCGCCGTGATCCTCACTTCGGGCGCCTACGCTTTGGGTTCGGCCGCACTCGCGCTCATCCTCGGCGGCGCGCAAGCCTGGATTGTCGAGCGCACTGACACCCCTTTGCGCGGCCTGGTGATGATCGTCTCGATTGTCTCGCTCGGCATCCCGAGCGTGCTCTACACCATCTCGTTTTTGCTGCTGCTTGGGAAAACCGGCCCGTTCAACCAACTCATGATGTGGCTCACCGGCGCGAACGGACCTCTGTTCGACGTCTATTCGCTGCACGGGATGATCCTCATCCAGGGCATCGAATACACACCGCTCTGTTTTCTGCTGCTCTCCTCGGTATTCCGTTCGACTGACGCGGCATTCGAAGAAGCTTCGATGATGTCGGGGGCGGGGCTGGCGACGACATTCCGCCGGATCACGTTCAAGCTGATGATTCCCGGCATCGCCGCGCTTCTGATCCTCATCTTCATCCGCGCCTTCGAGGCCTTCGAAACGCCGGCGCTGGTCGGCTTGCCTGGCCGCGTCCATGTCATGACCAACGACATCTACCAGACCATGCTCGATATCCCGCCCAATTACGGCGAGGCGTCGGCCTTCTCGGTCGTGATGCTCGCGATCATGATTTTCCTGCTTCGCCTCTACGGCAATTTTTCCCGCAACGCCGAGAAATATCAGACCATCGGCGGCAAAGGTTTCCGCCCGCGAGTGATGCGTATTGGTCCCTGGCGGTGGCTCGCCACGGCGGTCCTGGTGTTGTTGTTCTTTGTCCTGATCGTATTCCCAGTCGCTATTACTCTTTGGGTATCGCTGGTGCCTTATTACGACGGTGTCAATGCGGCGGCGTTGGCGCGGTTCGGCCTCGCCAATTATCGCACCGTGCTCAATGAAACCTCGTCTGCTTCCGCGCTCGGCAACACTTTCATCCTCGGCATCGCGACGGCGACCCTGGTCGCGGCTTTCACCACGCTGTCCGCCTGGCTCGCCGTGCGGCGCCGGCCCGGCGCCTGGCTGCTCGATCAGCTCGCGAGCGCGCCGTTGGTGTTCCCCGCCATTGTTCTTGCCGTCGCCTATCTGCAATTCGTGCTGAACGTGCCGCTTGCCCTTTACGGTACGCTCACCTCAATCGTTATCGCGTCGATGGTTCAGTTCATGCCTTTCGGCATGCGCTATTCCTATGCCGGCGTGCTGCAAATCCATCGCGAGCTGGAAGAGGCCTCGGCGGTTTCCGGCGCCGGTGCCGTGCGGACCTTTTTCCGAATTGTCGTGCCCCTCGTGGCGCCCGCCATCGTCACCTGCTGGCTATTCATCTTCCTCATGGTGTCGAAAGCCGTTTCTATTCCGCTCTTGCTGGCCGGACCAAATTCCCAAGTCGTCGCCGTGACCATGTTCGACATGTGGCAGAACGGCGTGGCTCCCGAATTGGCCGCCCTCGGCATCATCTGGACGGCTATCATGACCGCGGTGAGCACGCTGTTCTTCGCACTGTCTAGCCGCTACGGCCTATCGGCGCGGTAGTCCCGATCACGCGAAATATTTCTTCAGCAGTTCGGCGACTTTGGCGTGGGTGGCGTAGAGCACTTCGTCGCTGATGAAGTTTTCCTTGAGCCCTGCCAGCCGCGGGCTCACCGGCTGCAGTTCCTTCAAAGGCTGGACCTCCGAATTCACCGGAAAGTATTGCGCGTCGCGCAGCACTCTCTGTCCTTGCGCTGAAAGCATGTAATCGATGAACAGCATGGCCGCGTGGGGATGCTGCGCGCGTTTCGGGGTCATGATGCTCGCCACCGTCGCGGGCATGGGCTGCAAAGGTTGAGCCGCAACAGGTGCGCCTTTGGCCGCGGCGATGACCGGAAGGTGCTCTGCGGTTGTCAGCGTCACGGCATATTCGCCGGCGATCACGCGGTCGATCAGCGCCTGCGCGCTTCCGGCAAAACCCACGACATTCTGCGCCGCGAGCGACCGCAAATAATTCTCCGCCTGCACGTCACCCATGGTGAGGACGATATTCGCCACGAACATGTGTGCGCCGGAATCCGAACCGATGCGCCAAGCGAACCGGTTTTTCCATTTCGGTTGCAGCAAATCGGTAAAAGTTTTCGGCTGCGTTCCCGACAGCACGAGGCGCGTATTGTAGGCCGTGCCGTAATAGGAAAATCGCGTCGCTGCGGTAAGGCCCGTTTTGTCGCGATATTGCAGCGGTGTGTTCATCGCCTCGGGCGAGGAGAATCGCTGCAAAAGTCCGCTTTTCATGAACAGCGGCGCCAGCTCGCTTCCTTCCAACAGATCGCCCGTCGGAGGTCCCGCGCGCAATTCCGCCAGCGTCTTCTGCGCAATGTCGATTTCCGTTCCGCGCCAGGACTCCACCGCGATGAAGGGGTATTTCTTCCCAAACCCATCGGTAATCGCCTTCAGACCGAGATTGGGAATGAGCGACGAATAGAACATCAGTCTAGCTTCCCGCCGCGCGCCCTGTTCGAGGAAACTTTGCCGGTCCGCGCCGGAATAATCGAACGGGCTTGCCGCAGGCGCTGCGAGCCCACGCGAAACCGCGCCGCCCACACCCGCCGCGGCGAACGCGAAGGCTCTGCGGTTCAGCTTCTCCATCGCCATTCCATTCGCTATGGTACCCGCATAATAACGGGAAACGCAGGGAAACAATGGCCAAATCCGTCGACGTCGCCGAAATCATCGGTTCGCAGCGCTTCGGATCGTTCCAATTGCGCATCGTTGTGCTGTGCGGAATGGTGCAATTCCTCGACGGCTTCGACACCCAGGCGCTCGCCTACGCCGCGCCAGCGCTGCGCGCCGCCTGGCATGTCGGTCCGCAGGCGCTCGGCTCGGTGTTCGCGCTGGGCGCGCTCGGCACCGGCCTCGGTTCCATCGTTCTGGGGCTGCTCGCCGACATTTTCGGGCGCAGAAAAGTGATGATCGCGACGGTGACGATTTTCGGCGTTCTTACTTTCTTCACCGCTTACCTCACGTCGATCGAAGAGCTGCGCATTTGGCGGCTGTTGACCGGATTCGGCTTGGGCGCCGCACTGCCGCTCACCTTCGTCATCGCCAATGAATTCGCGCCTACCCGCATCCGCGCCCGCATGATTGCCCTGATGGCCTGCGGCTTTGCCATTGGCGCGCTCTCCGGCGGCCTATTGGAGGCGGCGTTGATCCCGGTCTTCGGCTGGCAGGGAATTTTCTACGTCGGCGGGATCGTGCCGCTGTTGCTGGCAATCGCGCTATTGCTGTTCTTGCCGGAATCGGTGCGCTTCCTTGCCGCGCAAAGCGGGCGCTCACGCGAGATCGCCACGATTCTGCGTAAAGTAAACCCGAGCCTCGTGTTCTCGCCGGAAACCGAATTCGTCATTCCCGCCGAGCCGAAAAAAGCTGGTTTGCAGCCGGTTCGGCTTTTCACCGAAGGCCGCGGCGCCATGACGGTTTTCCTATGGGTCATCTATTTGATGGTCCTTGCTATGCTGAACACGCTCAACAACTGGCTCCCCGTGGCCATCAACATGGCGGGACTGCCGGTGCAGCGCGCCGTGCTGATGACGACTCTGTTCCAGTTTGGCGGAATCGCGGGTGTGCTGTCCTTAGGCGCGCTCGCCGACAAATTTGGCTACCACAAAGTGCTGGTGATCGGCTTTTCCGCGCTCGCGGTGTTCATCGCCGCAATCGGTTCGGTCGGCGGCGCCCAAATCGCGCTCAGCATCGCCATCGCGGGCACAGGCCTGTTCCTGGTCGGCGCCAACAACACGCTGAACGCCTTCGCGTCCACCCTCTACCCCACCGCCATTCGTTCGACCGGCGTGTCTTGGGGCTCGAGCTTCGGCCGCCTCGCAGGATCGATCGGGCCCTATTTCGGCGGGATACTGCTCGGCGCGCTGCCGCTGCAGACGACATTTTTCATCTTCGCTGTGCCCGCGATCATCGCCGCGCTTGCGGTCCTGGGCATGTCCCGCGCGAAGCAGCGGCCTGCGGAATTGCCGCACGCGCTCTCTGTATCGTAAATCGTCATTGCGAGGGCCAACGGGCCGAAGCGATCCAGTATGATCAGGCCCGCACCAGCGGCCCCGGATTTTTTAAATACCGCGTCGTGATCGCGTTCGCCGACCAATAGGCGAGCGCCGCAATGGTGCCGGTCGGGTTGTAGCCCGGATTCTGCGGAAATGCCGCTCCGCCCATTACGAACAGATTGCTTGCTTCCCAATTCTGCAGATAGCGATTCAGCGCGCTGGTCCTCGGGTCCGTTCCCATGATCGCGCCGCCGGTATGATGCGAAGACTGGCCGTTGATATTGTCGAAATTGCCGGTGCGCGGATTGGGTGTGCCGATGATCTTCGCATTTGCCGCCCGCGCAATCTCGACCGCTTTCTCCGTCAGATAGAGCGACATCTTCCGGTCGTTGGGCGTGTAATTATAGGTCATGCGCACCAATGGCCGGCCGATGGCATCCTTATAATTGGGATCGAGATCGAGATAATTGGTTCGCCAGGAATAGCTCGCGCCATGGGCGCTGATCGGGAAATTGTGATTGTACCATTCCGCCGTCGCTGCCTTCCACGCCGACCCCCAGCGCGGCGTTCCCGGCGGCACCGCACGCACCTGAATCGGGCGCCCACCGCTGACCGCGGGATACAAATATCCGCCGCCGAAAAAGCCCAATCCGGAATGATCGAAATTGTCGCCTTGGAAATCGTCGATCGCCGCGGGGTTCACACCAGTGCCGATGAAGGGATTGATCTCGTCCGCGACGAATATCTGCACGGCGGACATCACCTGTAGGCAGAAATTCTTCCCCACTACGCCCTTGCCGGTGCGTGGATCGTAGGGCTGCCCGATGCCCGCGCTTAGCAGCAGCGAGACATTGTTGAACGGATAGGCGCAAAGCACGACGAGATCGGCCGGCTGCTCGATTTCCTCGCCGCTCTCACGGTCGATGTAGGCGACGCCGCGAACTTTCTTCGCGCGCTTATCGTAGATGAGATTTTTCACATAGGCATGGGTGCGCAGCTGAAACCGCGAATCCTGCGTCAGCACCGGCATGATGCAGACATTCGGGCTCGCTTTCGAATTGGATTCGCAGCCGAAATATTCGCAATGGCCGCAATATTGGCATTGGCCCAGTGTCTGACCTTCGATGTTGGTATAGGCGGCGCTGTTGTTCGATGACGGAGTAGGGAAGGGATGGTAACCGAGCTTCGTCGCGGCGTTCGTGAAGATCAGTCCCGCCTGCGACATGATCAGCGGCTTGTTGGGGTAATCGCTCTGCCGCGGGCCTTCGAACGGATTCCCGCCCTGCTGAATCTGCCCTTTGAGATTTCCGGCTTTCCCCGATGTGCCGCATAATCTTTCAAAGCGCTCATAACAGGGCTCAAGCTCGTCATAGGTGACGCCCCAATCCTGCACCGTCAGATCGGCGGGAATGGCGTTCTTGCCGTAACGGTTTTCCAAATGCGAGCGCAGCACGAATTCCGATGGGATATTGCGCCAGGTGACGCCGTTCCAATGCGTGCCCGCGCCGCCCAGCCCATCGCCCAACGGAAACGCGCCCCAGCGGCGCATGGGCAGCGCCGTCTCATCGGGCGTGTGGCGCATGGTGATGGTTTCGGTGCCATTATCCAGCATCAGTTGAAAGCGCAGCCGGTATTTCAGCTCGTCGCGGATGGCCGGAAGCGTGAAATCCTCGGCCGGCGAGCGATGAGCGCCGCGCTCGAGACCGACCACGGTCAGACCGGCCTTGGTCAATTCGCGGGCCATGATGCTGCCGGTCCAGCCCATTCCGACCAGCACCGCATCGACATGTTTCATCTGCTTAGCCATAGCCGCCTCTCAGGAAAAATCGGCGATGGATTGCGGCTCGATGCTCACCTTCTTGCCGCGATAGGCTTCGGCCTTGGCGGCCCAGGTTGCGGGCAGGCCGGGATAGCCCACCATGCGCCACGAGATCTTGTTGCGATTGCCGCCATACATGGGATCGGCGAAGAAGCCCTCCATCGCCGATTGCAGCAGCGCTTCGAAAAAGCCTTTCGCATCCAGCCCGTCGAATTGCGCCGCGCCGGTTTCCAAGGCGGTGAGCGCGGCGGCGCGGTCGGTATTGCCGAGGCGGTCGAAGGTTTTGCCATAGGTCTTTTGCGACCACGCATTGGCGGCTTTGATTCCGGCCGCGAAATATTCCCGCGGCGTTAAGGGAAGCTGATAACCATGCTCGGGTTTTGCCGGAAAGAACGGCCCATTGCGATAAAGCCGCGCGCCGCTGCCCCAGGCGCCGGCCAGCTGGCGGTCGGTATAGGTGACGAGCCCGCAATCGGTACCTGACGGCGATAGGCTGTCTGCCGGAATGATGGTGTCGTAGGCGGCCGAGAAAAACGCCGCTTCATCGGCGGTGAGCGTAAGCAGCGGCTCGGCTGCGGGCGTCGCTTGTGTGGATTCAGCCGCCCGCGCAAGATTTCCCGTGAGCGAAGCAGCCGCCAGCGTTCCGGCTGCGCCGGCTCCCTTCAAGAAGCTGCGGCGCGGTACGTCATTCTCCGCCATGATTTCCTCCCTGCGAGCCGCACAACCTTAGCACGTCTTAAGGAGCCGGGGGCACAGGGGTGGTCGTGCTAATTCCGGGATTGACGTAGACCACGCCGGGTGAAGCCGGCTGGTTGCTCCGCACTTTCACGAAGATCGTTGCAACCACGATTCCAATCGCGATCAGAACAATGATCTTCGGTAGCGATCTTCCCATCTCCGGACCGGAGCACCCGCGATGCCCGCCGTCAAGTCATCCCCCCTTCCGTCTCGCCTCCGCTCCGCTGCGTGTTTTTTCCCTTCCCCCTTGTGGGGGAAGGGAGGGCGAAGCGGCGGAAGGGGGGGACCGCTCAATATTTCGTATATTGCTTCTCTTCCCCGATCTCCGACTTCAGCAGCGCGTTGATCTGGCTCTTTAGCCGGCCGCGTTCGTCATTATTGTGATAGATCGCGCGCGCGAGCCGGACGAACTCCGCATCGAAACGCTTCTCGGCTTCGCACGTGCGAATCTCGTCCTCGATCCGCCACAGCGTTTCGTTCACGCGCTTCAACGCCGCTTTCAAGGCAGCGGCTTCCGGTTGCACGCGCATCGCTTCATCCGCAATGGCGGAAAGCCGCTCCAGTTCGCGCCGAATATTCGCGCGCGCGGTTTCGTCTTTCAGCTGCTCCGATTTGATTTCCAGAATCGTCACCTTGTCGAACAGTTCACCCCAGGAAACGGGAATGACCGGATTCACGCGCCCCTCCGCGATGCGGCCAGCGCCCTCAGCGCCTCTGCCATTTCCGCAAATACGCTGCCCCAATCGTTGCGCGCCGGCTGACGAAACAAGCGCATTGTCGGATACCACGGGCTGCCGCTTCCTTTCAGCATCCAGCGCCAATCCGGCACATGTTTCAGCGCCACCCAAGTGGGCCGTCCTAGCGCGCCCGCAAGATGCGCCGTCGCTGTGTCCGACGTGACGATCAGATCGAGATTCTGCATGATCGCCGCCGTATCGATGAAGCCATCCTTGCCCTCGTCGAACGCGCCCAGCGTCTCAATGCGCATATCCTTCGAAAGCTGCGCGAGCTGCTCCAGACCGTGCGTCCGTTGCAGCGAGATGAGGCGCACGCCCGGCACTGCGCCAAGCGGCCGATATTCGCGCAGCGGTATGGACCGGCCTTTGTCGATCTTGCCGGAGGGATTGCCTTGCCAGCAAATGCCTACCTTCAACCCATCCTGGCCGATGCGCCCGCGCCACTGCGCGACGAGCGAATTTTCGGCAAAAACATACGGCACAGCGCTGGGTACATTGCCGATCTCGGTCCCGAACCGATCCGGCAGGCTCATGAGCGCGCATTGGAAATCGAAGCGCCGCGCGCCCTCGACCGACGACGTGACTTCCATGTCCGCGGCGAAAGGCTGGAACAGGCGCACCAGAGTCGGGTGACAGAGAAATGTCACCTTCGCTCCCGCCGCAACCACCATGGGCAAGAAGCGCGCAAATTGAATCGCATCGCCCAAACCCTGTTCGGAATAAATCACGATGCTGTGCCCTGCGAGCGGCTCGCCGCGCCACTGCGCCGCCGCTTTCAATACCGGCCGGTCGAAGCCGCAATCCGCCACCTCCCAGCGGTGCTCGAAATCGCTCCACCCTTCTTTGAACCGCCCGTGCAGCAGCAGCGTCGAGCCGCGATTGTAGTAGGCTTCCGCGTAATTGGGCTGCGCCGCAACTGCCTGCTCATAGGCCGCGAGGGATTCCTCATGCCGGCCCAGATGCAGAAAGATATTCGCGCGCAACACCCAGGCCGGCGCACAACTCGCTTTTGCGGCAATTGCGGCATCGCAGGCAGCCAGCGCCAGTTCCAGCCGGTTCTGTTCCATCAGCATGTTGGCGCGGTTGACATGGCCTTCGGGGCTGGCGGGATTGAGACGCAAGGCTTTTTCGAACGCGGCAAGCGCCTCTTCATTGCGTTGAAGCGCGGTGAGAACATTGCCCCGGGTTATGTGGAACGCCTCGGAATCCGGCTTCAACGAAAGCGCCCTATCGCAACTGGCGAGCGCCTCCTCGTGGCGTTTCAGCGCCATCAGCGCCTGGACGCGCGAATTCATCAGGTCGGGATTATTCGCATCGTTGCGGAGCGCCCGGTCGATCGCGTGCAACGCCTCCCGAGGCTTCTTCTCGTGCATCAAGATCAGCGCATAATTGGTCAGGACGGGTGCATAATCAGGCGACAGCCGCAACAGTTTCTCTACATCCGGCCGCGCTTCCTTGTGGCGGTTGAGCGCGATCAGCGCGCTGGCGCGATTGTGCAGCGCGAACACCGATTGCGGGTCCAAACGCAGCGCGGCGCTGAAATCCTTGAGCGCGTCTTCGTGCCGGCCGGCCTGAGCATGACCGAAGCCGCGATAGATCAGAGCAGCCGGATTTTGCGGTTGCAGCCGGATCGCTTCGCTCAAAAAGGCAATGCCTTCGTCATGCCGCTGCCGCTCGATCAGGACATTGCCGTAACTCGCCAGCGCCTCTGCCGAGCGCGGATTGAGCTTCACCGCGCGCGCAAGATGCTTCTCCGCTTCCTCGAAACGGCGGAACTGTCCCTCGATCGTGCCCAGCATGAACAGCGCGTAGAAATTCGACGCTTCGCGATCCAGCACGTGCCGGCAAATCTGCGCCGCGCCGTTCAAATCTCCCGATTGGGCGAGCGTGTGCGCGCGCCGCATATCCGCCGGAGAATCGTGAAGCGAATTTCGCATCGTGTCTGGATACTACCCGAAAACGCGTCCGCGAACTCTCCATCCGCATCGAGTTGCTGATTTAGAACCACCTCCCCCTTGTCGGGAGGTCGAAAACGCGAAGCGCTTTCGGGTGGGCCTGTTGCTGCTGTGGCATCCCCCCACCCGCGAATTCGCTGAATTGCGAATTCGCGTGCCTCCCCACGAGGGGGAGGCGGACTTAATTTCAAAACTCCGGAGTGTTCTGTTCCGGGATATTCGCGAGCACAGTGCCGTCATTGAAGCTGCGGTTGTTTTCGGCGCAGACCACTTCCTCCCAGCCGGCCCGTGCGGGGCGGTAAACTACCATTCCTTTCCACGGCATGGTGAAGGCGCCCGGATCCTCGACCCGGAACACGACCTCCAGGCCCTTGCCCCGAGCACCCCTGATCACGCGATAGCGCTCCACCACATGCAATTTATCCGTATGCGGAGTGCCGAAGCCGTCGACGACGGAAAGCGGCTTCGCCGCCAGATCGATGGTATCGACCACCAGAGTGTCGCCTTCGTAATGGCCGATGGATTCGCCATACCAGGACGGCGCCGGATGATCGGAATGTTGCCGGTTGAGCCAGACTTCGCGGCTCTGGTGATCGCGCTGATAGAGGATGGTGATCTTGTCTTTCTGCTGCAGGAATTCGACGCCCTCGCGCAAATTCAGCACTTCCGGCACGCCGGACGGCGTGCAGCTGCCATGCGCTGTCGGCACATATTGGTCGCGCAATTCCTTTTCGGCATTGGCTTTGACGATCTCGCGCACCCAGGGCTGCAGGATCGGATTGTTGTAATCGCCCGCCTCTTGTTGCGGGTTGTTGCTGATGCGCACCAGCGGTTTGCCGTCCGTGTCGCCCGGTACGGCATGGAACCAGGACTCATTGCCGCGGTCCCAGATGCCGGAGAGATCAGGCGTTTCCACCGCCGTATTGCTGTCGGGCGCGGCGTGTGACGCGCCCGCGGCCAGCGCGCCCGCGACAATGCTTGCAGCGATGAGTCTTTTGGCCATGGGCTTCTCCTTGCGATGCCGGCAGGCAAATGTATAGCGGTCTCTTAGCCCACGAAAAAGGGACCCTTCCCAACGCCGTATCACACGCTCGGCACCACTCCCTTGAGCGCCGGCACCAAATCGCCCAGCACGCTCGGCGGCCAGGGGATCGCCAGCAACTGGTCGAACAGCGCATAGATGAACACGCACATCACTGCCGCCATCGGCAGCACGATGCGCCAGGATTCGCGCCCCTCGATGCGCATGAACAGGATGATGAACAGCGGCACAGTGGGAATCAGACCGATCAGCGACATTGAGATCAAGAATCCCACCATCCAGCCGAAAAATATCGCCCCGCGCGAAAGCAGCGTCTGCGCTTTCAGATGGCTGACATTGCTTTTGATATCCATGTGGATATTCTGGGTCACCTGTGCGCGCGCGATTTCATCCAGGCTTTCCTTTTTCACGCGGCTGCGTTTGAAGATTTCGTTCCCCAATGCGAGCAGGCAGAAGAACACCGCGCCGCTCCCCACGATCAGCGGAATGATCCGGGCGAGCGGATTCCAGTCCACCGCCTGGCTCAGCATCACGCCGAACAGCCCCAGCAAGAACGCGGGAAACAGATTGTGCCAGGAAAATCGCGGGGCGCCGAAATCCGAAAACAGGCCTTTGACGCCGCCATGCGCGCGCATGTCCTGGAGCAGCGGCCGGAACAGGCTGAGCGCCGCGAGGGCAAACATCAGGATCACGAGGGGACGCGTCAGCCAGGACGAACCGTAGCGCTGAATCGAGATGAACATATAGCGTTCCAGCACGCCCCCCAGAATGAAGCCTAGCACCAGCGGCGGCCGTGGCCATTGGAAATGCTTGAGCGCCCAGCCGAGCACGCCGAAAAACAACAGCGCATAGAGATCGCCCCATTCACGCTTGCCTTCGAAGGCGCCGATATAGACGAGGCACAGCACGACAGGCAGGATCAGCGTGTAACGCAGTGTGGCGAGCTTCGCGAATTGCCCGGAGAGCAGGAAGCACAGGCCCGATCCCAGCACATTGGCGATGGCGATGCTCCATACCATCGAATAGGTGATGTCGAGATTCTTGGTCACCATGTCGGGCCCGGGCACCAGGCCGTGGATCAAGAACGCGCCGAGCAGGATCGCCATGCCGGCGGAGGAGGGCACGCCGAACACCACGGTCGGGACCAGCGCGCCGCCCTCACGCGAATTGGTCGCGCTTTCGGCGGCGATCACGCCGCGCACATCTCCGGTGCCGAAGGTTTGCTGCGCGCCTTTCTCCGTGCGCAGGGCGTGGCCGTAAGACAGCCAATCGATCACGGCAGCGCCGATGCCCGGAATCATGCCCATGAAGGAGCCGAGCGCCGAACAGCGCAGCACCAGGAACCAATTATCGAAACAATCGCGGATGCCCTGGATGAGGCCGGTGCGCGTATCGACGTGCTTTTTCCCGGTGACGATTGCGGTGCGCCCGACCAGCAGATCGCACAGTTCGGGAAGCGCGTAGATGCCGAGCGTCAAGGGCACCAGCGGCAGGCCCTCCCAAAGATAGAGCTGCCCCATGGTCCAGCGCAGCGTGCCGGTCTGCGGATCGGAGCCGATCATGGCGAGCATCATGCCAAAACAGGCGCAGGTCAGGCCGCGCAACGGCGTGTTGCCCGATAGCACCGAGACCATGGAGATGCCGAACACTGCGAGCGACAGAAGCTCGGGCGAACCGACGAACAGGATCAGCGGACGCACGATGGGGAGCAGGGCGGCCATCAGGGCGGCGCCGAACAATCCGCCCAGCATCGCCGACATATAGGAGGCGCCGAGCGCGCGGCCCGCTTCGCCTCGTCGGGTCATAGGATAGCCGTCGAGCGTGGTGGCGGCCGATGCCGCATGGCCGGGCGCGCCAAGCACGATGGCCGAAATCGGGTCGGCGGTTGTCACCGAGGCGCCCAAGCCCAGCAGCAGCGCCATGGCGGTCGAGGCATCGAGCGCGTAGGTGAAGGGCAGCAGCAGAGCGGTGCCGGCCACTCCACCTATGCCGGGCAGGATGCCTAGGCAAAGCCCCATCGAGACGCCGAGGAACAGGAAGGCGAGCCGGTGCGGATCGAGGATGATGAACAGAGCCTCGCCTGCAGCATGCAGGATTTCCACGGCTGTCCCCTCCTTTTTCGCGAGAGTGTTTCAAACCCCACCCGGGCGCAAGCGCCGCTCCCAGATTGCCCTCTTCCCAGCGGGGGTCGAGGGGCGATAAGCGACAGCGAAGCTGTCGCAGCCCCGAGCGGCGGCGCGCCCGCGCGTGGTTCACGCGCGTACTGGCGCGCCGGGTTAAGGGGGACTCTATGTCGACACGCCGCGCCCGGTTTCATCGCGCGCGGCAGAGAGAGTAGAGGAGGGCGGCAGGCATACCCCCCTACGGGTCGTCACATCGTAACAAAGCGCGATTTTGCTGCATTTTCGGGGCTTCAAACCGCAACATAGATCGTAACATAGACCGTAACAGCCGATAACAAGCCGCCGTCGTTGCGGAAATAGCGCACGCAGCCGCCGCGCGTCCGCATATTATCTTTCCTCCCCCACGACGTCGGGGAGGTGCCCTCCGAAGCGCCTAGCGCGAAGGAGGGCGGAGGGGGACAACCCTTGTCCGCAAATCCCGGAGGCGATAAGCACAGCCGCGCTTTCAGCTTTCGATCCTGGGGGATCGTCTAATGGTAGGACTGCAGACTCTGACTCTGCCTGTCTAGGTTCGAATCCTAGTCCCCCAGCCACGTAGCTTTTCTTACGCGCGTAGCGCGTTAGAAAAGCTCGGGTCCCCGCGAAGGCGGGGCCCCATCGTGACGTTAGCAGCGGACGAGCGGGCATTTATTCTGGCCCTTTCTTTATCAGCCACCGCTAATTTCATGCTAATTTGATTTTATGACGCTCGCGCGCATCACGATCGACCCGGCTGTCTGCACGGGCAAACCCTGTATCCGCGGATTGCGTTTTCCCGTGGCACGCCTGCTCGGCCTTCTGGCGGCGGGAGAAACGCGCGAGCAGATATTGCAGAATTATCCCTACCTCGAGCCGGAGGACATCGAGCAGGCGCTGCAATACGCGGCACAACTTGCCGATGACGAGACGGTAGCTTGTGGCGTCCCTTAAGCACAAATCGACATGTTGGGATTTATTGCCCGGCTGTAGGCCAGTCAGGGCTGGTGACATCGCTCCGATCACCGTCCCCGCCGCCGCGGTATGATGATGCTGCCGAGAAGGTGCAGGTTAGCACATGGTCACGCCGGCGAAGCCGAGACTGAACGATCCACAATGGACGGAATACCAAACCACGAGTGGCCAAGATCCGCTCGGCATGCAAAACGGCAGCATCAATCATTACCAGATGCTGTTGCCTGGGATCGGCAACGTCACTCTGCGCATGCGGTATTATGGCCTGTACGCATGGCTGAGTTGGATTTACGCGCAAAAAATCGGCGACACGAACCCCGAGAGGTGGAAACGATTCATCAGGCGTTCGGAGGCGCTATTCGCGCTGATCGCGCAGCAACGCGGTGATGAAACCGGCGTTGCCGGCGCCAGGTGGGCGCGCCGTAAATTGGAGGCCACGACCGGGAAGACAATCGATTTTAGCGGCGATGCCGAACCAGGCAGCAGCAGAGGCTATTTTGCCATTGAATGGGGCGTCTTCGGACTGGCCTACAGGAGCCAGCTCACAGAAATTGGCATTCTGACGAACTCATTCGAACACCAAATCGAGCTGCCCAGCGTCGAAGTTGGTGACTCCCTTGCAAAAGCGTTCGACAAGGAACTCGGCGAACTTGCGGGGCCGTTCTATTCGGCTATTACGCGCGGCAAGGTGCGTGTTTCCGAACTCGACAGATTTGCGCGGCTTAGTGCATCGGGAATACCGAAGACCAGCGCCGAGAGGGCAATTTACGAGCAGGTTTTGTTTGCGCGCGGAAAGACAGCATCCGCCAACGATCATACGCGCCGGCTAACTCTCCTACTTATCCTAAAGTCCGCGGCGCACCTGAAGCGGACGCCGACAGCTGACGATGTCCGCTGGATTCTTTATGCCAACAACGATGAACACGGCGGCGTTGTCAACTGGGGAACGGCCGACTTGGAATCCCACCGCCTGCGTTGGCACGCCTATCAAACGAATGATCTCTGTCATGTCGCCCTCGAAACGATGCTGAAATACTATCTTGACGTGCTGAGCGGATATCCGCACGGCATCGAGCCTTCAAAACTGATTGCGCGCTGCGTCAATGACCTGATTGCCATTGCGCGGCCGATAGCCCTCACCTGGGGCGAATTACTCAAAGGACTCGTTCCCGCCGCTAATGCGAATGATCGGCAGAATCCAGATAGCGAATGGTCGCTGGCACTCGCTGTGCTAGCCGCCCGCCGGGAAGAAGACATTTGCACGCCGGACGCAGCATGGAAGGCGATCATGCTGCTTGGAATCGTCCAATTGCGATACCGTGCGAATACACCCTTATTCGTTAGCGAGCTGGGCAGTCTCAATCCCGATTTTTTCCATTCTGTGCTGACGGAGTGCTGCTTTTTGGAACGCCACGACGAGGCACCCCTTGCCGAGATCCTCGGTCGGCTCATCGATGAACGGGTGATTCGGCGGCATTTGTGGATCGCTCTGCGCAAATTACGAGATCAGGGCGACTACACTTTTCTGATTGAGTGCGATGATGGCCTGATCCGAACGCGCGAAAAGAACGGTCCAGTGTTCACGAACCCGCGGCTCTCTCCTGCCATCACGTTTGTTCGCGACATCCATTTGCTGAACGATAGTGGAATCACGCCACGTGGCGCAAAACTTCTTGAAGCAGCATGAAGCTGTACGAGCGATTTGGCGAAACCGGTTACCATACGAGTTTCGCGACTACCTTCGGGATTAACTTCGACGCTTACGAGTCCGTTGTGCTGCCTCGCTTGCGCGGTGGTGGTTGCCACAACAACGTCGTTTTCGCGGATCGCGCCATGCTGACCCAAGCGCTCGATGGTTCGGCTGGCTTACCAAGATTTGCGGGCCGTTCCTATTCCGTGTCCGGAATAAAGAGTGATGGCGCCTTCCACCCCAAATTGTTTCTTCAATTAGGACGCGATGGCGGTCGGATTATCGTCAGCTCTGCCAACCTGACGCCTTCAGGCCTTGCGGGCAACGTTGAACTGGGCGGCGAATTGGTTTGTGGTAGCGATCAAACTGGTGAGCAGCAACTCGTTGCCCAAGCATGGAACTACCTTCTGCGGATTCTCCCGACCACAGCCAAGGCAGTGGCGGCTCAGGTTTCTTGGGCCGAGACTCATACCCCGTGGTTGCGGCGGGCACCCCCTTCAGATGGCTCGGTGACCCTTTCCGATGGTACTCAGGCCGCCCTGCTCGCGACGGGGGGGCGCACCGGTATTGCTCAACGTTTTGTTGGTCTAATAGGGGACTTGCCAGTCAAGCGCCTCATGGTGATCAGCCCGTATTGGGATGAGAGGCTTGAGGCCCTCCAATATTTGATACAGCATCTCCGCCCCAAGCGTATCGCCATACTTGTCGATCCGATGGCCCCGTCGCTTCCCAAGAAGGCGGCGTCACGCATGAACGCGCTGGCGCTTTTCGACCGCGGGAATTTTCGCAAGGGCCGATTTATTCACGCTAAAGCAATCATCGCTCAGACGCGCACATCTGATCACGTCCTGTATGGAAGCGCCAATTGCACCATGGCGGCAATTGGCAAATTTCGGGCTCCAGGAATAAACGATGAAGTATGTCTCTATCGCGAGTTTCCGGCGGGCACCTTGTTAGAGGCCCTGGAGCTGGAGACTCTCCTCAATCCAGAAGCGCGAATCCACCTTAATTCCTTGCCAGACAACGTACCGGAGAATGGCGTTGATCTGCGAACATGGGGACGGCGAGCCCCGGGTCTCTTCGAGTGCCAGTTCGAAACGCTAATTTGGACACCCCCTGATCATGTATCGCCCGACGCTGTAACAATCGAGTTGCTCAATGCTGACGGTGAGCCATTCCCGTGCTCGTTAGTACCCCATCCGGTCAAATCGGTCGATGAGCGGCATTTTCTCATCACCGGAACCAAAGACCGCCCGAAATTCGCTCGGCTACGGTTTGAGGACGGAGGCCGCTCGCCACCGGCGGTTGTCATGCTAATTGACGCAATCCGCGAATTGCCGAGAGAGCCGCGGCCCAAACCTGTCGAAAAAGCGATTGCGCGGCTTTCCTACGAAACTGAGTTCGGCCTTTGGCTTCTGGACCTGATTGACATGCTCGAAGCTGCAGAACGCGGCCAACGTCGGGAGATCGCACCAATTTCGATCACCCAAAAGCGCAGAAAAGTGGACGATTCCGCGGTTCTCGAACATCACCGGACGTTAAGTTATGAGGCGTTTATCGCCGGGCGCAGGCCCCCAAGGGCGGAAACTCTAGCCAGCCGCGACAGTCTCGGCGGTAGTGACTTATCGTTGGTTCGCGGGTTTATGAACCGCGTTCTCGGCATCAGCAGCGAAAGCGCAGATTCCGATGAACGACCTATCCCTAAGGGTGCGTTCGATCTTGGGGACGAAACCTCGACACCCGAGAAGGTGCTGGCGGACGCGGAAACGCAGGGCGTTTCATTGGGTACCGCAAGCCTCAACGAAACCATGGATGCAATCCCAGACACTCAGCGCCAAACGGAACAACGCGACGCGAATCTGAAAGAAATCACGTGGGGCGTTGAGACATTTGTCGAACAATGCCGGGAGAGGAGGACCGAAGAGACTTTAACCACGTCTGACATCTTACGGTTGCGGGTGCTGCTCACAATCGTTGCTGCTGCGGGCTTCGCAGGCGAAGACACGGACGAAAATCCTCGTACAATGCTGCAAGTACTGCCAGTCGAGAATGACGACAGCGACTGGCCCCGTGCGCTGGGTCGACTCCTTTTTGGATTCTTTGGAGGAAATGATCCCGTGGTGAAGCACATCGCGATAAGTGCGATGCATGATCAGATAACGGATGATATTTTGGAAAGCTGGGCTACATGCTTCTGGGCGGTTCAGGCCTGCCTTAATGCTCCGGTTGAGTCGAGGAATCGTGGTCGGCTCTTCGGCCTGATTCGCCCGGTAGCAGAGAGAGTGTACCGACTGACTGGACTGACCTGCGATGAAGCTTCCGCAGATATCGTTCATTTGGTTATGGATCGGTTGAACCAGCGTTTTACGTCTAGGTTGGGATTGGACCGGGAGGCGGTCACCCAAGGACATGCAGCACTCATTTCTGAGTTCCTTGGGCCGTGCAATGTGCTCCAGCCATCGGTAACGGTTCGTACGCCAGTCCTTTGAGCTAGGCACCTTGCTTTGCTTGGGCGAATACGAACCGGAAGACGAAATGCGTCGCCGTGACGGCAAATCGCAGACCGCACCGCGCATTTATGCCACGGTCCGCACTCCGTGACGTCCTCAAGCGCACGCGGGAATTCGCGAATGAACCAGCCGGCAGAAGCTGCACTGCGGGCGTGACGGCCGAACTGCGTGGGCGTAAAGTCCGGTGGAGATCACCAATATTGACCGTGGGCGCACTCAAAGGGGGGCTATCGAATGGCAAGCTGTCACGGCAAACGTAATGGAACGAGGTGTTCCGGCATCGTTCATCGCTGCAAGAAATGCGGAAGTGTGGGATGCCAACGCGAGAAATGTTCTAACCAGAATTTTGAAGGCAGCGGTAGGTGCGTAAAGTGCGGAGGATTCGGCAAGGAAACTGTGATCTGATTTCATCGAGCATCGGTCAGTACCCATCCCGATCACGTATTTGGACAACCACCGCGCAAACGATGCCGTGGCACCAGGCATCTGACTGCCGTGCCAGAAGTATTCGTCGTGTCGATGGGCGTGGCGCGGTAACGTCCTTCCCACAGCGTTCCCGTGCGGCGCTCACGCGCGTTGACCATCAGGAAGCCTACAGCAACGGCGAGGCTTGCACGAACCAAGCTGAGAGCTATTTCAGCCGCCTCCGTCGCGCGGAAGCCGGGCACCACCATCACGTAAGCGGTCCCTATTTGCTCCGGTATGCTCAGGAAAGCGCGTGGCGCGAGGATGTGCAGCGTGTGACAAACGGCGAGCAAGTCCGCCGCGTGACGCAACTAGCCTTGAAGCGTGGGCCAAGCATTGATTTCTGCGGCTACTATCAGCGCCACATCAAAACGGCGACACTAGCTCATTAGTCATTAGGTTTCCGGCACTCATGCAAGTGGCCGCCGATTATGAACATATGGCTAGATCGTTAGAAAAACGGATTACCGTATAGCCCGTTTCCTGGTTCGGCTGGCCAGCCAGTAAATCACGCTTAGCGTAACCGCTATACCGACAAAAAAAGCAAATAGGATGATCGCACCGTCGTTGAACCCAAAAAGCAAAAACGCGAAGACCATTACTGCGGTGCCAAGCGCGGCAGGAATTGCGATCCCGATGGCGCGAACTATTGGGGGCAGGGGCACTAAAATTAAAACGGCAATGATGATGCCGAGAATGAACACTATTCCTAACATCGCGGGTTGGCCTCCGAACGAGCTATTCTAGCGCCAATTCCTGCACAGTACATTCCCGCGCTGGTGCCGGCGCCACGGCGAGGTCCTGCCGGTCAACATTTGTTCAGCTCCTTGGTCACGCAGCCGGACAGAGACACGGCAAGCGCCGCGATTGTTATGAGCGGCAGGCGCCAATCGCGATTGGGGCGTGCGAAATAATGGTACACGGACGACCTCCATATTGGCTTCGCCCCGACAATCGCAGTTGTCGATTAATTTGGCCTTTGCGGCGTGCTCCAAACGTCGCCGCGTAGAGGACTCTTTGAAGATTGCCGACAGGGCCCCTCATCCACGGCGTCATATATCGGTTGGCGTTCTGCCGATGGGACCCGATCGACCGGCGGCTCTTTCCGTCAGATTAGGACACTACCCAAGATCGGAATCGCTCGACCCCTGCGTGCCTCGCGTGTATAAGGAAGTCTTGAAGGGCGCGGCCTCACCCAGACTCTTCCCCGAAGACTACGAAACGCTCATCGACGCAGATTCACGAGGACAAAATGCGCACTCTCGTTCTAGTCGCAACATTCTCCGCGTTGTTTATGACGTCAGCCTCGGCCGAATGGAGCCAGCACGTCTATGCGGGCCAACACTTCGCCGTGGCTTTTCCCGCGGAACCGAAGGTCTCGACGACGCCCTATACGGCTGCCGACGGAACGAAGACGACGAAAGTAACCTATACGGCTCGGCAGGACGACGGGTTGTTTGAAGCGTCCTACATCGATCTCACTAAGTCCAAGCTCGATGCGGCGGCGGCGATCGACCAGGTCGTCAAGGATCTGATCAGCAAGGGCGAGGTGTCATACAACCAGGCGGCACGTCAGAACGGAACCTGCGGCCGGTATATTACCCTCAAGGGCAAGGACGGCAGCACCACGACCAACTCGATCTTCTTTAGAGACAACAAGCTCTACCACATTCAAGGCACATCGCTTCCTACGAACGGTGCCGATCCAAACTCCGGCTATATGATCTTGTTCACGAACTCGTTCACCTTTGATATCACGCTCCCGTTCAGAGGGGATTGTTTTGGAACGCCTGCCGACTTCTTCACGAATCGGAACCCAGGCACCACCCTCGGCGGCGGCCGTGGCGATGCCCCCGGCAATGGCCCCCGCAACGGCCCCATCAGAAACTTTTAACAACTGGTCCTGATTCAACGCTGCGCCATGGCCGGTCGGCCGGGAATGAACGCAGAATGCTCTAATTCGCCGGGAGGCGGCCGGCGAGGGCGCGCGTCTCCAAATCAGATACCGCGTCCTGCGAATCTTGGGTGATCGCCTTCCACTCTCTTTCCGTGTGGCAGATTCGGCGCGCGCCCAACAGCGAGCCCACCGGTGGCGGGTAGGTCCTGCAAATCACTTCATCCTCCGGTTTCACCGCCGCGGCCTTGGTATCGCCGGGAACAGTTGGCGCGCGGGATCCATTGTCGGCAGCACAACCTGCTGCTGACACCAGCAGTAATGCCGAAAGCCAGAAAACTTTGTTCATTACGCTTCCCCCCCCACAAAACCCAGCTCAGAAATCGGCCCTGCTTGAGGTAGGCAGAGGCTCCAGTTTGCCGGCGTAGGCTTGATTCAGCGGATTCACCATCTCGCCGTCCATGCAACGGATTTCTTCGTTGTATGTGCCGGTGACATCCGCACCGTGCGGCTGGGCCGTGTCCTTCTGCCAGCGCTTGGTAATTTTCCAAGGTTGAACGAAGGCCACGGGATCGTCGATGGTCATCTCTACCTCAAGCGCCTTGCCGCCTTCGATCAGACGATACCGCTCAATAACGTGAAGCTTTTCGCTGTGGGGCGTGCGGAAAAGGTCGACAAAACTCTTGGTGGTTTGTCCGATCGTGTCGACGACCAGCGTGTCGCCTTCATAGTGGCCAACCGATTCCCCATTCCAGGACGGTTTTGGATTCTGACTGTGCGGCACATTGAGGTAAACGTGACGCACGATCTGGTCGCGCTGCCAGACGATGTCCACTTCCTTTGGCGTCTGAATGAAATAGGTGCGCCCCGGACTGAGATTGAGCGCGACGACACCCGGTTCCCAGCAGCGCGACGTACGATTGTACAGGGCGAAGCCCGCCTTATACAGATCATTGGCCTTCTTCAGCCCGTCTTTGGCGAATTGGGTGAGATTCGGATTGTTCAGGTCCGCATATCTCCACGTCGGCTGGTCATAACCGCCATCCGGCCGGCGATTGGTATTGTTGCCGACAAATTTGACATTGGGGTCCTGTCCGACCGGCGGCGGGCTGCCGGGTACCGGCGTCATTCCGCCGGCAGAGTTCCAGCCATTTCCGCCCGCCATCAAATCCGGAACGTTTTTGCCATCGTCCGCGGCCGACGCCACGCCGGCGCAAAGCAAGACAGTGAACATACCTCCGGCAAGCAGAGCTGTGTTGAACTTGGACATTGTTGTCTCCTCCGAAATCAATCCGCCAGCGGGTTGGGACGGACCTGGAAGTGGACGACCTTGCTGGTTTGACCTTTGCCGCCCTCGATGTGTGTCGGCGCCCGGTCGGAATAGGTAGACCACAGGCCCCTGCCTTTCCAGCCGCCATTGGCATCGTCAATGCGTCCGTCGAGGCCCTTGGCGAAGAAGCCGAGCGGATACGGCACGCGCATGGTCAGGAATTTCCCGTCGACCAGGGCGACGAGCGAATCGGACTCATTGCCGGTAGCGATGGGAACGTTCTTGCCAAGACCCGCGGTGTCGAACTGATCCACCCAATTGTAGTAGGGCGCTTCCGCACCGGCGCCGACGGTGCCTTTCGGCAGATCGAACTCGGGTCCGGGCAGCTGATAAAGCTTCCAGCCGTCGGCGCAGTTTTGCGGGTCGGCAGCCTTTGGCCCATTGAGCGGATTCTTGCACAGCCTGCGGTCGAAGCTGGCGAGATGACCGCTTGCCAGCACCGTCCACACCACGCCGTCGCTGGTGATGTCCATGCCGCGTGGGGCGAAACCCTGGTTGGAGGCGGGCACGCGGTCCGTCTTCCAGGGCACCTCGTAGTACTCGCTCAACTGCGTCTTGGGATCGAAGCGGACGAGCGCGCCGGGGAAGCCGGTGACGGACCCCCAAACGGTGCCGTCGGCGGGATTGGGCGCAACGCCATAGAAGCCTGCGACGATGCGCTTGTCCTTCGCCGGATCGAGCGGCTGGTTGGGTTCGGTCCAGCCGGCATCGCGTTTTCCGTTGCCGTTGGTGTCGATCACAAAAGGCGACCATCCCTGCGCGGCTTGTTCATCATGGGTGGCGTCGAATTTCTTCGCGTCCAACCAGCCGACGACCTGATTCTGTCCGCTGCCGCTGAACCACAGCACGCCATTGTTGTCGAACTGAAGATGGTGCGTGCCGAAGCAGAGATCGATCGTGGTGATCTGCTTCGTCTTGGGATCGTACAATTCGGCCTGACGTCCCGACCGGCCGAGCGGGAAAATCTTTGCCGACGGGTGATTCGAACCCGCCTTGCAGAAGGCCGGATTCGCCGCCGGGCGAATGCGCGCCGTCAGCCACACGCGGCCTTTTTCGTCAAACATGGGATTATGGATGCTGGTGTGACTATCCCAGATCGCTTCGTCGCCCCAGTAGGCGGATTCGCCAAAGATCTTGTCGGTTTTGGACGTCGGAGTCTTGGGATCGCGCCATTCCGATTTGATCAGGCCCGATTTGTTGTCCACCGGATCGAGCCAAGGTACGAAGTCGGAGCTTTCCTCGGGCGAGCCATAGATGATGCCGTGAGCGTTGACGGTAGGATTGCGCCGGTCGGTGGAAATCTCGTCATGCAGATAAGCCTGGGGCGTATTCCAATCCCATTCGGTGACGACGATATTCCTCTCTCTCGCCTGCGGACGCGGCGGATCGAGCTTGGGCAACTCGCCTTTGCCAATGCGGTCGGTCCAGTCGCCGAGAGCCGCGAGCGCGCGCTGCGTATCGAAACGGCCGATGGCGTTGACCATGGCGCCGCTCGCCTGACCCGACTGGATGCGCCGTTCCCATGCCGCGCTGGAGGTATCGAAATGGCCGAGCTGCGACGGAATGGTCCGCGTGGCCTTGTCGCCGATTTGATGGCAGGAGATGCAGCCGTCGGTCTTGACGTAACGCAGCCAAAGCCCCTGATCGGTCATGGCCTGCGACATGCCATTTCCCGACGGTCCGGTGCCCGGGAAAAGGCTCTTGTCGGGAATCTTCAGCATCGAGTACCAGTAGATCGCCGGATAATATTGCGCCGCGGCCGCGCGGTTGGGGGCAGCGACGGCTTTGAGACCGACGAGCTTGCCTGGCGCCGATTTCACCTTCGGCGAATCCACCAATCCATAACCGCGAACCCAGACGTCATAGTTCGCCTTCGGCAGATCGGGCAGAAGATAGCGTCCCTGTTCGTCGGTGACGACGATCTTGACGTAGCGGGTCGGAAGATCGCGCGTTTCGGCGATGACCCAAACGCCGGCCTCCGGCCCTTTGGCCCCAGTGACGGTGCCGCCGATGTCGTTTGCGCCGACGCGGATTTCGCTGGTTGAAGCCGGCTGCGCCGATGCCCTGTTCACCGATGCCGCAAGTGACAACGCCGCAAAGCTGACACTTAGCATGGCGACGCACGCTGCTTTTCTGCTCCTCATGGTCTCTTCCCCTGGGCGACGAGCGGGCAGTTTACGACATTTCGGAGGCGAGCGCGAGGAAGCCCGTTTTGCGCGGACCCGCGGCAGGAGCGTTTCGGGCAACGAAATGTCTCCGAGATGCCATGCCAGTGGCCAGCCAACACTTATTTCACTGCCCCCGTTTTCCCTAAGCCGCGACGCGCATCGCCCCAGGCCTTGGTTATGCGGATTCGCGTGCATTCGGTATCATCACGATAATGCCCGTTAATGGGGCGGACCTTCGACCGGAGGACACGAAATGCAACGGCGGCAACTCCTTTCCTGGCTGATCCTGGCGACGGTTTCCGCGATTCCGGCCTTCTCGCAAACTTCGGTTGGCCGAGCTGTCGACAGCGTTGCGGAAAACGCTCCGTCCGTCCCGGATTTTTCGGGCGTATGGCGTCATGGATCTCTTCCTTGGCTCGTGCCGCCGGCGTCCGGTCCCGGCCCGGTGACGAACAGGTCACGGCGGCAGGATGACGGGACCAGTGATTACAGCCAGCTGGTCGGCGATTACACCAATCCGGTTTTGCAGCCCTGGGCGGCGGAAGTCGTGAAAAAAAAGGGTGAACTCTCATTGGCCGGCGAGGTCTTCCTAAGCCCTTCCAATCAATGTTGGCCCGAACCGCCGCCGTACCTTTTCAAGCATATGGCAATGCAGATGCTGCAACAGCCGGACAAGATCGTGATGCTCTTCAACGAAGATCATGAAGTCCGTCATGTGCGCATGAACGCATCTCATCCCGCGCATGTGATGCCATCCTGGCATGGGGATGCCGTCGGACATTACGAAGGCGACACGCTGGTGGTCGATACGATCGGAATCAAGGCCGATCGGAAGTTCGCCATGATCGACATGTTCGGGACGCCTTACACCGAAAGACTGCATGTGGTGGAGCGCTATCGGCTGTTGGATTTTGACGCCGTGAAAGGCGATTTGGAACGCGCCGCAAAAGAAAATTGGCGCCCCGGCGGACCCGTCGATCCCAATTACAAAGACAAATATCTCAAGGTCCAATTCACAATCGAGGATGAAGGCGCCTTCACGACGCCTTGGACCGCAACCATGGTTTACCTGCGCGACCACCTGGAATGGCCCGAAGTGGCGTGCGCCGAAAATCCGTCCGGCTTTTATCACGATAAGGACGCTGGCGTTCCGCGCGCGGACAAACCAGATTTCTGAGCTCGTGAGCGAGATCACGCAGAAATAACCACGCCGAAGAGGTGCTGGCCTGTCGTATTAGACTCAATACGAACTGGGTCTGGAAATCAGGCCGCGCTGACGGTTAAAGTTTCCGTGTCACCGCTCGAGAGGACGCGAACGGATGGAGAGACTACTTTTCCGCCTCAGTGTCGTGGTTGCGCTGTTGTTGGCAGCGGCTGCGCCCGCAAGCGCCGCTGTCACGATCAGCTTTTATTCGCACAAATTCCATTATGCCCTTGACGGCGTCACTCAGTACCCACACGGTTTCGTCCTGCTCTCCGGGACCACCGCCGACGGCCAAGCGGTGAACACGAATCTCGGATTTTCCTCGATCACGCCGTCCTACTCTCGCGCTTTGCTGGGGCCGTTGACGGGAGCTCTCGATGACGTTCCCCTTCGCGACGGCTATGTCGCGGAGGCGACATTTCATTTTTCCTTCCCGCTGACGGACGGCCAGGCTCGCGCAGTGCTTGCCGCGGCCGAAAAATGGCGGAACGCTCCGCAACCATCCTATGACTTGTGGTCGCGCAATTGCGTCACCTTTATCCGTGATATTGCCATTGCCGCGGGCCTGTCCGTCGCGACCGACAACAACAAAAACAGATTCGACCCGCGTGCATTTCTTGACGACGTGGCCGCGCGCAATCTGGTTTTCCTGATGCAGTATGATGATCATCTGGAATTGTCCCCACCCTGAACGTTTGGCAAACGAGGCGGCCTTACCCGAACGCCGTTCAGCGCATACGCAATCGAAGAAATGTATGCTGAACTGTCCAAGTGTACGAAAGTCATATTCTACGGGCTTTTTTGCACGTTGCTGAAGTGTACGCTGAACTGTACGGGCGGCGACGGAAGTGTACGCCGGCACATCGGCGTCCTCCCAGGATGCGCAAGCAAGTGTTTTGCGCAAAACAGTTACGAGAGATGTCTGTCGAGCTTTGCAGGCGACCGGATTTTACCCTGAAATGCTTGCGCCCGGCAGCGTGTTTTAGCTCCGGGCGCAATTTCGATCAATGCTGAAACACCTATCTCCATCCCCGGGGATGATCAAGCAAGTGTTTTGCGCAAAACACGTTCCCTTTTGCGCAAAACATCCAGTTGACATTTCACCGCGACGATGCGCAGCGGGATGGTGGAAGCCAAATCCACTCTGAGTGGAAATGAGCATGCTGCGAATGCTACCAGTCCGCTATGGAACGATGCGCAGCTGGCTGGCGACCGTGATCGGGATGTTGATGTACGCGCCATTGAAGAGGTGCGGCGTGCCGTCGACCTCGACGGTCCTACCGACGAACGGATCGGGTTTGCGGCCGAGCTCGCCCCAAACGTCGCGCGGGATCAGGATCAAGACCATCTTGTAGCGCTTTTGTGTGGAGGGACCGATCCGCAGGAACGCGGCGTCTCCGTCCGGCATCATGCCACCATAGAGCACCGTGCCCCGCAGCGTGCTGGCTACGTTGACCGCTCGCGTGACGGCTTCCTCGTCGTGTGCGTCGACGGAGCGCAGCGCGACCGTCCTGAAGCTCCAGCGCCACGTGCTGGGCTTGCCCTTCCACATCGCGTCGACCCGCACCGCGTAGCGGCTGTCCGGGCGCAGCGGCAGCTTCGGGATGAGGCACACGACGCCGTACTGGCCAAACGAGGTCATCGCCGGATTCTCCGGATCGGACAGGTAGAATGCGACGTCCTTGCCTCTCCCATCCACGAGCGTGGCGCGCACGCCGGTGACCTTGTCGAATGGGGGGAACTGGATGGTGATCGGATAGCCGGCGCGCGCTCCGCCAGGGACGGGGTTGGGGACCTCGCCGCCAAACTCGAGAGGGACACCGCCCTGGTTGTCGGCTGGGTACGCGACCGGCCGCTTTGTCGAAACGCCGACGCCTTTTGCATCCACGAACATCAGCGCGGCCATGTACGAGCCGTCGAGAAGCTTGGCGTAGCCGACGCCAATCCGCTCGAGCGTCGGCGATAGGATCGGCCGACGATGATAGAGCACCGACATCCACCCATCGACGGCGACTTCAAGATCCGAGACGCTGAAAAACAGATCGGCGGCCTCGCCACACGCAGCTCCCTCCGCCGACGCGCCCGGCAGGCGCGGGCGCTCGTGATGGGCATTGAGCCCGGCCACCGCGTCGGAGTCCTTGTTGAGCCGCATGTACTCCGCGTGCTGCATGCAGCCCTTCGAAAGCTTCGCATCGAGCGTCACCGCCGGGAGCCCGGCCGCGGCGCGGTAGTGATCGACGAGCCGCTTGACGCGCAGCTCGACGGCGCCGTTCGCCGCGGGCCGCGAATCCGGCTTCACCGGCGCGGCCGCGCCGGTGGCGGCGATCGCGACGCACGACACAAGGGCGACGACCAGTAGACTGCGCAGCATTCCCTAGTGAATGACAGAACCGGGTTGCCAATCCCTTACGGACTGCGCTCCCGTGGGCCGCGGCGATCGGTTGCATTTTAAGCGAATGCAACGCGAGAATTCGCGCGCGCCGAAAGATCAAACGCCGTTACACCCTTGGCGGGAGGATCGCAATTGCGTCCACCTCGACGAGGTAAGAGGGATCGGCGAGGCGCGTGACTTGCACCAGCGTCGAGGCGGGCAGTGCGTTTTTGTCAGTAAAAGTGGAAGCGCGCACTTCGCGATAAACGTCGGCGTTCTGCTCGATGTCGGTTATATAGGTTGTGAGCCTCACCACGTGATCCATGCTGCCGCCCACCGAAGCGAGTGCGGTCTTGATGTTCGCATAGGCCTGCACCATCTGGGCGCGGAATCCCCGCGCGGCCTTCCCGCCGGCATCAACGCCGGTCTGGCCGGCGACAAAGACGAGACGATGCGGACCGTTGACCTCGACCACTTGGCTGTAGCCCGTTGGTTGCGACATCCCGGGCGGATTGGAATGCCGCACACTCGTTCCCGCTTGCGCCTGTGCCGGACCTGGTACGGCGGCGCCGGCAGCAGCTACCGCCGTCACTGCGGTAACAAACTCACGGCGCGATGCCGGCTGCTCGCGGGGAGGATCAGAATCGTTTTGAACTGTCATGGCCGTTATTCCTCCATGCATGATGCCGGGGCAGTGCCGTCGCGCGTGGCTAGTCTTCGTGCCCGGCGCCGCCGGTCAGAAGGCACAGGAGTAAGCTATCTGCTTATCCGACTGGGAGATGGGCGGCACACCCTGATACCGCGCGTACACCGGCGCTAATCCCTTATTGAGGAAGCGCTGAACCCGTTTTCCGTCAGCCTCGGCTGTGTAGATATTCCCCTTCGAGTCGGTGGCAATCGAGTTCAGGCCAGAGAACTGTCCGGGTTGCCGGCCGCCATTGCCGAACGCCGTATATATCCTGAGCGAGCGACGGTTGACGAGCTTGACGTTCTCGTTCGTGCCATCGGCCATGTAGATGAATTGCTGCTGCGCATTGGAAAACGCGATGTCCCAGACCGAGCCCGCGTTCTTGGTGTTCTTGTCGAAGAACTCTTCCCGGATGAACGCGCCGTCCGGCGCGAATAATTGCAGCCGGTCGCCTGCTTTGTCGCAGACATACACCGTCCGGTCATTCGACATGACAGCGCAGGCCACCGGATTGCGGAACTGCTGCGCGGGCGGCGCGGAAGGATCGTAGGCCGGCAGCGGCGCATCGTTTGGCTTGTTGCCGTAAGCACCCCACCACCGCTTGATCTTGCCGGTGTCGGCATCGATCACGGCGACGCGCTTGTTGAGATAGCCGTCAGCGACATAAGCTTCGTTCTGCTTCGGATCGACATAGATTTTCCCCACGCGGCCGAAACTCCCCGCGTCATTGCTGTTGGCGGCGCGAGCGCCCTTCTTGCCGGCCTGCATGACGAACTTGCCGTCTTTGGTGAACTTCAGGATCTGGGAGTCGTTCGGTCCGTTGCCGCCGATCCAGACATTGCCTTTGTAGTCGATGTAAATTCCGTCAGGAGAATCGGGCCAGTCATAGCCTTGGCCCGGCCCGCCCCAATGGCGCTGCAGATTGCCCGCCTGGTCGAATTCGAGCACCGGTGAAAGGCCGGCGGCGGAGCTGCTCTGGATGATCCACAAATGATCGTCCGCATCCACCGAGATGCCTGTCACGGCGCCCAGGACCCATTTGTTGGGAAGTGGCTTGGGCCACTGGCCATCGACGTCGAAATGCGGCGCTATGAGCCCGCACTGTGCCATCGCGGTGTGGAACGCGGACTGCCCGATGAAAAGCGCGGCGAGAACGGCGGCGGATCCCGTCCCGATCATAAGCTTTCTTGCGCGCGTCAAACCTCTCAGGTGCATGACATTCCCTCCTGCAGCTCCCGCTCCCCCAATGATCTTGGCGCCCTTGGCGTCGCCTTCGTATGTCCGCGCATGATAGGGCCAGAGCGGCACCCCCCTCAATAGCGCGGAAGCAGACTTGGGACTCAGGTGACAGCGGGCCGGGTGGACGGTTGAGCCTTGCACGCGTCTGGGGCTAATGTTCAGAATTGCGGTGATTTTGTAGGTGTCGAATAGAAGGGGAAGCAAAATGCGCCTGATCGTTTTAGTCTTGGCTGCGTTCATCGCGAGTATTCCCGCTGTCGCCCAGATTTCGCCGCCGTGGAAAGAATACCCCGAAGTCACCGAGGGTTTCTTGCTCATGTTCCCGGGCGACCCGGAGGTCAACTACACCAAGTGGGAAATTGTCCCCGGACGCGAGGCCCAGGCAACTATTTATTCTATTCGGTATAACAATGCGCTGTTCAGAATGACGGTCGCCGACGCCAAAGATATGTTCATCAAAGAAGACCCCATTATCGCGCAAGCCGTCAAAAAGATCTCGGAAGGCGGCAAGCTATCGCACAACGAACCCACTCGCGTGTCCCAAATCTATGGCCGGGAGATCTCCGTGGCGCGGCCGGATGGGACCAGCACGTTGGCGACGCTGTGGTATGTCAACGAACGGCTCTACATGATCGAAACCTCGGGGCCGTCCAGCGCGAGCGGCGACATGTTCCGGTTCCTCCGCTCGCTGGTGTTCGATAGCAACGTCAGCAATCGCACGAAAGAGCAACTCGACGCCTATTGGGCGTCGTGCACGCGCGGCTTCAATGGCGCTCAACTACCGCTGATCCCATCGGGGCTCGACGACCCGCGCTGCGCGCGCGACTGATAGCGCCGGCGGACGGAGGATCGGATGAAGAAGGCAATCGCAGCCTGTATCGCGCTTATGCTCTTGCCGAGTTTTGCCATCGCCCAAGGGACGGCGCCTCTCAAGCTCTCCGCGCGTATCCCATTGCCAAATGTCAACGGGCGCATGGACCACATGGCGGTCGACATCGATGGACAGCGGATATTCGCCGCAGCATTCGACAATCACACTCTCGAAGTCGTCGATCTGCGCGGTGGCAAGCGGGTGTCCACCGTTGCCGATCTCGATGAGCCGCAAGGCGCCTATTACGACGCGGCCGGCAAACGCCTGTTCATCGCCTCGGGCGGCGACGGAACGGGAAAGATCTTCAACGGCGCGACGCTGCAGCCGATACAGACCGTGAAGCTCGGTCAGGATGCGGACAATGTCCGCTTCGACGCGCGGCGCGGCCATGTGCTGATCGGTTATGGCGGGGAAAAATTCCTCTACGGCAAGGCCGAGCGGCAGCAGGGTGACGGCGCGATTGCCATTCTGGACCTGACCGGAAAACTCGTGGCGCAAATTCCCACCGATGCACATCCTGAGTCATTTCAGCTGGAAAAAACCGGCAACCGCGTTTTCATCAACGTGCCGGACAAGATGGAAATCCAGGTCGCGGATCTAGCCGCGAACCGAACCATCGCTCATTGGCCCGCAACCGGCTGCTCCGACAACTTCCCGATGGCATTGGATGAGGCGCACCATCGAGTCTTTGTTGCCTGCCGCAACCCTGCCGCTCTCATGGCTTTTGATACCGATACCGGCAAGCCGGTGGCGAATGTAAAGCTCGATCCGGCGGTGTTCTCGGACGATATTTTTTATGACGCGGCCAAGAGCCGGATTTATGTGATCGGCCGGGCCGCGGGCGGCGCCGACGAGCGGGCGCCGTCGCCAGGCTTCGTCGAGATCATCCGGCAAGCCGATCCCAACCGGTACGAGAAGGTTGCAAGCTATCCCACCGGATGGGGCGCTCAGACCGGATGGTTCGTGCCGGAGTGGGGCAAGCTCGTCATCGCAACGCGCCGCCAGGACGCCGCGCGGCCAGGTGAATTGCTGGTGTACGATGCGCAATGACCGTTCGTCCGCACAACGAAACGACGCTTGAGCGAACGCGAGATTGTCTACTCGGTTGCAAAGCCGCTGTTCCGAGAATCGCGTCAGGAGTTCACGGAGGGGATAGGGAGGACCAATGCCAAACCTCGGGCCTGCTAAGAAATGGTCGCATCTGTCCGGGCGCGTGACCGTTGCCGTCGCCTTGGCGGGTCTCTTTTGCGCCTCCGCTGCGCTTCTGTCCGCCCGTGGGGCCGATTCTGCATCAGGTACGCCGATACCTCAGTTGATGCTGCCGGCGACAGACGGCTGGTCGGGCTTCATTGCGAGGGACTCCGATCCCAACATTTATCTTCCCGACGATTATCTTCACGGCCGCGCAAACATCGAGCGAGCGCTGGCTTTCGGTGTACCGGCAGACAAAGTGACCGCTTATCTCACTGCCCGCGCGTTCAACGAATACATTCCTCCAGCCAGCGGAGTCGGTCCTATTTCCGACGGACCGGAGCACCCCTTTTACAACACACAAGTCGCGCCGCAGGTCGTGCGCAAGAATCCGACCTGGCGGGTCGCCGACCTCACCAGCGAGGCGGCCAAGAATTTGATGCCTTGGGCCGTGGAAGCGCTGAAGAAGCAGAACGCATTGGCGCTTGCGGAAAAGAACGGCGAGACCCGCCAGGCGAGATGCTGGGAAACCGGCGTTCCCGATATCCATGAAGCGCCGCAGCCTTTGTATTTCATCCAGACCCCGCAAGAAATCGTGATGTATCAAGGCCACCGGACACGTCATGTGTTTATGAATGTTCCGCATACGAAGAATCCCGCGCCGTCGTGGTACGGCGAATCGGTCGGCCACTACGAAGGCGACACGCTTGTGGTCGATACTATCGGCTTGAACGACGAGACCTTCGTGGATGGCTATCGTACACCGCACACCACCCGGGAGCATGTGGTCGAGCGGTTCAAGGTCGTTAAAGGCGGCAAGGGGCTGGACGTCTCCTTCACGGTGGAAGATCCGGGCACGTTCTATAAGCCTTGGGGCGGGAGGCGGCCTCGCTACCGGGTGGAGAATAGGCCACTGAGCGAAGGAGATACTGTTTGTGCGCCGGGCAATGGCGACAGGTTCAATCTCGGCTTTGATCCGCTCCCGCACGAGGACACGCCGGACTTCTGACGTCGTGAGAGCTGCCCGGTTTATGGCCCAGCGGGACTATGCCCGCGCGTGCTAAGCGTGCGCGATACCGCATCGCGCCACCCGGCAATCCTGTCCGCGCGCAAGGCAGGCGCCATGCTCGGCTTGAACGAGCGGTCAGCGCTCCACAGCTTGGCGAATTGGGACGGCGGCGCATAGAGTCCGCGCTTGAAACCTGCGAGATAAGCGGCGCCGAGCGCGGTCGTCTCGCGGATCGCGGCGCGCTCGACTGTTACGTTGAGAATGTCTGCCAGCCGCTGCAACATCCAGTCCGAGGCGGCCATACCGCCGTCTGCGCGCAACCTGAGATCAGCCGAAGGCCAGTCGGCGCGCATGGCGTCGAGGAGATCGAGGGTTTGATAACACACGCTCTCGAGCGCCGCTCTCGCCAGCTCCGCGGGCCCGGTCGAGCGCGTAAGCCCGAATAACGCGCCGCGGCAGTCCGGATCCCAGTAGGGCGCGCCGAGTCCCACAAAGGCCGGTACGAGATAAATATCCTGAGCCGGATCGGAGGCCGCAGCCAACGCGCTGCTTTGCTCGGCTGTACCGATGATGCCGAGGCCGTCGCGCAGCCATTGAATCGCGGCCCCGGCGACGAAGATGGAGCCCTCGAGGGCGTAAGCCGGCTTGCCATTCAGCTGGTAGGCGATCGTGGTCAGGAGCCGGTGCTGCGACACAGCAGGCGTATCGCCGGTATTGAGAAGCGCGAAGCAGCCGGTTCCATATGTCGCTTTCAACATGCCAGGGGCGAAGCAGGCCTCTCCCACCATGGCCGCCTGCTGATCTCCGGCAACGCCGCGTATCGGGATTGGCCAGCCAAAATGCTCCGCCAGGCTCGTGCCAAAATCGGCTGCGGAGTCGAGCACCTGCGGCAGCAGAGCGCGCGGTATTCGGAACAGTGCGAGCAGGTCATCGTCCCATGCGCCGCGATGGATGTCATACACCAAGGTTCGACTCGCATTGGTGGCGTCGGTTGCATGCACAGCGCCGCCGGTCAGCCGCCACAGGAGAAAAGTATCAACTGTCCCGAACGCCAGTTCGCCGCGTTCGGCGCGCGAGCGCGCACCTTCCACATTGTCCAGCAGCCACGAGACCTTTGTCGCAGAAAAGTACGGATCGAGAAGCAATCCGGTTCGTGACTTGACCAACGCCTCGTGTCCGTCTGCGGCAAGAGCCCGGCAGTGATCGGCGCCGCGCCGGTCCTGCCACACAATCGCGGGATGGATCGGTTCCCCGGTGTTACGGTCCCAGACAAGCGCCGTCTCGCGCTGGTTGGCGATGCCGATAGCCGTCACTGCGGCCGGATCGGCGCCCGCAATGCGCAATGCCTCTCTGCCGACGGCTAGCACGCTGCGCCAGATCGCCTCGGGATCGTGCTCAACGAAACCGGGTGCAGGAAAGTTTTGCGGAAATTCCTGTTGGGCCGTTGCGGCGATCTCCAGCGCTTCGGTGAAGAGGATCGCGCGCGACGATGTCGTTCCCTGGTCGATCGCAAGGACAAATGACATGCCGCATTCTCACCACGTCTGTTGGTCGTCGCGAAAACGCACCAAAACGATCCGAGGCCGCCTAGCCCATATTGAGCATAACTATAACAGCACCGTACGTCATCGAGTCGGCGTGGCGCGCTCGCGTCCGCGTGGCCGGTCTGCTACAACCCTGAAGTCCATTGGCAGAGCGAAACCATGAAGTACTTCCCGCGCTTACTCGCCCTCGCAAGTGTTGCGTGCCTTTCCACCGCCGCCTCCGCTCAGCAGCACGCGGACATTTCCGGGCTGTGGACGCGCGGCGGCGCCGCCGAAACCCCCTTCCGTGCGCCTCCGTCCGGCCCGGGGCCGGTGACGACTCTGCGGCTGCCGGGCCAGCGCGTGCCTCGTCTCGCGGGTGACTATAACGCGCCGATCCTGCAGCCCTGGGCGGCGGAGGTCGTTCGCCGCCAGTCCGATGCGGTGCGCGCCGGCAAGACGGTTAACGCCCCCCAGGAAACCTGCTGGCCGATGGGCGTGCCGTACATTCTCGAACTGAATTTCCACACACAGATCCTCGACGACGGCAAGCAGATCGTCTTCCTCTATGAGCGCCACAGCCAGCCGCGGATCGCGCGACTGAACGCGAGCCATCCCGCCAACGTCAAGCCGAGCTGGTTTGGCGATTCGGTGGCGCATTGGGAGGGCGACACGCTGATCGTCGACACAGTTGGGCTCGACCGGAGAAGCTGGGTGGACAATTTCGCCACGCCGCATACGGACAAATTGCATGTTGTGGAGCGCTATCGCCGGCGCGATGCCGATAATCTCGATGTTACGGTGCAGGTGGACGACCCCGGCGCCTTCACCACGGCATGGTCGGCGCTGGTCAACTACCACAAAGACGACGAGCCCTGGCTGGAAGTGGCCTGCGCCGAGAACAATGTCGACGCCGCCACCGGCAAGCTTTATGCAATGCCAACCGCCGCCAAAGCCGATTTCTGACCCGCGACGCTACTGCCGAAAATGGCGGGCGCCTCGCTGGGGGTATGCAAAGCGGTTCCCTGTGGCGTTGGAAATTTCAAAGCTGCTCCCAGGATTAGTGCTAACGTATCGCAAAGCTGCGGATTTTTCGGTTGAAAGCAATAAACCAGACCCGCTCGCGCAAAATCGCCGCGGCGCTCGCCGTGGTTCTTCTTCATGTGGTCGTTATTCGTGTCTTGCTGAGCGTACGGACTTTGTTCGACTTCGAACAACGCGGCAACACGGTTACGACCTGGATCATTCTCCCGCCAATTCAGTCCACGCGCATTCCCCAACCGCCGCCTTCCGTCGGCTTGCCGATGGTGCCACTGACAGGTGAAAGCTCTAATTTCGGCCCTGAAGCCATAACGCCGTTTATCCCGCTATCGCTTACGCAGCCCTCGCCCAACGCCTTGACATATCCCGATACGCACGTGCTCGGTTCGCTCGCCGAGTATTTCTCCTGCACGCTCATTAATTACGACAAGATATCGGATTCGGAGCGGGAACGTTGCGCATTAAGGCTTTCGAATTTGGGTGACGTCACGCGTCTCACTGGCGATTACGCTGACTATGTGGGGACGCCATTCAAGCTATTCGGTGCAGAGGCTACGTTCTTGTTCACCCCGGCTACAGAGCCCGCTTTTAACCTCTTTGATGCAATGGCGGGATGCTCGGAGCGGATACTCTGCAGGTCGCCGATACCGCCCGAATTCGGATTGGACCCCGACGATAAAAGACGCACTACTGCGGTCGTAAAATTCCAACTCGCAAAAGAACTCACGCTTCAAATAGGAGCGCAAACCTACATGGAGCCATATTTGGGCGGAGCGCGTATGGTCTACACCTCGGGCGTGGTAGTCACCTATCGCTGGTGAAGAATTACAGGGACATAATATTCAATTGTGGCCGGTTGCGCCGTCATGAGCAAAACTGCGGACGACCGTTTTCTGATCGTCTTAGAACGACTGCCATGTCGCCTTGGTCGGCACCTGACCCACGCCGGGCTTGCTGTAGTCGCACACACCATTGGGAAAGATGTTCTTCAACTCCGCCAGCTCGTCCTTGCCCAGCTTCCCGTCATAATCGGCGGCGTCGATGGGCATGAGGTGGCACTTGAGCACATTATTGGTCAGCGGCTCGCCCGCCACCATGCGCGGCGAGGAATAGGCCGGGTACAGCGCGTTGCATTTGCTGTCGCCTCGATAGATTTGCGTCTCGGCGATCTTGATCGTGCCGCCGTCGGTGAAGCAGGCGTCGGTTAAGTCCGCCGGTTTGGCTTTTGCGATGGCGGCAAGGCTGGGCCGCGCCCCGCTGCCGGCGTTGAGGCGGCTCAGCCATTCGTCCATCTGCGACACGGCATGGCTCAGTACCGGGCTCTCGTCGGAGAACAGCCCGCGTGTCCCCGGCACGCCTGACTCGATCAGCATAATCTGGTTAGCGGCTGAGCCGTTGAGCTGCTCCAGCCGCGCCCGCATCGAGAAGGAATGGAAGCGCGAATGGTTCTCGTTGCGATTCTCCGGCGCATCGACATAGCCGCGATAATCGATGATCGGCGTGCTCTTCAGGCCCAACGCCCCATAGGTGACCTGACCGGTTTCGTAAGCGCGCTTCAGCGCAATCGGATCGGCCTCGCCGCGAGCGGCGCTGTAATTGCCGTCATTGTCGAAACCGCCGATCGCGCGGTTGAGATCGAGGAACTGCTGCGCAGAGATGGCGCCGGACTTCAACGCTGCTAGACCATACTGCACGCCGGCATTGTCCCAGGGCCGCAGCGCCGCGCCGGTCTTGGAATCCTTGCCGAAGACATTGACGGCGTGGTCATAGAGATCGCAGCGTGCGCCAGTGGGATTCTCAGTGCGGCTGAAGCGGGCGCTTTCCGGGATAACCGCATTGCAATCGCCGCTTTCGGCCTTGATGCGCACGGCCAGAGGCGCCAAGGTTCCTGCCGTGGTGGCATTGGGATAGCCGGCCGCCGCGGCCTTCTCCTTGTCGCTCCAGCGGAGCTTGGTGTCCTTGAAATAGTGCGCCATCAGATCGGCGTCGGTAAGATTCAGCACCGTGCCGGCGATCACTTCGGGGAAGCTGCAGCCCACGATGATGCCGTCCACCAGCCCGGGATAGGCGTCGGCGATGGGATGGAGTTGCTCGCTGCCGCCGGAACAGCCCACTCCGAGGGTGAATTTCGGCACGCCATAGTTTTTGATGAAGCGCTCCTTGACCATCGCCAAGGTCTCCGCCGCCAACACCATGCTGCAATTGTTGCCGAACACGTTGAGGGTCGAAGAGGCCACTGCGTAACCTTGGCGCAGCATCAGATCTTCGAGGATGCCGCGATTGCCTACGCTCGCTCCCTGCATGTACCAGCCGCCCACGCAGCCGCCGCCGAAGGTATAGACAAGCTTCCTGTTCCAGGCGGGCGGCGGCGCGGTAGGTCCGGCCGCAACAGCGGGATCGGACAGGATCGCGGTCTGGTAGATGGCGCGGTTGATGGTGCCGGTCTCGACCCGCACGATGTAGGGCACGGTCTTGCCATCGCCGGTGCGAGTCTTTGCGAGATCATCCGGCTTCGCCGCAGCGGGCAGCGGTTTGAAGGCGCCGCCCTTGGTCCGGTAGACATAATCCACCCGCGTCTTCACCGAGCAGTCGGCATCCAGCGGCGCGCCCAGTGTTTCTTTCGAGGCGGGCAAGGCGAATTTGCCCGTCATGCAATAGAAGGGTGTTTCATGCGGGCCGGAAAACACTGGGCCGGCGATGGGATGGTTGGTGAGTATGAGACTGGCGGGGCCCGATTTGAGGATGTTGGCACCCAGCTTCAGGCCTTCGACCAAGCCAATGCGTTTGCCGTCGCTGCCGGACTGGAATGCAGCAGTCACATCGGCGCCGTTCAGGGTGACAGGTCCGCCGCCGCTGACGGCGACCAGCGCGTCGCCGCCGCTCACCAGCTCGGGACGGGAGGACAGCACCGTGATGCCTGCGGTATCAGCGCGGGCGCCTGCACTCACGAGGACGCAGCCAATGACCAGCAACGCACGCGCGCCCCGACGAAATTCCATGAGCGTTTCCCCGGCTCTTCACGGCATCCGTTCGATGAGTTTTCCGGCATATTTCGGCGGCTTGCAATCCCCGGGCTCAGACGCGCTATAATTTTCTTCGCCCGTTTGCAGTGAGTTAACAGGGCCTATCTTCAGGTTCGCGCGAACCATGTGCCGAGTGCGCGGCGGTGCGGCTGCTGATATAAGAAGATGGCGAGCCGCAGGAGAGCGCCATGAAATTTATCGCAGCAAGTATCGCACTGGCTTCGCTATCGGCGGTAATCGCGAACGCTGCGCCCTCCGACCTCAAGGTCACTGGCAGCCTCAGCGCACAAACAGATGCGAAGACGCAAGCAACGAACTGCCATTTCACGAGGTCGGGCAGCACGCTGTTTCATTACGGCGCCCATTTGGGTATGGGTAAGACCGGCTTGGGTTCAAAGTTTCTCAGCGTTTTGTTCGAAGTGGTTCCGTACAACGGCGCCGGGAAATACAACGCGGCGGAGAAAGTGGCCGGCGACACGCCGGTTGAAGTGACGCTTCTGACGGAAGGGATGCCGGGCATCGAAGAAAAATGGTTGGCCACCTCCGGCGCCGTCATAGTCTCCAATGCAGGCGCGCAGACGCTGTCGGGCACGGTCGATGCGGATTTGTCGCCGACCAAAAAGAAAACCGGCCCGATTCACCTCGCGGGAGCCTGGAGCTGCACAGTCGAGAAGTAGCGGCGAAAGAAGCCGATCGTCATGCATGTGTGCGGAATTGCAATTAAGCGGGTTGTCAAAGCCCCATTGATACCTGTCGAAAGCGCCGTCATTACGCTGAAAGACGGCATTGTCGGCGACTGTCGAGGGACTGGCGGAACAACGCGGAAACGCCAACTCACCGCGATCTCACTTCAACAGTGGGACCTCGCCTGCAGAGAAATTTCTGTGACTTTACCGTTCCATGCTCGACGGGCGAATCTCTGCATCGATGGTCATATTTTTAGCTCGCAAGATGTCGGCAAGCGATTGTGCTTCCAATTTGGCGCAGTGCTTGAGATCACTGGCGAAACCGATCCGTGCGCACGAATGACTACGGTGGCTGCGGGCTTGAAAGAGGCGCTCGGACCTGAATGGCGCGGCGGAGTGACTTGTCGGGTAATCAAGGAAGGGGTCGTTCGGGTCGGTGAGGATATTTCGATCAAATAATTCCGTCATGGCGTTTTAGAGAGCCGGCCCGGTCACCTCGCCGCCGCCTGGAGCTGCACGGTCGAGAAATAGGACAACCTATCACCATGGCCGCCCTTGAGACGGCCAACCAGCCGCCGCGCGTCTGCGCGGCGATTGATTCTTTGACGAGTCTGGATGGCCGGCTCGGAGGCCGGCCATGGTGAGGATGTTGTTGCTGCGGGCGCGCAGACGCCTCGGCCGATTGCGCTTTGCTATGACGGTTTTCTGCGCTGGGGCGCCTGATAGCTCATGCCGTCATGCGTGCCGCAATACACGCGGCCGGATTGCGGCGGCTCCCCGCAATAGTGGAAATCCGGTTTCGCCGGATCCCCGATCGGCCATCTGCAGGTCCGGCTGCTCAGGGTCAAAGTGGTTACCAGTTTTCGCGCGCCACGCGGGCCAGCCGGCTTTGCGATGGCGGATCGAGCACGAGCCAGCGAACTCACCGCGACCGGTGCTACAGGTTCGGTTGCATCAGGTACGAGCTCGGGCTCATTAAGAATGAGCGCTTTGTCCATGACTTCGTCTTCCTCGTTCATACCGAGTCCTTTTCGCGTGAATGGGGCGCGTTCCGGCAGGCGGCGCAGCTCAACCGATCCCGTCGCTGCGTCCGTTCAGCGCCTGAATTTCGAGATTCTCAGGGCCTTCGACGCATAAACTGCGAAGGCGTCCGTGATCGCAAATGAAAGCATACTGCAGGAGATAGTAATTCTTTGTGAACATTACAAGAGTTTGGCCAGAAATCGGCCTGTGTATTTTAACGGTTCATTCACCATGAATCGGGACGTTTCTTGCCCGCGTGAATTAATCAATTCTTAATCAAAATACGAATTTTCCGATTCGTGGAAGCGCAAAGCGCTCATCAAGAGGGGAACAATGAAAGTCATTGCTAGAGTGCCGGCGTTGGTTGGACCACGGACGTTTGTAGCCCAAGGGCTGACGGAAGAATCCGCCAGCTTGATCTTTGACCTGGTTACTCGCGAGGGCGGCATGGCCGTAATCGAGCGTGACGGGCCGCGCGTGAACATGGAGCTGCACCTGGCCCGTGTGGTTAAGCAGAAGGCGCCCCGCGCGAAGCAGCCGATTCTGAGTCTGGCCAGCAATGGCTGATTTGCGCCGCCTCTCCCCGCGCTGGTGGAGGGGCGCAACGGGTTAGAATCGGCCGAAGCCGCCAAAGCCTCCGAACCCGCCCTGAATGTCGCAATGCTGCGTGAATTCGTTGGGAGCGGAGCGCAGCACCTGAGGAGTCCCGGGCTGGACCAAGGGCGCAGCCACCTTCCGCAACAGCGAATTCTGTGGCGTCTTGCCTAGGGCTTGTTTGATCTGGTTCTCGTTCTGGGAAATTTCCAGGATGAGCTTGTGCCGCATCGCGGCGGCATAATCCTTGTAGCTTTTGACCACCACGACAAAGGCGCCACGGCCGCCGGTCACGCAACCCGCATAATATTTGTCGAGATCCGGATAATAACCATTGGCCATATCGTCCATCACCGGAAGTCCGTTCACGACGATTCCCTGAGCAATCACTTTGTCATGCACGTCGGTCATGGGATTGCCGTCATTGTTCGGCCCATCGCCCGTGACATCGATGACCTTTCTGGTCGCCACGATGTCTTTCTCGCTTGCCTCGAGCAGCAGCGATCCCAGCTCGAGCGCGCTGCTGACCGAGGTGCGCCGGCCCGGGGTGCGCGGCGTATCGCGGATCGTATTGGCAAACGCCAAAGCGCTCGCGCGGTCCTTAATGATGGTCCAGTCGATGACCACCTTGTCGAATTGCGGGCTTGAAAAATCCAGCATGGTGACGGCAATGCGGCCCAGCGAGCCGCCCTGAATAGCTTTGACGACCTCGGGGTCGGCAAAGGCGGCAGCGGTGCCTTCGCGTTCGGTCTGGAATTCTTCGTTATCGATGCTGCCGGAGACGTCCACGGCAAGCACCAGCTTGAGATCGACCTGCGTCTGCTGCGCGGCGGGCGCCGAGGAGCACAAGGCCAAGAGCGCTGCGATCGAACCGCAGAGTTGGAGAGAAGCCTTCAAGGCGTGAGGCTTTTTCATGCGTCATCCCCGTCCGATAAATGCTGGATTCTACCTTGCGAGGCTACCCCGATCGCCCGGGCGAGTACAGCCTTCCGGGAACGTCAAATTGAGGATCATCGAAGCTTACAATTTTCTGTCGAGAAATCGCTCAAGGGTACTTGCATCTCGCGGCGTCCGGGGTATAGACGAAATTGAACGGCCGGCAGGATTTTGCATTCGCATTCCTCTGCCGGCGGTTTCGGCGTCGGGCTCTCCTTTAAGTTTGGAGCACCCGGCGTCAAGCAAATGCAACAAAGGACCTTTATGTACCCGCGACCTAGCAGCCGGTCCGCCGATTGCGACAGTAGACGCGTTTCAACTGCCGCAGCCGTCTCCGGACCGTTCCACCGCTCGGGAAGCGCATGCGACCGTGAAGCGCTCGACGCCATCGCGTTGATCTGATCGACCGCTTGCCTCCCGGGCTTGGGCAGAACGCTTAAGCCAAGAGGAGGCAAAAATGTTCTCCGTTCTCATCCGGCCCGTTGGGCCATCGCCCTTGGTCCCATTTAGACTCGACCGCCTCATCGCACTGGTGCGGCGCCTACTGGTTCACGCGGCATAGATGACTTCGCCATGAACGAAGAGATCAGGAAACCGCCACAAGGACGGCCAATCGGGAAGCCCTCGCAAGCCCTTTCCCGGCTTGTGGAGCTTGCCGATTGCCCGCCCGAAGATACGCTGGCCCGGCTGAACGCAACCCGCAGCGGTTTGACCGAAGAACAGGTCGAGGAGCGGCGCGATCAATATGGGTTGAACGAGATCAGCCACGAAAAGCCGGCGACCTGGTACTGGCAGCTTTTCCACGCCTTCCTCACGCCCTTCAACGGTGTGTTGTTCGCGGTCAGCGTGGTCTCGCTGTTCACCGACGTGATTTTCGCAGCACCCGAGGATCGCTCTTTCCGCACCATCATCGTGCTGATGACCATGGTGCTGCTCAGCACGTTGCTACGCTTCTGGCAGGAATATCGTTCGAACAAGGCCGCCGAAGAATTGAAGGCGATGGTGCGGTCCACCACCGCGGTGCTGCGCGCGGGCTTCGAGCGCGCCCAGGAAGTGCCGATTGCCGAACTGGTTCCCGGCGACATCGTTCAGCTTGCGGCCGGCGACATGATCCCCGCCGATGTGCGCGTGTTGGCCGCCAAGGACCTGTTCGTTAGCCAGGCGATGCTGACCGGCGAATCCATTCCGGTGGAAAAACATGCCGCTTCAACGGTCGGGAGGGCGTCCTCCGGCGGCGCGCGCAACGCGCTTGAGCTCGACACCGTCTGCTTCATGGGATCGAACGTGGTCAGCGGAGTGGCGACTGTCATCGTCGCTGTCACCGGAGACGCCACCTATTTCGGCGCGATAGCCAAGGACATCGCTGGCGCCAGGCCGCTGACCAGTTTCGACAAAGGCATTTCGCGGGTGAGCTGGCTGCTGATCCGCTTCATCCTGGTGATGACGCCGGTGGTTTTCCTGATCAACGGCTTCACCAAGCATGATTGGCTTCAAGCGCTTTTGTTCGCGGTGTCGGTCGCCGTCGGTCTGACGCCGGAAATGCTGCCGATGATCGTGACAGCCAATCTTGCCAAAGGCGCGGTCGCCATGGCCCGGCGCAAAACCATCGTAAAGCGGCTCAACGCCATCCAGAATTTCGGCGCCATGGACATTCTCTGCACCGACAAGACCGGCACGCTGACGCAGAACAAGGTCATTCTGGAGAAGCATCTCGATATCCACGGAAATGAATGCAGCCAGGTGCTCGAATTCGCTTGGCTCAACAGTTTCCATCAGACTGGCCTGAAAAATCTTCTCGACGTCGCCGTGCTCGAATATGCGCAACTGCATGGCGTGATCGACGACGCCAGGCATTTCAAGAAGATCGACGAGATTCCGTTCGATTTCATGCGCCGCCGTATGTCGGTGGTGGTGCGCAACGGCGGCAATCAGAATCTCCTGATCTGTAAGGGCGCCATCGAGGAGCTTTTGCCGCTCTGCGCTTTCGCCGACGACAATGGCGCCGACCCGGGCGGCGCCGTTGCCTTCACCGATGCGAGCCGCAAGCAGGTGCGTGAGTTCACGCGCGACTTGAACGAGGATGGGCTTCGCGCGCTGGCCGTGGCGTATAAATGGCTTCCGGCCGAGGATCGCACCTACACCGTTGCGGACGAAAAAGACCTTATTCTCGCGGGCTATGTCGCCTTTCTCGATCCGCCCAAAGAGAGCGCGCAGGAAGCCATCACCGCTCTTGGCGAGCACGGCATCGGCATCAAGATCATCACCGGCGACAATGAAGTGGTCACCCGCAAGATCTGCAAAGAGGTCGGGCTTGCGGTAGAAAAGATCATTCTCGGCCGCGAGGTGGAGGCGCTGTCCGATTCCGCGCTCGCGGATGCCGCGGAGCACACCACGATTTTCGCCAAAATGTCGCCCTTGCAGAAATCGCGCGTGATCCGCGCGCTGCAAAGCCGCGGGCATACCGTCGGTTATCTCGGTGACGGCATCAACGACGCCGCGGCGCTGAAAGATGCCGATGTCGGAATATCCGTCGACACCGCGGTCGACGTCGCGAAGGAATCCGCCGACATCATCCTGCTCGAACGAAGCCTGATGGTGCTCGAAGAAGCCGTCCTGGAAGGGCGCAAGACTTTCGCCAACATCAACAAATATATCAAGATGACGGCAAGCTCGAATTTCGGCAACGTGTTCAGCGTGCTGATCGCGAGCATCTTCCTGCCCTTCCTGCCGATGCTGCCGATCCAATTGCTGACGCAAAACCTGCTCTATGACATTTCGCAGGTCTCGATTCCCTGGGACGACGTGGACCATGACTATCTCAAGGCTCCGCGCAAATGGGATGCCGGTGGGTTGGCACGCTTCATGGCGTTTATCGGTCCCATCAGCTCGATCTTCGACGTCGTCACTTTTGTGGTGATGTGGTTCGTGTTCGGCGCCAACAGCGTCGCCATGCAGTCGCTGTTCCAGTCGGGCTGGTTCGTGGTCGGCCTTTTAACCCAGACGCTGATCGTGCACATGATCCGCACCCAGTACGTGCCGTTCATCCAGAGCCGCGCGGCTACGCCCGTGATCGCGCTCACCGCTTCGATCATGGCCATCGGCATCTATCTGCCCTTCTCGCCGATCGGGGAGCATCTCGGCTTGGTGGGCTTGCCGCTCACCTATTTTGCATGGCTTGCGGCGATCCTGCTCAGCTATTGCACGCTGACCCAGATCGTGAAGCGCTTTTACATTGCGCGGTTCCATCAGTGGCTGTGACGGCTTTTCGGCGCGCAGTCCTCATTCTGCTCTGCTCCGCCGGGCCGGCCTATGCCGATTCCGGCGATTGGGCGGTGGGCGGCCAAGTCACCCATGTCTGGCAATATCATCCGGCCTTCCGCTCGCCCTATCGCGGGGCGAACAGTCTTGATCCCGGCAGCCGCGGCAACGAGACCTTCGATGCCACGCTTTTTCTCGGCGCACGGTTGTGGTCCGGAGCTGAGGTTTGGGCCGATCCCGAAGTCGACCAGGGCTTCGGCATCAGCAATACGTTCGGCATCGCCGGATTTCCCAGCGGTGAGGCCTATAAGTTCGGCAGCGCGACACCTTACTGGCGCGTGCCGCGCCTGTTTTTCCGTGAAACCTTCAATCTTGGCGGTGAAGCGCAGACTGTCGAAGCCTCGCCCAACAAATTCGAGCAGACGCGCAGCGCGAACAATCTTGTCGTTACCATAGGCAAGTTTTCGGCCGTCGATATCTTCGATACCAATCCTTACGCGGGCGATCCGAAAGCGGATTTCCTCAATTGGGCGATCATCGATTCCGGCGCTTTCGATTATGCGGCGGATGCCTGGGCCTATACTTACGGAATGGCGGCGGAATGGACGCAATCGCGCCTCACGCTCCGCGCCGGATTGTTCGACCTGTCGCGCGTGCCCAACGGCAAGGCGCTGGTCAGGGGCTTTGGCTATTACGAGCTGGCCGGCGAAGTGGAAGAATGCCACACACTGCTCGATTCGCCGGGAAGCCTGAAGCTGCTGGTGTTCGATAATCGTGCCCGCATGGGTTCCTATGAAGACGCGCTGCGGCTGGCACAAATGACCGGTGCAATTCCCAGTACGGCTCTGGTGCGCCGCTATGCCTGGCGGCCGGGCGCGGCGTTCAATTTCGAACAGGCAATCACGGACGCGCTGGGCATCTTTGCCCGCTTGAGCCTGAACGATGGCAGCAAGGAGACCTATGAATTCACCGACATCAACCGATCGCTTGCCGCGGGCTTCTCGTTAAAAGGCGCGGAGTGGGGCCGCCCGCGCGACAATTTCGGTTTGGCCGGAATCATCAATGGCTTATCGCGGAATGCGCGCGACTATTTCGCCGCCGGCGGCCTCGGCACGCTGGTCGGCGATGGCAGGCTGCCTCATTACGGCGCCGAGAAGATTGTCGAGACCTATTACAGCGTGGAAATCTCGGGCGCGCTGGTTCTGACTGCGGATTATCAATTCATCGACAATCCCGCCTATAATCGCGATCGCGGCCCGGTTTCGGTCTTGGGTATGCGCCTCCATTCTGAATTCTAAAGGCCATTCTGCCGCGCACAAATCCTCTTGCACACGGCGACGCGATCTTTAACCTGCGGCCAGGGGAAAGAGGGCATTTTGCATGAATCGCCTGCGGTTCGGCGCCTTGGCAAGGACCCTGCTGCTGCTTGCCGTCGCGTTTGCGCTGCCAGCGGGCGCGCAGAGCGTTCTGCCCGAGAGAACCGCCGTCGATGTTGCCCTGGTGCTCGCGATCGATGCCTCGGGAAGCGTCGACGACGATCGCTTTGAATTGCAGAAACGCGGTTTTGGCGCGGCGTTCCGCAACCAAAAAGTGCTCGACGCCATCCGCGCCGGGACCCACGGCTCGATCGCGGTGTTTATGCTGCAATGGACCGGACCGCCGCAACAAGAGGTCATGGTCCCGTGGACGCTGATCAACGATGCGCAATCCGCCGATCGTCTGGCGGCCACTATCGAGGCCACGCCGCGGCGCCTGATGGGCGGCGGCACTTCGATTTCCGGCGCCATCGATTATTCCGTGAAGGCGTTGGCGACGAGTCCGTATCGCGGCACGCGGCGCGTCATCGACATTTCCGGCGACGGCGCCAACAATATCGGCCGGCCGGCCGAACAGGCCCGCGACGAGGCCATCCGCTCCGGCATCCGGATCAACGGCCTTCCCATCCTCACCGTCGAACCGGACCTCGATCAATATTTCCGCAAGAATGTGATCGGCGGTCCCGGCGCCTTTGCGATTCCAGCGAAAAATTACGAGCAATTTGCCGAGGCTATCTTGCGCAAGCTGGTCACCGAAATCTCTCGCAATGAAAGCTCAGGTTTGGCGCGGAACCAAGACACACACGGTTGAACAAGATGGCGATCGGCCGGGCGCTTGGCCTGCTTGTGACATTTGCCGCACTGGGACCGGCCGGCGCGGCGCAGAATCGGCCGGCGATACCCGAACCACAGGTCGACGCTAATCTGGTGCTCGCGGTGGACGCGTCCGGCAGCGTCGATAATACGCGTTTCGAGTTGCAGAAGGAGGGTTATGCTGCGGCCTTCCGCAATCCCAAAGTGCTCGCCGCGATCCGCGCCGGCGATCATCAGTCGATCGCGGTCTCCATGGTGCAATGGACGGGCCCGACGCTGCATGTCGTCGTGGTTCCCTGGATGGTAGTCAGGGACCAGCGCACGGCAATGGCGTTGGCGGCGGCCATCGATGCCGCGCCGCGGCAGATTTTCGGCGGCGGCACTTCGCTTTCCGGCGCCATCGATTACTCGGTGATCATGCTCGCTGCGAACTCAATTCGGGCCACCCGTCAGATCATCGACATTTCCGGCGATGGATCGAATAATATCGGCCGCCTTCCGACGCAGGCGCGCGATGAAGCGGTCAAGCTCGGGATTCGCATCAACGGCCTACCCATCCTGACGCTCGAACCGGATCTGGACGTCTATTACCGCCAGAACGTCATCGGCGGCCCGGGCGCCTTCGTCATTGCGGCGAAAAATTATGATCAGTTTGCCGATGCGATCTTGCGCAAGCTGATCGCGGAAATTTCCAGCGATCGTCGCTACGGCTCGAAATTCGCTGTGAGATAAACGCTCAGTATTGCTGTGACGATAGCTGCGTTTGTACCTACGGCTCTCGAAAGGCGAATGGGTTGAGCGTTTGCGCACCAAGGGACGCAAAATCGCGTGTGTTTCTGGTCACGATGATGAGGTGGTGGATTTCGGCGGTCGCAGCAATCATGGCATCTTCGATCAGCCGGTTCGGCCGGCGGTGGAGCAATTTTGCCCAGCAACGGAATATTGGCGCGTCCATCGGTAGCACGTTGTAACTTTTACAAACCTGATCGAGCCAGGCTTCGATCTCAGCAGCCTTGTGCGCGTCCCGCTCGCGAGTGATCTCCACACCGGCCTGTAATTCGCCGATCGTGACCGCCGAAATATGCAAGTCATTGTCCGGCACACTGCTAATCCACGCCAGAACCGCACCGTGTGGGCGCGGGCGTCTCAGCTCGGAGATGACATTTGTGTCCAGCAGATACACTGCGTATTCAGTCGATCTGCGGGGGCGCGCGACGGCGTGAGCGCCCACGTCGCGGCAGCGGAATGATCGCGCGGGGCGTCTGCACCAACAGTAGCTCTTTGAGCGTCGGCCGGGTCGATTCCTCCAGCCGGCGCCAATCCTTCATCGGAACCAGTACTGCCGCATCGCTCCCGCGCTTCGTCACCAATTGGGGGCCACGCTTCAAACATGTGTCCAGCAGCTCGCTGAAACGGGCCTTCGCCTCCTGAACCGACCAACTCTTCACGGCTTGGCCTCCTGACTAGTTACTTAACTAGTCATTTAAGCAGACAATTGCAAAGGGCCAAGCCGGCGGGCGGTTCAAAGTCCCGCAGGCGGTGAAACCGGATTTTTAAGTAAGCCGGCTGTTATTGAAGATTCTTGCCCGGTTTTGCCGACTGCTGGCTCTCGAGGAATCGTTCGCGTTCTGCGGCGATGGCTTCCCAGGCGTCGGCCAATGTCCCGAGTTGGCTGCGGCTCTCGGCGGTTTTTGCGCCTTTGGCAAGCAACCGGCACGCCTCGGCATTTTGGCGATATTCTTGCACTCGCTTCATGGGGCCCCTCAACCGGTGATCATTTACACCTAGCGAGCGGAAATTGATAGGCGGCTAGCTGGCTTTGCCAATGTGGCTCATGCCGCGGCGTGGCCGAGTTGGCCGTTTTGCGCCTCGCTGTTCTGCATCTCTATGGCCGCAGCAAAGCGCGTCCAACGAAGAATCTCCAGCCTTCCTCTGGCGTCCTCGACGAGAGCCGTGCAGCTCTCCACCCAATCGCCGTCATTGGCGTAAAGAATTCCGTCCATGACGCGAATTGCGGCATGATGAATATGACCGCAGACCACCCCGTCCACGCCGCGCAGGCGAGCCTCGCGCGCCAGAGCGCGCTCGAATTCGGCGACATATTGCGCCGCGTTCTTGACTCTGTATTTGAGGAAGGACGAGAGCGACCAGTGCGGAAGCCCGAGAATCCGCTGCGCCGCATTGACGAATATGTTCAGCGATAGCGCGAAATCATAAGCCCAGTCGCCGAGGTAAGCGAGCCACTTGCCGCAGGCCACCACTCCGTCGAATTGATCCCCGTGGCAGATCAGGAAGCGCTTTCCTGCCGCACTTTCGTGAATCGCATCGCGGCGGACTTCCACGCCGGCAAGATTGAGGCCGCAATAGTCCCGGAACACTTCGTCATGATTGCCGGGCACATAGAAGACACGCGTTCCATCCTGCGCTTTGCGGAGAATCTCGTGCAGAACGCGGGAGTGGCTTTGCGCCCAGTACCAGCCTTTCTTGAGCTGCCATCCGTCAACGATGTCGCCGATCAGATAGAGGGTCCGGCAATCATTGTGGGCGAGGAAATCGGCCAGCAAATCGGCTTGCGCGCTGCGCGTGCCCAAATGCGCATCCGAGACGAAGATCGTCCGGTGACGCCGGACGCGGTTGGGGAAAATCGGCGGCCGGCGTTCGACGGCCGATGAAAGCAGCGGCTCGAAGAAAATTTGCATGAGACCTCCCGGAAAAAGCGTTCGAAATCGCGCCTTTGGTGAGGCGTTTCGCATAGCGCCGAATGATGACGCTTCCATTGCGGGGAATTGATAGTTTGATGAATCTCGTTTCGTTCTGTGCGTGGTATAAGAGAAACCGCCAATTGCAGGTTTTCGGTCCGGCAAAGGGAGGGGAGAGGTCATGAGACGCACTTTGTTGGCGGTTTTGCTGGCCATCGTGCCGGCGGTCGCGTTGGCGCAGAGCGACGCCGATCTTAAGAACGCCGCCAAAACGCCGGACCGCATCCTCACCTATGGCATGACCTACAGCGAGCAGCGCTTCAGCCCTTTGGATCGGATCAACCGGCAGAATGTGGCTCGCGTGGTGCCCGCATGGTCGTACAGCCTGGACAGCAGCCAGGGCGAAGAGTCTCAGGCGCTGGTCATGAACGGCGTGATGTTCATCACGAGCCACGACAAGACAGTCGCGCTGGACGCGACGACGGGCAAGGAAATCTGGAAGACCATGGTGGCCTATCCGCCCGAGACGACGAAGACCGTCTGTTGCGGCATCGTCAATCGTGGCGGCGCGCTGTATAACGGCAAATTCTTCCGTACACTGCTTGATGGGCGCGTGCAGGCGCTGGATGCCAAGACGGGCAAGGAACTCTGGGCCGTCCGCTCCGGCGATGTGCAGGACGGCATCGCCATGACCGGCGCGCCTCTGATCGCCAACGGCGTGGTTATGGTGGGCATCGCGGGTTCCGAATTCAGCGTGCGCGGCTATATCGACGGCTACGATCCGGACACCGGCAAGCGTCTGTGGCGGCGCTATACGGTGCCGCGCCCGGGCGAACCCGGTGCAAACACTTGGCCCAATGATGCCGCGCGCGCTCGCGGCGGCAGCACCTGGACCACGGGATCCTACGACCCCGAGCTCGATCTGGTTTATTGGGGCACGGGCAATCCTTCGCCGTGGAATCCGCTCGACCGCAAGGGCGACAATCTGTTCACCGACACGATCATGGCATTGAAACCCAAGACCGGGGAAATGGTTTGGTATTATCAGGTCTCGCCCAACGATCCGTTCGACCACGACAATGTCAACGCGCTGGTGCTTGCCGATCTCGCGGTCGGCGGACAGATGCGCAAAGTCGTGATGCAGGCGGCGCGCAACGGATTCTTCTATGTGCTCGACCGCAGCAACGGGAAACTGCTGGCCGCGAATAAATATGTGAAAGTGACCTGGGCTGACCGCGTGGACATGAAAACCGGCCGCCCCGTGTGGTCGGAAGCGACTAAGGAGATTTTTAAGCATGGGGCGAAGGTTCAGACTTGGCCCTTTATCGCCGGCGGCACCAACTGGTTTCCCATGTCGTTCAGCCCGCTGACGGGCTTGGCTTACGTCAACACCTTCAATATCGGCGCCGAATACGAGCCTTTGCCGGTCGAGGCGGTGAAGGACTTGAAGGTGGGCGACCGTTCCGGCGGCAATACGGTGAAGGTGACCAGCCTCTATCCCGATCCCGATCCGCGCGGTTATTTGAAAGCGATCGATCCGCTGACCGGGCAGGCGAAATGGCAGACGGGCTTCAAGAGCCCGAATTATGCCGGCACGCTGGTGACTGCCGGCGGTTTGGTGTTTACCGGCGAATTGACCGGCGAATTCATCGCGCTCGATGCCGATAGCGGCAAAATCCTGTGGCAGTTCCAGACGCCGTCCGGGATCATCGGCCAGCCGGTGACCTGGGAGCAGAACGGCGAGCAATATGTGACGGTGACGAGCGGAATCGGCGGAGTTTATGCGCGGCAGCCGGATCCCAATCTGGCGCATGTGCCCAAAGGCGGGTCGCTGTGGTCGTTCAAGCTGATGAAGTGACCACCCTTTCGTGTCGCGCTTCGTGCTCGACACCTTCCCCCACAAGGGGGGAAGGGAAGATAATTCCGACGACGTGCGCGGAGTGTTCGGCGCATTGCGGAGCGCTGTTGACTGTCGAGGGCGAGCGCGTGGTTGAGGTGGCGCCCAATCCCGAGCATCCCTATTCCAAAGGCGCGTTCTGCATCAAAGGCATCAAGGGCCTTACCGGCGTCGCCTATCATGAGAAGCGGTTGCTCCATCCGTTGCGGCGCACAGGCGAACGCGGCGCCGGCGGATGGCGGCGCATTTCGTGGGACGAGGCGCTCGATGCGATGGCCGATGGGCTTGCCAAAGCGCGCGCACAATATGGCCCGCCGTCGCTGGCAGGCGCAGTCAGCAACGCGAACTGCAATCGCGGCGTGACGGTGCCTCTGCTGCTGCGATCCTTGGGTTCGCCCAATGTGCTGATCAATCAGGACCTTTGCGGCGGCTGCCGCGGCGTCAGCAGCCGCGTAACAGGCTTGGACATCGTGCGCGGCGAAGATATCGATCATGCGTGCTGTGCGCTTGTAGTCGGCCGCAATTCCTATGCCGCCAATCCGGTCGAATGGATCGCGCTCAAGAATTTGAAAAAGCGTGGCGGGCGCATCGTTGTGCTTGACCCCAAGCGAACGCCGGCTGCGGAAATCGCCGATCTGTGGCTGCGGCCGCGTCCCGGAACGGATGGCGCCATTGGGCTCGCGATGATTCATGTTCTCATCGAGGAGGAGTTATACGACCGCGAATTTGTCGCCCAGTGGTGCCACGGTTTCGACGACTTGCGCGAGCGCGTTGCTCGCTTCACGCCTGCGCTGGCTGAACGCCACACCGGCGTTCCTGCCGCGGATATTGCCGCCGCGGCGCGATTCTATGCCGACGGTCCTTCGACGTTCGTGAGTGGGCATGGCATCGACGCGTTCAGCGCCGGTGTCCAGACCTTCCGGGCTTTCCACTGCCTGGTGACGATCAGCGGCAATGTGGATCGGATTGGCGGCAATCTGCGAGTACAGAAGCCGCGCGGTTTCCGCGATTTCACGCAGGTGGTGCATGATCCCGCGTTCCGCTTGCCGCGCAGCATCGAGGAACGGAGAATCGGCGCCGATCGCTTTCCGCTGTGGTCCGGGTCTGAAGGCTGGCAGGCGGCGTGCCACAACCCTTCGGCAATCGAGGCGATCCTCACCGGAAAACCCTATCCGGTCCGCGCCATGTATATCAGCGGCGTCAATCCGGTGATCACCTATCCCCATACGGCGAAAACGATTGCCGCGCTGTCCTCTCTCGATTTCCTCGTCGTGGCGTCAGACATGATGACGCCGACCGCGGCTTTGGCGGATATTGTGCTGCCCAAGACGATCGGACTTGAAGAGGAGGACGTGAAGCTCTCTCCGGGCGCGGCGGTGACCTATACCTATCCGGCGGTGCCGCCGCGCGGCGAAGCACGCTGCGATCTCGATATTGCCATTGCACTGCTCGACCGGATGGAGGCTCGCCATGCAGTAACGAAGAATCTGTTCCGCTGGCGCACGCAGCGCGAATTTGTCGAATTTCTCCTGGGCGATAGCGGCATAGAGATCGGGGAATTACGTGAACGCGGCTTTGTGCAATTTACCCCCAGCGTAGGCAATTTTGCCGAGCGCCCATTTCCCACCAAAAGCGGGAAGATCGAGCTTTATTCCGAACAATTGGCCGCGCTCGGCCTCGATCCGCTTCCCGATTTCATCGTGCCAACCGCTGAAGCCGCAGCGCCCGAAACGCGGCAAGAATTTCCGCTCCTGCTGATCACCGGCGATCGCGAGAAGACCTATCATCATTCGCGCTTCCGCGAACAGGATTGGGCAAAGAAAGTCTCTCCCGATCCGCGGCTGCTGATTCACCCGCAAACCGCGGCGTCTTTGTCTCTCACGGATGGGCAATGGATCCGCGTCGAGACGCAAAACATGCGCGGCTCGTGCCGATTGAAGCTCAAAGTCACGGATGCCACACCGGCGGGCGTGGTCAGCACCGGGATGGGATGGTGGAAGCCCGATTCACATAATACCGACCGCGGGGCCTACGACATCAATATCAATGCGGCGATCGCTTATGGCGGACCCTGGGACGCCATGTCGGGTTCGGCCGATACACGCGGCATCCGCTGCCGCATCGTCCCGGTACCTGCTTAAGGCGTGCGGGAGGCCATGTAGGCCGCGAGCGCGATCATGTCGTCCTGGGTGAGCTTTGCGACGACCGGCTGCATCAGCGCCACTGAAGTGCCTTTTCGCGCGCCGTGCTGGATGTCGTAAAGCTGGCGGAAAATGTAGATGGCAGAGCGGCCTGCGAGACCCGGCACATTGCCGATCCCCTTGAGATCGGCGCCATGGCAGATCGTGCATTGGATGGTTTTGCCGCCGCCGCCCGTCGTAACCAGCACTTCGCCGGCTTTGATGCTACCCACCGGCACATAGGCGATGAAGGGGGAGTGCGGATCGCGGCTTTTCGCGCCTAATTCGTCGGAAGGTAATTCGATGATGCGCCGGCCGATCGGCTCGCGCCCGGCGCCCGGGAATTCAAAGCGCATATTGCCTTCGCCGACATAGCTCTTAGTCACCATGTCGGTCTCGACGACTTTGGTCCACACCGCCGGTTTGATGGCGGCGAAATACTCTGCGGCGGGCTTCACTTCCTCATCCGAAAGCGCCTTGGCGAAGGTGGCCATGATCGAGGGCCCGGGAAGCGAGCTTCCGCGCGATCCGTTCCTGAACTCGGCCAACTGCTCTTCGATATAGCCTTCGGGTAAAGCAGCGATGTTGGCGGATTCGGGATGGCCGCGTCCCGTGGTCAAATGGCATTGCGCGCAGCCATGCACGATTGGCGGCTTGCCGTGAGCCACAAGCTCTGGCATCGGCGGATGCTCGCCGGGATACCAGTCCGGCGGGTTGAAAATGTCGTCGATCTGCATCTGGGTATAGGCTTTGCTGCTGCCCGGCCGGTGTCTCGGTTGATTGTCTTCGGGCGGCAGCTGCACGCCCGGCGTGCGGGCAAGAAAGGCCCAATCGGGCAGCGCATCGGCCGCTAGAGCGATGGCAGGGAACGCCGCCAACATCGCCGCTTGTATCCAACGCCGCATCATTGACCTCCGAAAATTACTGCACCGACAGATAGGACTCCGGCTTACCAGGGGCCAGTGCACCGGTCATGTTAAGATGTTGCCATA
>Ga0307477_10000221_pt1 | contig 79067 bp, 64 predicted proteins | sample atmos_gasesECM2C_FD_203316 | JGI IMG/M metagenome (GOLD analysis project Ga0307477, IMG submission 203316) | Hardwood forest soil microbial communities from Morgan-Monroe State Forest, Indiana, United States - atmos_gasesECM2C_515 | ecosystem: Environmental > Terrestrial > Soil > Temperate...
GCATCGGGGGCATCAGGCATATGGGACATGATAGATCCCTCCTGTGTACCTAGCGTACTACATACGCTAGGTTACATGCCCCAAAAAAAGCAAACCCCGGATCTCTCACTTTTGTGTCGCACACCCATAAAAGATGAGGGACTTGCCTTTCGTGAAAAACACGCGGCCATAAGGTTTGCGTGTGTTTCCCGTTCCATCCACGTCATAGACTTCCGCGATGTATAAATCACGTTCGCCCATCAGCTCGCGGATGTCGCGGTCATGGGCGAGCAGATCGTCTTGTTCCTCAATAGTTTTGTTCCTCGATTCGAGACTCTGCTGTAGCTCGGCAACCCGAGCCTCCAACGATGATGCCCGAATGGATTCCGTGCTTGCCTGCGTCTCAGCGGCGTGTAACTTTTCTTCGAGATCCTTCACTTGGGTTTCCGAGCTCGCAACTCTACCCGAAAGAGCCGATATCTCGGCAGCAAGTTTGGTTCGACCCGAGTCTGAGTCCGCAAGCTGCGCTGCGATCCGTTCTTGTTCCGCCTTGAACTCTCTAAACTCTACCGACCGCTCGTTCAGGCTATGGCGAAGTTGGGAAATAAGCATCTCTCGATCGCGCAGTTGTGCCTTTGCAATCCCCGCCTCACGCGCCGCTTCAGCTAACCGCTGCTGGACTGCAGACTCGTCCGACTTCACGCTTTGTGAAGCCATGCTTGCCGTGCGTGTGCCACGAGCTAATCCCGTCCTGTAAAGAAGAATGCTTAAGGAAGCAAAGAGCAGAATGGCTGTTGCGTACAGCGTCCAAATATTCCGCCAGGTATCGGAGCTCGTGAGAGGTAGAGTTCGTTCAAAGGGGTTGTATTGCCGCCATTCGCGTCCTTCGTGCTGCTCGGGCAGGCGTGAAAGCAAGTCCTCCAATGCGTCCTCTTGCGACCATGAATGCTCCGGCGCGTCATGTTCATGATGCGCGTATTCTGCCCCGATCGTTGGGATAGCGTGATCCACAACCACGTTGAACTGCTTCATCGCTTCGCGACACTCGCGGCATTCCGACAGGTGCTCCTGTAGCGTCCGGCGTTCTGTGTCTGTCAATTCGCCCGTTGTAGACAGGGCGCACAGGTTCAGAAATTCTTGGTGCTCTTCAGGTTTTCTCCCGAATAGCTTCATTGCTTCTCCGACACGGGAACGGGGACCCCGAGTAGGCGATAGTCGCGACCGTACGCCTTTACGCATTCCTTGCACTTCCCAAGATGACCGTCCACTGTTTGAGAGTGACGGTAGAACTCTGACAACGGCTTTTCCTGGCCACACTTGAAACAGACCTTTGATACGCCAATCTCATCGGGTGCCTCAGTGACCGGCGACCTTTGGATTGTGGCAACTGGCGGCTCGTCCGCATCCTCGGATCGGGGTGTCCACGGCGGCAGTGGTTTCTCTTCGAATATCTGTCGCCGTAACCTGTCGAGTCCACGGTAGAAGTGATTCTTCACTGTGCCTAAGATCTTGCCGCGCTTACTGGCGATCTCCGTCAGAGTGTAACCCTCAAAGAAATACAAGTGCAGGGTTTCACGCTGATCCGGCGACAACGCCTCGAACATCTTCCCGAGCATTCCACGGCTGACAACTGCGTCCAGTTCTGAACTGGATGCTGGCGACGGTAACACATCCGCCAGTTCCTCAACTTGGGCATGGCGATAGAACTGGCGAGAGGTTAAATATCGGTAGCGGGAGATCGCCCGAAAGTGCGTCATTTGCAGAATCCAAAAAGACGCGGAGCATCGTGACGGGTCGAACTTCTGGCAATCGCGATGAACGAGCAGGAAGACTTCTTGTACCATGTCTTCCGCCTCCTGGCGATCGTGCAATAGTCTAGTGGCGATGCCGCGCACCTTTACTGCATAGCGGCGAAACAGCTCTGCAAGCGCTTGCCGATCGTCTCGGCAGACTCGTGCTAACAAGCACTCATCGGATTCAAGAGCGGAATTCAAGCTTCCGAGCCTCAGTGACAGCTCGAAAACATACACCTATTGAAGGCCCGTTTGAAAGCAGATTTGTCCCAAGTTTTCGAAAATTGTTTTCTAAAACGCTGACACTTATTCCGGCGTCGATGCGAAACAAGGGCCGATACCTGATACTTCGTAATGAAGGCGTTGCCGCCCTTAAGGGGCTCGACCTGACGTTTGGCGTAGTCCTATTCTCGATTCTCGTTCAGCGTCTTACAATCAAGCCTCTGCTGAGGATTCTCAAGCTAGCGAGTACCGGAAGGATGGCAAGAAGCTCCCGCTTACGGATGCACGCCAAGGAGACACACTTTGAATCCCCGCAACGAGGTGTGAAGCTAAGCGATGTTGGGGAAGCTTGCCGGCATGGCTCCTCTGCAGGAGCAACAAAGGGGCAGTTGCAATTCCAGTCCGTTCCAGATGCGGACATTACGTTACTCTTTGCGCCGCGTAAGTCTGTTAGACTCAACTCCACGAGCACAACTCCAAGATTCCCGGATTTGCCGCCCGGGTGAGCGTGCCGAATTTCCATGGATTCTCGGCTTTGGTTGTCTTCTCCAGTGTCGCTGCTCGGTTCTTTCTTCCGCAAATCAGCGGAGCCGGCGCCACTCCCTCAGCGCCGGGCGGCGTCTTCCGCATCGATCACGACGAGAAGTTCAACCAGACAACGCATCTTCAATACCAGCCGTGGCAGAGGGGGCCGTGGTTCGGGTTCAACTGGCGCTATGACAGCGGATTATTTGCAGGTGCGGTCCCATTCGCAACCGACACGACAACCCCGGTGGACCTGACCGGCCTGACTGGGGATCAGCAATTGCAAGCTGGATTGTTCTGTGGGAGCCAACACCCGACCCTCGAGACACCTCTTACCAGTTGCGCCCCATCGCAGTATGGTTCGAATCTTGTAAAGATACCGGCGCCTGGGACAGAAAATGACGATCACAATCCACCCCGCATCGCCCCTCGTCACTTGTTTGACGTGAGCGTCGGCCATGACAATCTCTTCCGCGGCGACAAGTACAAGTGGAGCCTCCAGGTCACGGCCATCAATCTGACAAACAGGACTGCGCTGTATAACTTCTTGTCCACATTCAGCGGGACACACTTCGTCACGCCACGAACCTACACAGCCGAGCTAGGCTTTCACTTCTAACCCCCGTCGAACTAGGGCTCCGGAAGACAAGGCGCCGGGGCCCTCAACTTACAAGTTGTACGCTACCCGCCACGTTGCACACACCCTGGGTCGGCTTGACCTGCAGATTCGAGTAGGTCTCCGCCCTCTGCCGCTCTGACACGGAACGTCGGAGTGGAAGTGTTAGACTGCACGCATTTGGTGGAGTTCTCACGCGACCATGATCACAATCTCCAAAGAAGACTATCTGAAAGCCATTGCGGAAGCGGAAGCTGAGGGGCAGAACGTGATACCCGCGACGCTTGCCCATTGGCTCTCCGTGACCAGACCCGCGGTGACGTTTGCCCTGAAGCGATTGAAGAAGGATGGGCTTGTCTCCATAAAAAAGGAGGGGCACATCAGCCTGACCTCGCAAGGACGGGAGATCGCAGAACGGACGATGATTCGTCACCATCTGATCGAACGGATGTTGTCGGAGATGTTCGGCATGGCCTGGTACGAGATCCACGACGAGGCGGAGCGGCTGGAACATGCCGTGTCTCCTGCCTTTGAGAAGAAGTTGGTCGAGAGATTGGGGCATAAAGACACATGCCCTCACGGAAACGGGTTGGCGCTTCGCAGCCCCGCAGAACGCCGCAAACGTGGCATGCGCTTGCTCAGCGAAGCCGAGGCGGGTTCGAAATATGTGGTCGCGAGCGTTTATGAGCGCGATCGGAAGCTGCTTGAGTTTTTCGAAAAAGAGGGCATCCGTCCAGGGGTTCGCCTTGCGGTCGAGGCCCGAAACTACGACGGCACTGTTTCCTTGTCGGTGGATAAGCACCAGATTCGTCTCGGCACATCGGCTGCGGAGAGAATCTGGGTCTCTAAATCATAATATCCACATATATATTTACTATAGTTAACATCCGATAGTGTATCCTGATTTCCAGATGATGATGAACGAGGCCTTTCGTTCGGTCTGAGGATTCGAGGGATAAACCGTGGGATTGCGTTTCGAGTGCGCCTTGTGGCGCGCACTTAGCTTGGCACTTCTTGGCTTGGCTGTTTCGGTCATGCAAGCCCCCGCTTGGGCGCAGGGTGAAACCACGAGCGCCATCATTGGCCTGGTGGCCGACACGACTGGCGCGGTTGTGCCCGATGCCACGGTTACGATCACGAATCAGGAGACAGGTCTAAAGCGTACCGCCAAGACCGATAGTGGAGGCCGCCTCAATTTCCCGCAGCTCAAGCCGGGCACGTATGCGGTCAGAGTAGAAGCCGAGGGATTCGAGCCGCAACAGGTAGACAATGTTTTGTCGGGCCTGGGGCAGAAGCAGACCGTCAACTTCACGCTCAGAGTGGCACGATCGAAGGAGACCGTGGAAGTCGGCGCGGAAGCGCCGATCATCAACCCTAGCAACGCAAACACCTCCACCACCTTGAACGCGCCGGCGCTGGAGGACCTGCCGAATCCCGGTGGAGATATGACCTACCCATTGCAGTTTGCCCCGGGCGCACTCATCAATACGGCAGGTGGCGGCAACGATTTTGTGGGCGGCACCAACGGATACGGCAATGTGGAATTCAACGGACTCCCCGCGCTCTCCAACGGCTACATCGTCGATGGACTGGAGACGAACGATCCCCTAACCAATCTCAACAGTGGCCTGGCAACGAACCTCGTGTTGGGACTGAATTCGATCTCAGAGGTGACGGTCAACACCCTTTCCTATGCTGTCGATCTGGGGCGTTACGGAGCGTCGCAGGTCAACTACGTCACGAAGTCTGGCGCCAATCAGTTTCACGGTAATCTCTACGAACTGTGGAATGGCTCAATCCTGAACGCGGCAAATTACTTTACGAATGCGACACCCGGCAATCACAAGCCGCGATCGAACGTGAACCATTTCGGGGGAAGTGTGGGCGGGCCGATCGTCCACGACAGACTGTTCTTTTTCTTCGATAGCGAATGGGTTCGGATATCCCTACCCATCGTGACAGCCACGACCGTTCCGAGCACCGCATTCCAGCAATACGTGCTGCAGCAACTTCCACTCGGTGGAACGGATTCTGTTTCTGGGGAAAAGTATGCGCCTGCTCCGCAATTGATTCCGTTCTACCAAGGGATGTTTTCGCTCTACGGAAGCACAGCGGGTGCGCCACTGGCGGTGCTCGGTTGCCCCTTCGATGTCGACGGAAGTCCGCCTGCCGTTGCAAATGATGGAAACGGCTGCGCGAACCGGCAGAGCGTTTCCCATTCAAGCGCCGATCATGAACAGGTGCAGACGGCCCGAGTCGATTACAACATCAATCAGCGAGAGACCGCCTGGTTTCGCTTTCAGACCGACAACGGACTCCAGGCCGCCTACACCGATCCCATCAATCCATTGTTCAACGCGATTTCTCCCCAGCCTCTGTACTCGTTTGCCGCGGGATATACGCACGTTTTCTCGCAGAATCTTGTGAACTATTTCAATCCTGCGTTCTCGTGGTATGAGAGCCTGTTCGGGCCAAGCGACTTGCAGAAGACGCTTGCTGCTTTCCCAATCGTACTCGAAGGGAGCGGCGCGAATGCTCCGTTCACCACGATTGGAGGACTCGATAACACGTGGGTCCAGGGAAGGCGCGCCTCACGCTTCTTTATCAACGACAACCTCGCCTGGAGCCACGGTGCTCATGAACTGAGGTTCGGCACCAATACACGAATCTTTCGCCTCAACGATTACGATTTTGGCCAAGGTAGGGTGCCTATCGTGACCTACACCACACTACCGCAGTTCATCTATGGGGTGGCGTCCACAGCTACCAAAGCCTTCCCGACGACCGCCAACGAGCCCTTCAATTTCCTTAATCTCGATCTGTATGCGCAGGACACCTGGAGAGTAACGCAGAAACTCACCTGGACAATCGGCGTGCGCGATACCTTTAACTCGAATCCTCTCAATCCACATCAGCAGATCGGCCGTCTTCGAGGGGCTTTCAATTCCATTTCGCACGACGTCAACCAGCCACTCAATTCCGCGATCCAAACGAACCTGGGCCACCTGTTTTCCTCGACCCCAGTTGCCATCCTTCAACCGAGAACCGCTATTGCATGGCAGTTCGAACCGAACACCGTGCTCCGCTCCGGCTTCGGCATCTTCAGTGACATCATGCCGGGCAGCATCGCTGATTTGATCGGCACCAATCCGCCTTACGTGAGGACGTTTCAGGGTGGGTTGTTGGGCACCGTGGGCGGCACGACGATTGCGCCGGGAGTGCCAAACAGTGCGGTCGATGCAACCGTCGCTGCCAACCAGAGTTTTGGCGCCGGATTCCAGCAGGGGCAACTTTCGTGCGCTTCGCCCCTCGCTGACCCTGCGACGTGTCTCCCGCCCGTGGCGATTACGGCGGTGCCAGATGGCAAACTGCATGCGCCATATTTCATGCAGTGGAGCCTGGGAATCGAACATCAGTTTGGAACGACAGCTAGCTTGCAGGCCCAATACGTCGGCACTCGCGCAGTGAACCAGCCCTATCTCACGCAGGTCAACGGATACCAGACTGTGTGCCAGGGATGCTTCGCGCCATTTCCTTACCTACAGCCGACTGATCCCCGGTTTGCTTCGGTGACCCAGTTCGCCACCGGCGTAAACAGTCATTACAATGGTCTGCAACTCACAGCCATGAAGCGCCTCGGGCATGGTCTCCAGGGCCAGATCAACTACACCTGGAGCCACTGCCTCGACACGGTATCGAATGGAGGTTTCCTGCAGTTTTCTGCCGGAGGGATTCTTTCTCCTCTGCCGGGACAACTTCGTCGCGATTACGGCTCGTGCGACTACGACATTCGCCACAACCTCACCGGGCAGTATGTGTACGAACTGCCGATCAAAGCGAGCAATCACAAGCTTGGCTATGCGCTGAACGGGTGGCAGGTTTCGGGTAGCGTATTTTTGCACAGTGGGGTTCCGTTCTCAGTCGTGAGCACGCCCTATTCGGCGAACGGCAATGGCATGGTGCAAGGCAGTGGACCTCAGTTCGCGAGTCTTGTGCCAAGGGTCGATCCCTACTGTCGTCACTGCAAGATTTCGGGCCTCACACAGCCTGGGACTGTGCAGTGGCTGAACCCTGATGCCTTCGTTTCGACAGTGGATCCAAGTACGGGGGCTTGCCTCGGCGGGGATAGCCCGGCCCACTGTCAATTTGGTAACTCCCGCAGGAACCAGTTCCGTGGTCCCCAATTCCTCTGGTCCGACATATATCTGACAAAACGAGTTCCTCTTCGCGAAAAACTCACCATGCGGCTGGAAGCCCAGTTCTTCAATGTCTTCAATCATCCCAACTTTGGACTGCCCACCCTGGTCTTGGCCGGTGTTCCGGGAAAACCCTCTACGCAAACAGGATTTGGAGCCCTCACCTATACAACATCTCCGCCCACTGGCTTGCTCGGCGTGGGCTTGGGTGGCGATAGCAGTCCACGCATGATTGCCGTACAAGTGAAACTGGAATTCTGATGTACGGGAGCCGTAAGAGTGGGCGACGACCCGTCCAGATTGACGGCGCTCTACACTGCAATACGACGGCTAGAAGGACGCGAATTCCTGATAGGTAGCGTCGGTGAGCAAACCTGGATATTATTCACAACGCACGCGTGGTAAGAAGGGATGAGGTTTCAGCGAAACGAGATTCGTGTGGTTCTATTTGATGTTGGAGGTGTGCTGGTCGAACTCTCCGGGCTAGCAATGCTGCTCTCGTGGCTCGGGGATCGCGTCACCGCTGAGCAGGTCCGCACGCTCTGGCTCACGTCACCCATAGTGAGATCATTCGAGACTGGAAAGATGCCAACCCGCAGCTTTTGCTGAGCAGATGATCACCGAGCTGAGCTTGCAGGTTGGCAGCGAAGAGTTTTTGACTGAGCTCTACACCCGGAGTCAACGAATATTGCCGGGAGCAGTCGAGCTGGTGAGACGTGTTCCCCGCTGTTACGTGCGCGCCACTCTATGCAATACCAACTCATTGCAGTGGCCGAGATTGATAGAGCAACGCGACCTAACCGGAGTTTTTGATCATCATTTCGCTTCCCACCTGACTGGCAAGATCAAGCCCGATGAGGAAGCATTCCAACACGTTCTGGCTACACTCGGTTGCGAGGGTCCGGAGACGTTGTTTTTGGACGACAGCCAGCTTAACGTTGCAGCCGCAAAGAGAGTCGGGATGACCGCCTTCCAAGTACAGGGACCCGTAGAGGCCGAACACGCTCTGCGTGAAGCCGAAGTTCTGTGTGTGTAGCGAACTCGTAAATCATGAGTATTCGATTGATCGGTGCCACTCCCAGCACATTATTGGTTCCCCTGCCAGGGTGAGATCAATCCGACTCTCCCCCATGCCCTTGGCCTTGAACGTGCCCGTGCCGTTCTGATTATCAGAGCCGTAGATCAAAACGACATTCGCATTCAGCACCGCATCATTGACAGATACTCCCCCAGTCAGAGCTGCAATTGCCTGCGCAGCAAGCGCCAATGCCTGCGCGTCACTGGATGGTTTTGGCGTCTGACCGTCTGCCGAGAATGTGAGAAGGGCGATACAGAAGACCGGTACAAGACGATACATAATCGCCCCCAAGGGCCATAAATTGGTGGAGACTTCGTTCTGAAGTGGCCTGAAAATCGCAGACCGTTGAGATTACTCCGCGCACAGAAGAACAACTTAGTGAATCACAATCAAAAATCCAATACAGGAACGCGTTTTCCCCTGGATCTTTGAAGGCACCCCGTCCGCATCGTATGTCTATCTCCTCAACAATCGCGCGAGAACGCGTCTGTTTACACGGCCAATATGCGAGCAATCTGGACCTTGGAGACCTACTCTGTCCGACACTTCTACCCCACCACCGTTTGACCGTATTTTTCACGGTGTGTTACTTTTCGGGAAAAATTCGGCTCCCTCCGGGCCGGTTTCGACGTAGGGCACGCCCGCCCGCGCATGGAGTGGGGGCGGACGCTGCCTGATTGCGCGGGGCGCGTGCGAGCTAAGTTGTTTTGTCCATCCGAATTACATCAATCCGAGTGGCTGCGACTTTCGGCGAACGTTTTGGAAGACTCTGTGACTCGATATCTCGGCCTGACAAAATGCTTGCCCAAAACCTTCAGGGCGATGTACAGAAATCAATTTGGAGTTTCGTCAGAGGAAATAAGATGACGAGCGTTTGGCACGACCTTCGCTACGGCCTGCGGATGCTGGGAAAGAATCCCGGTCTTACTGTCATTTCCATTTTGACTCTTGGCCTGGGCATCGGAGCGGCAACCGTGATCTGCAGCGTGGTCGATAATGTCCTGCTGAACTCATTCCCGTACAAAGACTCTGATCGATTAGCAACTCCCTCGAGTTCTTTTGCTACCCCCGACTCGATTACGCGTTTCCCTGTCTGCGTCTTCCTCGATTTCAAGGAACAAAACCATACGTTGGGATAGGGGATAGAGAGGCGTGAAACTGGCCTCCTGTTACCGATTGGTTAACAGTTTGGCTCTACGCCCTTGAGCGACACATCGGTGCACGAGCGCGCGGATGTTGGCAATTGTCGCCAAGGAGCCAGGAGGGGAAATCTTACGTGCTGATAGAGACAGCGGTCAGTGCTGGAATTAATTCATTGAAGATTCGATTCGTCTTCTTTACCTTTTTTGCCCTGCGGCCTGACGCTCGCCACCAAGCAGCCTCAACCGACTTTCTGAATCTACGAGAAAAGTCCCAGAAGCTACAACCTTCTCGCCTTCCGACAAGCCTGCCAGCACCTGCTCGCGTTCGCCGAACCGCTCTCCTATCTCCACCTGGCGTGGCTCAAACCTTCCTTCGCTAGTTTCCACATACACTCGTTGTGAGAGACCGGAATCGACGACGGCATCCACAGGTACGCTCAATCCGGATGGCGCTGGCAAAACGAATTCCACGTCCACGAACATGTCCGGCCGGAGAACAAGATCTGAGTTATCGCATTCCAGGCGAACCGCAATGGCGCGGTTAACGGGATTAACCTGGGGAAGGATGTTGGAGACCCGAGCTGAAAATTCTCTCCTCTGGTTTCGCAAGTTGATGCGAGCCAGGGTGCCTGGATGGAGGTACTGGTCTTCGCCCTGGAAGAGATCAGCGATGATCCACACATGGCTCAAGTCTGCGATGCGATAGAACTCCGCATTCCGATCAAACCTCATCCCGGGTGAAATGTTTCGTGCAAGAACGAATCCGGTGACGGGGGAGACGATGTAAATGCTGTCTGGCGACTTGCGCGTGACACTGAGTTCATCAATCTGGGCATCGCTCATGCCAAGGGTGCGCAAACGATTGGCCCAATTTTGTACTCCCACCTGAGCTTTGGCTCCGGTTGCATTTCCGTCCTGGACGCTTGTCTGGGCTTGTTGACTGGCGGAGAAATAACCTCCGGCCGCTGAAATGAACTCGGGTGAGTAGATCGCAGCCAGTCGTTGGTCTTTCATAATATGACTGCCGACCGTATCGTCGCGAGTTTCTTTAACGAACCCATCGACGCCGGCGTCTACGCGATATACCAGGGATTCATCCGCGGTCACTCTACCAAGAACTCGGAGCGTTCGGCTCCCGAGACTCTTTTCCACCGGGACCAGGCGAATCCCCACCAATTGTTGAACGTTGGAGTCGATAGTCACCGCTTCGGATTTTGTTTGCGGAGAAGTGGCGGCCATCGCATTTTTGGGTTCTTCTGCGTATACGGGTTCGAGTTTCATCCCACAGTCCGGAGCGATGCCAGGCTTGTCTGAGGTGTAGGAGGGATGCATGGGGTCAACATAGTAGAGGATCCGACGTGGAGTTTCTGGTGCTCTCTCTACCCGGTGCGGGACCACAAGAATTCCCAGAGGCACGCCCAGGAGCAGTGAAATTGCGTAAAACGCTCTTCTCATGGGCGATCTCCTCTCGGGCTATCAGCTGCGTTACCTGCAAGTGCGAATGGGGAAGCGGGGCGGTGAGACCCAAAGCTTAGCCGCTCGTAAAGTCAACAGGTCAAAATTATTCTTGGCGCTCGTTGCTGGAAAGCAGCCCATTCGTGGTGGTAGCGCCACGAATGGGCCGTTGACCAGTGTTTTCTCTGCCCTGCTCTCTGGCTGCTTTCGCGCACTAAAAGCCGGGCAGAACGGTTACGCTTACGGATTACAAAAATTCTCAGCGTTAGCCGTGCTCTGCCCTGAAGGTACGACACACATCGGTCTCATCATCTCGTCGTCCTCGTGCGGAATGACATGGCAGTGCCAGGCGAACAGACCTGATCTTGCAATACCGTCAGAGTCTTGGAATTGCACCTTAATCCTAGTGATTTGGCCGACCCTGGCGACCACCGTGTCCTTAAAGCCGAGCTCTCCAGGCGCAGGTGGTATGAGCACGTTAGGCGTCGCGATATTGGAACGGTTCAAGACCTCGAAGTCTACTTCATGCAGATGGATCGGATGAGCATCCGCGAAATCGTAGAGCTCCCAAATCTCAGTATCTCCGGAGTTGACAATCTCGGTGACCGGGAAATCCCAAGGATGCGGAGAAGGTGTAGCACATCCCGTATCGCAGGTGCCCAGTCCGCTCTCAAACAGGCTAAGCTCTCGGGTGCGGCTAGGCGGATTGGTGAGGTCGGGTCGGTGGGGGAGTGAGAGCGGGATGACACTCGTATCGGTTCCCGCTAATGGCTTCGTCACTCTAAATTGCATGACCTGCCGTGCAGTCCCATTCGCTGCACTGTCCGTCAGCAGGACGTTGCACCCGGTCCCTGAGCACGACTTCAAGGCGGAGAAGTCCACAATCACATCGGCCCGTTCGCCAGGAGCAATCGTAAGGTTGCTCAGTACCACAGGGCTTGGCAGGAATCCGCCATCGGCACCGATCTGCGTGAATTTGAGGCCGCCCGAAAGAACAAGCTGTAGGTTGCCCGAGGCACCGCCGTCCACTACACGGAAGCGGTATTTCCGTGGTTCGACTTCCAAGTACGGCCAACTCTTCCCATTCACTATCTTGATGTTTCCAACCCCATCGGGACCTAGCACGAAGAACTTACCATCTTGTGTAAAAAGCTTTTCCTGAATGGCAAGCGGCATCTCGTAATCGCCTCCCGGAAGACCACCCGTCACCGAAGAGCTCGATCCGCAAGTGCCACAATCGGAGGGCAAGTCATGCGTCGTGTCGTTGGGGTTAGCGCCGCCCAAGACATAAAACCCGACCAGCCCCATGTAGACGTTCTGGAGAGTGACTCCAAGAGTGTGGTCATGGAAGAAGAGCGTCGATGCGAACTGGGTGTTCGGATAGGAGAACAACGACGCGCCGTCATTATTGTAAGCATTCGGGCAATTCGCAGCCCTGGTGCCGGTGGCGTCGTTGATCTGACAATAATCAGAACCCGAGGCTTTGTATCCCGCGGTTAGCAATTGAGCGATTGAGGGGTTCGAAGAAGACGGCAGATTCCAAGCCTCCGGTATGCCGTCACTCTCCGACCCAGTACTTGCCCCGTGCAGATGCACGATGACCGGCACGGGCCCGTTGTAGGGGCCTCCGCGGCCCGTGCAATCCGTACTTTTTCCATGATCACAGAGTTGGGGGGGATTCGCCCAGTGAGCCCCAGTGTCTACCGCTACCGTAGCAGGGTATTGGAAGAAAGCACCCGGAGTGCACCCGGTGTCCCAGGAATGGCATACGAGATCATTGATCCAATTGACACGCACTTCCCTGTGGTAGCTGGCCTTAATCGAGGCAGCCGGAGTGTGGAAACAGTTGGTCATGACGGTTGGAGATCCCTCGCCGCAGACGGCTGTTCCTGTCGTATTGGGTCCAAAGCCCCAAACGGTTGTTTTGCCAAATCCAGCGCTGGCCGGCAGTATTTGCTGCTGGAACTGTCGGGCAGCGACATCGTACCGGTCGATGTTGTTGGCGGTCGATGTGGTCGCCAGCAATATGCAATTTGGTGTCTGAATCAGGCCACAGACATGAGGCAGGGGATCCACAAATTTTGGGACCGTAGAGGGATCCAATTGCTGCGCGCCCGCAGTGCAACATAACACCAGGCACGCGAATGCGGTGCCCCAGAAGAACTTCGTCAACACAGTCTTGCCGTATTGCGCCGTCATTTTGTTATCCTCCAAAGATTTTTTCTCGAGCGAGGATCATGTAGCTCCAAATGTGATCAGCCTCGTGGTCCAATGCCGCGAGCCCGGTTATCCAGGCTCTTGCGGTTTGTAAAATTGGTTAACCCCACACCTACGAAGGACCCACTTGGCGCGCCGAAGACAACTTTCGTGGCCGAATTACTTACGGTCTTTGCCCAATCCCATGGATAACACCTAAAGCACGAGCCTTGTGACCCTAGCCGATGCGGATGGGGTAGATTCCGCCAAACAGGGGAAGGAGAACTTGAGCAGAGAGTTCAACATGCAGTCGCCAGCCGGTCAATTGCCCGAGGTGAGCTAACACTTTTCGGGCTAATCCAAAAGGTATTAGTTCAGAAGGTAGGCAATTTTCGACTTATTCTCCTGAACGAACGTGAACGAAGCGAAGGAATACAGACGATGAAGAGTGACTGCTCACGCCGATCTGATGCTGATTCTCACATCTTCCTGCAATGCAGATTCGTCTCGCGAGGTTGTGTACGTCGCACACTTGGATTCGTACGCTCGGCAGGAACTATGCTCAATCTTGAATTTCTTTAGTTTTGTTCGACGTCGACAAGACTAGGTCTAGAACTTTGTTCACAATCGCGGACCGTCCGGAGACATCCATCTTGGTCGTGACGATGCGCAGGAAGGCTTTCACGGTATTCTGGCTGATTCCCATGTACTCAGCCATTTCCTTGTTGCCTAGCCCCTGCAAGAGCAAGGCAACCGTTTCCTGCTCTCGATGGGTGAGGCGAAATTGCTGGGAAATGTGGGATAGTGCAAGGGATCTCGGCATCTCTCGCTCCAACACAATCAAGACGGCAGTGCCCATTCGGGCCGGGCGTTTGCCGTCTTTTTCCAGAGCAAATGCGCGACAGAAGTACGTTCTGCGCCCTGACTTAAACTGTAGGATCAAGTGCGGGAGGCTACCATTCTCCGGAGTCTGGGAACGGAGAAGGCTAGCTCGAACCTTTCTCCGTAAGACATCGAAAGAGTTTTGCGCCGGATGTCCTGAGTACCTCAGAATTGTCATCGCTTCGTCGTTGGAAAAAAGGGGCCTCAAAGACTCATCAACTATGATCAGGCCGAGTGCAGATGGCCAGCTCGCGATTCTGCTGTCATCTCCCAAATGACGAGGGTCGCGCAGATCTGATTTTGAGGTTTGCATGATCTACTGCTCGAGTCTGACTAGACTGCTTTCTGCTAAAGTGTCACCAGATGGCCGCCACACTGCGCTAACACCTCTGAGGCTGACATTTTCCCAACCCCGCATTCAGAGAACATGCATCTCGAGTTTTTCGTTCACAGTCCACGGACGGGCCCTTTTTAGTCGACCTCGAATGTGCAAGAGGTAACTGTATTGTTATTCGGCAAAAGTCGTTTTTTTAGGAAACGTTAACCAACAAGGAGCCTTGTGCCGCAGGATCGCCTGTGTCGAGCCTCCCTCCATGGAGTCCGAATTTACAACGGAGGCTTCGAAATGAAAATCCTGGTAACCCGTAACCTAAGCCCATATGGATGTACCATTAATCACAGTGCAAGATCGCGATCTTTGCTCTACCGCATCCGAGGGATTCGCTGTCTGCTCCGGTGCAAAGAAAAACCAGTTGCTCTGAATTTTCATCTCGCGATCAGGTCCCCTCCTTCGGCACCCCTGGGCCAACTAAAAAGGGGGAGGGCTTAATTGTTCAGATGCAACGGGTGAGCTGGGTTCGCTGCCGCGGCGACCGTGGGCTTCATGAATAAGGAATCATCCAGCTTGGGATTCACCACAACGCTATCGAGTGCAATCTTCTCGACTGGAACCGGAGTGTCCTTGAAGCCCGTGGCCGTTCTAGTCACCGGGAGAACTTTCGTCTCGAAAACGAACGGAATCACCAGTCCGTTTACCTGGCGATAATCCCGAAAGTAGACTTCCACAGGATGCTCAGTTCCGTCCATTCGCCGCGGCTGCCCTTCCATCTTGGTTTCCAGGAAGGTCTCGGCATCGATCCAGACGTGGATCGCCTGGCCGTTCTTCATAGTCAGCTTCAGCTTGTAGTTATCGCGATCTTGGACCTTCTCTATCCCCGCCAGTTCTATCCCGATTCCTTTAACTGCATAATCAATCAGCGGGCCATCCAGATCTTGATCCATGGATGCCTTCTTTTGCTCATCCGCCGTATAGGGCTCAACTTCCAGCCGGTTCAAAAACGGACGTAACTTCCAACCATTGGTGCCGTCGTAGACCTGCACTGCTGTCTTTCCATTGAACTCCAACTCGAGGTGCATTTTCCGAGTTCGCTTCAAATCCATGGTGAACGGCAGATGCGCCTCATCCGTCGGCCGTCGAGGGATGAGTTTTCCGCTGGCCCTGTCCGACGGGTCGGGCAATGACAGTGTCGCCCGCTGATTTCCGCCCACACCCATCTTCCCCGTCCATTGCATGCTCTGCACGCCGCGCCAGGCCTGCAACCCGCCGCGGGCTGCGACGTTTTTGTCCACGATTTGAGCCGCGGTAAGACCTCCTGCTTCTGCCGCAGCGGCATCGGCAACTGCAGCGAATGAAACGGCAAACGTCAGACAAATGCAAACTGCCAGGAAGTTTCTCAGCATGGGTTGATCCCTTTCCCCTAGATGTAGTTCAGCCCGCCAACGTGTTCCGCCACACCTTTTCACTCCACTACCAGGTTGATCGCGTGGAATTGCCCAATGTCCACGCTTACCCGGTCGCCCTGTCTCACCCGCCGGCCGCTGTTCGAGAAAGCCATCCAGTACGTCTTGCCAGCGATGGGCGTGCTGCTCTGACGCAATTGCCCGACCTTTTCCATTTGTGGGACTACCAGCTTGACCCGAGCTTGCGGGTCGGTCAGAGAAGGTTCCAGCTTCTTGTCATTGAGTAGTGCAGCCTTGGCCGGATCCAGCACACGCCAGCTAAAGCGAATCATCTCTCCCGACTCGGTATACTTTACTTTGAAATCGTCCACTCCCCAGACACCCACGTAATACATTTGCGCTCGTCTGGAGAGATTCGGCACATAGTGCACGGGGGCCCCGGCCTTCTTCGACATCTCTGCACTGGTTGGATGTCCCTGCGTATCAATTTGCCCCGCCGCCGATGATGCAAAAATCCCGCTCGCGAGAAATATCGCCAGCAGCTTCTGATTTCTAACTTTCACTGCCCCGTGCTTAAACATCTTTACGAAACCTCGATGATTTTGTTGCCGCAGCCGCCGATGGAGAAAGGCTGGATGTCTGGTTTTGTGAGTTCGCCGGATTCTGTTTGCTTATCGCGGAGTTCATCCACTCCCACACGCCCTGGTAATACATCTGCGCTAGCCGCGGTAGTTGATCGTGAACGTAGGGGGCTGGCGCCGCAACTCTCTTCGTCGTTCCCGAGGCGCTGCCTCCGTTGGCCGCAGTTTGAGCTCCCGCGGAAAACCCAAAAACGCCGCTGGCCAAGACCACGGCCAGCAGCTTCCCGAGCTTCATTAGACTCTGTTTAGACATCTCCATAAGACCTTGTCCTGGGATCGTTATGCAGCTGTACAGGGCCGGACATTCAGGTTCTGATGTCCGGCCCTGCTACAGGTTCTAGTTGGTTACGGTGAAGCTCACGCTGTTGCTGGTCGCTAAACCGGAGTTCGTGACAGTTACGGTCCTTGTGCTCCGCGTCGCGGTCGGCGCGATCGTAAACGTGGCCGTCACTGCCGTCCCCGTACCATTCACTGCAATGTTGCCAACGGTCACACCAGTACCAGAGACGGTGATCGAGTTGACTCCCGTCAAGTTGGTGCCGTTCAGCGTCACGGAGACAGGTTGCGTTCCGCTGCGACTTCCCGACGTCGGACTGATCGACGTCAGAGTTGGCCTCAGGACGGTGAATACTTGCGTATTCGTCGTCCCTCCGTTGGCGTTTGGCGTCGCCACTCCAATCGTTCTGTTACCGGCTGGAGCAGCCCCACCGATGACTAACGTTGCCGTGATTTGCGAATCGTTCACCACCGTGAAGTTGTTAACCGTGAAGTTGGCTCCAAGCCCAGTGAGGCCGGTTGCCCCCGTGAGGTCGGTTCCGTTGATGGTGATCGGAACGGTCGTCCCAGCCACACCGGAGGTCGGACTGATCGAGGTCGTGGTGGCCCCAGTCACGGTGAAGGCCAGAGTATTCGTTAATCCACCGTTCGCATTCGGCGTGGCCACACCGATCTGATGCGCACCGAGTACAGCGCCCGACCCGATCGTTATGGTTGCCGTGACGGTCGTATCGTTCACCACGATGAAGTTACTCACCGTGAGGTTCGCTCCGAGTCCGCCCCCGCCTAGGCCGGTGGCACCAGTCAGGTCCACACCGCTAATCGTGATCGGCACGGCGTGACCCCTCTCACCCGTGTTCGGACTGATCGACGTGAGCGACGGACCCAATACCGTGAACGCTCCGCCGTCAGTCGCAGCTCCTCCCGATGTTGTGACCGTGACGCTGTGACCACCCAGAGTAGCGGTGCCCGATATGGTGAACGTCGCCGTGATCTGTGTTCCAGCGGCGTTGGCGGTGGCATTGCTTACTGTTACACCACCACCACCGGTGACAGTCACAAACTGCAGGCTGCTGAAGTTCGTACCAGTGATGGTCACGGCCACGGCTGTTCCGCGATAGCCGCTGTTCGGACTAATAGTGGTGATGGTCGGCGGCCCTCCGGATGGAAGTCCCTGGTATTCGACTGCCCCGACGTCGATCTTGGCGAGGTTGGCCGGATCCGGCCGCGGATTTCCGAAAAAGTCCGTCGGGGGGGCCACAATCGAGTTCACTCCGCTGACACCGATGTTTTTTTCGCAGCCGTGGGAATCGACTTGAGTGCAGGTGATGGCATCGATCGCCGGCGAACTCGACTGGAGCGCGTAGTTGCCGAGGTACACGTTCGTGGTCGCTGTGCTGGTCACGGGGTTTAGCAGGGACAGCGGGCCCCAACTCATGTTGACCCAGTTGTTGCCCTCGTCCACCGTCGCGTTGGGCGTCAAGCTGAAGATCGGGTTAGGCACCACCGAGTCCGCGATGCCTACCGGCACGTTGTAACCCAGCCCCCCGTTCTCCGGCGGCACGCGGGCGCCGTTACAGTACTGGCTGATCAAGCCCACGCTACCGGGGCTCAAGTTTGTCGAGCTGTAACCGGTGGTGCTGGTCAGCACCCCGTACAGCGGATTGAGGGTGTAGCCCGAGCTGTGGTTGGCCGGCCCCGTGTCATCGCGTATACCGATGTCCCAATAGCTGGAGCCGGAGGAGCAGGCGCCGGTAGAGGCTTGGCTCAAAGGCGCCGAGCCGAGACCACCGGTAAAGGCGGCATTGTACAGCGAGACAACGTTCTGCTGGTTCTGGGCTCCCGTACCGAGAGACCCCACACCGATTTGGAACGAGCGGTTCTGCCAGAAGAGATTGTTGTATAGAGCCGGGTACGAGATGTGAATGCAGGTCCCGTTCGTACCGCTGGTGCCGGCGAAATTACCAGGCGGGCAACTGATGGCCCCCGTGGTAAACGACGAGGTGAGTTGCGGGCTGTTCTGCATGCTCACCAGGCCGGCGGGTTGCGGGCACGATACCGTGCCGCCACTCGCCGAGATGCAGGTGGGCGCGGGTGACTGGGAGCTAGCTAACGGAGCCCCCAAGGTGTTGAAGAGTGTGCCTGCGGAAGCGGTGGTATCGTTCGAGGAAATGGTGTTGTTGATGAGCGTTACCGCCAACGCGTCCTCTAGCGATACTCCAGCGCCGTCCCATCCGGCCACATTGTTGTTGATGATGTTGTTTTGGACTTGGACGTGGTACCAGAGTTTCGGCTGCGAGGGGAAGCGGGGCACATCCGCGCCGTTCACAGCCTGGAGGCGTAAGCCGCCGCCGCTGCCGGCATCCGCGGAGTTGCCTTCAAACAAGTTGGCGTTAATCACCAGGCCCGGACCCGTGCCATCGCTGAGTCCCGGCACGCAGTCGTTATCGGTCACGCTGCCGCATTCCGTGGCCACCCCATTGACCAGAGTAGTGCCATCCGGGGCAGCGCCCATAACGATCAGGCCGCCGCCGTTAGATTGGATGGTTGGGTTGATGCTCTGATTGAATAGGAAGCTGTTGTGCTCGATGTCACCGTTATAACTGAACCCGATGTGACCGACGCCGCCGCCGTCACCAGTGCTCATATTGCCGCAGATCCAGTTGAAGTTGAATTTGTAATAGTCCGAGCCGGTGCAGATGCTGACGCCGCCCGCCCCCGCCGGCGTGCCCGTGAACAATTCGTCACCCGTCGAGGAGTTGTCGACGATCATGTTGTTGTGCATGTTCACGTTCAACTGCAGGCAGTACGGCAACTGGGTGTTAAGCGGGAACAATGGTGTGGTCGATGTTCCCAGGTCGGACGTGAAGCACGAGCCGGGACTCGCGTTAAAGGTTGTGTCCCCGTTGAGATATGCCTCAGGAAATTCGCCTTGACCGATGGTCATACCACCCGAGAGCGTTCCGGCGTTGTTGTAGATCCGGTTGTTGGCGATTTGCAGGTTGTGGCCCCAAGCGTGGGTAAAGATCGCGCCGCCGCCCTGGGAGGAGTCGGTGATACCCAAGCCGTCAACACTCGAGGGGTTGCACTGGAAGTTGCTCGGGTAGGGATTGGGCCCAACGAGAACAAGGGTGTGGCAGTTGGGGTTGAGATCGCCCAGCAGCGAGCCACCGTTAGGTCCTACGGGTCCCGTCAGAAGCGTGGTTCCGGTCGGGAAAGTGGCTTCCGCTCCGGACCCGAAGACATCCGTTGATCCGGCCGGAATATTCACACCTTTGGAAAGAACCGTGATGGCCGCACCCTCGTAGGCGCCCATGATGGAGGGTTCTTGCAACTGCTCGGCAAGATTGCCATTCACTGTTGCGTCCCAGCCCAGAATCCCTTCCAGCGGGATCCGATCCACCACCATCGTGGGGAAGTTCGGACCGCCGTAGAAGTAATTCCAAGTATTGCCGTTGGGCCCAGTCCCGCTTGCGGTCGGGCTGCTCGGGGTGGGGCAGGTGTAGGGGTTCTTGTTATTGTCCAAGGGGTTGTCGAACGGATTGGACGCCGAGGACGGCTGCCCGTTCATGGCCAATCCAAACAGGCAGTTCACCGACCGGCGCCAAGGATCCAGCTTGAGCGAGCCCGCGGGATGGGTACTGCCATCGATGATGCTGGAGGCAGCTCCGACACCTTGCAGGCGGACTGGTTTCCACATCAGCAACAGTTCTCTGTGGGTGACGGCGCTGTGAATATTGGTGGCTGAGGGTGTGGTGCACGCTGCGCCTAGTCCTGACGTCGTGTTGCAAGTCGGATCCACCATGATGAGGTCGCCGGGAGCGGCAGCGTCAATCGCGGCTTGGATCGAGGCCGAGGCGGCGACGTGGGTGGGCGCTTTGCCGCCCACGGTGACGGTTACGGTGTCGATCGATTGCAGGCCGTTGCCCGACGTGATCAACAACTCACCGCACCTGGCCTGGGCGCCGGAAACGCCGGGGCCTCCGTATTGGGCTTGTTGCTGGACGGCGCAAGCCGGCACGCCGGAACTGGGCACGGTAGCTACAATCGTGGTGTCATTCCAGCTCACAATGCTCGCTGTCGCGCCGCCGACAGTGACCTTCGACACGGTGTTGCACGTCGCGAGGCCCGCAGTGGGAGACGTGCATTGTGTTCCAAAGCCATAGTGGCGGGTGACGGTTTTCTGGTTGAAAGGAGACGTGGTGGCCTGGGGCCCGGAGTATCCGTAATTGTTCACAATCTGATCGCCCAAGGCGGTGATGGTGATGTTGTGACCACCCGCGCTCACCCAGGGTCCGATTCCGTCGCCATCGACTTCAGCGATGGCGGGCGTCTCAGCTGGGTAGGCGCAGTCAGGATTGTTGTACCCCGCGCCCACAAAGCCCGCCGTGGGCACCACCGGCGTATCCAGGTAGCCGGTCGTACCGGGCATGTACGGGTTCTCATAGCAGAACTGGCTGTAGAGCGGGTTGAACAGGGGATCGGTGATGGTCGTGCCATTGGGGCCGGCAATCGGTCCCGCGTCGTTCATGCATTGGACCATCATGCTGGGCGAGTAACCCGTCGGGTTGGGCGGGTTCACTTCCCAGGTCGAATAGGTCAAACCGTTGAAGGCTCCCCACGCGTCGGTATAGACGCGGGAAATTTCGTATCCCTGCCAATCACGGGTGGAAACTGGCATATTCGGCGGTGAAAATTTCTCGCCGAAAGTGGGCGCGAACGGGTCAAACTCGGAGGTGAAATCGTCGGTGATAATCCCCGTGTATTTGGAGGCGATGTGGGTCGAAGTGAAGATTGAAAATTTCGCTATCGCCCCCATTTGATTGGTCAGGGACACTTCCTTGCGGTCACACAGGCGGCGGGAGGCGCCAGCAAAAGAGGCTACTTCCTTCGCCTGCGGGAAGATGCTCAGGTAGTCGGGCACCTGGCGCAACAGGCCCACGCACGGCCAGACCGGCTCCAAGAACCCTGGGACGAACTGACTTGTGGGGGCCATGCCAAGGCTTTGCGTCGCGTCCTGCGAATTGTTCGAGTTGAGACCAGCTCCGCTTTCGTCGTAGAGAGATGCCACCGAAGCCTGGTCGGGGATGATGAAAATGTTCCCGAGGGCGCCGAATTGCTGGTTGACCGGCGCAATGAAATTGTCGCCGATCAGGAGGTTCTTGTCTTCTTCCTTTTCTATCTCATAGCCGGGAGGGGGAACTACTTCCACAACGTACTTGCCAGGTGGCAACATGGGCGTCCCAACCCGCCATGGGTCAGTTGTATCAGGATCCGGGATGCAAATCGTGCAGTTCGTTCCCCCCATATTAGCCGCGGTATATGAAGCAGTGCCGGTTGTACCGACGCCTCCGTTCAATGCCGTGTTCAGTTTTCCGGCATTCGGGCCGCTCGGGACGATGCCGAGGACGCTGGGGAATTGGTAGACGCCATCATACGGAGCCGGCTGGAGCTGATTCCAGTTGTGCATGCCGTCGTAGCACTTGTACTGGGAGTTGTTCGGCAAGCTGTGCAAGGTGCCGCCGTTGAAGTAGTAGTTGTACAGGTCAAGGTAGTTCGGCTGGTTGTACAGCGTGAAGAAGAAGAGGTCCGCGTTGGTTCCGCTAGCGGCACCTTGGCCCGGGCAGTTGATGTTGGGGATGCCGTCCGACCGGAAGCCCTGCGCCCAATCGTCCCAACTGCTGGTCTGGGTCGTATCCACTAAGGTGAGAGTCGGCGTCACGCCATCAGCCGCAAAGCCTTCCTGGTAGAGGTTGATGGTGACGTGCGGGACCAGAGGCTCCCATGGCTGCTGAACGAGCATCTGCGGATCGTCAAAGGGGCGGGTCGAGGCGTAAACCACATGGCCCCGGATGCCACCGTTCTCGGTAGGCGCGTAGGGCGTCTTGCCGAATTCGATGAAATTGCTCTGGCCGATATGGCCCTGCCAGCCCTCCGCGAAGACCCAGGGGGGATCGATTCGGCCCGACGAATTGGTCTGACTGTTAGGAGGTGAGGTCCAGATCGAAGAACTGGTGCAAGCGGCGGTCGAGCAATAGACTGCTCCCGGAACTGATAAGTTGCTGGGTAGAGGGAGGTTCTCGTAGGTATTCGCTAAGTTAGCGTAAGGCGTGCCCGCAGGCCCGCACTGAGGAGTGCCGCCGCTGCCGCAACTTGTGCCGTCGGCTGGCCCGCCCACGTCGTACACAGTATGGGTCCCGGTGGTCTTGTAACGAGTGCTATCCGTTTCCACTACATACCAGTTGAACAGCGGGAAGGTCTCGTTGAAGTTGGCCACCCCGGTGAAATCCGTCAAGAGGTTATTGGCCATGCTGCCGTCGCGGTAGCGGACAGTTGTGTTGAGGAAGGGAATTCCCACCTCCGTGGATTGGAATACGCCATCCTTGCTATCGTCAATGAACGTCCGAGTGTAGACATTCGACTGCCACTGCTGGGTCGGGATATCTCCCATGGCAATGGTTTGATTATTGCCGGTTGGCACCGGAACGGGCGTGGAGAGGCCGTCAATGATCTGGTCGTTCCATTGGTCACCGACGGTCATCCTCCAGTTCCCACTGGGAACCCCCTTGAGAGTGAAGTTCCCGTTCGCGTCGCACTTGGTGAACATGAAATCCTCGCCATCCGGATCTCCCAGGCTCACCCAGCACTGCGTCCAATAGAAGGCATCGCGCGAACCACTGCTGTAAAGTCTCTCATCCGGCGGGCGGCTGAGGCGCTCGTCCGTGATCTTACCCGTCACGGTGTTGGTGCAATTGGTGGCCGTAAGGTTCAGGTCGGTGCCCTGGCAGACGGCGGCGTAGCGGGCATTAATGATTTTGGGGTTGGCAAAGCCGATGGAAACATGGAAACCCGCCGGTCCATACTCCTGGAAATAGGCCGGCTCACCAATCTTGACGAAAGCATCGTGGGGATGCTGGCCGTCCAGGGTGTTGGTCTGGAGCCACTCTTCCCCATTCGCAATCCGCTGGGCTCCCGGGTAAGCCTGCACGGTGAGCTGCATTGGCATCACGTTATTGACGACTGCCTCGCCGGCCAGAGGGGACAGAGTTACTTCATCCGATTCGTACTTCGGGCAGGTCACGATCCTGCCCGTTAGGCCAGCCAGCGTCCCATCGCCCTTAGTGGTATTTGCAGTTATTTCGGCTGAAATCGGGCACGCATCGAGTCCTGTGGCTGGGTCGATGGTTCCTGCCAGGCTGTTCGACAAGGGCTGGTTAAACATGTCGTGGGTCATCTGGCCCTGAGCATCACCAAACTGACCCCTGACGTCCCAGAGGATGATTTCAAAACCGCCCAAGCCCGGCTCGTTGGTGGCGATGATGTCGATTCCACCACCGGCATCCTGTTCGCCGTTGAGCGGGAAGTCGTCCTCGAACACTTGCACGCTGAGCTTCCCTGGTGGGTACGGGCTGGCTTCTGTCAGCACCGTGACGGGGTTCCAGGTATTGGTGGCTGTATTCCAAGTAACCGGAGCGCCACCCATGCTATGGCCGCAAGTTGCAGAACCAGCAGCGACACAGGCGGCAGGATTACCCGCGTATCCAGCCGCAAACGGGTTGGCTGCGTCGCCCGGAAGGATTGAAAGGTAGTAGCGCTTCGGGTAGGGGGCGACCGTGGTTCCACAGGTAGGACTAGCAGGATTGGCGGTGGTGCCGAACCCGCAGCCTGGGTCAAGCGCGATCGCGCTTGGAAGCACGGGCGGCTCCCCGCCAGTGGTTGGATCAGGAGGCGCACAAACGCCATTGCCAACCTCGCAAGCCACCGGCACGCCGAGCATGGTTTGCCCCGCTTCGCACGACAGCGAGCCCGTGCAGCCCTGCGCTACGTACTCCATGTGGCTGGTGTGGAAGTTCACCCCAAAGGTTGGAGGAACGCCGTTGGTCGCTGACCAGGTTGGGCAGCCAGGCTGCGGGGTCGCGGTAGTCGTCGTGCAGTTGGGATTGACGTAGAAGGTCTTGTCTTCCTCAATGATCCAGCGATAGTCGGTGAGGTTGATGTTGTTCTTCGGGTCCGTAACCGTAACCGCCAGATTGCTCGGGGCCGGGAAGTTCAAGGTCACGGTGGCTGTACCGGTGTTCCCCTGCGTGTTCTTCGCCGTGTAGGTAAATTGGTACACGCCCGCAGTAGGAACAGTCGCGATGAACCCGCCGTTCGGTTGTATGGTGAGCGTCCCGCCTGTAAGCGTTGGAGCAGGAGACGTAACAACGCTGAGGAGATAGCCCCCGGGGTCCTTGTCAACCGAGAGGGGGCCTGGCGGCGGAATGTTTATGTACGTAGCCGCTTTCGCCGTGTACGTGACGTTGCTCATGCTGATCCCGGCGGTGTCCGTCGCCGCTGCACCCAGGGTCACCATCGCGCACACCGTAGTCGTGTCATTTGCGCAATACGTGAAAGTATCCGACGTAGTGCCAAGATTGGGGGTATACGTAAACGTCCCGTTCGTATTGAGGACCACCGTGCCACCGGTCGGCTCGACCGACACCTGCACGCCGTAAACAAGAGTGTCATTGGCGATCACACCCTTAGACACATCCGATACGACGACGGGTGTGCATGGGGCCACCGCGCAGGAAACCACCGAGTTGTAGGTATCCGCTCTGGCGACTGGAGTACCTGCGATGCCAGAGCCGAAGGCTGGCAGTCCGGCGCCATTGATGCTGATGTAAGCCAGCATCCCGGCGTCGCGCTCGGAGGAGTTACCCGATAGGCTCAACTGGCGATCGTACACCGGAAGGGCCGGAGACGTAGTACTGGTCGGTGCGTTGATCATTAAATCAAAAGTCTTGCCCGCAGCCATAAAAACATCGGTCTGCACGCGTGGGGCCGGCCCAGTGGTGAGAGGGCCCGGGACGGGGTTACCATCTTCCGCAATCAACGTGAACCCGGTAACCGCACCAGTAGTGGGGGATGTCTGTGCTCCGGCAAGCCACCCCGTGGTTTGCGATCCGACGATCGCAGGCACGTGCATACGCAAGCCGGCATTTACCATACGCACCATGACCATTCCGGATACGCTCGTGGCAGGAGAAACCGGGAACAGCGAGGCTGAGGTGTTGGTCTTGTTGAACGCAATTCCGTTGATGAGGTAATAGAACGGCGTGTAATTCACCGCTGGCGGATAGCACTGGTGGTACGTTGGCGAACTGGGATTGCCACAACCGGGTGTGTTGTTGCCGGCTGGGCCGGGTGAGATCGTCGAACCTAAGCCGGACCATACCATGGTCTCGCTGAAGCCGGCGGTGTTGACGGCGATGTTGACGTTATTATTTTGTACCGGATCGATTTCGCTGAACTCCAGCGGGATCTCTGCGTTATATTGCACCGCCGGAACCGAGCCGGCCGCGGGGTAAGCGGTACCGGCTGTAGTCCCAGCCGGCACGGTGGTGACCACCAGCATTCCGATCAATCCCATGGGGACCTGGATGGAAGGATGAGTGCCGGACTCGAGTAGGTAGGTGCCCGGTCGCAGGTTGGCCCATGTCAGCGCTGTTGGAGCGGTCGTCGATCCGACTGCCACTGCCGCCACTTCCGCGCCAAAGGACCGAACGCGTTGCCCCTGCACTGGTGGCACGCCCGGATTTATGGGGGGGACCCCCGCGATGGGCCAAGTGACATTCGCTTGGGCGTTGGCGTGACTCGGGCTCGTGACGTAAGTCCCGCCAGCTCCGAGGCCGCCACCGACCTGACCCACAATCATCATCGACGTCGGGATACTATTTGCAGCCGAGGAGCCCGGCGGAGTAAACACGAGATTATTCGTGAGATTGATGGTCAAGCCCTGACCCGTGGGAACGGTAATCACCACGGGGGACCAAGCTGGCCCCGCTGAGGCAGTCGCCGTCGTACCACTGGTAGGGGCAGCAATGGAGACCGCGGGCGCGGAGCTATACCCAGAACCGGCGCTGGTGAGCGAGATGCTAACCACTTGGCCGTTTGCGATCGTCGCGACTGCGGTTGCCGTCGTCCCAGCAATAGGGGGGGCGATGGTAACGGTGGGCGCAGATGTGTAGCCTGACCCTCCATTGATCACGGCAACGGAGCCGAGTGCGCCCATCGCCGCCGGGGATGCTGGACCGCTCAGGTAGGCGCAAGTCGCGGTCGAGCCGGTCACAGTCGCTCCGCAACTATAGCCCCACATCGGTACCCCGTTGCCATCAGGCAGGGTTATTCCGGCAGGCCCGGCGGTCAAATTAATCTGCTGCTGGCCGAAGCCCATAACAACCGTGAAGAGAAGGAACCCGCTCACAAGAATTGCGGCCTTCGCGCTCGCCTTGAGTTTGAAATCGTTGATCCGAATCATGGTCATGCCTCTCAGTCGGTCCGTCATGGACAAAAAAACCTCACATATCCTTCTAGGAGAGAACCTTGTGCTATTTTTAGGGGAGGTAAGTATCTGCAGTGCTCACATCAACTGCTCACAAGCCCTCGTCGATCACGAATTCTCGTGAATCCACCAGCAGCATCATCAGCATGCCGCCGGGGAACACGTTGTTGGTCGTAATCTCGCGCTCGTTGTGCGAGTGCCACATAAACGCCCAGCCACGCTCGTTTTGGGGGTTGGCCTGCATGTTGGAGGGCAGCAAAGTGGTGCAGCCGGCGTTCCTGGTGGTATCGCAGCCAGGCGCCGTCGCGCGCAGGCTCGCGTCCGGTCCCAAATACGGAGTACCGCCGTACCAGGCGCCGTTGGTCAGAATGTTCGGATCAGGCAGAGTGGCTGGGCCGCCTGACGCAACGTCACCGAACGGCGCCACTTGCAAAGGCTTGTTATGGTCCTGACACCACTCGTAGTAGTTGACCGTGTTGACCGGTGCCGGCGGAGTGCTGTTAACGGTATAGTAACCGTTCGCATCCGGATAGCAGGGCAGCGAGGCTAGACTATCCGTCGGAAACGGATTCTGGTTGGTGGCGGTGGGATTCGCTCCGGCGGCAGCGGGATGGTGACCGTACGGGTCCCAGTTCAATCCTCTGCCCGTGAAGTAGAAAATCCCGTCAAACGCCTGGCCCGGTGTCGTGTCGGTGTTGAACATCAGAATACCGGCCAAGTTCGCAGCGGGGTTGGTCGGGCTGAGAATCATGTTCCCATCTCGCGCCAGGATGCGCACGTGGTTGGCGTGCTCGTGGAAGGGATGTTGCCACCGACCTTGGCCGATGGTGCGAACCAACAGAAGCTCGCCAGGATGCGTGTGCGGATTACCGTTGTAGGGCTGGTGCGGATATTCGGCAGCATAGTTGGGGTCCATGAGGTCGGGCATGGAGCGCCCGTTAATGATGAAGTAGGCGGGATGGTATGGCTCGGTTTGTACGTTGAGACTACATGCGGGATTGCCCGGGGTCGTGCAGACGCCGCTGGAAACTGTCGCCGCGACCTGCGTCTGTGCCTGGTGATGAATCCTGGAATCCATCTCGGCCCACTGGAACAGGTATTCGCGGTCGTAGCAGCTCCCGGGGTGGTCGTAGGCAGCCTTCGACAGCGTGAAATCCGGTTCACCCCAAGCCGCTTTCACCTGCAAGTTCGCGGCATGGAGCCCAGTTGTACAGGCCGAGGGGACATTGGCTGGGAGCACAATGATGGCGCCGTACAGACCCATTTCGACCTGGAGATCGCCTTGCGTTCCGCTGTAATACGCATGCGTCCCTGCCTGTGAAGCAACGAAGGTGTAGGTCACCGTGCCGCCCGGGGCCGCTTCTTGCGTCAGCAGACCGGTTACACCGCCGGTCGCGGTTACCTGGAAGCTCGGAAACAGAATCGACGTGTTGCCGGCCGCCGCGGGCAAATTGTTAGTCAGTTGCACCGTGACTGTCTGCCCTTCAGTGACGATCAGGGTCGGGCCGGGAACCTGCATAGTGGGGCAAGTGGCGCCGCTAATCGCCGCGGGTAGAAAGGTCGGGGTAAAGCCTGTCGCGCAGCCGTACCCCCAGGAGTAAACCGCTTCCCCGTCCGGTTGGTTGAGAGAAGCCTCTTGGGCCGTCAACAAGAAGGTCCCGGCTGTGGTGATGCCCGGAGCCGCAGCGAAAGCGGCCGGTGTAAGAAACAGAGTTACTGCCACCATCAGCGCCAGGAGCAGGTGTGTCCCCGAGATCTCGTTTTTCATGTTCATCGCCCTCATTGCCGCTCTCCTAGTTGTTGCAGGTGTTGCCGAATGTACTGCCGCCGGTCACACTCTTGCAGATATGGACCTCAGTCATCATTCCCCCGAAGTTTTCGGCGTCGTTTGACAGTCGGTCGAGATCGGGCTCATAGAGGTAGTACACTTGGCCCGCCTGAAACGTGGTCGTGTCGCTGGCATCCAGAATCACGTCGTTGGACTCACCGCCACCCAAGGTGATCGAGTTAGCCCAATATTCCGTGTTGTTCCCCGCCTGGTCCCGCAACAGCTTGGCGTTCCACCCGACAACGTGCATGGGAACACCCAGCGTCTGGAGCGTGAAATATTCCGCAACGGAAAGGTTCACCAGGCGCAGAGCCGCCTTGCCTCCCACCGGAATGTTGATGATGGCCGGCAGCGGCTGCGAGTAATGCATTTGGCCATCACTAGAGACCGTGGCTTGAGGACCCGGCGGCGCAATTGTGCCCGTCGTTTGGCCTCCGGTCTGGCCGACCGTGTCCGGGTAGCTTCGCCCGTTCAGCAGGAAGTACTTGTCCTTCATGTCCACAAACATTTCCGGGTTGAACGTCATGCCCACAAAATGGAAGTTTGGGTCAAAGCCGTGCATCTGAATGGGGTACTCGACGTCGTAACAAGTGGAACCGTCACCGTCGTTGTAGACGTAGTTCGGAGTCAGGCCGGAAGTTGTGAGTGCCGAGTTGCTGCAAAGGCTGCCAGCTGCTGCCCGCGTGGCGCCGGTGTTGACGGCTGGAGTGTATGCGGAACAAAGGATATCAGCGAGGGGATTGCAGGCCGTGCGCGGGTCTGCTACTACCCCGTTGGGCTCAGCTATTCCATTCTGGTATCCGAGATATGTATAGAGGTCCCCACCGGACGGGACTCGGTCCTGCCGAGGTCTTACATACAGCTGCCCCACCATGCCCATCTGTAAGTGCTCGGGCGGAGTGATGTGGCAGTGCCAGAAGTATGTCCCGGCATCCGGCGCCAGATAGTAATAAGTGAAGCTGCCGCCGATGTTGATAGCCACCGAAGCGTCAGGCACGCCGTCATAGAACGACGAAGCGTTGGGATAGCCGTGGAAGTGGACTGTGTGCTGCTCGAATAAGTCCGGGCGCATGATCATGCCCACGTTGGTGAGGGTAAGGAAGAACTCGTCGTCCTCATCGAACGCAATCAGGGGCGCCGGAATATTGCCGTTCATCACCCCAACATCAATGATCTGACGAGGATCGACGTGGCCATCGAGACAGGGGGTGGTGCAGCTACCGCTGGCGATCGCATCGAGGTCGGGATTCAGCCCCACGGCGCCGTTATATCCGAACGCCCCAAGCGTGCCGGGCGAGGCGCCATTGGTCGCCCCATCGGTGGTGGCGGGGTCTCCGCGCAGCAGCGCGCCCGAATACACGGTATTAAAAACATTCGGGAACTCTGTACCCGGCCGGCCGGCGGCGATGTCGGCGAGCCCCGAGAGCGGCCCGAATGAAAACATGTATGTCTGCGTGCCGTCGGCCATCGTCGAGTAACCGTCGCCACCCGAAATCTGCTGGCACTTGATCGCGCCGTTCGCGTTCGTACTCGGTGTTACATATCCAGCGGAGCCGGTCGTGAATTGCGTTGGACCGTTGTAGGCAGGTTCGCCCTGCGCTGACGTTACCGCTGTCGGGTGCGTGATGGTGGCGGTCGGACACTGGACCCGGAACGATTGGGCACGTGCCTCTTGCGTCTCAACCATGGCGACTAGAAACAGTGCAAAAATACACATTGCGAGCTTCATAACCACGACACCTCCAGGTCCTTATCTGAATCGCAAACTCTCTCATTCCCCGCAACCTCGTCACCCTTCGACAGCTGCCGCTTTTTGGCTGCCTGTTCTCATCGGGAACGGGAGCCAGCAAACAGGCAGTGTTCCTCCAGGCCTACACAGTAACGGGGACGGCAGAACTTTCTCGCAGCCGCTGCTGATAAAGCGCTCGTCGTGCGTGATGAGTGATTCCCATGAAACCAGGTCCCATAAAGCACGTACGACCAGCGGAGGAATGACACTGGGGACACTCGACGGATAGTTCTGGATGTCCGCTGTGCAGGCCACGTCGTGCCTGTGCGGAATTGGTGCGGTGCAGCATCTGCGGACGACCAATCATTTCCTGCCTCCGTCAATGACTTCATCGCTCTGAGCGACTTCAACGGCGCTTCTTTGTCCGGCCGTTTCTAGTCTCAAGCGTCGACAGCGTAGAGTCTTTGGCGATCTGACAGATTGCGCCGGAGCAACTAACTGCTCCTACACATCAAATTTGATCTTATTAACATCTAGGCATACTTATCCCCGGACCTAACACCGTCATTGATAACTGCGTGTTGGATGGGGCAACGTTGCGACGTTATTATCTTATGGATACAACAACGTATAGCAGTTACACCCCGTCGCTCCACGCATTGTTAACTCTTAACAATGACGATCCACTACACCTCTTAGGCCTCACACGGACGACTAGCGCAGTCATATCTATTGGTAGAGCCGAAATGGTGGATATGATTCAGCTCGCGCGCGCAGCCTTGTGTGGCCGCAGACGTAACATATCCTGGAGTATTCTGAGGATAGGGCGCAGGTAACGATACAAATATGTGCCTAGGACGGGTTTGCGGTTAGGCGTCGACTTTATATCCGCGTCCTGTGACAGTGGTGATAATCACAGGGTGGCTGGGATCTTCCTCAAGCTTTTGTCTCAGGGAAAATATGTGCACGTCGACAGTACGGCTGTAGCTGTCGACAGTGTAGCCCCACACAGCGCGGAGAAGTTCTCGTCTGGGAATGGCTTGCCCGGAACGCTCGAGTAGGTAGCATAACAATTCGAATTCTCGGTCGGTAAGGTCGACAGGTTTTCCATCGCGGGTAACTTTGCGTCGGGGCACATCGACTCGCAGAGTGCCCACCTCACGAACCGGCCGCCCGGTGTGGGCCGGGCGGCGACGCAACAGGGATTCGACGCGCGCGCTTAATTCTTCCGCCTCAAACGGTTTAGTCATGTAATCGTCGCCGCCCAACTTCAGGCCGATGATTTTGTCGAGCAATGAAGTTTTGGCAGTGAGAAACATGATGGGAATTGCCAGTCCTGATTGTCGGAGGTCTCTGCATAGGTCGAAGCCATTGTTATATGGCAGCATCACATCGACGATGAGTAGATCGAACGGAGACACGTTGATCTTCTCTATCGCCTCCTCGGCGTCCTTGGCGATATCAACCGCATAGTGCTCCCCCTCAAGCCGATCACAAAGTGTCGTTCTGAGAGCGCTGTCATCCTCGACAATCAAAATGTTGGCTTTCATCGCAACGTCAAGACCTCCCGTGGATCATTGCTGTTTCGAAGGACCGAATACTGCGCTACCTGCAAGTGCAAAACAAAAGAGGTGCCTTCTCCTACCCTGCTGGTCACTGATAATCTCCCACGCATTTCGTTGACGATATGCGTTACCACGGAAAGCCCCAGGCCGCTGCCGTGAATCTGTGCCGCAATTGCGCGCGAGCCTCGATAGAAGGGCTCGTAAATGTGTTGTAGTTCGGAAGGTTCGATGCCGAACCCGTGGTCGGCCACCGTTATCCTGATCCCAGCTTCAGGACTGCTCGGCTCTTCAAGTTCGGCGGAGATACGGATCCATCTACTGTCGCCACTGTACTTGACCGCATTTTCAATTAGGTTCCGCAAGCATCGTGCCAGGGCTTGTCGGTCCGCGAGAACAGGTGGCAAGTTGTCGTCGATCCGGAACTCAACGCCGAACCCTTCTTCTGCCAGGATGGTAACCGTTGTCTTGCGCAGGCCATCCATCACGTCATTGATCGTCACTGCCGTAAGTTGATATTTTGTCTTGCCGTCTTTCATCGCAGTAAACAATAAAATTTGATCGACAAGGTCAACTAACTGACGAGCTTGAGTGGTAATGAGAGGTCCGTAGTGAGACCGATCGGGCGCAAATCCATCAGTAAGGTTTTGGCCGGCAGCAAGGATTGCCGCAAGCGGCGTACGGAGTTCGTGGGAAATGGATGCTACAAAACTCATCTGCATGGCTGCCAGGCCCCGCAAGCGCCGAGTCGCGATCAAAACCAGGAACATACTGGTGCCGAGAAGCAGGAGAACCACTGCTCCTGCAAAAAGATTAGCGCGCCATGCTCTAGTGATGGACGCGTCCACCGCACCAGTCCGATGTTTCAGGAACAAGACCCAGTGTTCCGTTTCACGGTCGCGCTCAATCACCGGAAACCAAACGGGTGCCGAAAAACTGCGCCATTCCTCGCCACGGAGCGACTCTCTGCTGTTTATGACTTGCCAAAAACTCTCTTCGGTACTTTCGGGCGGAGGCCCGAAGATATTCATCACTGAATCCGCGGTGCCGACATCTGGAGTTTTGAATCCGGGATCGGAGGAATAGAGCAAACGCGATGTTTTTCCGACGGCGAATACCGCCAATTTGTATTCCATCTCTTGACCGTCCGCAAAATAACGCTGAGCAAGCTCGGGCAGAAGTTTGCCTTGGATCGTGTCTCGGTTCAGCACCACCACTAGCCAATCGATTGGTTCCTCCTGGCTTGGATTGCTGTGAGGGTGGTGCAAAATGTGAGGGTGGTGCAAAATAGGATGGACGATGGCCGGGATGCTCTCGTCGAACTGCCAACCAGTAATCACATTCGGTCGCAACTGCTGGCCCGGAGAGGACTGTGAATCGTCGGATCGTATCGTTTGCGGTGACGGGTCCAATTCCCAGGCTCGCAATGCCACGCCTAGGTTGGCTGAGCGTCCCAAGAGACGAGCCAGGAGCACCTCTAATTCTTGAGGCTTCGTGGATCTCTCAATCCTGTCGGCATCGGTGTTCAGCCGCAGTAAGCGATCATCTGCCCTGCGACTTGTCTCGTAAATGTAAACGTCTCTGACCACATCCGGGTTTGAGTATAGATTCTCGACGAAACCGGAGGCAGTGGCAGCATGCCTCCATTCCTCGTACCGTCGCAGGTAGTCATCCCAGCGAGCGTTCGCGCCGGAGTCCGGACCCACCTCAAGAGCTATACAAATAGTAGAAAACTCGCGGTAGAGATTCAGGTGCCACTTCATCATTACCGACTCCAACTTTGCTCCCACACCAAGTTCGGCTGCCTGCTTGATTTGCATGTTCCAGCGGTACTGGAACAAGGCCACAGCAACCAGCAACATTGCAATTCCGGACAGAGTTGCAATCCAGATGAAACGGGATACGCGCCTCGGAGTGAACCCGGCGATCCGAAGAGTCTTGGAGATATTTTTCATGATTTACGACATCGATCCGACACAAATTCTCAGCTGTCCACTAGCAATTCTGGGATCGGGATTGCAGCCCGGATTGAGTGACACCGACACTTCCCTCGGGGTTCGGGTCAGCCACTCGGCACACAAGGGAGGACTTGAGCAAAGTTTGCCAGCACCAGTCGATGATTGCAATAAGAAAAATCCATGCCCAGAGCGGCCTGTTAAGCTGCTTAACATTTTGTTGGCCAGCCTTAACAAAGTCTGGTGCTTTCCTACTTCGCGGGTTCAATCATACTTCACCGGCTGATGCCGTAATGCTGACTCGGCTCTATGACTTGTCGTTCCTGCTTCTGGTCGCAACTCGATTGCTCCTGGTCCACGGTGTGCCCGGTTTTTGACCTCGCCACCTGAACCTTGTACGCCACAACCCTGTACGCTTGCTCATCGCCGATAGACAGTACGCGTCGTTCACGATCACGCAAGGATGGTTGTATGGTTTCGAGCGAATCCGCTGACGCTCGACGCAATAACTCAGAGGCCGATTGCCGCGCGTCCGAGTGGGCCACGGTCTCCTGCAGCAGTTCCTTGTCACTGGTCACGACGGTGATACTCTCGCGGCCCCTGGAGGCAGCTACGTAGAACAACTCTTTTCGCATCGCGTCGGCTGAGATCACAACGGTGTCGACGGACTTCCCTTGACTGCGATGAGCAGTGACAGCATAACCATGTGTGAATTGCTTGTAATTCTCCGGCAGACTGCGGCCATCCTGTAGATGAATGCGGCCACGTTCGTCAATTCGAGAAACCGTCACCAGCTCGCCATTGGTAGCCCGAAAGCCAGGCTCGCGGCGATTTGCCATCAGCAGTAACTTGTCGTTGCGAGCAACTTCGAAAGTGCGTCGCTCATACAGCTCTAAGCATTTCGCCTGCTTTGCTGTAAATTGGCGCTCTTCGCCGCGTGCGTTGCGGGCAACGACCTTGCCCTCTTCCACTCAGATGACTTCCAGCGATTCATGCCTCGCAACGCCCTTGACAGCCCGATGAAATTCCAGCACCTGAGCCTTCAGCATATTTCCGCAAGTCACTTTTCTCAGCCCTCGTCCAGTTCAGTGGTACGTGCTGCTGCTGCTGCTGGGTACTCTCTCCCAGTTCCCCTATACGAGCACGCTCGGCGCGGATAGCCTCAGTGATGTGGCCAATCTCTTCGTGTGTGGCGGCGACAACCAGCACACTGCGTGGATAGCCCTTCGCATTCGCCTGAGCCTTCGAGTAGGCTTGTTGAACCGCCTGTGCCCGGTCGGACCAAGGAACCTCATGGACTGCACCGATTTGTTCCAGCTTGTTGAAGCCGCGCTCAGGATCACGGCGCAATTCCCGAATCGCGTCGCGATAACCTCCGTCGGTCTGTCGTTGCACTCCGCTAAGCGAAACACTGTTCAGGTGAGATTCTCGTTCCAACACGCGAAGAGCGTCGCTAGCCTCAACACTCCGAATCTGCATGGTGTCACCGCTGAAAATGATCCGCGTTGATTGCTGGTCGGCCAACTTCAGTAGTTCGGACATTTGACGGCCGGAAGCCATGCCCGCTTCATCTACGATCAGCGCTTTCGCGAATAAGTCTGTTGCAGCACTTTGGCCCTGTAACAGCCGTTCCACCGTGATGGTATCCGAGAGGCCAACTTTCTGAAGTTCTTCAACCGCACTCATCGTAGGAGCCACCGCCAACACCCTACGACCGCTTTCTTCGAGGCCGCGCTGCAGCTCTTGCAGCGTAGCGGTTTTTCCGGTGCCTGCCGCCCCGGAATTATGCAGGTTGTCATGACCGGCGTTTTCGTTGGTGCTTTGAGCTTGCACAATATAGCTGCATAATCAGCGAATGATTTACTGATTTACGAGTATGGCAAGAGTCAGCACGGGCGGGCCAGAGCATGGCAGCTTGCCGAGTTGAAACATGCCGGAGCTGTGAAAATATTCCGCGAAAGGCGAGCGCTGCTAAAAGCAACCGGGAGCGACTCCGCCGATTATTGGCAGCGTTTAAAGATGGCGCACGGTTTTGATTAACTTACAAAGCGGCGGGCTTCGTAAGCGTGCCGTGCGCGTCGGTTAAGCGAATACTCTCAGTCGTGACTTGATACAGTTGTGTACATATATTCGCTCTTTGGCGTGAGACAAGCAGAAACCAAGACCCGGATCAGGTCCATCACTTTCTCGCCACAGACCTGACTCTCCGTTCTTATTCTTATAAGCAGTCGGTCGCTGCTCCTTTACTAATTAATCGGGCATTTGTGGTTGAGGCATCTGTGGTACTGGGCTGCTAGGTTCCTTCATTATTGTGAACGTGTGTAGAATCTCAAACTCATTGTCATCAGGGGGTAGATTTAATTTAACGTCATACATTTCGAACAGCGTGTGAACCGCCCTGTCGTCCGGAGTTGTGTTCCTTGTCTCTTGCCTCAACCAAAGGCCATAGTCCCGAGAAATGCAAGCATTACCGAAACGATGCGGTTTGATTCCCGGCCCGGCAATCTCCATTACGATCACGTCACACGAAAGGCCTTCCACGGTGTCTTTACCCTGCGACTCCATATCCTTGAACTCATCGGGTTTACGGCGTACAGGTTGTTTGGAGTGTTCAATCATCTTCTTATCTTTGTACAGAATCTCGTACGTGTGAAGAGTTTGATTGTCGAATAGCTCGCCGGAACCACCCATGGCGTTGATATCCCCGCTGGTCCAATGTTTAAGAGTGGAACCGTTCTCCGTACGATAAAACACACCCTCCTTGACGAGCCGCTTCAATTTTCCATCCTTCGACGCTTCGTACGTGAAACGGATTTTAGCGGTCACGGGAACAAATTGCGCGTGGACGCTCACTGAACCAAAGCCGATTAGCAGCATGCACACACCAGCATAGGTCCTTCGCATCTTATTACCTCCTGTTGCAGACTGTGCCCATAGCGTAAGTTAGATGCCCTAGCCGTACTTCGGGTCGCCGGATTAGCTAGTAGGAGCTGTGCAAATACAGCATCCTTTGAATACCCACCTGTAAACGCCCCCTCCGCAGTTGTAGACATAGTAATCATCAGAGCACGGGTCACAGATACCGCCGAACAAACAGGTTTGCTCGTAAAACACACACTTTGCATTGGCTATCGAAGGGCCGCCAAGTAATGTGCTCGCCACCAGAATTACTAAAGCCAGCTTGCGCTTCATTTGGTTGCTCCTTTCAATTGTCCTGACTTGGGACAGTGAGAGATGGGAACAAAAGCTTCTGCGCCAGGGTACGAGACTCATGGAACATCACAATTAATTCGGAATGGCGAGTTCCGAATTGCGGGCTGCTAGTCTAGCATTTACTGTGAATTGTCAGTACAATTTTCTCGTTTGTTACAGAATCAGAACGGGTTTTGTGTCGGATTTTACCGCAAAGTTGCTGGTTTAAGAGCGCTTTGAAGAAGTTTCCAGCTTGGGAGAGGATGGTGGGAGCGGATGCCACATTCAGGGGCAGTTCTTGTTCCAAAATCCGAAATTTCCGCAAACTATTTGTCTCGCGCTTTTTGTTTCCGCGCTGGCTTTCGGACAAGCCAAACTGCCCGACACTCCCAGGCGCGACGTTACCGAAGAATATTTTGGGACTCAGGTTGTAGATCCTTATCGGAGGCTCTGTGGCTGGCGAAATCAGACGACTACACGTTTTGACCGCTCGTCACGTTCCTGCCAGCTTCTCAGTGTCCCTCACGATTGCGGTCAGAGTTACCTGCAAGGTCTTTGCAAGATTAGATTGAAGAGCGTTCTGAGGGAAGGACTCTTTTCCCCCCTCTCAAGTTGCCCGATGTACGTCCGAGGGTAGCCGCTCTTTGCTCCGCGTTCGTCCTGCGACAGCAACCGACTCTTCCGGGCGTCTCTCAAAACGCGGCCAAAAGCCGTCTCAGGACTGACTGGCTTCCGTCGATGCGCCGCGCTTTTGACCATGCGGCATCATCATTGGTTAACGAAACCAGCCTCCGCGAGAACCGACTCGCGACTGGAGGTTCACACCGGACCCATTCTTTTAACGATTAGACGGAGGTTCTAAGGCCGATGTTGCGCCTCCAATCTCCATCAGTGAAACATCCTGTGACAACCTTGGAATTGCAGCTTCTTGCACATTGTAAGCTCCTGAATGTCGTTGTATGATCGTCCGCCCGTCTGAGGTGATCAATGCTCCGATATTTAGCCACTTGTATTTAGCCACTTGCGTCACTTTGGTCGCAAGCCTTTATGCAACGCCTCTCTTCGCCACAATAATCCATGTTCCTGCGGACCAGCCTACAATTCAGGCAGGGATTAATGCAGCCAGCAACGGTGATGCTGTGCTTGCTGCCCCCGGTACGTACGCGCTTCATACCGAAACCGTAATCAAGGAACTGTGCAAGAAGGCGTGCGCGACGACGAGCGAGCCCGAAGCCGAGGAAACTCTATGCGAGCTGCGAACAGCCATCCATGAGCATCTCCGCTTGACGAGAGAAGCGCTGATGGCTCTCGCTTCAGCCATGCCGAAATGATTCAAGAACCAGTTTGCTTTGTTTGGGGCAAGTTTCTACACGAAGAACCTTATGGTGCCTCCAGACCATCCGTGGCACAGTTAGCGAACTTCCCTTCCGAGGAAACTGCCCTCGGTATCCGCAGCCCCGACTCCGGTCGGGGCTTTTTGTTAGCGCTTCGTTCAGACAACTATTCTCTGTCGATGGTCGCCGCAGGCTCTTTGCCGAGCCTGGGAATTATCGAATGCTCACGAGGCAACGTGACCATTCTCGACAGAAAAAGACTTGAAGACAGAGCCTGCAGTTGTTACGAAGTCATCGAAAACCAGAAGAAGAAATGGCAGTCTGAGATTCTCCCCCACGAATAACGAATCAGGCGGAAGCTGGAAACAGAATCACCGAGTGCGTCAGGGAAACCGCCGACAGCCATCGTGAGTTCAATTCCTGAGGGCGGCGCAGGACGCCACGAAAGAAAAAGAAACGCACGAGACTTTTGCTATCGCCTATCTGGGAGAAGTGCGCTCTAGTGTTCTAGTCGCGAAGATGCCGGGCCGGATCGGCAGATCAGTTCACAGTGCCTTGACGCTGGATGTATCAGAGCCAGGGCACTCCTGGCTTCATACAGTTTTTTCCTGATTGTCGAGATCTCGTGACTAGGTCCTAATAATTGAAGTTCGCATTTCGGGGCGATCATGGGCTAGCGTCGGCGTCCGTGCCGACATTGGCCCTCACGATTCGCCCCTCTCCTCAGCCGGGTTCATTGCTACAGCACAATGACTTCGAGCCACATGCGCAGCAGGGCTCGATCAATGTGCTGTCGGGCGCCCCCTACGGCTATCGCTACGTGAAGAAGACCGATACTTCGGCGGCCTACTACGAAGTGGTGGAGTCCGAGGCCGATGTGGTGCGTCTCATCTTCGATGCCTACACGCGGCAAGGCCTCAGCATTGCTGCCATTGCAGGCTTACTCAATCAACGCGAGGTGCCAACGCGGACGCGAGAGAGCCGATGGGAACGCACAACCCTTTGGAGGATGCTGCATAACCCGGCTTACGAAGGCCACGCTTTCTATGGCAAAACCGAGCTTCGTCCGCGTCAGGGAATCACACGCCGCTTGCGTCAGCGTGGCCTGTGCAGCCGTGACAGTTCGTTTCGAGAACGGCTTCGTCCAGAGTGGATCGAAATCCCTGTACCCGCATTGGTCAGCGAAGCAACCTTCGCTCTGGCGCAAGAGCAATTCGAGAAAAATCAGTACGGCCTGCTGATTTGACGAATCGACAGTCATTGGGAACGCAGCCCGAGGTATGGCGTTGACTGTAAAAGCCTTCTGCACAGGATCGTTGGGCCTGCTACAGAACGATGCGCACAAGGATCTCTCCCTTCGTGGATTTCGGGGGTTGCCTATTTTATCCGGAAATATATAGTCATATGGCTATGCAATACAGTCCAACTCTCGATCTCACCTTTCACGCCTTGGCAGACAGCACCCGGCGTTCCATGATTCATGTGCTGGCGAAGGGAGGGACTCGCAGCGCCGGCGAAATTGGGCACCAGTTCCGTTCGGCCCAGCCGACCATTTCCAAACACCTCAAGGTGTTGGTGGAAGCCGGGATACTGGAACGTAAGGTGGAAGGCCGCGTCCATCAGTTCCGGCTACGCCGTAAGGCCCTCGAACAGGCGGGTAGATGGATTGCGCGTCATCAGGCGTTCTGGGAAGGAGCTGTCGATCAGCTAGATCGGCTTCTTGCGGAGGGCGCGGGCGATGATCGCGGATAAGTCCTGCGCTGAAATCCGGCGGCGCCTTGCCTATGCTCCTGAAAAGGTATCCGGCGCGTTCGCAAAGGCCGAGCTCGTCACGCTCTGGCTGACACCGTCCCCGAAAATCACACTTACCGTGCTACAGTTCGATTTCCGCGAAGGCGGATCTTACCGCTTCGCCTACCATGTCCCAGGGGCAACCACCGTCATCGTGGCCGGTTCGTACCACGTGATCAAGCCGCCCTCGAAGATTGTCTTCTCATGGATGATACAGCCACCCGACGAACACGCCGGCATTCCATCAGAAGAAAGCGTCGCCATCACGCCGGACGGCATCGGCTCCGAACTGGTTATTCGCCATGAGAAACTCGGGCGCACTGACGCAATCGAACGCCACGCTGCGGGCTGGCGCGACGCCGTCGATCAATTGACAGAGTTGCTGGCACAGGAGGAACGCAATGGCCGATGATCAAGAGCTTGCCGACGATGTGCGCATCGCTCTCGCCGGAGCTGGCGACGTCCGCGAAATCAAGATGTTTGGCGGGATTGGTTTCATGCTGAACGGCAACTTGGTTGCCGCGGCGTCCCGCCGTGGCCTGCTCCTCCGTGTAGGGAAAGACCGTCAGTCCAAGGCACTGCAGTCCGGTGCACGTCCGATGGTGATGCGGGGTCGGACGATGGAGGGCTACGTCTATGTAGATCCCCCGGCGCTGAACAGGCAGGCTGTGCAGAACTGGCTCCGGCTGGCCGTTGCCCATGCGCAGACCCTGCCGCCAAAAGCGGATCGGAAATCCAAACGAAGAAAGGGAAAACAAGAATGAAGATCCGCTTCGGACTTGGAGTGCTCGCCCCGAACTTAAAACATTGTCCCTGGCGTGTTCACACCCGCCTGAGCCAAACACACCAAAACCTTCATCTCTCGGGCTCTCGTGAACCTTAGTTAAGGAGAAGCCGACTCCGGGGAGCCAGTCTCCGGGAGCGGAGGCGCCATATTAATGCGAGTTCCGAAAAATCCCGTGTCCGCCAGATGACGCCGAAAATCAGAAATTCTGAGCGTCAGAATGTTCTTTGCGACAAGAAAGCCGTTCACATTCAAGCGGTTATATTTTGGATTCTCGAATGCACTTCTCAGGCCCGATGAGCTTGAAAATCGTTAGAGAGTCCGATGGTAAACGAATAACTCTACGGCTCAGCGGCCGAATTCAATCCGCAAAGGTCGAGGAGCTGAGGGAACAAATGAAGGGCGATGCGGAGAGGATCGTACTTGATCTAGAAGAAGTGACGCTCGTAAGGGAGTAAAGAAATGTCGGCACAAACAAGCTGGGCAAATGATGCCCTCGCTATGAACCGTACCGCATCCTTGGACGAAGAGGGTAGGGCGTCTGCGAAAGTCGCGCTCGCCGACAGAGAAATCGACGGCAAAGACTTGACAACGATTATCGGCACCAGCGCCCCTCTACGCCGCGTACTAGGCATGGTTCGGCTCGTGGCCCCCACCGATTCCACGGTGTTGATCAACGGGGAAACAGGGACTGGCAAGGAACTGATTGCGGAAGCCATTCACAAATGCAGCCACCGATCCAACGGCCCGTTTGTGAAAGTGAATTGCGCCGCCATTCCTGCGGGTTTGCTTGAAAGCGAGCTGTTCGGTCACGAGCGAGGCGCCTACACCGGGGCGGTCACGCGCGGTATTGGACGGTTCGAGCGCGCTCACCGGGGTACCTTGTTTTTGGACGAGATCGGGGATCTTCCTCTGGAGTTGCAACCCAAGCTTCTGCGCGTCATGCAGGAAAGAGAGTTTGAGCGTCTCGGCGGTGCTGCCACGATTCACACCGATGTACGCGTGATCTGCGCCACACACCGGAATCTCGTTGAGATGATCAGCGAACGGCAATTCCGTGCCGACCTCTTCTATCGGCTCAGCGTATTCCCCATTGAACTACCGCCGCTGCGGGATCGGCCCGAGGATATCCGTTTGTTAGCTCACCATTTTGCAATGGGTTACGCTGCTCGCATGCACAAGCGAATTACCGCGATTTCAGAGGAATGCATGGCGGCTCTTGTGCGGCACTCGTGGCCGGGCAACGTCCGGGAGTTGCAAAACCTCATTGAGCGCTCAGTAATTCTGTCGACCAGCGATAAGTTGAGTAGTTCGCTGCCCGACCGGGCCCACACGACGCTGGACGGCGCAAAGTGGTCGACGCCGTCCACGCCTCGCACTCTGGAACAGGCGCAGCGTTCCCACATCCTTGAGGCTCTGCAACAAACGAAAGGTGTGATCGGCGGTCGGAATGGCGCGGCCGCCCGGCTGGGCCTACGTCGGACGACGTTAATCTTCAAGATGAAGCGCCTGGGTATCAATCGCGAGCAAAGTTCCGCGTTTCGGATGCGAGCAGTAGTTGTGCGGGCAAGCGCAGAGGGTTCAGTTCCTCCGAGCGCTCTGAGAGCTCACGAGGCTGGAAGTCCAGACAACTCCAAGCCGCGCTCTGATACGGGACGAGTGTGCACGTTGGCGGAAGCCGAAATAGAACACATTTCAGAAGTTGTTAAGATGACGAATGGATTGATCGCAAGCAAGCGTGGTGCTGCCGAGATTCTAGGACTGACTCCATCAACTTTACGAAGCCGCATGAAGAGGCTTGGGATTAAATTGACCTGGTGCCCCAGTCCCCGTATCTGACATCAAAGCGAAATACCGGGAAATAAGCCGTCCCGCTAATTTGAAAGACTTCAACGATCGCCTTCGAGTCCTTGGCTACGAGGTAGCCAAATGGAAGGTATTGACCCTATCCCAAGCGCAGCTCCTCACTTTGCGGGAACCGCTGCGTCCGCAGGCAATTGGCTAAAGCACAAGCTAGAACTTATAACCCAGCACCTCGGAGATAACACTACCTTCCCGAGTGCGCCGCTCAACTTTCGAGTCAGCGGGACGCAGTATTAGGCGATATTTCGTTTCCAAGTCAACTTCCGCCTTTCGCCACACACGGGTTAGCGCTCACCTGATTTCTACAAGTCCTTTGTGTTCAGAAGAGTGAATCCGCGTTCCTTTTTTCGCAGCTGTGGCAGATCAATTGCCTTAGTAAAGATCGACTGAGCGAACCACAAGAACATATTCCGACTCAGTGCAAACGGACTTACGAATCTTGGCGACGCTAGAAACCAGGTTTGTACAACACTAACTAACCGTAATACACAACAATCAAGGAGAAATCGAGATGTTAGAGAAGAACTATCAGTGGTGTTCGACAACAAGCGTATTGATAACTGTGTGTATGTTAGCACCGATACTCGGCGCTCAAGATCGATCGCATGATTCTCACTCCGGCGAATGGCACATCGCGGGACAGAATCTGAGCAATACATGGAGCCAGTCAGCCGAGCATTCAATCAATCCCAGCAACGTCACGGGCCTGAAACCAAAATGGGTATTCACGACTGGTGGAGATGTTTCTGCCACTCCCACAGTGGATGGTGACGCCGTTTACTTCCCCGATTGGGGCGGCAATCTCTTCGCCGTCAAGAAGGACAGTGGCCACCTTATCTGGTCTCACAAGATCTCCGACTATGATGGCGTCGCCGGAGCTATCTCTCGAGTTAGTCCTGCCGTGGATCATGACCAATTAATCATTGGGGATATCCTCAGTAGCAATCAGGTGCACAACGGTGCGAACGTGATCTCAGTTGATCGAGAAACGGGAGCACTGCGTTGGATCACACAGGTGGAGACACATCCGGCCGCCATCATCACTGGATCTCCCGTTGTCTTTGACGGCGTGGTTTACATTGGCGTTTCTTCAAGTGAGGAAACTCTGGCGACGAATCCTGCGTATCCGTGTTGCAGCTTCCGCGGCAGCATCGTGGCGCTCGACGCCAGAAACGGTTCGATGCTTTGGAAGACCTTCGACATGCCGGACAACGGTGGACAAACAGACCAATACAGCGGCGGCGCCGTGTGGCAACCGCCCGCGATTGATCCTAAGCGCGGCACGCTCTTCATCGGCACTGGAAACAACTACACCGTTCCTGCCACTGTGATTGCTTGCCAGAATGCAACTCCTACCGCGAACTGCACAGCGCCTGACGATTTCTTTGACACCGCTCTCGCGTTGGATTTAAAGACGGGGCAGATCAAGTGGGCAAAGAAGCTGCAAGGCTTTGACACTTGGACAGTAGCATGTCTAACTTCTTCGGGACCAAACCCGAATTGTCCAGTGCCCAGCAGCCCGGATTTCGACCTCGGAGGATCGGGACCAAACCTCGTCGGCAACATTGTTGGCTTTGGCCAGAAGAGTGGTATTTTCTGGGCGCTTAATCCTGATAACGGCAACATCGTGTGGAGTACACCCGTTGGGCCAGGCAGTTCACTCGGTGGCATCGAGTGGGGTACCGCCACCGATGGCAAGCGCATTTATGTCGCGATTGGGAATCGAAACAATCTGCCCTACACGTTGGTGCCCTCGGGACAACAGATTACGTGGGGAGCCTGGAGTGCTCTCGACGTTGCTACGGGAAAGATCCTTTGGCAGACTGCAGACCCTACCCCAGGCGCCATTGACAGGGGCTCGGTCAGTGTCGCAAACGGGGTCATGTATGCGGGCTCGAATTCGGGGCAGATGTACGCTCTCGACGCGACCACCGGAAACATTCTCTGGAATTTCGCGAGCGGGGGCACAGTGCTAGATGGCCCAGCGATCGTGGACGGCGCGCTCTATTGGGGGTCCGGTTACCGGGAAATCGATGGAACCGGAAACAATAAAGTGTACGCCTTTACTCTGACCCGCAAGCATTCGGAAGACCGAGGCGGGCGAGAGTGATTGTTTGCACCTGACTCATTGCCCAACGTCAACGAATATTGGCTCTGATCCTAAGACCGAATGGCCGCTCGTAGGCGTTGGGTGATGACAACGCTGTCATCCTGGCATTAGCAAATCCGGACTATATCACCCACTCACCTAACATCAGGAGATCTAACGCTATGTCCAACGCACAGAAGAATGACAACCCGTCCGCTCCCTCCGCACGAAGAATGACAGGCATCATCGACGTCCACTCCCACATCATTACGAATCTGGGATCGCAGGCGCCGATGGATAAGCTGCCGCCTTGGTCGATCGAGCAGTCTTTGTCACTCATGGATGCGAATGGAATCGCCGCCTCAGTCGTATCGCTGCCTGATTCGGCCAGTCACGCGAAAGGACCGGAGGCCTGCCAGCTCGCGAGGCGAATCAATGAGCAACTGGCCGATATCGTCTCAAGACATCCCACGCGCTTCGGAGCCATGGCGACGTTACCGGCACTGGCGGCGACAGACGGTGTGCTCGAGGAGTTGACGTACGCACTGGACACCCTGAAGCTTGACGGCGTCGCGACCACGACAAGCACCGATGATATCTACCTTGGCGACACCCGCTACGATTCATGGCTTGAGGAGATGAACCACCGTGGCGTCACCTTGTTTGTTCACCCAGTCCCAGCCAAGGCATCTCGCTCCCTCGATCTCGGCGTCGACGTGTCGCTTTTAGAATTTATGTTTGACACCACCCGCATGCTCATCAACATGGTCTTCAGCGGGGCCAAGAAACGCTTCTCGAAGATCAAGATCATTTCCACCCATGGCGGAGGAACGATTCCATATTTGATGACGCGTATAGAGACTCTCGAACAGGTCTTCGGCCCTGGCAAAGGTCGTCCGCGCTTGAGCCCAGACCAGATCCGAGAAGGTCTGGCCTCTTTCTACTATGACCTCACCGCGGCAACATCTCCCGCGCAGCTCTTCGCTCTACAGCAGATGGTGCCGTCCTCCCACCTGGTAATGGGCTTCGACAATCCGTTCATGCCGGGATGGACTTTTCCACCTGCCATTCAGGATATGCAGCGCTGGAAAGGCTTCAGTGATACAGACGTTTCTTCCATCGGCCATCAGAATGCCGAGGCGCTGTATCCCGCTCTCGCGGAACGCATGCAGCGGTCTAAAGCCGGCTGAAAGGCAATTAGGATCGCAGTTTCCTGTTTTTGGGGTTTGCACGTAATTGAAGTAAGTACGAAGGAGAACATCGACATGGCAACACTCAGTTACAGCGTTACACAGCCCGCTCTTCGGTCACCCGTCGAGGAGTGGCAACCTCATGGTAAGCAGAGCGAGTCCACTACCGAGTGGTGGTACTTGACCGCACTAGTCCACGATACTACTGGGAACCCCTATTTCCTGGTTTGGTGTCCGTTCCACTTTACTGGGGAGAAGTCTAGTCCGGCGTCCGCCGGTCTACCGGGCGACCGCAGGGCAATCGCCGCTATGACCGGCTTCACGGACTACCGCGACAACTTCCGCATCGCTGATTTCCCGGCAGGTGTCGTGAATGAGGCCGACACTTGGGACCCGAGGACCAACGCGCTTCGTTTCGCGGCGGGCGATTACAGCTCCGAGTGGTCCTACAAGGGCGACACCATGAACCTCACGGTCGCATCCCCGCAGTTGTCCTACGATCTGCGCCTCATAGGTGCGGAGCACGTGATGTACGCCAAGGACAAGCTCGGCATCAAGGGCTTCATTCAGGAGGGAGCGCGCGAGGATCGGAGTTACTATTATTCGCTGCCGCGTGCCGAGATCGTAGGCCGGATCACTTACACCGGAAAGAGCGGCGTCCGGCGCGAGATCGATGTGACCGGTCAAGGATGGGTCGACCGCCAGTGGGGCGACTTCCTGACCAAGTCCTGGGAGTGGTCCTCTGTGCGCTTCGCCAATGGCGCCCGGGTCAATCTGTACAACTTCGCCAACGGCCACCAGGTCGCAACCTACCTGAAGGCCGACGGCTCCACGCAATGGCTCGATTCGTTCCTTGTCCGCCAGAACGGTTACCTCAGAACGCCCATGCAAGGAGTATGGCTCTCATGGGGCTGGAGCTATGAGTTTCCCGTCGAGGTGGAGGGCAGCCGACACTACACGCTGGAGCCGTTTAGCAAGCTCGATGTCTTCGAGAACCCGAACAATATTTTCTTTGAAGGCCCTTCGCGGCTCATCAACGACGAAACAGGAGAGACGGTTGGTGTAGCGGTCAATGAGTCGATGGACGTTCGCATCATGCGGAATGCGCCGTATGCCGCCAACCAGCATTGACGGCGTCAGCCCGATCGGCGGTCGAAAGAGTGGATGACGTCGCGCAACCTGATGTTCCTGAGAGCGGCCGACCGCGAGCGCGCAGCAACAACATCTTGTTCTTCGCCACGATCTGGCGTCTGTGTCCATACAATTCGTATTCGGTTGTTGACGTTCTTCTAGCCACTCGTCAAAATAAATGCTTCAGGATGGTGCAACCGTGGCCCCGAGGGAGTCCTCGATGCCAACGCCGTCTCGGTACGTCCTGGAGCCGCTCCGGGAAAGCGCGGACTTCACTCTCTACCGCGGACAAGAGCAGGGCAACTCGTCACCAGTTCTGGCCCTCGCCGCAGAACAGCCGTCGCCGCAGGATCTCCGACGCCTCGAGCACGAGTACTCGCTCGCAGCCGAACTCGATCCAGCGTGGGCAGTTCGGCCTCTGGCGCTCACTCGCCACGAAGGACGGACCATCCTCGTATTCAAGGATCCTGGCGGTCAACCTCTGGATCAGATTCTTGAGCGGAACAAGGGGCAAGCTCTCGATTTGATGTACTTCCTGCGCATCGCCATTCGTTTGGCGTCAGCAATCAACCAAGTCCATGGGCAAGGCCTCGTACATAAAGATATCAAGCCCGCAAATGTGCTTGTCGCCGATGCAGGTAATGTATGGCTGACCGGGTTCGGGATTGCGTCCCGACTGCCGCGCGACCGCCAGCTGCCCGTACCGCCGGAGATCATTGCCGGGACGCTTGCCTACATGGCTCCCGAACAGACGGGCCGCATGAACCGCTCGATTGATACCCGGAGCGACCTCTACTCTTTGGGTGTCACGTTATACCAGATGCTGACGGGTGTCTTGCCATTTGCCGCCGCTGATCCCCTCGAATGGGTGCACTGCCATATCGCGCGCCAGCCGACACCGCCTTGCGATCGAGCCGCAGTTCCTGAGCCGGTGTCCGCTATTACTATGAAGCTCCTTGCCAAGAACGCCGAGGAGCGTTACCAGACAGCTTCAGGCCTGGAAGCTGATCTTCGACGGTGCCTGGCGGAATGGCAGTCGCGTGGTCGCATCGATTCATTTCCGCTGGGCGCGCACGACTCGTCGAACCGATTGCTCATACCTGAGAAATTGTACGGGCGGGAACGCGAGATCGACGCGCTGCTTTCGGCCTTCGATCGGGTCGTGGCTCAGGGTACACCAGAGGTCCTGCTCGTATCCGGTTATTCAGGCGTCGGCAAATCCTCGGTGGTGAGCGAACTGCATAAAGCGATTGTTCCGACTCGCGGGCTGTTCGCGGCGGGCAAGTTCGACCAATACGAGCGCGACATTCCGTATGCAACCGTGGCACACGCCTGCCAGACCCTGATCAATCAAATCCTCGTCAAAAGCGAAGCGGAAGTGGAGCAATGGCGGCACACCCTTCTTGAGGCGATGGGTCCGAGCGGGCAGCTGATTGTCAACCTCGTTCCGGAGTTGGAACTGGTAATTGGAAAACAGTCCCCGGTCCCTGACCTGCCGCCGCGAGATGCCCAGAACCGCTTCCAGTTGGTATTCCGGCGCTTCCTCTGCGCATTCGCCAGGCGGGAGCACCCGCTCACGCTGTTCTTTGATGATTTGCAATGGATCGATGCCGCTACGCTCGATTTCATTGAGCACATCACGACGCACCAGGAGGTCCGGCACCTGCTCATAGTGGGAGCCTACCGCGACAACGAGGTTAGTCCTTCTCACCCGCTTCTGCGGACGCTGGAAGCGATCCGCAAAGCTGGAGCGCCCGTCCAGGAGATTGTGCTGGAGCCTCTCGCGCTCAATGATGTCGCTGTTCTTATTTCCGAGACCCTGCGTTGCGAGGCAGAGCGTGTCAAGCCCTTAGCGCAACTGGTGCAGGATAAGACCGGCGGAAATCCGTTCTTCGCGATTCAGTTCTTCACCACACTGGCCGAAGAGGGGTTGCTCGCGTTCGACCCATTTAAGCGGGCTTGGCAATGGGACATGAATCGCATCCACGCCAAGAGCTACACCGACAATGTTGTGGATCTCATGTCCGGGAAGCTGAGACGTTTGTCCGCATCCACTCAGGAAGCTTTGAAACACCTCGCCTGCCTAGGTAACGTCGCCGAGGTCGGCACGCTGGCGCTGGTTCACGGGGAAACGGAGGAGGCGATGCACGTGGCCCTCTCGGAAGCTATCCGCGCCGGCCTCGTGTTGCGCTTAGAAACCGCCTATAAATTCCCACATGACCGTATACAGCAGGCGGCTTATTCGCTGATTCCCGAGGAGCACCGTGCGGAAGTTCACTTGGCGCTAGGCCGCGTGCTTTTGGCGAGCATGAGGGGCGATCAACTCACCGAGCATCTGTTCGATGTCGCCAACCAACTTAATCGGGGTGCCGAACTGCTGATCGACCATGACGAGAAAGCGCAGGTGGCAACCATAGACCTGCGTGCCGGACGAAAGGCCAAGGCGTCCGCAGCCTATGCGGCGGCCGGCTCCTATTTATCAGCCGGCATGGCGCTGCTCGACCAGGGAGCATGGGACAGTCAGTCCGACTTGGCGTTCAACGTATGGCGCGAACGTGCTGAGTGCGAGCTTCTGACCAGTAACTTCGATACAGCCGAGCAGCTGATTGAGGAGCTATTGCAGCGCCGAGAGTCTAAGATCGATCAGGCAGCCATCTATCGTCTCAAGATCCAATTGCATGAAGTGAAGGGGGAATACCCGCAAGCCGTAGCCAGCGGATTGAGATGCCTGAAGCTGTTCGGTATCGACATTCCAGCACATCCGACCCAAGAGCAGGTCCAGGCCGAATATGAGACAGTCTGGCAAGCCCTCAATGGACGACCGATCGAAAGTCTGATCGATCTGCCGCTGATGACCAATCCGGAACTACAAGCGGTAATGGAGGTGTTCTCGACCCTTGCTCCCCCCGCCCACATTACCGACCCCCGTTTGGTTTACTTGCAGATATGCCGCATGGTGAAGATCGGCATGCAGCACGGGACGAGCGGCGCTTCCGCGTTAGCCTATGGATACTTCGGTGCCATCCTCGGTCCGGTCTTTCATCGTTACACCGATGGTTATCGCTTCGCCAAGCTCGCCAGCGACCTCATAGAGAAGCACGGCTTCATCGCTTGCAAGGCGAAGATCTACCACATAATGGGAAACGTCGCCCCTTGGACGCAGCCGATTCTGATCGCGATCGAATTCATGCGGGCGACGTTCCGAACTGCAATTGAGACGGGTGATCTGGTCTTCGCTTGCCACGGTCTGGTACCTCTGATCGCGGGCTTTTTCCTGCGGAACGATCCGCTCGACGCGGTCCGCCGCGAGTCCGAAATCGCGCTGGACTTCGCCCGAAACGCCAAGTATCGCGACATCGCGGACATCCTCCAGAGCCAGCAACGCTTCATCGCGAACATGCAGGGCCAGACTGAGAACTTTTCCACTTTCAATGACGCGCAGTTTGACGAGGCGACGTTCGAGGCGCAGATGACAGAGGATCGGATGGCCTTGATGATCTTCTGGTACTGGACGCTGAAACTGAAGGCGCGGTTCTTGTCGGGCGACTATGCGGAGGCGCTCGCGGCAGCTGGCAGGGCAAAGCTGCAGCTTTCGAGCTCTTCGGCTCTGATCCACGTTCTCGACTACGTCTATTACTCCGGATTGACGGTAGCGGCGTGCTACGAGAACGCGTCGAGCGACCAGCAGCAAGCCTGGCACGAATTCTTGACGGTGCACCTTGAACAGGTGCACGAGTGGGCCGAAGTCTATCCACCGACATTCCGCGACAAGCATGCGTTGGTATCGGCCGAGTTTGCTCGCATCGAAGGCCGAGACCTCGATGCCATGCGGTTGTACGAGCAGGCGATTCAATCGGCTCGCGTGAACGGCTTCGTCCAGAATGAAGCGCTTTCCCACGAGTTGGCGGCGCGGTATTACCTCGCACGCGGTTTCGAAACGATCGCCCACGCGTATCTACGCAACGCCCGGAACTGCTACGACCGCTGGGGCGCGCTCGGCAAAGTGAAACAACTCGACCAACTCTACCCACGCTTGCACGAGGAACGCGTTCCTCCGTCTACCTACGGCACAATCGGCACAGCGGTCAGGCAGTTGGACGTTGAGAGCGTAGTTAAGGCCTCGCAGGCACTCTCCAGTGAGATTGTCCTCCCGAAGCTGATTGAGAAGCTCATGCGAATCGCGGTTGAGCATGCAGGGGCAGAGCGGGGTCTGCTCATCCTTCTGCGCGGGGATGAGCCGCAGATCGAGGTGGACGCCAGCACCAGCTATGGAACGGTCGAAGTCACCGTTCGACAGGCAGCCGCCACGCCATCTGACCTCCCCCAATCCGCGCTTCATTATCTGATCCGGACACGGGAGCGCGTGGTTCTTGATGATGCTTCGGTTGCGAACTTGTATTCGGATGACCAGTATGTGCGGGAGAAACACCCCAGATCCATCCTATGCCTCCCCATCGTCAAACAAACCAAGCTTATCGGCGCACTCTATATGGAGAACAATTTGACTCCGGGTGCTTTCACATCGGACCGGGTCGCAGTGCTGGAGTTGCTGGCTTCGCAAGCGGCGATTTCGCTGGAGAACGCCCGCCTCTATTCGGATCTGCAACGTAGCGAGGCTTACTTGACTCAAGGGCAGAGTATAAGCCACACGGGTAGTTTCGGCTGGAGCGTTGTCAGCGGAGAGATCTTCTGGTCGGAGGAAACCTACGACATCTTTGAATTCGATCGATCCGTTAAGCCAACGTTGGAGTTGGTTTTTGAGCGAATGCATCCCGACGATAGAGATCCTGTGCGGCAGACTCTCGACCACGCGATCGATGCGAAGACAGATTTTGATATTGAACATCGTTTGCAGATGCCTGATGGTAGAGTCAAGGACCTCTACGTTATCGCGCGGGTGTCGAACACCCCGTCTGGTAGCCTCGAATTTGTGGGCGCGGTGACGGACGTTACCGCAGCAAAGCAGGCAGAAGAAGCGTTGCAACGGAGCGAACGGCACCTTCGAGAGGTGATTGAAACGATTCCTGCGATGGCCTGGACCGCTCTGCCCGATGGTTCCATTGATTTCGTAAGTCGATCGTGGCTTGAGTACACGGGTTTTTCCATGGACGAATGGCTGGCCGCAGGCTGGAAAACGGTAGCTCATCCTGAAGACATCGACACAATAACTGAGAAGTGGCAAGCAGCTTTGGCTGCCGGAGAGCCGTATGAATGTGAGATCCGAACACGAACTGCGCGCGGCTCATATCGCTGGTACTTGAGCCGTGCGGTGCCGCTCCGAGACGAGTCGGGCAAACTCATCAAATGGTATGGAACAAATACAGACATTGATGACCGCAAGCGCGTTGAGGAGGTTCTGCGGGAGAGCGAAAAGAGTGTTCGCCTGATCGTCGATGGCATTGCTGGCATCGTAGCCATCATGACCCCGGAAGGAGAGGTGGAATTCGTCAACAACCAGGCCCTGGAATATTTCGGCAAGACTCTCGAAGAATTGAAAGGTTGGGCTACCAGCGACGCCGTCCATCCAGACGACCTCCCTCAGGTGGTTACCGCCTGGAGGCACTCGGTCGAAACCGGGGATCCGTATGACGTCGATCACCGCCTGCGCAGTGCTGACGGTGTATACCGCTGGTTTCACTCGCGTGGCTTAGCGCTGCGTGACGCTAAAGGTCACATTGTTCGTTGGTATAACTTGCTTACAGACATCGACGAGCGGAGGCGGGCAGAAGAGAAGGTCCGGCAAAGCGAAATGGAGCTTCGACAACTGCTGGATTTCGCGCCGCAATACGTCGCCGTATTAGGGCCTGATCGCGATCGCACTCGTCTTTATACCAACCAAGCGATGCTCGACTATTTCGGGTTTACTCTGGATGAGTGGCGGAGCACTGACCGTCACAAGTATTATCATCCGGATGATTGGGAACGCTTGACCCGCGAAACTCAAAGTAAATTCCTAAATGGCATCGCGCACGAATACGAAGCACGTTTTCTGAGGAAAGATGGGAAGTATCGCTGGTTTCTCTTCCGCTGGAACCCGCTACAAGATGAACAAGGACGCGTCACACGTTGGTATGTCGCAGCGACCGATATCGAGGAGCGTAAACAGGCTGAGCAGCGACTTCAGAATGAGAACGTCGCGTTGCGTGACGAAATTGATCAGGTCTCGATGTTTGAGGAAATCGTCGGATCCTCGAAGACACTCCAGAAAGTCCTCTCGCAGGTCGCGAAGGTCGCCGAGACGGATTCGACGGTTCTGATCCTGGGTGAAACCGGAACGGGGAAGGAGTTAATTGCCCGTGCCATTCATAATCGTTCAAATCGTTCAACGCGAGCATTTGTCCGTATCAATTGCGCTGCGGTTCCAGCGTCACTGATTGCCACTGAACTCTTTGGGCATGAGAAGGGCGCCTTCACCGGGGCAGTGCAGCGACGTGTGGGGCGCTTTGAATTGGCCAACGGTGGGACCATTTTTCTAGACGAGGTCGGAGAACTGCCGCCCGAAACTCAGATAACTCTGTTGCGAGTGCTCCAGGAACGAGAATTCGAACGCGTTGGCAGCGGCCAGCCGATTTCGGTAGATGTCCGCGTGCTGGCAGCGACGAACCGCGACCTGAATGGTGCCATTGCTGCCGGAACATTCCGGCAGGATCTTTTCTACAGGCTGAATGTTTTTCCGATTCAGATACCCGCGCTCCGCGAACGCAGGGACGACATTCCCATCCTGCTCGAATATTTCATCGAACGCTATGCGAAAAAGGTTGGGAAGAGAATTAAAACGATAAGAAAGCACACGTTGGAATTATTTCAGGCGTACGACTGGCCGGGGAACATCCGCGAACTGCAGAACGTGGTGGAGCGAGCAGTTGTACTATGCGATGGCGAGATGTTTTCAGTTGACGAGACTTGGTTAAAACGCAAATCGCCCCGAGAGTCGACGTTGAGCATGCCGGCCAGCGCCCTCGGTCGTTTGGACGCGGATCAAGAAAGACGAATTATCGAAGCTGCCTTGGCCGAAAGCGGGGGACAGATCGCGGGCCCATCCGGCGCGGCCGCCAAGCTTGGAATTCCGCGGCAGACTCTCGACTCGAAGATCAGCACCTTGGGAATCGACAAGCGGCGGTTCAAGTCTGCATAATTCGCGTGTCATCGCCAGCTTTTGCACCTGCTATTCTGATCCCAAGCTGAGGCTTTGATTGGAATACCTCTCCCTCCCTCTCTGCAACCTTCACGTCCCCTGCTCGATTGTCTTCTATTCGATCTACTTCGTGTCCGCGGAATGACGCCGAAAATCAGAATTTCTGAGCCTCAGAATGTTCGTTGCGACAAACAAGCCATTCACATTCAACCGTTTATCTTTTGGAATCTCGAATGCACCTATGAAGCGCGATGACCTTGAGAATCACGACTGGATCCGATGGTCAACGAACAACTCTGAGGCTGAGCGGACGAATTCGCTCGACCGATATCGAGAACATCAGGGCAGCAATGAAGGGCAAAGCGGAGAGGATCGTACTTGATCTTGAAGAAGTAACACTTGTTGATCTGGAAGTCGTCCGTTTCTTGGGGTTGAGTGAAGCGGAGGGTATCGAACTCGTAAATTGTTCGCCCTACATTCGCGATTGGATTTCCAAGGAGCGGATCAGCGAGGAGTCGGATTAGCTGGGGATTCCTGGCACAGATCGTCATCACCAGAGTGCGATGGGAAAGGCAAACTGAAGGAGAAAACCAATGAGTGCCATCAGTAACGTGAAACTAACGGGTCTTCGCAAAGAGACCGATAGCCTCGGTGAAGTGGATGTCCCAAGCAGCAAACTATGGGGAGCGCAAACGCAACGGTCGCTTGAACACTTCAACATCGGGAAGGATCTAATCCCGCGCGAGATGATCGCCGCTTACGCAACTCTGAAGAAAGCCGCCGCGAATGCAAACCACAAAGGGGGGCGGCTCAACGACCAGCGTCACAAGCTGATTGTTCAAGTCTGTGACGAGGTCCTCGCGGGCCAACATGAGGACATGTTTCCTCTGCACGTGTGGATGACGGGAAGCGGCACACAATTCAACATGAACGTGAATGAGGTGATTTCCAACCGCTGCTGCCAGCTTGCAGGCACGCCGGTCGGAAGCAAAGCGCCAGTTCATCCTAACGACCACGTCAACATGTCGCAGTCTTCCAACGATTCCTTTCCTACTGCGATGAACATTGCGGCAGCAGTAAACGTGAAAGAGCGACTCATACCGGCAATTAAGAACCTGCGTGATTCCATCGCCGCGAAGGTCGAGGAGTGGAAAGACGTTGTCAAGATCGGCAGAACCCACATGCAGGACGCTACGCCGATCACCCTTGGTGAGGAATGGGCTGGCTACTCAGGCATGCTTAGCGACAATCTCGAGCGTATCGAGGATGCATTGCACGGCGTGTATCGGCTGGCGCTTGGTGGAACCGCCGTGGGAACTGGCATCAATGCAGCCCCTGGATTCGGCGAGGCGGCCGCTGCCGAAATTGAAAAGCTTACGAACCTGCCTTTCATCAGCGCTCCCAACAAATTCACGGTGCAGGGCGCGCATGATGCTCTGGTCCAGCTCTCCGGGACACTTCGCACCCTAGCGGTGTCCCTCTACAAGATTGCCAATGACATCCGGCTGATGTCCTGTGGCCCGCGCGCAGGCTTCGCCGAGTTGGTAATCCCTGCGAACGAGCCTGGCTCATCGATCATGCCGGGCAAAGTGAACCCCACACAGGCCGAGGCGCTGACCATGATCGCGGTGCAGGTGATGGCCAACGACGTTGCGGTCGGCTTTGGTGGTGCGGGCGGATACCTGGAGATGAATGTCTACAAGCCTCTCATCATCTTCAATGTGACTCACTCCATCACGATCATGACCGACGGATGCACCAACTTCCGAAAATTCCTGATCGAGGGGACGAAGCCGAATTTGAAGAAGATCAAGGAGTACGTGGACCGTTCCCTGATGCTGGTGACTGCCCTCTCGCCCGTCATTGGCTACGACAAATCGTCGAAGATTGCGCACTACGCACTTGATAACGACCTCACGCTCAAGCAAGCCGCACTGAAGCTGGGGTTTGTCACGGAAGACGAGTTCGACCGCGTCGTCGATCCAGCGAAGATGGTCCACCCGTACGTAGCAAAAGCCAGCTGAGAAACGATTGTAGTTTCTGCCGATACGGCACCGAAGAACACGAAGGAGAAGATATGACGACCAATAAGCGCGGAATTGAATTGCTTCACGATCCATCCCTCAATAAGTCCACAGCCTTTACCGAGGCCGAAAAACAGGCCCTCGGAATCGTTGGCCTGGTGCCCGATGTGACCGAGACCGAAGACCTGCAGTTAAGCCGGGTGATGGTGCAACTCGGCCACAAGAACACGGACCTCGATCGCTACATTTACCTGGTCAATCTGCTCGACCACAACGAAACCCTCTTTTATCGGACTGTCATGTCGGACCCGGCTCGCTTTCTGCCAATCGTTTACGACCCAACCATCGGCGAAGCTTGCCTGAAGTTCGGCCATATTTACCGTCAACCGCGCGGCATGTATTTGTCGATGACACGCCGCGGCAAGGTGAAGGAGATTTTGAGGAACTGGCCCCAGAAAGATGTCCGGTTTATCTGCGTCACGGACGGTGGCCGCATCCTCGGGCTCGGAGATCTTGGCGCCAACGGAGCGGGCATCCCCATTGGCAAGCTACAGCTGTACACCGCCTGTGCCGGTGTGCCACCGCAGTATCTGCTCCCCATGTACCTCGATGCAGGCACTAACAACGAGCAGTACCTACATGATCCCCTGTACTTGGGCATGCACAAGACCCGGCCGTCTACTGATGATCTCTATTCTTTCGTCGACGAATTCGTCGAGGCGGTGCAGGAAGTATTCCCGAAGTGTTGCATTCACTTCGAGGATTGGACGGGGGTAGATGCCGTGCATTTGCTCCAGCGCTATCGCGATAAGTACTGCGTCTATAACGATGACGTGCAAGGCACAGCCGGGATCACTCTTGCTGGGATGATTAATGCGGCCAAGCTCAAGGGCACGAAGCTAAAAGATGAAAAATACCTGTTCTTTGGCGCGGGTTCGGCCGGCATAGGCCTTGCTAACCTGCTTTGCTCGGCACTGGTTGCACAAGGCCTGACGCTCAAGGAAGCGCAGTCGCGTGTCTACATGTTTGACATCAACGGCCTTCTGGAGTCGAGCCGCAAAGACCTTGTCGATTTCCAGAAGCCGTACGCCCATCAGCACACGCCGACGCGGGATTTCGTCGCTGCTATCGAGAGTATTAAACCAACGACGATTATCGGCGTGAGCACGATCGGCGGAGCGTTCACGCAGAAAGTTGTCGAGACAATGGCGAGGATCAATGACCGGCCGGTAGTTCTTGCTCTCTCCAACCCTACTGAGCATGCCGAGTGCACGCCGGAACAAACCTATACCTGGTCGAAGGGCAAAGCGATCTATGCGGCCGGCGTGCAGTTTGAGCCGGTCCACTACAACGGCAAGACCTTTTTGCCGGGACAAGCGAACAACTTCTACATATTCCCGGCGGTTGGGATGGCGATCTTCGCGACGCAGGCGAAACGCGTGACCGACGAGATGTTTATCGAGGCCGGGCAGGCCGTAGCGGATCAAGTGCCGGCCGACTTGCTGAGCCAAGGTCTGCTTTACCCGCTGCAGTCAAATATTCTCGAGACCGAGATTCAGACTGCCGCACGTGTTGCAAAGCTGGTTTTCGATGCGGGCCTCGCCCGCGTCAAGCGTCCCGCCGACATGGTTGCGTTCATTCGTGAACACGTCTACAAGCCGGAGTACCGGACAGAACCCGCACTGGTGGGCGCAGTAGCGTGAGTGACTCGCGAACGCACAAGGAAAAACATATGGCAAAGCTTGCAGCGACAATACCATCGTCCCTTGACGCCACGGTGCGGGACCTTTCAAGGCAACGCAAGACTTCGCTGGACAGTCTTGTGAGCGCGGCGCTGAGTGAATACGTGCACTCTTCGCCGCGTCGCATGTACCAGATTTCGACTTCGACTGCTCTCGTCGAAGGCGTCTATTCTGGTTCCGTCTCGTCCTCTATTCTCTTGGAACATGGTGACTTTGGCGTCGGCACTTTTGAAGGGCTTGATGGCGAGATGGTCATTCTCGACGGCGAGATATATCAAGCTGAAGGAAGCGTACGACGCCGATCGGATGACTTTCTCGTCCCTTTCGCCTCCATAACACACTTCCGCGAGGACGCGGTTGTTCCAATTGAAAAGGCCGCACGTTTGAAGGACATTGAACTGGCCTGCGACCCACATCGTGTCTCTGAGAATCTGTTTTATGCCCTGCGGGTGGATGGCGTCTTTGACGCCGTACATGTACGTGCAGTGCATCCGGTTCCGCAAGGATCTCGACTTCTAGATGCTGCAAAGGCGCAACTGGAGTTCCACTTTCACAATGTCGAGGGCACGCTCGTCTGCCTTTGGTCTCCGAACTATTCGAGTTCCTTCAGTGTGCCGGGATATCACTTCCACTTTATTTCGAAAGACCGCACAAAAGGTGGGCACGTCCTCGACTGCTCCGCGCAGCAACTTTGCGCAAGCATTCAAATTGTGTCCGAGTACGACGTTCGGCTGCCAGAAGCCGGATCGTTCCTGACCACCGATCTCAGCAGCGACCCAGCCTCCGATCTTGCAAAGGCGGAGTAAATCAACGGAAAAGGACCAAGCAAATGGCGACGCAACAAATCGCAAATCCAAGAGCTGATATGGCTCAGGAGACAAAGACGGGGGCCGACGTTGTTGTAGAGACGCTGGAGGCGCGAGGAGTGACACACGTTTTTGGTGTTCCCGGAGCAAAGATAGACAAAGTTTTCGACAGACTTCGTGACTCCAGCATAAAAACCGTAGTTTGCCGGCACGAGCAGAATGCAGCGTTTATCGCGGGTGGAATAGGTCGCATGACTGGAAAAGCGGGCGTCGCAATTGTCACCTCAGGCCCAGGGGTGTCGAATCTCGTTACCGGGCTTGCCACCGCGAATTCGGAAGGCGACCCTATGGTTGCCCTGGGAGGCGCCGTCGCAGTTGCCGACCGCCTGAAGGCTCTTCACCAGACGATGGATTCGGTAGGCGTCTGTCGACCGGTAATCAAGTATGCCGCCGAGATTGATTCTCCAACGGCTACAGCAGAGGTAATGGCTGCAGCGTTTCGTGCAGCCGAGGCCGACCGTCCCGGCTCGGCGTTTGTGAGCCTTCCGAAGGACATTATGGCCGTCGAAGCAGAGTGCAGACCGATCCGGCTCTCCGCCTTCGTCGAGCAGGGTCCGGCCGCCAGGAGATCTCTTTCTGAAGCCGCCCGTCTCATCAATTCCGCAAAATCTCCTGTCATCTTGCTGGGCCTCATGGCGAGCAAGCCGAAGTTTGCCGATGCGATTCGCAATCTGCTGAGAACTGGCACGCTGCCAGTTGTCGGAACATTTCAGGCGGCTGGAGCTGTCTCGCAACAGGAGCTCCCGTACTTCGGTGGGCGCGTTGGGCAGATCGCTAATCAGCCCGCAGATGCGCTTCTGGACTCAGGAGATGTCGTGATCACCATTGGTTATGACGCAGTTGAGTATTGGCCGTCTCTGTGGAATGAGGGCAAAGACCGGCCGATCGTCCACATCGATGTGACTCCAGCGAATATCGAGAATGATTATTCTCCCGCCATCGAGCTGATTGGGAATATTGAAGAGACGCTGACTGCTCTGTTGCCTCTCCTCCATCGTCCAAACCTGCCTGCGGAATCCGCTGAACTGTTGCAGATGATTGCCCAGGATCGCACACGGCGCATGGCTGAGGCCGCGGCGAAGTCTGGTGTCCCGATTCATCCTCTGCGCCTGATCAGCGAGCTGCAAAAGATACTGACGCCGGACGTGACCGTGTGCTCGGACATGGGAAGCTTCAGCATATATTTGTGTCGCTATCTCCTCAGCTTTCGCGCACGCCAGTTTCTAATCACCAACGGTCAGCAGACGCTCGGGGTGGCCCTGCCCTGGGCTATCGCCGCCACGATTGTCCGTCCACAAGAGAAGGTGCTCTCCATCTCCGGCGATGGCGGGTTCCTATTCTCTGCAAATGAGCTGGAGACGGCGGTCCGTCTGAATTCCCACCTTGTTCACATGATCTGGATCGATGGTCACTACGACATGGTTGGCACGCAGGAGCGAATCAAGTACGGCCGCACTTCGGGAGTTGATTTTGGTCCGGTCGATCACGTGAAGTACGCCGAGGCTTTCGGTGCCACAGGCCTTCGAATTCAGCATCCCGATGCAATTGCATCAACCCTCCGCAAAGCCTTCGATACACCTGGTCCGGTGCTCATCGAAGTGCATGTCGACTATCGAGACAACGCTAAGTTGTTTGAAGACGTCCACGAGGGAAGCGTCCTGTAACTGTCAGCACTGGATGAAGTGTGCGCTGTCGGCCTGAAAAGGCTGCGCAGCGTCAAAGGAGAAGTGTGCTTTCAAATACTAGCCAGACTGGCATGTGGCTTTCGCTCGGCCTTGCCTTTGTTGGTGGGTACGGTGACGCGGCCAGTTTTGTCCTGGCAAAGACGTTCACTGGACACGTCACCGGTAATTTGGTCCTGGCAGCCATCGCTGTAGCGGCTCACGATTGGCGAGCAACGCTTGGGCCTCTTTCCGCCATTGTCACTTTGTTAATTGGAATTTTCTTGAGCTTGCTGATCGTACGGCCCCTCAAGACGTGGTCATCATGGCCGTTGCTTCCTACGATCATGGGAATAGAAGTGATTCTGATACTAACCGCCTCTTTTGCGCTGTCATCAGGTCTGGCGTACGGAGTCGGAATATTCGTGATCCTTCTGTCTCTAGCTCTGGGTCTACAAAACGGAGCGTTTCGTCGCGTTGGTGGCATCAGCTTTCACACCACATATCTGACAGGGATGATTACAAGCCTGATCTCGACAGAAGCTGAACAATACGCTTCCGAAGAGGTTCCTCACGATGTAAGAGCTCACGATCCAAAGATAGAGCTTCTCTGTGGAATCTGGATCGCCTTCGTCCTGGGCGCTGGGGCGGGAGCGGCTATGAGTTTTCATTTCAAGGCGCTCGGGATGCTCGGAGCCGCGCTGCTTTTGATCCCACTCGCACTGCGCGAGGTGCGATCTTGACGAAGAACCCGAAGAACTGGATGAGGCGGTGCCTTGCTGAGACGAGCCATGCATTCCTGCATCGTCTCACGCTGCGGACACGAACAGTGCGAGAGTTCGCCAAAATCGTTTTTTTAATTTGGGCCCCGGTGGGCCTCTTTGCAGTGTGCGCTTATTCCCAGACTGACCTGGGAGAAACGCTTAGTGGCCCGGACAGTCATGAGACCGGTCAGGGTCCCCACGGACATCTCTTGGGAGAATGGGGAGGGGCGCGGACACGCCTGCTGGAGCGCGGCGTGCGGTTCGACTTCCAGTACATCAGCGATTCTCTCTGGAACATTAAGAGTGAGCAGAAAGAACGATTCGCCAGTTGGAATCGGTTCCGAGGCACGGTGGACATCGACTTGGGTAAGCTGGTCGGTGAACACGGTTTGTATCTCCATGCGACAGCGCTCTGGCAGGGCGGGGGCAACCTGGGCGCTTATCTTGGTCTGCTCACTAGTCCCAGCGGGATGTCGAGCGCGAATACATGTCGCCTCGATTCATGGTGGATTGAGAAGCGGTGGCTGGATGAACGAATCACTGCACGCGTTGGTCAATTCGCAGGTCAAGATTTCTACGGAGCCCAGCATTACGCGGCATCTTTCATCTTCGAGCCGATCGGCTATGCCCTGGGCAATCTGTTCACGGACTTCGAGTCCTTCGACCCGCCTTCTACACCCGCTTTTGAATTGCGTGTCACGCCGATTCACAACCTCTATGTGAAATCGATGGTCGAGGCAGAAGATCGCGAGCCCTTTGCCCATAACCCAACCGGCCTGGTTCCTCAGTTTCGCGGAGTGCCCGTAACCGTTTCGGAAATCGGATTCACGCCTGGCAAAAAGGCATCGTCCGTGCGCGCTTTCGATGATGTCGAAAGCCGAAAAGGGTACTCCGGCCTCTATCAGTTTGGCGCTTCTTACAATCCGGGAAAGTTCACGTCGCCGACGAGTGCGACCCCGCGATCAGGCAACTACCTTTTGTACTGGATGGCGAGCCAGGCCTTGTGGCGCGTGGACGCGAAAGGGGCGAAGGGATTGGACGCTACGTTTGCCTACGACTGGAGTCCCGCGGACATCAACCGGAACAACACGCAGCTCACGGCTGGAGTGCGATTCAACGAGCCGCTGCCTGGGCACATTCACAACACCATGTCAGTGGGTTATGTGCGAAACAGCCTGAGTCCGGAGTTCTTTCCACCCGGCACACCCCCATGGAAGACCGAGCACGGCGTTGAATTCAACACGCTTATCGACCCCTTACCAATGCTCCTTGTGCAGCCGGTTATTCAGTACTACGCGAACGTGGGCGGACGAGCGCAGCGCGCCGTAGTTTTCGGATTCAGAACCAAGGTGGAGTTCTAGAGATGTCTTGGCAGTGTTTTAGAGGAGATCTTTTATGAACATCGGCGGATTATTCGGAGCGTTAACTCCTGTCTTTTTTGTCCTCGCGCTTGGTTACCTGGCTGGCAAGCGCAATGCCTTCGATGCGGACCAGTCTGCGGGCTTGAGCAAACTGGCGCTTACGTTTGCATTGCCCGCGTCTCTCTTTGTCAACATGACCGACATTCCAAAGGATCTTCTCCTGCAGCAGGGTCGTCTTGTTCTGGCGCTGATTCTTTCCCACGCCGGGCTTTTTGTGGTTGCGTGGCTGCTCTTGCGAATGGTGAAGTCGCTCAGCGGGACGGCTTCAATTATCTATGCGCTGATGCTCGCGACCTCCGCGACACCAGTCTTTGGCCTTGCCGTTCTCGAACCACTCTTAGGCCGAACCAGCGGGGGTGCCGTGGGACTCGTGGCCCTGGCAATTAACCTAACGGTACCTCCGGCAGTAATCCTTCTAGAAATGGATGCAGCCGCAAAGGATCAAAGAGTCGCTGCGAATCCTTCGAAGCCGAGCGCCATCGTAACCGGACTGAATGCTGGCTTGAAATCGCCACTTCTATGGGGGCCAATCCTGGGAATCGCTGTTGTCCTTTTGAGCATTCACTTGCCAGCCGTGATAGCTAGCTGTTTCGAACTGATTGGCTCGGCTACTTCCGGAGTAGCGGTGTTTGCGGTAGGTCTCGTCCTCGCGGCTCATCCAATCCGCTTTTCACCTGCCGTATTGGTTGGAACTCTTGCTCGTGTCACCGTGCAGTCCGCGGTTCTATTCGCCCTACTACATCTCTTGCATGTTGTGAGTCCGTTCGCTCGAGAGGCGCTGGTGTGCTGTAGCTTTCCGCTGGCTACCGTGGTCGTGCTCTTTGCAGCCCGGTACAAAGCAGTTGAGTCAGAAGCCGCCTCGATGCTTCTCCTCTCGACACTCGCTTTGGTGATTACGGTACCGACGATCCTCTGGTTGAGCCATTGATTTATGAACGATCGGGTAAGAAAAGGAAGTGCTGTATGCCAAAGATACGCTGCACATCGTCCCTGGCCTATGAGGGAAAAACCAATATGAATAGCTTCGGTAACGACAAGTGCCCCCGGTTCGGCACGTTGTGTTTGGTCTGTTTGATACTGGCCAGCATGGCGGGCTGCACGAAGTCGACGCGGGCCGCGAAACCGCAACCAATGGACGTCGAGGTCATGGAGGTGGGGCAGAAGGATGTTCCGATTTACAGCCAATGGATCGGAACCTTGGACGGATTCGTGAACGCTAACGTTAAGGCGCAGGTCACCGGCTATCTGCTCAGACAGGACTAACAAGGAAGGCACTTTCCTCAAGACGGGCCCGCGGAACCACGACAGTCTCTGATGGTCGTCGTTGGAGATTAACCGAACCGATGAATGGACAAGAAAGTTTCGAGAAAGGGTACATCGCACGGTTGGCGACACCGACTGATCTGATCGGGTCGACGAGTCGACAAGTGCTAGAGCATTCTGCCCGGACCGCGGTGACGGCCGTCGCCTCGATGCTGGCTGCCCGAGTGTTGAGGCTCCCCCAAACCTACTGGGCGCCGATCACAACTTTGGTGATCACGCAGTCATCTCTTGGCGCAACACTCGCGGTGTCCTGGCAACGCTTCATTGGAACAGCAGTTGGAGCGGCTCTTGGCGCGTTGGTGGCAAGTTATTTCGTGACGTACACGCTCGTATTCGCCGCTAGCGTTTTCTTGTTGGGACTATTTTGTGCCGGAATACGAGCGCATCGAAGCGCCTATCGGTTTGGGGGCGTTACGCTGGCGATCGTGCTGCTCGTTCAGCGAGCGGAACCGGCGTGGCAAGTTGCCTTTCATCGATTCGCCGAAGTATCGACCGGAATTGTAGTGGCGCTAGTAATGACCGTTCTGTGGCCCGAGAGAGAAGCCACAACAAGCAAGCAACAGCGACTAGAGATTCGCTGACTCTTTTTTGCAAAGAAGCATATGCGACCAAAACCCGGCGTACGTGGGCACCAACGATGCCCCTGTTAGGTCGCCCGTGATGTTTGAAACGGCGACTCTCGAATAACGAGACGGGCAAGCATTCCCATCGTTGAATGAAGTTCGTCCTTCACGACGAAGGCACTGAATTTCTCCACAGATCAACAATGTGCAAATTGTTTGGTGGGGGCAAAGGCTTTTCGCAGTGGATTGGTCGAAGCGCCCGAGCTTTCCTCTGCACGCGTCAAGGTCGAACGAATACGGAAAGGATACAAAAACTCCCGGTTGCCGCAGGTCGTGTCCTCCAGATTCGGGCTCTCGTCCTTGGCGGCGCCCACTTTGTGAGGGCAATAAAGGGGCAGTTGCTATTCCTGTCGGCTCCAGATGCGGACGTTACGTTCCTCTTTGCGCCGCGTAAGTCCATTAGATTCCGTTAATGGTGGTACTCATAATCCAACGATCGTAGGTCATCAGAAGCTTTTCCGCTTCACCACCGGATGCTAGATGCAGCCAGCCCAAGATCCCAGCCGAAGACAGGCGCGCGTCTCGCGAACTTTGAAGGACTTACGCAGCCACCTAAGACCTGTTAAGGCGTTGCAAATACTTATTAACGCCAGACCGAAAAAATTGCGCTCCGCCATTCGCTGAACAAAATGAGTCCGCTCGCGGAAAACGACTTGGGCAAGAGGGTGTACTTGCCGTCACGAGTCAGGGAGGATAATGAGTCAGGTGTCTTGGCTCAGCGTGAAATGGAGAAGCGACGTTCTCCGTTAGGGTAGATTCCGCCCTTGCGGGGCGGGGATTTTAAAGGCATGAGGGTCTATCGTCCGATGACTATGTCTGATCGCAGTGTGCAGCGCGAGAGAAGGGTCTCCCGCGCTGCTAGACATCGGCTCGATGAGCCCGCCAGATTATCCCTCGGCATGGTTGCATCCCTGCAGAGCCCGCCTCCGTTTCACCCGGCAGGTTCATTGTAGCTCCGCCGCGCCATGCTGTTCTCAACTGCCGGTTTGCTCGTCAACCGTCCATGATGGCTTTCAAACTGAGAAGAGATCTGCTGTTCACGGGCTTTACCCGCTGCCGCCGTGCAGCGAGCCGAAGGCCCTAATTAAGTGCAATGCTCTGTTAACGGCCGCAACCTCAAAACAAAGTGCAACTTTCGGGCGCGGCTCCACGTATATTTAGATCGCTAACTGAGAAAGAAGAGTATGAGCAAGACCATGCGAGTTTCGCTGAGAGCGCTTCTGTTAGCGGCTGTTCTGCCAACCGCTTTCCTATGCAGAATGCAGGGCCAACAAATTGCCGAGGACGATCCGACGATTCGAGTTAACGTCGAACTCGTTCAGCTGGACATGCAAGTATTGCAGAAGAAGACCGGCCGTACAGTCGGTTCGCTCACGAAAGATGATTTTCAGCTCTACGAGGACGGAGTACGGCAACAGATTTCCCAGCTCAGCCAGAACCAGCTACCCCTCTCCGTCGTGCTGTTATTTGATCTCACTTTTAGCGTTCAGCCGGTGCTTAAGCCCCTGGCCGCGGGAGCGCTGGAAGCGTTAAATCACCTCAAGCCGGAAGACGAAGTTGCGGTTATGGTGTACGCAGCATCCACGCAACTTTTGCAGGATTTCACCACTGACCGCGAGAAGGCAGTCGCAGCCATTGAAAAAGCCAGCGACATGGAAAGCGGCGACGCAGCTTTCTTCAATGAGGCGATCTTTCAGGCCTCGGCGCAACTAGGCAAGGCAAAAAATCCGAAAAGCCGGAGAACGATCATTTGGCTTACTGACAACGTGCCAAACATTCCTTCTGATCACGAGCATGGTGAGAAGGACGCGCTCCGCGAGGCGTTTGAAACCGGCACGGTGATTTCTACCCTGCTGGAGCGGAGCGCTATTTCCGATTTTTTCATTGCGACTTTCAGCAAGAATCCTATGTTCGCTCCACTGCGGATGCGCAATTCTCCGGGCAATGTTTACAAATATGCGGAACGCACGGGCGGTGATGTGATGACGTCCAGGAAGGAAGATGTCAGCGCCAAGCTGGCACAGCTCATCGACCAGATTCGTACCCGCTACACCCTCGGCTACTATCCATCAGTCAAGCAGCCGAAAGACAAGTTTTGCGAGCTGAAAGTCCTAATCACCCTGGAGGCGCAGAAGCGCGAAGGCCGGATGCTGGTACGAACGAAGAAGGGCTACTACAGATGACTCGGCTGGGAGACGCATCCCTTGGAGCAAACTCGTCGAGTGACGTTCGGGTCATAATTGTAGGGGATCCAAAATGACAGATCCGACCGGCAAAACATCGCCACGTTTCCAGGCCAGGATGGCGGGTGTCTTTGCTTGGATCGGAACAACTGAAGGATTCGCGATCTGGGTTCGCAGCAGGCTGGTTGTGGATAGCGATGCAGCGGCTACCGCGCACAACATCCTGGCGCACGAGCTGCTATATCGCTTGGGCTTTGTCGCCGATGTCATCTCCTGCATTGCATTTATTATTTATACGCTTCTCCTATACGACTTGTTTAGGCCGGTGAGCAGGCGCCTCTCTTTGCTTGCAGCAGTCTCAAACTTGGTCGGGGAGGCCATTCAACTTTCTATCGGCGTTTTTCTGCTCGCCCCTTTGGCCGTCCTGGAAGGCGCTCGCTCCTCAAGTGGAGTCAACGTGGCCCAGTCGCAAGCGCAGGCGCTCATGTTTCTCAACTTTTATGATTATGGATACGCCATCAGCATGGTACTTTTCGGATTCTGGAACCTCCTGACCGGATACCTGATTTTCCGGTCAACCTTCCTGCCTCGAATTCTAGGCGTGCTGCTGGCAATTTCGGGCTTCTACTACCAGATCAACAATTTTGCGGAGTTCCTGTCCCCTGCAATCGCGGCCCGTGTGGAACCCTACGTTTTCGTGATAGGCATGGCTGAACTATTGCTAGCCCTGTGGCTGGTCGTGATAGGCGTGAACGAACAACGATGGAAGGAGCAGGCTAGCACAGCGGGACTGTCTTAGGCTTACGAAGGCGGCCCACAATCGGATTGTCCGCAATCCGGAACCGGCACTTCACGGCTATCCGACATCGCGGTGGTTGGCCCTTTCGCTCTTCACGCAGCTTGCTGGCGGCGACGCTGACGTTGCTGTCTGGCGGCTTCCAGCTTGCGGTTGCGCTCAGTGTGAATCTCGACCTGTCGGACTGCAAGCATGTCCTTCGGTGTCACGTAGCCGATCGCACTGTGCAACCGGACGTTGTTATAGCGATCCACATACCGTTGAATCAGGCGTTTTGCATCTTCCAGTGACAGCGGCGTCCCTGGTCGAATGCATTCGCTTTTCAGCGACTCGTGCCAGCGTTCCAGCTTCCCATTCGACTGCGGGTAGTTAGGCGAGGTTCGGACATGCGTCATGCCCGAGATGCGAATGAACTCCTTGAAATCGCGGGCAATGAACTGCGGGCCATTGTCCGAGATAATGCGTGGCTTTGCTTCCGGGTACTTTTCCTTGGCGCGTTCGAGAATTACCTCGACATCAGCTTCCCGCATCGACTCGCGCAAATCCCCAATGCACAAGGAAACGGCTGAACCCGTCCAGAACGCTGCACAAGTAGTAGAACGTGCGGCACAGGTTGATGTAGGAAACGTCGATGTGCCAGTGCCGGTGCGGTTGCGGCGGCTGCTCGAAACCACTCCCCTTGCGCGACGGTCGCCTCTTCCACCGAGATAACAATCCAGCCTGCTTCAACACCCGCCAAACGCTCGCCGGACTGACGGCGACAACGTTAGCGTCAAGCATCATGAACGTCAGCCGCCGATGACCCTCCACCGGATTCTGCAGGTGGAAGCCGATGATCGCTTCTTTCTCCCACGGCTCCAGCCAGAAATCCCGGGGAACCCAACCGTTGTGCTCGTTGACGCACCCGTACCGCTGCCGCCAGGCATAGAACTTGCTAGCGGTCACGCCCAGCCAGTGGATAAACCGTCCGACACTGATCTCAGCCCTTTCCGACCAGCGCCGGACGAAATCCACCACTTGGTCCCGCGCATCAGGCGGCACCCACTTGCCGGTCAGAGTTCCCCAAGACTTTTTTCTAGCGCGATGTGCTCGGCCATCAACTCCGCCAAGACCTCGTCCTTAGTCCGCACTTTCTGCTCCAAGAACTCGACCCGTTTCTGCTTCTCTTCCACTTGGCGCTGCGGACGCTCCTGAGACTGAAAAGCAGCGGTTCCGTTCTCAAACAGTTCTTTCTGCCAGCGGTAGAACACCGTTGGGCGCAGACCCAGCTCTTCACAGAGCTCCGAGACTGGCACCTTGTCCAAAAGATGCCGCCTCAAGATGGCTACTTTTTCTTCTGGGGTGAAATGCTTCCGTTCCTTCCTCATACGTTCGCTCCGTTATCTTAACGGACGAACGAGTTTCTCCATTTCCAGCTGAGGCAGGACATCAGGGAGCGTAATCGTAATAAGGTGGAGATACTGTACGTTCAAGTCTCGTTGGCTGAGTGAAGATTTCGAGGGTTACCCCTTAAGGGCCGGAGCTGCAGCACCGTCCTTGACTCCCCGAGAACTCCCGAAGTAAGGAACCGGCAAGGGCTAAGGCGTGTCTCGTCAACAACTTAGGAGAGCGCTGCTCTGACTCTTAATCAGTAGGTTGAAGGTTCGATTCCTTCCGCGCTCACCACCTTAACCCTAGTCGGTTGTAGGAGTTTCCAGAACCTCGGTTTTTTCTGTCCTCGCGCGCCAATTCCTCGCTGTGCCCAATTTTGTGCCCACGTCCCGAGAAACCACGCGGCATGATTTCGGAGCTATCATCAAGAGGGGGGCAGATCGGGTGCGATATCGGACCACTAGCGACCTCAGCGATATTTCTCGCGATGTCGCGATTGTCACTGACTTCATCGGCCAAGATGAGTATCGCGAATCACTGGCGGCAATCGGGCGTTCTTTGAACGCTAAAGGATTCGTGACGCCGTTCGATGATCAAGCCTTCGCACTGGAGCTAGACCTTTTAAATCTAGAAATCCTGAGAGCCAAGACTGGTGGCAGCTTTCAATCTCTGCCCGAAGCCTGCCATGCGGGCGTGGATTTTCTAATGGGATTGGGCCAAACGATACCGCATCTTTCAGCAAACGCAAAAACAAGATTGCTAGGGCGTATCCGAAAGGGGTTGAACGAGGGGCTCTGGCCTCTTCAGCATGAGTTTCGGATTGCAGCCGTCCTATGCAAAATTGGCTGGGATCTTTACTTCCACGATCTTGAGGAAGACGGCGGCTATGACTTCTTAGCCAGTCAGGACGGAGTATCATTCGAAGTTGAGGGGAAGGCCACATCCATTTACACAGCTTGGCCGATAAAGCCAGAGGATGTCACCAAACTCCTTGTCGAAGTCAAAGAGCGCTTCTCTTGGGATGACCCGAAAACGATCCCGATACTCAGTCTCAAGTTCGCCTCAAGCCTCTCGCCCGAGCGGACGCAGCTTCGCGAACTAGTGTCAGCGTTAACGGATGTAGCTCGAACTCGGGAGGAAATCTTCATTCCAGGGGTGAAGATTAGATCCATGGGCACAATCCCGGATATGCCAGCCGATAAACTTCTCAGGGCATCGAACGCTCATTCTTTGATGGCTAGGAAGACGGTTGTGGTTAACGCGGAAAACCCAAGAATCGTGCTAGAGCTCGATTCCAATAAGCCCGTTCAGCTAGCAAAGAAGATGCTCAGGACGATCCGTGACGCAGCCAAGGACCAGTTTAGCCACTCAAAGCCAGGAGTGATCTGGATGCATATAAGCATGATTACAGATGATATTTTCAAAAGACTAAGTTCGAGCCACAGCGGCCAGGCGTCTTTGTTAGACAGGGTCGCTGGCGCTATTCTCCTCTCGCAAAAGCGCGACTATCTGAGTCAGCTCGTGTTTTCAGGCGGTTCATCGTTGAAAAAGACTCCCCCCGTTGCGTATAGCTCGTACGGTTCGGTCGTATACGACTCACCTCACATCCGCTTTGGTTCGGACACAATCTTCCCAGGCGGGCGCAAGTGGCCTGGCAGGACCAAAGAGAAACCAACGATTGGCGTGCAGGAAGCCTGAAAGGTTAGCGGCGATCCGACCGCAACTCCAATGCTCGATTCTCATCGACGGGTGATTTCCCGACCTTCTGACTGTACCGCTTCCAGCGTTGATTGCTCATTATGGTCTGCTTTGTTCCCCGCGAGCCGTGAGAACGCTTTGAGAATTGAATCCTCGGAAGGGTGAACGTACCGCTGCGACATTTTGATTTGAGTAGACCTCGAAGGCCCGAACCTTGCTCAGCTTCAAAGCCGTCTTGTGCTGAGTTGCGCGAAGCTTCGAAGCGGATGCTCAAATGCATGACGAGCACGCCGAACAGACGGATTGGGAATACTGACACGGCGTTCGCCAGACGCGAAAAGCGTGATTGGGTATTAATGGGTAGGAATGGGTATCACTTGCGATTGGCTAAGAATCGGGTATAAATGGATATAAATGGATATCCGCGCCCACGAGATTAGGGACATCGCCATCACGCCTGAAATCCTGAAGCTCATTGCCGAGATTGATGAGTTCAAGGGGCGCTGGAGGGTGATGGAGTCCCTTGCACCTGAAAAGCTGACTACCCTTAGGCGGCTCGCCACGATTGAGAGCGTCGGCTCCTCCACCCGTATCGAAGGCGCAAAACTCAGCGATCGGGAAGTGGAGAAACTACTCTCCGGGGTAAAGGCAAAGTCATTCGCAAGCCGCGACGAGCAGGAAGTCGCCGGCTATGCCGATGCGATGGACATGGTTTTTGAGAGTTTCGAGTCCATAACGATCACAGAAAACCACATCAAGCAGCTTCATGGCGTTCTTCTCAAATACAGCAGCAAAGATCAGCAGCATCGCGGGCACTACAAAAAAGTGCCGAACCACGTCGAGGCCTTTGGTCCCGATGGCAAAAGTTTGGGTGTTGTGTTTGAAACCGCCACGCCATTCGAGACGCCAGGCTGGATGAAGGAACTCGTCAATTGGTTCAATGCGTCCGTCAGCGAAGAAACGCAGCATCCATTGATATTGATTGGGATTTTCATTGTGGTGTTCCTGGCAATCCATCCGTTCAAAGACGGCAACGGCAGGCTTTCGCGCGTCCTCACGACTCTTCTGTTGCTGCGTGCCGGGTACGGGTACGTTCCGTACAGCTCGATGGAAAGTGTTATCGAGGCAAACAAGGACAACTATTACCTCGCGCTGCGTCGCACGCAACAGACGATCCGCAAAGGAAAGCAGAACTGGGAATACTGGCTTGTGTTCTTCCTTCGGACGATGGTCAAGCAGAAAAACAACCTCGCCGCGAAGGTTAGAGAAGAACAAGCTCTGCGTTCGTCCCTGCCAGCGCTCTCACGTCAGATACTGGAACTCGCAAAGACGCGAGGAGAAATCACGGTCAAGGAAGTCGAGGAATCCACGGGTGCGAACCGCAATACGGTCAAGGTTCACTTACGAAAGCTTGCGACCGATAGTTACCTAATTCAAGTCGGTAAGGGCCGCGGCGCACGGTACACGTTGAAGTAGCCGATCGCTCGCGGACAATTCAGCCATAAAGCTACTTATGAGAGTGTGTTGGGATAGACTAAACAGCTGCTCTTACCTGCTTGATTCGATTCTTAAAGGTGGGCCATGCGTTCTTGTGCGCTGCTGATTGTCCTGCTCCTGCCACAACTGTCCGTTGCCGGTGCCAATAGAGTTCCGGTTAGCAAACTGCTTGATCAGATGATCCACCGGTCGACTCTGACCGAACCAGGAGGAATGCCTTTTTACCTGAAGGCCACGATCACCGATAAGGGCGATCCGAAGTCTGAGTTCAACGGAACGGTCGAGGAATATTGGCTGTCGCCAACGAAATGGCGGCGCGTCGTCAAACTTCGCGACTTTTCGCAGACCCGAATCGTCAATGGCGACCAAGTTTATGAAGAGAACATCGGAGACTATTTCCCTGTGCATGACGAAATGCTGGCCAACGAAATAGTTGATCCACTGCCCAAACCGGCTGTCGATCTGATGAATCACCTCGGACTGATGGGAGCGGAGCCCGGATCGGGACAAGGCCAGTGTATGGCTGAGAAATATTTCAATAATTCGGAGGGCCGTGAAACCAGAGTGCTCCTGGCGTACGACTGCAACACCGGCTTATTGATCTACCTGTGGTCCCCGACTTGCTGTTACGGAGTGATGACGGATTATCGGAGGTTCTACAAGAAGATGATCGCGTATGCGACCAAGGACGATCCGATCAATATTCGAGTCGATACGTTGAAGGATCTCGATTCTCCGGATGAGTCGCTGTTTGCGATCTCTCAGCCCACTCCTCCAAGTAAGAGAGTCGTTACGGAAAATCTGACCGAGACGGAAGTCAGAACATTTCTCGTTAGCAAGACGGAAGTTCAATGGCCCAAGGTGAGCAAGAATCCGCCGGAGAAGAGCATGACTGTCAACATCGTGATCGGGCGCGATGGACGTGTAAAAGAAGCGCAGACGTATAGTCCGGTGGAGAACGCGATAGAGGACGCGGCGCTCACAGCCGTCAGAAAGTGGACGTTCCAACCGCAGAACGTCGACGGTGTCCCCGCACAGATTTCGACCAGCCTCGCGCTTCTTTTCCCTGCGGACTATCAAAAACTGGATGCGAGCCAGCCGCAGGTCCGGCCCATGTTCGACCGAATGCGCACGACTGGAGACCTGCGACTCGACGGTGCTCCCGCTTTCCACATGAAGGCTAGCTTCCATTCGGAAGATGGTTCCGCGAAAGGCACGTATGAAGAGACTTGGGTTTCTCCCAAGAAGTGGCGTAGAGAAGTCAGCTTGAATGATACGACAGTTGTCGAAGTGCAAACGGAAACTGCGTTCTATCGAACTTTCCCGGGAAAGTACGCGCCGCGGGTTGCTGACGATGTGATGGACGCAATTTCTTTCAGCTTGCCTGGTGACAACGGCAGCGATCTCCACGACGCCGATTGGAGCGTCACAGACACGAAGCTCGCGAATCTGCCAGTGCTAAGGTTATCGGCTGGCTACATCAACCCACAGGGGAAGCCAGACCCGCTCGCAAGGCTATATTTCATTGAGGACAAGACTGCATTTCTGCGAGGCCGCTACCACTATTCGGCTATTACGGTTTTCAATGATTTGCAACCGTTTGGAGAAAAGACTGTCGCCCGCAAACTTACGATCATCGGGAGCAGCGCTGGAAAAATAGAAATTGCGATTGACGCCTTGGAGCCGGCGACAAATGTCAGCGAAGAGATTTTCACGCTTCCAGGAGTGAAGCCGGTTTACTCGTCAGACGCTGAAGATCAGCGCTTCACTCAGCCGGTCGCTGTTTACACTGTCAAACCTTCGATTCCTGGCTGGCATGGACAAGTGACATGCGCCGTGAAGATCGACGAGCATGGTCATGTCCTCGACGTTGACGTGATGGGAACTGCAGACGAGGCCGTCATTAAGCCCATCCGCACGGCCCTGATGAGCTGGGAATACGAACCCGCAACCATCAACAGTCATCCGTCGCTCGGCTTCGTTCAAGTGAATGTGCAGTGATTGCGCGACAGCCAAGCTATCGACTCGGTGGATCGGCTGGCTTCGGTTTACTTGCCGTTTGTAGCTGCTCATTCTAAAGTCGAGTTCTTAACATGCAAATAGCCTTGGAATCTCTCTCGAAGCGATACAGCAAAGTGCGCGCGCTCGATAACGTGTCACTCGAAATTGAGTCCGGACAGATCGTTTCGATTTTGGGACCGAATGGCGCTGGCAAGACTACACTGCTTCGTTGTCTAAGCGGAATTGTGGCGCCCACATCAGGCGATATTCGATACGACGGAGAGAAGTTCTATCGGGGCAACACGGCCGTGAGGCGGCGGATCGCGTACTTGCCGGATTTTCCAATAGCATTTCCGAACAATACTGTTTTGCGGCACATCGGAATGGTCTTACAGCTTTACGGTGTTGATGGTTCAAGCACGGAGTCACGCGTGATGGATTTGCTGCGTGGTTTTGATTTGATGCCGCTCATCGAAACCCCCATGGCTAAACTATCTCGCGGTCAGGCATACAAAGCAGCGTTGTCGGCTTTGTTGGCCGCTGATACCGAATTGCTGCTCATCGACGAGCCATTTGCTTCAGGCATGGATCCAAACGGAATTACCTTTCTAAAACGTGAAGCGCGGAATTCAGTGAAGCGTGGCCGCACGATTATTTACTCGACGCAAATTCTGGATATCGCAGAGAAGCTCTCGGATCGTGTGTGCGTCATGGATCGAGGCGAGGTACGCCACTATGCACCACTGGCAGAATTGCAGGTGGTAAATGCCGGCTCCGCGGGGACCGTGCTCGAAGGGTTATTCCAGCAACTGCGGGAGTCAGCGCAGTGAAATTGAAATCCCCGGCCCTCGAGAAAAGAGTCAGAGAAGTTGCCAGAGATGAGATGCGTTTGGACAAGGCGCTCTGGAAGGACTACAAGCGACATCGAAAATCTTGGCTCAGGCGCAGGCTCGAAGCAGGCAATAAGCTCCTGTTTGTTCTTCCATTGTTCTGGGTTTTGATCTTCGCGGGCGTTCGGGAACACGGGAGAGTGACCATTCTGGTTGCTATTGCCCTTTATGCTACGGCGACGACCTTGTTTCGCGGGCTAAATTTCCGCTTGAACGTCGTCGGGGGATATGACCGCGCCCTCTTTCTTCATTTTCCTGTGTCAGACCACGAGTTCTTGAAGTACGAGTGGAAGAAACTTGTCCGGTCTTGGCTTGGTGCATTTTGCGTGTTTCTGCTGGCCTACTGGATCGTCGCCTTAAGGTCTGATCTCGTGCCCGAGAATCTGGGACAAGTACTGTTGGCTGCAGTGCTTCAGACTCTCTGTGGCGCGACGCTTTCGATTTGGGTGCCAACGTTCTTCCCGAGACTAAAGATCGTCTCTTCCGCGATCCCTATTTACTTCTTGACTTTCATTTGCCTTTGGCTACCGGCAGCAGCGATTGAGTTCTTGTGGTCATCGGTATTGCTCGTACCGGCAGGATGGATCTCGCATGCGTTTGCATCGTCTGGCGGCGTCGCATCAAGAGCTGAAAACCTGTTGATAGCCCCTGCTGCCGCCATTTGCCTGACACTGCCGCTTGCGCTTCATATCGCCCGCAAAGCGCTTTCCGAGGAACTGGATCGTCAAACGAGCGATGGTTCGGATAAGTTGGAGCAAATGTTCGCTGATGCAGAGACACCCGATGAGGCGGACATCGAGCCCGTCTCGTCCCAAACACCGCTCCAATTTTCGTATGAACACATCTCTGAGAGACCAAGCTGGGAAACAGCAGGTTGGATCGAGAAACTCGTAGCACGCTCGCTAAACGCCCAGGAGCGGATAGTTGCGGAGTTCATGCTCGCTCAGAACGTCGGGGGCTGGTCGAAGAGATGGCGCACGGCGGCCCTAGTGTCAGCGGTTGGGGTAATAGTCACTGCGCTTGCACCCCTGCCTCCGTGGATACTGTTTCTACCAATGGTCGCGGGGGGACTATGGGGAGCGCCACTATTTGGTGGAATCTGGCCGGGGTTTAACGGCGCACCGACTTTTGGCGGTGTCATTCCGACATACGCGGTGTTTCCTGTCGGCTACGGCGACATTTCGCGCGTTATGTTTAAGGCGAATACGATTCGCATTCTTGTCTGGGCACCCCTCCTCACCGGGTATGCAACGGTCCTAGCAACGCGGTTAGGCAATGGTCCTCGTTATGGGTTCGTGGAAGGGATACTGGGAGTTGCTCTGGCCCTGGTGCTCCAGCCTTTGATGATCACCGCACATTTTTCAGCGGGAACGAATGACACAAGACAGACCAATCTTGACACATTGGCATTCTTCGGACTCGCGATATTTTTGCTCATACCGACGATTGCCGGCGTGATCGGCCTCTTTGTCGCAGATTCCATATTGATCAAATCCGTCGCGGTGACATCCGTCCTCGTGTGCACCATGTTAGCTTGGGCCGCCTATATGCGTCTTTTCAACCGCGGTCGAATCGACCTTCTGTCGCGAGCTAGATGAACAAAAATCAACTGGACCGAGCTACTTCCTAGCGCGCGACAAAGGTGTGCCGTAAGTGTGCCGTACGCTTCGATTCGCTATGCGCTAAATCGAGCCTTTTCAATACCTAGTCAAAGTGCTTCCGTGCGGGCTTGGTTGTCCGGAAGTGATTGATCTTATTATGTGATCGCGTGCTTCGACTGTGTCCTGATCTAATTACTCTTAATCAGTAGGTTGAAGGTTCGATTCCTTCCGCGCTCACCATCTTAACCCCTTCGAAGCCCAGTGTTTTCGCGGTGTTTGAGGTTTTTCGTTTTTCTGTCCGTTGCACCGCCAGTCGCAAAAAGTAACGCTCAGCAGCCCTGGGTCCACAAAAATCCCCGAAGTTTTGGCCGGGGAGTCCCGAAGTCTTACACGTCACTGAACCCTATCTGTCGCCTGAGGCTTGCCGATTGACGCACCCGTCACAATCCTGGCTGCCCGTTTGCGAGCGGCGCGCCGGTCTCGCCGCTCATTTTGGACCTTCTTCTGGAACGCGTCCTTCATCGTAGGCGGCGTCGGATGGACGTACTTCCTCGTCGTTGTGATGTTGGCGTGTCCTGCCGCCTGCTGCAGAGTGAACGCGTCCACTCGGGTAAGGCCGAGGTTGGTCAATGCCGTATGACGCGCGCTATGCACGCATGCGTCCCATGGCAGATTCAGCAGGTTTCTCATGCGTTCTTGCTGCTGGATCAGTGTAAAAGCTGAAATCGGGCTGATTTGATCCTCCCGGGTGAAGACGAGATCCGACTTCGACTTCGCCCCGCGTTAAAATGACGCATGCCTCAACTAACCATCTCTCAGGTAGCATGGCAAATTCGTCTTCGTCCGTCTGCAATTCGCTATTACGAGAGGATTGGCCTGCTTCCTCGGGCGGAGCGGCTCAGCGGGCAGAGACGTTACGACGCCACCGTGCTTTACCGCTTGGCGATCATCCAACGTGCGCGCCAACTGGGTTTTACACTGAGTGAAATTCGTCACTTGTTCTTTGGCTTCCGCGATATCACGCGCCCGTCAGAGCGCTGGCGAACTCTATCCCAAAGAAAGCTTGCGGAATTGGACCAGTTGATGGATGGAATAAGAGCAGTGCGGGGCGTGCTCAAGAGGTTGATGACGAAGTGCCGATGTGACACCTTGGATCAATGTGGGAGGGGTATTTTTGAGAGCATGAGTGGATCGGCGGCGGCTAAGCCCCTTCGTCCCCGACTTCGGGAAATTCGTCGATCAAAGAAAGGAATCGCGACCGATTAGCGCATCAGTGCTGCTCGGATTTCGCGGCGACCGGCTCGAGTGTGCCCGGAGGCGTTGCCGGCCTCGTGCGCGCCGCGCTGTCTTGGCTTTCCACATATTCCCGCAGATTCTTGAATAGCGCGGCCACCGCGGTTTTCGTGCTCCAGCTCAGCCCGGCGTTTTTGGAGGTGTACCACAAAATCGTTTTGGAAGCAGGATGCACGATATCCAAAATGATGACCCCGCTGCCGGTGTTGACGACGCCCACCGGCACAGGATGCGCAGTTCCCGTCTCGTACACGCGCACTAGAAGGTCTGCGCTCTTGGCGCCTTCGACCACCTGGAACCGCCCCCATTTTTCCAGTTCCTGGAGGCTGGGTTCTTCAAAGGGCGAGGCCTCCACCAGGTGAGTCTTGAAGCCCTTCGTCTTGAAGTACTTCACATGACCCGAAACGAGGTAGATCGTTTTCGCCTGAACCAGCGCGTGCGTCAAGTCCGGTGCCGAAGTCGCATTCTGTGCGAACATGACCCCACAAACGACCGTCAATAGAGCCGATGCCAGCAATGCCGATCGAAGCGCTTTCATGATTGTAACGCCTCACATTTTTTTCTCCCGCCAAAGTTTTCATTTGTCTAAGTGGAGTTCTGCCTGAACGGAAATAATCCTGATAAGACCGCGGGACTGATTGTGGCGGTCGGGGTCGATGGCTTGG
>Ga0307477_10000222_pt1 | contig 78574 bp, 67 predicted proteins | sample atmos_gasesECM2C_FD_203316 | JGI IMG/M metagenome (GOLD analysis project Ga0307477, IMG submission 203316) | Hardwood forest soil microbial communities from Morgan-Monroe State Forest, Indiana, United States - atmos_gasesECM2C_515 | ecosystem: Environmental > Terrestrial > Soil > Temperate...
CGCGCCGACGATGATCACGACGCCGATGAGAAGACCCGCAAACAGCGGCGTGTCGGTGCGGAACGTCCCTGCACTCGCCGGGACCAGCTTCTTCTTCACCAGCGACCCCGCGAGCGCGAGTATCGGGATGAGGAAGATGTATCTCCCCAGCCACATCGCGAAGATCAGCGTGGTGTTGTAGTAGGGCGTGTTTCCGGACAGGCCCGCAAACGCGCTGCCGTTGTTGCCGGTCGTCGACGAGAACGCGTAGAGGATCTCCGTGAATCCATGCGCCCCCGGGTTGAGCGGGCCCGCCTGGCCCAAGGGGAGGAGCACCGAGATTGCCGTGAGCGTCAGTATCGAAAACGGCAGGATGAGGATCGCGAGCGCTGCCAGCTTCACCTCGCGCGCTTCGATCTTCTTGCCGAGATACTCGGGTGTTCGCCCCACCATCAGCCCGGCGACGAAGACCCCGATGATGGCGAACATCAGCATTCCGTACAGACCCGCGCCGATGCCGCCCGGCGTGATCTCCCCCAGCTGGATGCTGATCAGCGGCACCAGGCCGCCCAGTGGCGTCAGGCTGTCGTGCGCCGCGTCGACCGCACCCGTGCTCGTGCCGGTGGTGGCGGCGACGAACTGCGACGTCTGCAGGATGCCGTTGCGCACCTCCTTCCCCTCCATGTTGCCCCCGCTCTGCTGAGCGGTCGCAGCCTGGCTGACGAGGTGGTTGAGCGCCGGGTTGCCAACCTGCTCCTCGTACATCGCGAAGCCGGTCAGGCCCAGCAGGATGATCCCCATCGCCGCGAGCACCGCGATCCCCTGCTTGATGTTGCCCACCATGCGTCCGAACGTGAAGGTGAGCGCGACGGCGATGAGCAGCAGGGAGAAGATCTCGAACCCGTTCGTGAAGCCGTTGGGGTTCTCGAAGGGATGCGCGGAGTTGGCATTGAACGGACCGCCTCCGTTGTTGCCGAGGTCTTTGATGATCTCCTGCGAAGCAAACGGGCCCTGCGCGATCGTCTGCGTGACGCCCGACACGGTGTGAGCGGTCGTGTAGGGCGAGAAGTTCTGGATCACGCCCTGCGAGACGAGCACGATGGCGCCGATGATCGAGAGCGGGAGCAGTACGTAGACGATGCTGCGCGTGACGTCCACGTAGAAGTTGCCGATGGTCTTTCCCGAACGGCGCGTCAGGCCCCGGATGAGCGCGATGGCGATCGCCAGACCGGTCGCAGCCGAGAGAAAGTTGTGCATCACGAGAGCGACCATCTGCGAGAAGTAGCTCATGGTCGCCTCGCCCGCGTAGTTCTGCCAGTTGGTGTTGGTCGCGAAGCTCACCGCGGTGTTCATCGCGAGGTCCGGGGCGACACCGGGAAAGCCCTGCGGATTGAGGACGCTCTGTAGCGGCAGCCGGTCCTGGAATCGGAGCAGCAGGAACGTCAGCACGACGCTGGCGACGGTGACCACCAGCACCGAGACGAGGTATCCCACCCAGCTCTGCTCGCTGTCCTCCTTCACACCGATCACCCGGTACACCGCGCGTTCCACCGGGTGCAGGACGGGCGACACGAATGTGCGCTCGCCCTCGAACACCTTGGCCATGTAGCTGCCCAGCGGGATGGCGCACAGCACGACCGCCGCAAAGATCACGAGCACGCCGACGATCTCGAAGCCCATCAGAAGCGCTCCGGGAAGAGCATCGCGATCACGAGGTAGACGGTCGCCGCCAACGCGATGACGCCGGCGATCGTGTAGCCGAGGACCGCGCCGCTCACAGGTGTCTCAACGCCGAGATGTAGGCGAAGCTCGCGACGGTGAGCGCGATCAGAACGATCAACATGAGGAGATCCAGGTTCATTACGCAGCCGCCCGCGCGCCGGCTCTTCGGCTCACCCACCGCCATGGCAGCGCCATGCGCCGATTCTCGCCGCCGAACCGTCAACGAACCGTCAACGAGTCACTGCATCGGGCCGAAGCGGTAGCCGTGCCGGCCGACCGTCTCGATGATCCGTGGGTCCGACGGATCCGCCTCGAGCTTGCGTCGCAGCCGCTGGATGAAGGTGCGCAGATACGGCCGGTCGCCTATGTAGCCGGGGCCCCAGACCCTTCCCAGCAGGGTCCTGTGGTCCATGACCTCGCCAGGATGTTGGGCGAGCTCCGCGAGCAGCACCCATTCGGTCGGTGAGAGGCGGACCTCCACGCCGGCGCGCGACACCGAACGCGCGCCCAGATCCACGATCACGTCGCCGCAGCGCACCACGTTGCGGACCACCGAGGTCGCCGAGCTGCGCCGGATCACCGCACGCACACGCGCCAGCAGCTCCTGAGCGCCGAACGGCTTGGTCAGGTAGTCGTCGGCGCCGAGGTCGAGCGCACGAACCTTGTCCCCCTCGGCACCGCGCGCGCTGATGACGACCACCGAGGGTTGTCGCGACGCCTCCAGCGACTCGAGGATCCGCCACCCGTCCACGAACGGAAGACCGATGTCGAGCAGCACCAGGGCCCACCCCTCGTGCAGTCGCTCGCTCGCGGAGATGCCGTCGCTGACGCCGGTGGCCGCGTACCCCGCCTGCAGCAGCACCTCGAGGATGGACTGGCGCAGCGCAGCGTCGTCCTCGACGACGAGCACGTGCTGCGCGGTCACGGCTCCCTCACGGCCGCGGGGGACGCGATACTGGTCCGACGGGATGACGGTCGATCTGCGAAGCGCGCTGCGAGTGGAGCCGGGGAAGAAGGCCAGGCTCGCCCGGAGGGATCCGTCGGCGACACCCGGCGCCCCGGGCGGCGCCGCGCCGACCGCGGCGGCGACTGCGGTGCTCGCCGACGAGATGGCGAGCCTCGACGACCGCCTCTGGGCCCAGCGCGCCCGGTCGGTGCTCGTGGTGCTGCAGGCCATGGACACTGGCGGCAAGGACGGCACCGTCAAGCACGTCTTCCGCGGCCTCAGCCCGGAGGGCGTCCACGCCTCGTATTTCAAGGAGCCCACCGACGAGGACCTGGCCCACGATTTCCTCTGGCGGATCCACGCGCGCGTCCCGAGCCTGGGCGAGATCGGCGTCTTCAACCGCTCGCACTACGAGGACGTCCTCGTCGTCCGCGTGCACAGGCTGGTTCCGGAGAAGGTGTGGCGCGCGCGGTACGAAGCCATCCGCGACTTCGAACGCCTGCTGACGGAGTCGGGCACGGCCATCGTCAAGCTGATGTTGCACATCTCCAAGGACGAGCAGCGGCGCCGCTTGGAGGCGCGGCTGGAGGACCGCGAGAAGCGCTGGAAATTCGACCCGCGCGACGTCGCCGAGCGGCAGCGCTGGGACGACTACGCGGCTGCCTACGAGGACGCGCTCACCGAGACGTCGACGCCGTACGCGCCGTGGTACGTGATCCCCGCCGATCACAAGTGGTACCGGAACTGGGCCGTGAGCACGATCCTGGTCCAGACGCTCCGCGAGATCAGGCCCCGGTACCCGAAGCCCAAGGACCTCGGGAACATCAGGATCCGGTAGGGCCTACTCCTCGGGCTCGACGTACTGCGCGAGGTCAGCGTCCTCGAGCCGGCGGGCTGCGGCGAGCGTGCCCGCCATCAGCTCGACGCGATCGGTCGGCCATTCGAGGACCCCCGCGATCTCTGTCGCGGTGGCGTCGCGCCCAAGCCTGCTGCGCAGCCCCACCTCCGCCACCTCGTACAGCCGGGCATCGCGCACGAACGCTTCATCGGCGCGGCGCTCGATCTCGGCCGCCTCGACCGTCGCCTCGAGGTGCGCGGAGACGACCCTGGTGAGGAACTCCGGTAGCCCCGCCGCGGGCTCGCCACGGGCGGCGTACTCCGACACCGCCGCCACGATGGCGAGCGTGCCCTCCTGAAAGAGGTCATCGACCTCGAGGCCGCGGTCGCGGCGCTCGCGAGCCGCGGCGAGCGCGATGCCGAGGTAGTTTTCCACCAGTCGCTCCAGGCCCAGCGAGGCCTCCTGGGCACGAACGCCGGCGAGCAGGCTCGTCACCTCGTCCGCGCTCAATTGGGGAAGCGCCTCGACCCGCTGCGCGAGCCTGGCGACGTCCTCTTGATCGCGTTCCGACAGGGCCCCGCTGCTCACGCGGACCTCTGGGTGCCTTCCTTGCGCCCGAATCGTGCCGCCAGCTGCTCCGCCGCGCGCGCCACCTCGTGGCGGGCCGCTCCCTGCGACGCGCGTTCCACGGCTCCGCCCAGGGGGCCGCCGACGCTGTACCGGGCCGTGATGCTCACCTGGCATCCCCCGCTCACCGGAACGACGTCCACGGTGATGCGAAGCTCGAGTCCCTTCTCCAGCTCGACGACGACCCGCCGCGGCCGCTCCGCTTCGCGACACACGAGGACGCCGCGCAGGTGCCTGCCCACGAACCCCACCTCGACCTCGTAGCGCGAGCCGACGCCCGTGCGGGGCCCGCCCACGTGTCGCAGCCCCCGGACGGCCGGGAGCCACGAGGCGTGCTCCAGGTCGGCGACCGCGTCGTAGGCGTCCTCGGGTCGTACCGGGAGCGTCACGTCCGATGTGGCTTCGATCACGGGGGTGAGCGTACTCCGAGGCCTATGCGGGCAAGCGGCTAGTACATCACGGTCGCGAAGGTCGACACGGACGAGAAGCCGACGCGACGGTACAGGGAGAGCGCAATGGCGTTGTAGTGGTTCACGTAGAGCGTGCAGAGCGCCGTGTCGGCCAGCAGCGCGCGGCACATGGACGCCAGCGCTGCGGTGGCGATCCCGCGGCCTCGAACGTCCGGGTCTGTGTAGACCCCCTGGATCTGCACCGCCTCCGGGGTCCAGGCGCTCAACTCGGCTTTGAAGAGGATGCGGCCTCGGTCGCGCCACACCCAGCTCCACCCGCGATCGATGAGGTGCGCCATGCGGCGGCGCCAGCCGCCCGCGTCGATGGCCAGGGGATCGACGCCCATCTCCTCACGGTGCATGTTGGCGGCGGCCACGACCAGCTCCTCGAGGTCTGTCGGCGTGGCCCTCCGAAGCGGGGCCGGCGGCGCGCCGGCGAGCGAGCCGCGGGCCACCGCGAGCAGCAGCTGGGGCTCGCGAACGTCCCGCGCCGGCCGGCCCAGCGCCCGGTGCAACTCGAGCACCGACCGGCTCGGGCCGACCAGCATGAAGATGGAGCGGCCCGAGAGCGCGCGCACGAGCAGTCCCGCGTCCTCGGACCGCGTGATCCAGGGAACCAGGAGCGCGCCGCCGGAGACGACCGAGGTCAGCCGCGAGCCCACCTCGACGCCCCACCATTCGCCCGGGGAGAGTCCGGCGCGAAGCTCGCTCCGCAGGTAGGCGTTCTGGATCGGGTCGGCGGCGAGGAGCCGGGCAACCCTGCCCTCGTCTCTTGGCACGAGCTCCCCGGCCCACGACTCCGCCGCCCCACGCACCGAGGCGGTGCCGCGTCGGGGGACGGCGGTGATCGTGGTTCTGTGGGTCACTGTCCAGATTCTCTCGCGTTGCGGGGAGCGCCAAGTATCCTCGCCGCCGTGCACGCGCAGATCCGGCGCACGGGCCGAGCCGTCGTCTGTACCGGTCTGCTGAGCAGCGCTGCAGGCTGCGGGGGAGCCGCGCCGGCCACGACAGGTCCCACCGCTCCCCAGCACAGCCGGGGCCCCACCTTCGCGACGTCACGTTTCTCGGTGGACACGCCCGCCGGCTGGCGCAACGAGATCGCCAACAAGAACGAGGTCGCGCGCTACTCGCAGAACGGCACCGTGCTCCTGCTGTTCGAGGCGTCCCCTCCAGGCCGCGTTCAGCCCAACGTCAACGACGTGACCGCCAACATCAACGTCGTGCTCGCTGGCGCTCCGGTGCCCGACGATCAGCTCGCGTTCTATCTCACCAGCGTCAGCCAAAGCGGGGCGACGGATCTGACGCAGCCCGAGCCGTTTCAGGTGGACGGCCGCGCCGGCGTGTACATCACATACGACTCGAATATCTCCGGCACCCCGGGCGAGAGTCGGGACATGGTCGTCAACTACAAGGGCGACACGTACGACATCACGATGAACACGTCCCGGTACGCGTTTCCGCTGCAGCTTCCCGCGCTGACGCACACGCTGGAATCGTGGAAGTGGCAGGGCTGAGGCCGGCGGCGCCCTGATAAGCTCGCAGCGCGTGCTCATCCTCATGAACGTCAAGGCCACGCGCGACGAGGTGGCCAGTGTGGTCGCGCACGTCCGCGAGCGTGGCTATGAACCGATCGAGCTTCCCGGCATCGACCGCCTCGCGATCGGCGTGCTCGGCACCAACCCGGGCAGCATCCGCGACGCGATCATCGATCTGCCGGGGGTGCTCGACGCCATTCCCGTGAGCAAGCCGTACAAGCAGGTGACGCGAGAGTGGCACCCGGATGCGACGGTTGTCGACGTCTCCGGTGTGAGGTTCGGCGACGGATCGTTCGTCGTGATCGCGGGGCCCTGCGCGGTGGAGAGCCGTGACCAGCTGATCCAGACGGCCCGCGCGGTCGGCGAGGCAGGCGCCGCGATCCTCCGCGGCGGCGCGTTCAAGCCCCGCACCTCGCCGTACTCGTTTCGCGGCCTGGGAGCGAGCGGCCTCGAGATCCTCGTCGAGGCGCGCGAGCTCACGGGGCTACCGGTCGTCACCGAGGTGCTCACACCGGGGGACGTGCACGAGGTGGGCCGCAGCGCCGACATGCTCCAGGTGGGCACTCGCAACGCGCAGAACTTCGCGCTCCTCGAAGCGGTCGGCCAATCACCCAAACCGGTGCTGCTCAAGCGCGGTCTGAGCAACACCGTCGAGGAGTGGCTGCTGGCTGCGGAGTACATAGTGGCGCACGGAAACCCCAACGTCGTCCTCTGCGAGCGCGGCATCCGCACGTTCGAGACGCAGACGCGCAACACGCTCGACCTGAGCGCTGTGCCGCTGGCCAAGTCGCTCTCGCATCTGCCGATCGTCGTCGATCCGTCACATGCGACCGGCCACCGCCACCTCGTTCCGCCGATGGCGCTTGCGGCCGTGGCGGCCGGCGCGGACGGCGTCATGCTCGAGGTTCACCCGGACCCTGAGAGTGCGCTGAGCGACGGTCCTCAGTCGCTCACCCTCGGAATGTTCGCCACGCTCATGGAACAGATACGGCGACTCGTCGCCGCACTCGACCGTAATCTCGCGACGGCGCCGTCACCGGTCACGGGGGCAACCCCGGGGTAGCATGCGAGCAGGCCCATCAGGCCTTGCTCATGATGATCTTTCGCAAGCGCTCTGCCGCCGCGACCGCGACACTCGAAGCGCCTGCCACAGGCGGGACGATGCTCTGCAACGCACGCGGCTGCACCAAGGACACGGCGCATCCCTGCAGCTACCGCGACCGGCGCGGCCGCGCCTGCTCGTCAGCGTTCTGCGCCGAGCACGGCATGACGGTGGCCGGCCTGCTCTACTGCCGGCGTCATGGGAGCACCGTCGCAGCCCTCGGACCCCAGGGAAGCGACCCACTCACGCACCCCGACGTCGGCAACAGAGCTCCGTCGCTCGTCAACTGGGTCGCCAACGACCTCGACACGCCGGTTCGGGACATCCTGTCGCGGCTCTCGCACCCGGACGAGCGCGTCCTGAGCGACCAGGAGGTGACGCTCGTGCACGATCAGCACCGTCAGCCGCACTGGGAGCGCAGCTGGCGGCTGGTCGACCACACCGGCGTCATCGTGAAGGTGACAGTCCTGGTCGGCGATGAGGACGACGCACTCGTACGCGTGCGCGTCGGGTCCGACGACGTCGTGCGTGCCGTGCCACCCTGGATCGAGCGCCGCCGGCGCGGGCTGCAAACCACCGACGACGTCGACGCGTCGCAGCGCCGCATCTTCTATCGCTTCATCGAGGAGAACATCGCGGCCACCGCGGAGCGGCAGCGCGTGGCGGCCGACCGCCCGATGTGGTTTCGCTGACCGTCGGCCCGCGGTGATCGGAGCGGGGGATCGGGCTTGAGCGGCACGGCGTCGTCGCGACGCGATCGGCGGCTGGCCACGCGCGACAATGCGCTCGCGCTGCGCGAACGTGTGACGGCGACCGTCGGCTTGGGTGCGCTCACGCTCACCGGAGCCTTCTCCCTGGTTGCAGCCGCCACCGATCCGGGCAGAAGCGACGCGCAGGCGACCGCTCAGGCTTCCGCGCCCGGCGCCGCCGACCCGGCCGCCGCACAGCCATGGTCGCAGCTCAGTCCACCGCCGCGACCGCCGCAGTGCTGCGCGGATCCCGCTCCGCGGGTGGTAAGCGGCGGCTCGTAGCCGCCCTTCAGGCGGTCAGTGACGGGGCCCGCGCGCCGACGACGTCGAGCAGCTCGCTGAGCAGCGAGTCGGCGCTCACGCGCCCGGATCCCGTGGGTGTCGATGCTGCTCCGAGCGCGGCCACGAGTTCGTCGACGACTCGCAGCGCGCCGGGCGTGTCGAGATCATCGTCGATTCGCTCCCAGAACCTCGCCCTCCATTCATCCGCATCGCCGCTCGAGAGCTCTCCTCCCGCCGACATCGCCGCCGCGTAGCGTTCGCGTCGGGAGTCGGCGTCTCGGAGCTCGGCTTCCTCGTACGCCCAGGAGCCCCTGTAGTGGTGCGACGAGAGCAACAGGCGAACGGTCAAGGCGGGGACCTTGTCGAGCAGGTCGCTCACGAACACGAGGTTGCCCAGCGACTTGCTCATCTTCACGCCGTCGAGTTGCACCATCGCCACGTGCATCCAGTACCGCACATACGGCGTGACGCCGACGGCCTCCGCTTGCGCGATCTCCGACTCGTGGTGCGGATACACGAGGTCGTCGCCGCCGCCGTGGATGTCGATGGGGACGTGAAGCGATCCCGTCGACAGCACCGTGCACTCGATGTGCCATCCGGGCCGGCCGTCGCTCCAGGGGCTCGCCCAGCGAGGCTCTCCCGGCCCGGACGGCTGCCAGAGCACGAAGTCGAGCGCGTCGCGCTTGCGGGGGTCATCGGGGTTCGCCCCGCGCTCGAGCGACAGCGCGATCATGGCGTCGCGGTCGAGGCGGCTGAGCCGCCCGTATCCCGGGTACGTGGCGGTGTCGAAATACACCCACCCGTCCACCGCGTACGCGGAGCCCCGCGCCTCGAGCCGCGTTATCCACTCGATCATCTCAGGCACGTGCTCTGAGGCGCGTGGAATGGCGTCGGCGGGCAGCAGGCCGATACGCGCCATGTCGTGCTCGAACTGCCTCACCTGTGCCGATGCCAGCGCTGTCCAGTCGACTCCGCGCTCGCGCGCGACACGCAGGATGTCGTCGTCGACGTCTGTCACGTTGCGCACGCTGCGCACGGTCAGTCCATCAAGGCGCAGGCGTCGAGTGACGATGTCGAACACGTGGTACGTGAAGGCGTGGCCGAGGTGCGCCGAGTCGTAGGGCGTGATGCCGCAGACGTAGATTCCGACGGTCGATCCCTGTGGCACGAAGGGGACGACCCTTCGCTGCGCAGTGTCGTACAGGCGCATCTCAGCGCATTCTAGGGCCGCACGACGCGGTCCTCTTTCTGCAACAACCGGTGGGCGGCATCGAGAGCCGTGCTCGTGTCACGAAACGAGGCGCGCTCCCGCGCCTCGTCGAACGAGAGCCACGCGGCTTCTGCGATCTCCGCAGGATCGGGGTGCAACTCCGAGTCGGCCGTTGCCTCGACGAGAAACTGGTGAACGCGTTTGAAGACGAGCCTCCCCGTGTCACGACGACGGTAGGTGTACTCGGAGGGCGCCAGCGTGGCGACGACGCGGAGTTGTTGCAGCGGAATGCCGGTCTCCTCGGAGATCTCGCGGAGCGCCGCCACCTCGGGTGTCTCACCCGCCTCGACGTGTCCCTTGGGCAGCCCCCAGTACCGGCCGTCGCAGACCAGGCACACCTGGTGCGCGCCTTCGAAACCGCGCACGACGACTCCGCCGGATGAGACCTCGTTCGGGCGGAACGGACGCACCGGCATGGCGATGAGCCTAGCCGAGGCCGTCTCGGACGGTTGGTATCATCCTGGGTCGCGCGGCCCCGTGGTGTAGCCTGGCCTAACACGCCACCCTGTCAAGGTGGAGATCGTCGGTTCGAATCCGATCGGGGTCGCCAGCTGAGCCACTGAGAGCGAGCACTGAGAGCGCTGGGAGCGCGACGAGTGAGCGACGGACGAGCCGGCGGCTCGGAACGGCGCGAACGAGAAGCGCTCAGCAACGCGTCAGCGTTGCGCGATCTCAGTGCGAAGCGCCGCACCCGATACAACGTATCGGGGTCGCCATGACAGCCAGCAAAATCCGCACCCGTCCAACGCGATTGTGCCGGCCGGGGAGCGGTTGGCGGCTCCGGCGAAACCTATCCGGCTCCGCCGCCTCGGTCAGGTGTGTCGGGGTAGACCGGTCGCCCGAAAGATGATCTCGTCGCGCCAGCGGTCGGGGAGCATTCGCCGCACCATCGCCATGCCGCGCGCATCCATGCCGACGAGGTAGCGCGTCCGCGGACGCCGTGACATGAGCGCTTCGACGATCGCGTCCGCGACCCGCTGCGGAGGGACGCCGCGCCTGGCTTCCCGGCGTGCGACCGTGGTCATCACGTCGGTCGCGCGTCCGTAGAGCTCGCCGAGCCCCTTCGGCGCCGTGCTCACCAGCTCGTCCGCCGCGCTGAGCCCCTTGTCCCAGAGTGGCGTCGCGATGGATCCGGGCTCGATGAGCACCACGTCGATGCCCCACGGGCGGAGCTCGATGCGCAGCGCATCGCTGATCGCTTCGAGCGCGTGTTTCGACGCAACGTATGGCGCCAGAAACGGCTGCGAGAACCTCCCGCCGATCGAGCTGATGTTGACGATCCGGCCGCGGTGCTCGCGCAGCAGCGGGAGAAAGTGCTGCGTGACAGCGACGGGACCCAACACGTTGACCTCGAGCTGCCGGTGCCACTCTGCGATGGGGACGAACTCCGCCGGCCCGCCGATCGCGATGCCCGCGTTGTTGACGACGCCCAGCAGACGCGCGCCGTCGAGCCGCGACCGGACCGTCTCCGCAGCTGCGCTGATGCTCGCCTCGTTGGTGACGTCGAGGTGGAGGGGCTCGAGCCCGGATCCCGCGTCCTCGGCGAGACTTCGCGCGTCGTCCTCCTTGCGCACGCCCGCGAACACCCGGAGCCCGAGGCCGTCCAGGCGCAGCACCGCCGCCCGGCCGATGCCTGTCGAAGCTCCGGTGACGACCACCGCCGCGTCGCTCACGCGGGCAGCTTAGCAGCGGTGCGGACGGGAGGCCCGGCGGGCGTTCGCTATAGTGGCCTGGGGTAGAGATGCAGACGAGCGTGCACTGACCGGTGGCCAGCGTCCTCGAGATCGAGAACCTCAAGACCCACATCCGGCAGCGCCGCTCCGTGGTGCACGCGGTGGACGGCGTATCGCTGCGCATCGCGCCCGGCGAGACGCTGGGGCTCGTGGGAGAGTCCGGGTGCGGGAAGAGCATGACCGGCATGTCGATCATGCGGCTGCTCCCGTCGGGAGGCGACATCGTCGAGGGCACCATCAAGCTCAACGGCCGTGACCTCGTGCCGCTGACCGAGAAGGAGATGCAGTCCATCCGGGGACGCGACGTCGCGGTGGTGTTCCAGGACCCGATGACGTCGCTGAATCCGACCATGACGATCGGCAAGCAGATCGCGGAAGCGCTGCGCATCCATCAGGACGTGAGCGAGGAGCACGCACGGGCTCGCGCGCTCGAGGTGCTCGGGCTGGTCGGGATGCCCCGCCCCAAGGAGCGACTCGACGACTATCCGCACCAGCTCTCAGGTGGCCTTCGCCAGCGCTGCATGATCGCAATGGCCCTGGTGTGCAATCCGTCGTTGCTCATCGCCGACGAACCGACCACTGCGCTCGACGTCACGATCCAGTCGCAGATCCTCGATCTCCTCGACTCGCTGCGCCGCGAGCTGCGGATGGCCATGCTGCTGATCACGCACGACATGGGTGTCATCGCCGGTCGCGCCGACCGTGTGGCCGTGATGTACGCGGGGAAGATCGTCGAGGAGGCGCCGACCGTCCCGCTGTTCAAGCGGATGCGGCATCGCTACACCGAGGCGCTCATCGAAGCGATCCCGCGGCTAGACCAGGAGGCGGCGACGGAGCTGTACAGCATTCCCGGGTTGCCCCCCGATCTGGCGTATCCGCCCAAGGCGTGCCGCTTCGCCGCGCGCTGTAGGTTCGACACGCGAATCTGCCATGACGTCGAGCCCGTGATGGAGGAGCACGAACCCGACCACGCGTACGCGTGCCATCACCCGGTCGGCGCCGACGCCGCGATGAAAGAGGCTCCGGTGCACGCATGACCGCGGTCGCCGTTCGCGCCGGGGAGGAGTCTCCCGCCGCCGACAGCGCGCGACCCTTCCTCGAGGTTCGCCACCTCGTCAAGGAGTTCCCGGTCACGAGGGGAGCGGTGCTGCAGCGCCGCGTCGGCGCGGTGCACGCCGTCTCCGACGTCTCCTTCACGGTGCGCGAGGGCGAGACGCTGGGGCTGGTTGGCGAGTCGGGATGCGGGAAGACCACCACGGGGCGGCTCGTCGTCGCGCTCGAGAAGCCGACGTCGGGTTCGATCGTCATCGGCGGCGAGGACATCGCGAAGATGCATCGCGGCCGGCTTCGCCGCAAGCGCCGCGACATGCAGATGATGTTCCAGGATCCGTACGCGTCGCTCGATCCGCGGATGCGCGTCGCCACGATCCTGCGCGAACCGCTGGCGATCCAGCGCATCGGGAGCGGACGGGAGCAGGAGCAGCGAGCGCTGGAGCTGCTCGCCGAGGTGGGGCTCTCGAGGTCGGCTATGGACCGCTACCCGCACGAGTTCTCCGGTGGACAGCGCCAGCGCATCGGGCTGGCGCGCGCGCTCGCGATGAACCCCAAGCTCATCGTCGCGGACGAGCCCGTGTCGGCGCTCGACGTGTCGATCCGCTCGCAGATCCTCAACCTGATGAACCGCCTGCAGGAGCGGCATCGGCTCACCTACGTGATCATCTCCCACGATCTCTCGGTGGTGAAGTACATGTCGGACCGCATCGGCGTCATGTACCTCGGCAAGCTGGTCGAGACCGGAAGCGGCGCTGACATCTACCAGCGTCCCGCGCACCCCTACACGCACGGGCTGGTGACGTCGATTCCGATTCCGGACCCCGACATCGAACGCCACAAGGAGGCCGACACGCCCAAGGGCGAGATTCCGTCGGCGATCGACCCACCGTCCGGATGCCGCTTCCGCACGCGCTGCCCACGCGCGCAGCAGCTCTGCGCGGAGGTCGAGCCGCCCCTGCGCGCTTTCGGCGTCGGCCATCTCGCGGCGTGTCACTTCCCTCTGGAAACGCCGCTCCTTGAGCAGACGCAGGAGAAGCGGCTGCAGTAAGTCGCCGCGGCGCGGTCGGCCCGGACGCGAAGGTCGGTCGCGCCCCGACGGGACGTCGCCGGATACCTGGGTGAGCACGAGCGTCGGTCGTGTCCGACGGGACGTCGCGGAGCCGCGCCGGGCGAACCAACGTGCACGTTGCGCGGCGAGCGCGAGCGGCGGCACCTACCCGGTGCCGACCGCGACCCAAGGACACGACCGCACGTTCGTGCTTCCTTGTCTTCGCGCGAACGCTCGCTAGCGCTTCTGCAGGCGCACCTCGAGGGCGTCTCGCAACGCGTCCCCTATGAAGTTGAACGCGACGACCGCGAGGACGATGGCGATGCCGGCGGGGTAGATCAACCACCAGTATCCCGCGAAGATGTAGTCGACGCCGTCGGACAGGATGTTGCCCCAGTTGGTCGCGGGCGGCGGGATGCCGAGGCCGAGGAAGCTGAGGTACGCGACGAGCAGGATGGCGTCAGCCACCTGAAAGGTGGCGTTGACCATGATGGTTCCGATCGTGTTCGGCACGATGTGCCGGCCCACGATGCGCATGCCGCGGCCGCCCATCATCGACACCGCCTGCACGTACTCGCGCGAGCGCAGGCTCAGCGCCTCCGCGCGTATGAGCCGGGCCGGCACGAGCCATGAGACCAGCGCGACGGCGAGGATCAGGATGACGACCGTCGGCGTGAACGCGCTGGCGATGAACAGCAGGAGAAAGAGCGGCGGGATCGCCAGCAGCGCGTCGACGGCGCGCATCATCACGGCGTCGACGACTCCCCCGAAGTACCCGGACACCGCGCCGTACAGGACGCCGAACGTGGTGGCGATGATGGCCGCGGCGATGCCGACCTCGATGGAGGTCTGGCCGCCCACCATCAGCCTGCCGAGGACGTCGTAGCCGGCGGTGTCCGTGCCGAGCGGGTGTGCGAGCGTGGGCGCGAGGTTCGAATTGGCGAGGTCGCTGTTGATCTGGTCCGTGTGGTAGAGGACCGGTCCCACGAAGCAGAACAGGACCAGGAACACGAAGATGCCAACCCCCACGACGGCCAGCTTGTTCTCGAGGAAGACCTCGAGCCCCAGGCGCCACACACCGCGCGACTCGTACGCCGGAGCTGTGTCCTGCACCTCGGCGGGGGCGTCGATGACGGTCGCTCGTTCCAGCGGCAGCGCCGCCACGGAATCCTGCGGGAGCGGGCCGATCGTCATTTGGCGTACCGGACCCGTGGGTCCGCCACGGCGTAGAGGACGTCCGCGACCAGGTTGCCCAGGACCGTTGCCACCCCGGTCACCACGATGACGCCCAGCAGCACCGGGTAGTCCTTGGTCTGCGCCGAGTGCCAGAACAGCAGACCCATGCCCGGATAGTTGAAGAGCGATTCGACCACCAGCGCGCCCGCGAAGACGTACCCGATGCTGAGGCCGACGAGCGTGAGGATGGGGATCATCGCGTTGCGCAGCACGTGGACGAACAGCACTCGCGACTGCGACGCTCCCTTCGCGCGCGCGGTGCGCACATAGTCCTGCACCATGTTCTCCAGGACCGAGGAGCGCATGTAGCGGCTGAAGAGCGCGATCTCCAGCAGCGCCAGCGTCAGCACCGGGAGTATCAGCGCCGGAAGCTGTCCGGGGAACAGGTCCGTGACGGAGCTCACCTGGGGCACGAGCGCCGGCAGCCAGTGCAGGGTCACGGCGAAGATCACGATCAGGATGATGCCCAGCCAGAACACGGGCATCGAGTAGAAGATGAACGCGACGCTCGTGAAGATGTAGTCGTCGATCCGGTTGCGCCGCACCGCCTGGTAGATGCCCAGCGGGATCGCGACGATGATCGCGAGCGCGTAGGCGAGGCCGAGCAGCAGCAGCGTCTTGGGCATGTCCTGCGCCAGCAGCGAGCCGACGCTCTGGTTCAGGTTGTACGAGTAGCCGAAATCGAAGTGCGCGAGCTGCGTGAGGTACGTCCAGTACTGGAGCGGCCAGGGCTGGTCCAGCCCGTTGTCGTGGTTGAACTGCGCGATCTGCACCGCCGTGGCGCGCGGACCGAGGATCGCGCGCGCGACGCTGCCGCTCGACGCGCTGAGCAGCTGCAGCAGGACGAACACGATCAGCGTCACGCCGATCGTGATCAGGATCGACTGGACGACGCGCCTGACGATGTACCCCAACACCTTCAGACCCTTTTCGCGACGCTAGATCAGATCAGCCGCGCCGCCGCCGCGGATGTCAGGACCACGACCAGTTCTCGGGGTAGATCTGCAGCAGCGGGTCCTGCGGCAGCGCTCCCTGCAGATGGCTGTTGATCATCTCCAGCTGGTAGTCCTGCGTGGGGAGGAACACCACGGGGAGGTCCTTGGCCAGGAAGTCCTCGTACTTGTTCAGCGCAGAGACGTCGTTGCTGGTCTCGGAGTTGAGCGTCAGCTGGTCGTTGCTGGAGTTGGTGTAGCCGCCGCTGTTCGAACCCGCTCCGGTGGAGAAGATCTCGTCACCGGTCGGGTAGTAGTCGGGCGAGTACACCCAGCCGCCGCCCCAGTTCTCCATGTCCCACTTGCACGGCTGGCCCGGCGTGCACGGCGTCGCGTTGGCGATGACGGTGTTGAACGGCGCCGTCGACAGGTTGAGCTGGATGCCCGCCTTCGAGTAGTCGGTCTTGAGCTGCGCCATCTCCGCGTCGATCGCCGGCTGTCCGCTCTCGTACTCCAGCTTGAAGCTGGCCGACGCGCCCGACGGCACACCCGCACCGCACTGGTTGGGACCGGTGCCGGGGTTGGCGCACGTGCTGACGCCGCCCGCGTTCACCGTCCAGCCGTGGCTCTGCAGGAGGCCCACCGCGGTGCTCGCATCGAACGGGTACGGGTTGGACTTCTCGGTCGAGTCGGCGAAGTTGTTGGTGGGTTTGAGCGGGACCGGGCCGTAGGTGGGCACGGCATACCCGTTGAACGCCTTGTCGATGTACGTCTTCTGGTCGACCAGGTGCTGCATCGCCTGGCGGAAGTACAGCTGGTTGAAGATCGGCCCGCTCACCGGGTTGGTGAAGTTGATCGGGAAGTACGTGATGCTCCATGAGATCCAGGGCTGGAACGTGTATCCCTCCCCCTCGACCGACCGGATCTGTCCTGGCGTTGCGTCCGTGTACGGAACGTAGCCGTTGTCGATGGCGTTCGAGCCCGCGGTGCCGCTCTTGAGCAGGTTGAACTCGGCGCTGTCCTTCGTGAAGGGCACCTCGTTGAAGGACGCGAGCTTCGGCTTGACGGGTCCCGAATAGTCGGGGTTCGGCACCATGGTGAGCGCGCCCGTCGTGTCGAACTTGCTCAGCTTCCACGGGCCGTCGACCACCTGCCAGAGCGGGTTCGTCGCGTAGGTCGCGAGCTTCCCCGATTCACCGTCCAGGTACTTGTAGACGGCGACGGCGCCGTCGGGTGTGCGGTCGTAGTCGCCGGCCGCCCCGGTGGCGGATTCCTTGTCCCACACGTGTTGCGGCAGCGGCGAGATCTGGCTCAGCTCGTTGTACGTGAAGAAGTAGGAGCCGAACGCCTGGGTGAGCTTGAGCGTGAGCTGGTGCGGGTTGTCGACCGTGAAGCTGGCCAGGTTGTCGGGCCACTCCCCGGGCGAATAGCCGGCCCAGTTGGACTTGTTGGCCTTCTGCAGGTTGAGCCAGAACTCGACGTCCCTCGCTGTCACCTCGGTCCCGTCCGACCACTTGTAGGACTTGAGCTTGAGCGTCACCGTCGTCCCATCGCTCGAGAACACCGGCTCCTGCGCGAGGCTGAGCGAGTCGTTGAGCTTCACCGTGCCGTTCTCGCCGAACCAATACAGCGGCCGGTACATCAGGTACTGGAACTGGCTGAGGTTGTTGACGCTGAAGTACTTCAGCGAGGCGAGGGGGAAGATGTAGTTGGGGCTGGCGCCCGGGGGCTCGGCGAACGTCGCGCTGGTCTTGTTGACTGCCGGCCCGCTCGCCCCGCAGGCCGCCGCGAGCACCGCTCCGAGGCCCACCAGGGTCGCTGCCGTCCTACCCCGCCATGACAGTCGCAAGAACATACGGACCTCCTTCGCTCCCCGACGCGCGCGCGCCGTCCAGCAATTCGCTCGTTGTGCCGCGGGGCCAGGATACGCCGCGAAAGCCCCGTCACGGCTCGCGATTGCCCTGAACGACGCGATCGCCCTAGACGGTGCGGACCTTGTCCGAGAAATGGCAGGCAGCGAAGCGCTCGGGGGCCTTCTCCTCGAGCGGCGGCTCGACGTCCGCGCAGATCCCCGGCACCTGCGCAATCGGACAGCGAGTGTGAAACCGGCAGCCGGAGGGCGGGTTGAGCGGTGAGGGGATCTCGCCGGAGAGCTCGATCAGACGGCGCTGTGACTCGACCCGCGGATCGGGCACCGGGATCGACGAAAGGAGCGCTCGCGTGTAGGGGTGCTCCTGCGACGCGTAGAGCTGCTCGCTCGGCGAGACCTCGACGATCTTCCCGAGGTACATCACCATCACGCGCTCGCTGATGTGCCGCACCACGGAGAGGTCGTGCGCGATGAAGAGGTACGTGAGGTTGAACTCGCGCTGCAGATCCTCGAGCAGGTTGATGATCTGCGCCTGGATGGACACGTCCAGAGCGGAGACCGGCTCGTCGCAGACGATCAGCTTGGGGTTGAGCGCGAGAGCGCGCGCGATGCCGATGCGCTGCCGCTGTCCCCCGCTGAACTCGTGCGGGTACCGGTTGTTGAAGTACGGGTTGAGGCCGACGACGCGGAGCAGCTCCTGCACCCGCGCGTCCTTCTGTTTGCGTCCCCGGACGAGGCCGAAGTTGACGAGCGGCTCCGCGATGATGTCGCCGATCGTCATGCGGGGGTCGAGCGACGCGTACGGGTCCTGAAAGATCATCTGCAGCTGCTGCCGCTGCTGCCGCAGCTTCTCACCGCCGAGCTTGGTCAGGTCGACGCCGTCGAAGATGATCTCCCCGGACGTGACCGGGATCAGCTGCGTGATCAGCCGTCCCAGCGTCGACTTGCCACAGCCGGATTCGCCGACCAGCCCGAGCGTCTCGCCGGGTTGGATCTCGAAGTCCACGCCGTCGACGGCCTTCACCGACGCGTTGACGCCCGCGTGGAAGTGCTTGACGGCGCCGACGACGCGAAGCAGCGGCTCCTGCGCCGGGGTGGGGAGCGGAATGGGCGCGACTGGCGCAGTGCTAGGCGCTTCCACCTGCCTCGACCGCGACGTCGGCGACGACCTCGCTCTCGTGGGCGACCAGCGGCGCCATACCCGGCGGGTGCACGCCGCTCGCGGCTCCCGGGCGGGTGTCCGTGATGGTCCTCGCGCCCATCTCGGCGTAGGCACGCTCCATCATCACCCAGCACGCGGCGCGCTGCCCCTCGCTGACCGGAACGAGCTCGGGATCATCCTTGAAGCACCGCTCGATGCGGAACGGGCAGCGGGGGCTGAACTTGCACCCCGGCGGCAGCGAGATCAGGTCCGGCGGCAGGCCCTCGATTGACTTCAGCCGGTCGCGGCGGTTGGCGTCGATGCGCGGGATCGAGCGGAGCAGCGACCACGTGTAGGGGTGCTGCGGCGACTCGAAGATCTTCTCGACGGGTCCCTCCTCGACGATCTCGCCGGCGTACATCACGACGACGCGGCGGCAGAGACCCGCGACGACACCGAGGTTGTGTGTGATCAGGATTATCGACGTCCCGGTCTGCTCGTTGAGGTCGCGCAGCAGCTCGAGGATCTGCGCCTGGACGGTGACGTCCAGCGCGGTCGTGGGCTCGTCCGCGATCAGCACGTCCGGTCTGTTGGACAGGCCCATCGCGATCATCGCGCGCTGGCGCATTCCGCCGCTGAACTGGTGTGGGTAGTCCTTGATGCGGCGCGCCGCATCGGGAACGCGCACCAGCTTGAGCAGGTCGATGCCGCGGGTCTCGATCTGCGGCTCGGGGATCTTGTCGTGAGCCTTCATCGCTTCGTCGATCTGGAAGCCGACGCGCAGGACCGGGTTGAGAGAGCTCAGCGGGTCCTGGAAGATCATCGCGATGTCCCGCCCGCGTATCTGCCGGAGCTCTTCGGCGTCGATCGTGAGCAGGTCGCGTCCGTTGAAGAGAATCTTTCCGCCCACGACTCGCCCCGGACGCTGCACCAGCCCCAGGACGGACATGGCGGTCACGCTCTTCCCGCAGCCGGATTCGCCGACGATGCCGAGCGTCTCGCCGCGGTGCAGGTCGAAGCTCACGCCTCGCACCGCCTTGACCTCACCGTCGTCGGTGAAGAACGACGTGCTGAGGTCCTGCACCTGCAGAATCGGCTCGGTCACCCTCCTATCCTGATGCGTCCGGCCATTCAGCGCTTCTGCCTGGGGTCGAACGCGTCGCGCAGGCCGTCACCGAAGAAGTTGAAGGCCAGCAGCGTGAGCGACAGCGCGATCGACGGGAACATCACGATGTGGGTGACCAGGCGGATCGCGTTGACACCCTCCTGCGCCATGCCTCCCCAGTCGGCCTGCGGAGCCGGGACCCCCACGCCGAGGAAGCTGAGGAAGGCGCCCGTGAGCACGGCGCCGGGGATGACGAACGTGCCCTGCACGATGATCGGCCCCAGCGCATTGGGGAAGATGTGGCCGAACAGGATCTTTCCCGACTTCGCGCCCGACGCGCGCGCCGCTTCGACGAACTCGCGCTCGCGAAGGCTCAGCGTCTGACCGCGCACGAGCCGTGCCATGTCCATCCAGAGCGTCGCGGAGATGGCAATGATGATGTTGAGGAGGCTGGCGCCGAGCAGCACGTACAGCACCAGCGCGACCAACAGCGGGGGGATGCCGTAGAAGATGTTGATGAGGAGGCTGAGCGCGGCGTCCACAATGCCCCGGAAGAAGCCCGCCATCAGGCCGATGACCACGCCCGCGACAAGAGCGATGAACGCGCAGCCGATGCCCTCGGCCAGGGTCACCTGCGTGCCCGCCATCAACCTGCTGAGCGAGTCGCGACCCAGCTCGTCGCAGCCGAAGAAGTGCTGCGGGCTGGGGGTCTCGTACGTCTGACAGACGCCGATGTTGTTGGGCCCGTACGGAGTCCAGAAGAACGAGACGACGGCCATGACGATGATCAGCCCCAGGTAGACCACGGCTACGAGAGACAGCCGGTTCCGGCGCAGCCGGCGCCAGCCATCCCGCCAGAGCGAAACCTGCTCGCGGACCAGCACTCCGCCCGGCGAGTAGTCGGCGATGCCCGGTACGACTGTCGTTGCCATCAGTAACGAATCCTCGGATCGATCGCGGTGTACAGCAGATCGACGATCAGGTTCGAGAAGCCGATCAGGATCGCGAAGATCGTGAAGACGCCCACCGCGACGTTGTAGTCGTGTCTGAGGATGCTCGACACGAATTCCTTGCCCAGTCCGGGGATGCCGAAGATGTTCTCGATCACGACGACACCGACGAGGATGCTCACAACCAGCGGACCAAGGATGCTCGTCACGGGGATCAGCGCGTTGCGCAGCGCGTGCCGCAGCGTGATCACCGGCGTCTTCAGTCCCTTCGCGCGCGCGGTGCGGATGTAGTCCTGCTGCACCACGTCCAGCATGGCGGCTCGCGTTATGCGTGTCACCTGACCCGACGTGTAGAGGCCGAGCGCCACCGCCGGCACCGACAGCTCGGCGAGGGTGCCGTAGGTTCCTGTCCAGCCAATGGGGTAGTAGAACGTCCCGTTGGTGATGTCCTGCAGCCAGAGGCCGAAGATGAGCAGGAACAGCGTCGCGATGACGAAGCTCGGCACGCTGTAGCCGATGACCGCGAACGTCGTGAGGGTGTAGTCCACCCACGTGTTCTGTCGGATGGCGGCGATAACGCCGAAGAGCATCCCCATGCCGATCGTGATCAGCAGCGCCGCCCCGCCGAGCTCCATGCTGACCGTCAGCTCACGGAGCACGAGCGGCGTGATCTCCTCGCCCCGGATGACCAGCGACTGCCCCAGGTCACCGTGGATGGCCCCGCGGAAGAAGTCCCAGTACTGCACCGGGATCGGCCGGTCGAGGCCGTACTGGTGGAGCAGCGACGCCAGTGCCGCGCCGTGGACCTTCTCGGAGACGAACGCGCTGCCCGGGAGGCTGTGCACCACCGCGAAGACCCCGAACGACGTCACCAGCACGGTGACGGCGATCAACACGAGCCGCTGCCCGATGTAGATCAGGGTTCCCCTGGTCACCATCCGCTTAGTTTGCCCTCAAACCGATGGGAAAATAAAGGGCGTCCAGCGCAGTGCCGGACGCCCTTTGATCAGGTCTTTCTCTGGTCCGTCAGTGGGACAGGATGGAGATCTCGTCCCAGTAGAAGTCCGCCTGCGCGTTCGACCCAGCGCCCTTCACGTAGGGGTGGATGAGGAACTGGCCGACGGAGTAGTAGAGCGGAATGTAGGCGATGTCCTGTTCGAGGAGAAGCGAGAGCTGCTTGTAGATCGGTAGTGCCTGGTCGATGGGGAGGCCGTCCGCCTTCGCGAGGGGCTGATCGTACGTGGCCACCTGCGGATCACCCTGCGGGTCCGCGAAGCCGCTCGTGTTCGCCCCGGAGGCATCCGCGCCCCAGAGGTTGTCGAACCAGTCCTGCGGGTGGTTGTAGTCGAACTGCCAGCCGTCGCGAGACATCACGAACTTGCCACCGAGGCGGTCCTGGATGAACGCCGACGCATCCGGATGCGGATCCAGCGTGACGTGGAGACCCAGGTTGGTCTGCCACTGCCCCTGCAGGAACTCGGCCACGGGGTCGTTAATACCGCCCGTGTTGTACGAGTACTTGAGGTTGCCGGTCTTGGACCCGGTCGGGTCGTACTGCTGGAGCAGCTGCTTGGCCGTCGTCGGATCGAACTTGGCCAGCGGATCCTGCCCATCACCGAGGTAGCCGATCAGGCCCTTGGTGATCAGCCCGCCGGTGGCCGGCGTGCAGAGGAGGTTGTGGCACACGGTCGAGGCGAGCGCGCTCTTGTCGACCGCCAGCGCGAACGCCTTGCGCAGGCCCTGCGCCGCGGGGCTCTCGCCCAGGAACGGGCCGCCTGCACCGGGGTTGCCGACGTCGAGGCTCACCCACGTCGTGCGGCCCTTCGGGATCAGTTGCAGCTGGCTCTTGAACTTGCCGCTGGTCTGGTAGCGAAGGATGTCCGCAGTCGGCTGCGAGCTGTCACCACCGTAGCCGACCAGGTCGTAGTGGTTCTGCTCCCAGGCCGCGTCGTTGGTGGTCTGCGTGGACGGATCCTTGATGTCGATGTCGATCTCGGTCAGGGTCGGCTTGGGGGAACCCCACCAGTTGCTCACTCTCTTGAAGGTGATGGACTGCTTGGGGGTGTACGACGAGAGGTAGTACGGCCCGGTTCCGATCTGGCCGTCGGTGACACTCGGACCGCCGGGCTTCGACCACCAGGTGTACGGGTCGTTCTTGACGACTGCCTCGTCCACGATCGCGCCCGTGCTGCCCTGCAGGCTCCAGGCCGTGATGCACCAGCCGCAGGGGCCGCTGGTCGTGATCTTCACGGTGGACGGGTCCGGGGCGCTCATGCCCGACATCATCAGCGAGGGGTCGTTGGCCGCCAGCCGCTGCTCGACCGTCGTGTGACACGTCGTCGGGTCGGAGCTCTTGCCGCACACCGCCTTGCCGGCCTTGTGGACGGCGCTGTAGCCGGCGATGAGCGAGAGGTTGCTCGCGTACGGCCCGGCCAGCGCCGCGCCGCGGTTGAACGAGTAGACCACGTCCTTGGATGTGACCTTGTCGCCGTTGGAGAACGTGACGTTCGACTTCAGGTGGACGGTGTACGTCATCCCGTCGGAGGAAATCTCCCCGTTGGAGGTGGTGGGGACGTCCGCGGCGATGTCCGGGATGATGTTCAGGTGGTCGTCGAACCGCCACAGCGTGTCGAAGACGTTCTGCATCAGCTCGGTGTCCACCTCGGCGTCCATCTCACCCGGATCCCACGTTCCCGGGTCCTGCAGCACAGGAAAGTGGAGGACCTGCTGCGTTGCGAGCGTGTTGGACGTCGTGCCGCCGCCACTGCTGCCTCCGCAAGCCGCCACCGTCAGCACGCCGGCGATCCCCACCAGCAATCCGCCAGTCTGTAAACGAGAGACTCTCAACCTCGGACCTCCATGACCCTTGACCCACCTGAGCGAGCGCGTCTGCGCTGCCGGAGACCAGAAGCGGAGGGTCCGCCCAGAGAAACCAGCATCGAATCCGCGCACGCAACGGCTTCGTCTGCCACGCCGCCTAAATTCACGCGGCGTCCGGATTTTCGTGGTCCCTTCGGATGTTGTCAAGCCGAGGAGTATTGCGGCCGCAATGTCAGGCGGCTGCCGGGGCGGGCATCCGGCCCGCCGCCCGGGCGGACGCCACGTCGTGGGCGAGCCCGATTTTGAACCTGCGCGGGAGCACCGGACGGACCGAGCGAAGCCACAGGCAGGTGGCCCGATGAGCCGCCTCGTGGGCAGGGGTCCAGCCGATCCCGTAGCCCGATCGCACCGCTTCCGGCAGCAGCCCGGTGGAGAGAAAGGCCAGCAGTTCGAGTCCCGGCCGCGCGAGCGGCGTGGCAACAGGCGGGTGGAGCACCGTCCGGGCCACCTTCTGTGAACCGGGGCCGGGGACCGCGACGCCTGCGCCGATCTGCCCGGCGACGTAGCGCTCCAGCTGGGCGGCGTTGCGGAAGTGCAGGCGCGGGGGCACGCCCATGAGCGCTGCCACGGTGTTCCACTCCACCACGAAGGCGTCCCGCGACCGGGCATCCAGCCCGCCGACCAGGGCGTCGTGGGCCACCAGCATCGTGTCGACAAAGCTCGCGTGCACCCAGCGCAGGAGCCCCGGCTCCGTTCCCGCGTAGGGCTGCCCGGCGGGGCTTCCGCCCGTCGCGTGCTCCGCGGGCAGCTCGCCCCGTACGCGGCGGTGGAGGGCGTTGACCCGCGTCGAAGCCCTCCGGGCCTCCGCGGTGGTGCCGAAGCTGACCATCGTCACCCAGAGCACGGTTCGCTCGAAGCGTCCGAAGGGGTCCGTCTCGTAGGTGCTGTGATCGATGGCCCCCTGGGCGACCAGGGGATGCGCCGCCTGCATGAGGAGCGCACGTGCGGCGCCGAACATGAGCAGCGGCTCGCGCATGACGCGCCAGGTGACGGAATCAGGTCCGAAGAGACCGGGATCCTCGGTCCGGTCTCTCAGCGGCAGCGGGCGGGTGCCCAGCGGGAAGGGACGCGACAGCCCGCGAGAGAGCAGGGCCCGGCTCGGTATCGGCAGCACGACCTCATTATCGAGCGGCCTGCACGCGTCGCCCTTATTGATACGTGCGCCCGCCCAGCTCGATGGAGCCGCCCTCGTGGCTGCCCGTCGCGTGGTGCGTGTAGTGGATGACTGGTCCGCTCGGGTCCGGCTCGAATTGACCGTGCACCACGACGGTTGCGCCCACGGTCACGGGCACTCGAGGCGCGAGCGAGAGGTTGTGCACGATCCGCACCACGAGGCCTGAGACGACGATGTCGAAGTTCTCGTGGGGGCCGTCCGTGCCACGGGTGTCCGGCAGGAGCTCGATCACAGATCCCTGCACGGTCACCTCGGCCGCTGTACCGCTCCGGTAGTCGGCCAGCAGAGCTCCGTCGTCGACGGCGGATCCGCAGCTGCAGGCAGCCGCCACGAGAAGGGCCGCGCACGTCTGCCGGACATAAGAAAGGAGGGGCTTCCGGCCCATCGGCCGCCAGTGTAGGGGTGCCCTTGACACACGAGCCGGTACCATCGGGCGGCCATGCCGGATGTCGCTGGGATCGAACGCGCCCTCGTGGTGGTCGCCCATCCCGACGACTGCGACTTCGGGTGCGCAGGGACCACCGCCCTCATGACGGACGCCGGAGTGTCCGTCTCGTACTGCATCGTCACCGACGGCGACGCGGGTGGCTCGGACCGGAGCCTGCCGCGCGAGGAGATGGCGCGGGTGCGACGCCGGGAGCAGACCGCCGCCGCCGCCGTCGTCGGGGTCACCGACCTCGTGTTCCTCGGCTACCCGGACGGGCGCGTGACGCCGTCGATCGAGCTCCGCCGTGACATCAGCAGGGTCATCCGCCAGCGGCGGCCGGATCGGGTCGTCTCGCAGTCTCCCGTGCGCAACTTCCAGCGCGTCTTCGCCAGCCACCCCGACCACCTGGCCGTGGCGGAGTGCGCGCTCGACGCCGTCTACCCCGACGCCCGGAATCCGTTCGCCCACATGGAGCTCCTGGAGGAGGAGGGCCTGGAGCCTCACACCGTCGCCGAGATGTGGCTCATGGGCGGGGCCGGGGGGCAGAGCGGCCCCGAGGCCGTCATCGACGTGACGGCCGTCGCGGACCGCAGGCTCGCCGCTCTGCGCTGCCACGAGAGCCAGTACGACGACTGGCCCAAGCTCGAAGAGCGCGTCCGAGGCTTCCTGAGGGCGATCGCCGAGGCGAACGGGCTGGGCCCGGACCGCCTCGCCGAGGTGTACCTCGTGGTGCGCACGAGCTGACCACATGACGGCGCCGGCCGCCTACGGATCGTGGCCCTCACCTCTCTCGGCCGCGCAGGTGGCGCGGGGGTCGCTGCGAATCTCCGACCCGCAGATCGACGGCGACAGCATCTACTGGATCGAGTCTAGGCCGGCTGAACAGGGCCGCTGCGTCGTGGTCCGACATCGCAGCGGACGAACCGACGACGTGCTGCCGCCCCCGTACTCCGCCCGCACCACCGTGCACGAATACGGCGGAGGCGCGCTGCACGTCGCCGGCGGGGTCGCGTTCTTCGCGAACATGGCCGACCAGCGCGTGTACCGCGCCGACGGGTCGGACATCGCGCCGGTGTCGGCGGAGGCCGGCGACGTTCGCTATGCCGACATGGTCGTGGACCGGAAGGGCGCGCGGGTGATCAGCGTCGTCGAGGACCATCGCGGCGCCGCGGTCGTGAACGACCTTCGCGCGGTTTCCCTCGCCGGGGGCCGCGCCACCACCCTGGTGACGGGCAATGACTTCTACGCCGCGCCGCGCCTCAGCCCGGACGGAACGCAGCTCGCCTGGCTCACGTGGAATCAGCCCAACATGCCGTGGGACGGGACCGAGCTGTGGGTTGGCGGTCTCGACGAGGACGGCGGCGTCACCGACGCGCGCCTCGTCGCCGGCGGTCCGAAGGAGTCCGTCTTCCAGCCGGCGTGGTCGCCGTCGGGCACTCTCCACTTCTGCTCCGACCGCACCGGGTTCTGGAACCTGTATCGCCTGTCCGAGGGTGAAGTCTCGCCCGTCGCGCCGATGGACGCCGACTGCGGCGAGGCGATGTGGGTGTTCGGGTTGTCGACGTACGCGTTCTGCGGCGATGGGCGCATCGCCACAGTCGCGGTCGCGCACGGGATCTGGCGCATGCGCCTACACGACGCGCGGAGCGGGGTCGTGCTGGTGGACTTCGACCTGCCGTTCACGAGCATGCGACAGGTGGTGGCGGACGGCGACAGCGTGGTGGTCGTCGCCGGAGGACCGAGACACCCGAAATCGGTGGTCCGCATCGATGCGCGAAGCGGCGCCTTCGAGGTGCTGCGCGCGGCGTCGCCGACCGCCGTCGACGAGTCGGTGCTCTCGATTCCCCAGGCCGTGACGTTCGAAGGTTCGGGCGGAGTGGAGTCTCACGCCTTCTTCTACGCGCCGCGCAACGACGCGGTGACCCCGGCGGCGGACGAGCGTCCGCCACTCGTCGTCCACGCGCACGGCGGACCGACGAGCGCCACCGACACGACGCTCAACGAGACCATCCAGTTCTGGACGAGCCGCGGCTTCGCGTACGTCGACGTCAACTACGGAGGCAGCACGGGACACGGGCGCGCCTACCGTGAGCGCCTGTACGGCCAGGAGGGGGTCGTCGACGTCGAGGATTGCATCGCAGCGGGACAGCACCTCGCGCGACAGGGGCTCGTCGACGGCTCGCGCGTGATGGTCAGCGGCGGCAGCGCCGGCGGCTACATCGTGCTCTGCGCCATGACGTTCCACGACGTCTTCGCGAGCGGAGCGAACTCGTACGGCATCTGCGACTGGGAGACGATGCTCGAGGGCACGCACAAATTCGAAGCGCGCTACTTCGACTTCATGATCGGGCCGTATCCGGAGCGAAGGGACCTCTTCTACGAGCGCGCGCCGATCCACTTCATCGACCGCCTGCGCCGTCCGCTGCTCATCCTGCAGGGTCTCGAGGACCGCGTCGTCCCGCCCAGCCAGTCCCAGACCGTCTACGACGCGCTGCGCGCGCGCGGCGTGCCGTGCGCGTACCTCGCCTTCGAAGGAGAGCAGCACGGCTTCCGCCAGCAGACGACGATCAGGCGCGCGCTCGAGGCGGAGCTGCTGTTCTTCTGCACGGTGTTGGGGATCGAGCCGGCAGACTCCATCGAGCCCATCGACATCGCCAACGCCGACCGCTTGTAAGCGCGCAGTCGGCGACGCCTGCGCTGAGTCGCTGCGCAGGAGGTCAGCCGTGAACCGACGGGACGTCGCGGAGCCGAGCCCGGACCGTCCCAGCTAGCAGTGTGCTCGGCGAGCGCGAGGCGCGGGACCCACCGGGTCCCGACGCCGACCCGAGGTCACGGCTGAAACTCCCTTGCGCAGCGACCCGGGCAGGTCGTGACCTCAGCGCTCACGCAACCCTGGCGGTTCGGCGATGTCGACGCACGATGTAGGCCGCCGCGCCCGCGATGCTCAGTATCGCCGCAGCGAACGCGGCTTCCGCGACGACCGGCTCGCCTGCGCGCGTCTGCGGCGGTTCGCCGACGCTGGTGCTCGCGAAGGTGGGGAGACGCATCACGTTGTCGGCGCTCACTGCGAGGTCGTAGGTCACCTGCTGGCTGGGCGCGTCGAGCGTGAGGTACGTGAGCCACCCTGCGGACGGCACCCAGGACATGCCACGGTCGCGCGCGAGATCGCTGTGCAGGGCGTCGTTCATCGGCTCCTGCTTGGCGACGGTGAATCCGGTCGCTCCGTCGAGGACGTTCGGGTTCAGCAGCGACAGAAACGGCAGGAGGCCCGACGGCTCGGTCCAGGTGAGCCGCTGGTCGGTGAGCAGAAAGAGGTCGGCGTTGACCGAGGTGTCGTCGTTGGCCAGAACCTCGAGTGGAACCCAGAGCCTGTGCGTGCGCATCGTGAGCATCAGCGGCACGCCGTCGCCCTGCAGCAGTCCCCGCTGTTGGGCCGCGGCGGTGTCGTACTTGGCGGCCATGAACACGGGGCTCGCCTGCGCGTAGCGCAGCAGGTGGTCCCGCGTCTCCTGGTTGAGCGCGAAGCCGTTGTGCGCGCACCAGTCGATCACGGCCCGCCCGCTTCCTTTGAGGACGCTGACGTCCAGCGCTTCCACCTGCACCTGCTCGACGACGATTGCCTTGTCAGCGCCGGCGCCGGCCTCGGCGAGCGCGAAGCGTTCCAGTGGCGGCGGGTGCACCTCGCGCTCGAGGCGCTGCAGTGTCCACCGCCCAGCCGCCTCGATCTTCTCGGGTATCGCCGGGAGCGGCACGATCCAGCCGACGTCGACGGCCTGTCCTGCGTACGCGAAGCTCGTGACGTAGTGCTCGACGCCGCCGCTCCAGGCGACGAACGTCGTGGCCTTCTCCAGACGGACGTCACCGTCGGGCGCCACCAGTCCGCCGCAGGCGAACGCCGTCGTCGCCTGCGCCGCGAGTGCGGCTGCCGCGACCCCGGCTGCAACAAGGGTTCTGCGCATGTTCCTTCTCCCACTGAGCCATGACCGACGGAAGCAAGGACGCGCCGTGGTCACCGGCGGTTCCCGCCACCACCCGCCCCGATGCCGCCCGACGTGACCCTCTTGCGAGATAGTTAGTTAGGCTATATAATTACTTGCATGAAGGCCGGCCCCGTTCCCTCCTCCGCGGACGCCGTCGCCGTGGCGGACCGGCTGCGGCCCGTGCTGCTGCACATCAACCGGCACATGCGACGCGAGACCCAGGCGCTCGGCGTCTCCGCCGGGCAGGTGTCCATCCTGAGCGCCGTTCGCGAACGCCCCGGTGTCGGGGTGGCCGAGATCGCCGCCCGCGAGGGCATCTCCGTGCCCTCGATCTGCGCGCACGTGGACAAGCTGGAGGCGGCGGGGCTGGTCACGCGCAACCGCGACCTCGCGCCGGACCGGCGCCGTGTCGGCCTGGCGATCACCCCCGAGGGCCAGCGTGTGCTTCGCACCGTGAGGTCACGCCGGACGGCCTGGCTCGCGGCCCGTCTCGCCGGCCTCACGACCGAACAGCGCGCGACGATCGAAGCCGCCCTCGATGGCCTGCGCGCACTGGTGGAGCGCACGTGAGCATCAGCTTCACCGAGACCTCGGCCCGCACGTTCCGCAGCCTGCGCAGGCACCGCAACTACCGGCTCTTCTTCGCCGGCCAGATCGTGTCGCTGAGCGGAACGTGGATCCAGAACGTCGCGCAGGCGTGGTTCGTGCTCACCCTCACCGGCTCGCCGGTGGCTGTGGGCATCCTGGCGGCCTGCCAGTTCGGTCCCTACGCGCTGTTCGGGCTGCTGGGAGGCGCGGTCGCCGATCGCCTCGACCAGCGCCGCACGTTGGTGGCCACCCAGGCAACGTTCGCCGCCAGCGCGGCCACCCTTGCCGTGCTGGCGCTGACCGGACACGCGAGCGTCTGGGAGGTCTTCCTGCTTGCGGGCGTCAACGGGTTCGTGCAGGTGCTCGACACTCCGGTGCGGCAGGCGTTCACCATCGAGATGGTCGGGCGCGACGAGCTTCCCAACGCAATCGCGTTGAACTCCAGCCTCTTCAACGCGTCGCGGGCGATCGGACCGGCGCTCGGCGGCGTCCTCATCGCGGTGGCCGGTGTCGGTCTCTGTTTCCTCGTGAATGCCGTCAGCTTCCTGGCCGTGATCGGCGCGCTGCTCCTCATGCGCACGGATCAACTCTTCCCCGTGCAGCGCGACGGCCGCCGCACCACGCTGCTCCGTGGGGTGGCCGAGGGCCTCCGCTACGCGTCGCGCGAACCCACGATCCGGACCGTGCTGATCATGATGCTGGTCATCTCGACGATCGGCATCAACTTCAACGTGCTGCTGCCCGTGCTGGCGGCGCGGACGCTGACCGCCGGGCCTTCGACGTACGGTTTTCTCTCCGCGGCCTTCGGCATCGGGGCGCTGGGAGGCGCGCTGACGTCTGCGTCACTCAGCCGCGCGAGCCGGCGCGCGCTGCTCGCCGGAGCCGTGCTCTTCACCGCGTCCGAGCTGGTGCTGGCCCCGCTGCGCACGTTCTGGGCGGTGATCGTCGTGCTCGCCGTCGTCGGGTTCGCGTTCTCGCTGTACGCGTCGCAGAGCAACTCGGCTCTGCAGCTCACAGTCCCGGACCGCCTGCGAGGCCGCGTGCTCTCGATGTACGGCTACGTGTTCTTCGGCACGGCGCCGATCGGTGGCCTCCTGGCCGGGTGGCTGGCCGAAGCCGGCGGGACGTATCTCGCCTTCCTGGTCGCGGGCCTGAGCGGCCTCCTGGCCGTCGCGTACGGCGCGCTGGACACCCGGCGTCACCGCGCGCCGACGGGAACCGTACCCTCTCCCGCCTGAGCGACGTCCCAGCGGCCTGGCAGAGGGCGGGCGTCGCGGGGGCTCCGAGATGCGGACACGGCCCAGGGTTGTGGTGATCGGCGCCGGCTTCGGCGGGCTCGCGACGGCGAAGGCGCTGCGCCGAACCGACGTCAACGTTACGGTCATCGATCGCCACAACTACCACCTCTTTCAGCCGCTGCTGTACCAGGTGGCGACCGGTCTCCTGGATCCGTCGGACATCGCCTACCCGATCAGAAGGATCCTTCGGCGCTCGCGCAACGTTCGCGTGCACCTCGCCGATTTGCGGCGGATCGACCTCGACCGCAAGCGCCTGGTCACGTCGGGGGAGGACGTCGAGTACGACGTTCTCGTCGTCGCCACCGGCAGCGTCACCGACTTCTTCGGCAACACGTCGCTCGCGGCGCGGCTGAGCGGGCTGAAACACCTCACGGAGGCGCTCGCCCTGCGAGCCCTGCTGCTGCGCAACTTCGAGGCGGCCGCGCTCTGCCGCGACGAGGCTGAGCGACGCCGGCTGCTGACCGTCGCCGTCGTCGGCGCTGGACCGACCGGGGTTGAGTACTGCGGAGCGGTCGCAGAGCTCATCAACCACGTGCTGCCCAGGGACTTTCCGGAGCTCGACTTCAGAGAGGCGAGGGTGGTGCTGATCGAGGCCGGCGACGGCGCGCTCACCGCGTTCGCGCCGCAGCTGGGACGGTCGGCGATTCGCAGCCTCGAGCGGCGCGGCGTACGAGCGCACTTCGGCGGCGTGGTGACGGACGCGCGCGACGGTTCGTTGCTGCTCGAAGACGGCAGCAGCATTCCCGCGGCCACCGTGCTTTGGACGGCCGGCGTCCGCCCCGCCGCGCCGGCGTGGAGCGGCCGGGCCGTGACGACCGAGAGAGGGAGGATCGTGGTCACGCCGCAGTTGCACCTGCCGGATCGGCCCGAGGTCTTCGTCATAGGCGACGGCGCCGCCACCGCGTCAGGGGCCCGAGTCCTTCCGATGCTCGCGCCCGTGGCGATGCAAGGGGGCAGGCACGTGGCCCGGGTCATCAGGGCCCGCCTGCGAAACCGGCCGAGCCGCCCTTCCGCTACCGCGACAAGGGGACGATGGCCACGGTGGGCCGGGGCAGCGCCGTGGCCCAGATCGGCCCGCTTCGTCTGCGCGGCCTTCCGGCCTGGCTGATGTGGCTCTTCGTCCACCTCCTCTACCTGGTCGGCTTTCGCAGCCGGGTGATCGCCCTGGCAAGCTGGGGCTGGAACTTCTTCTTCTTCGACCGGCCGGTCCGGCTCATCATCGAGCCGGACACCGATCGAAGCGACCAACAGCGTGCGGAGAACGAGACGTGAACAGACGACGATTGGGTTCGCAGGGACTCGAAGTGGGAGCGATCGGGCTGGGCTGCATGGGGATGTCCGACGCTTACGGAGCTGCGGCGGACCGAGACCAGGCCGCGGCGATCGCCACGATCCACCGGGCCGCAGAGCTCGGGGTGACCATGCTGGACACCGCCGACATCTATGGGCCCTACACCAACGAGGAGCTGGTAGGACGGGCGGTGGCAGGGCGGCGCGAGAGCTACGTCATCGCCACCAAGTTCGGGTTTCAGCGCAACTCCGACGGCTCGCAGACCGTCAACGGGCGGCCCGAGTACGTGCACTCCGCGTGCGACGCGTCGCTGCGGCGCCTCGGTGTCGACACGATCGACCTCTACTACCAGCACCGCGTCGACTTCACGACGCCGATCGAGGAGACGGTCGGAGCCATGAGCGAGCTCGTGCAGGCGGGCAAGGTTCGCTACATCGGGCTCAGCGAGGCGGGAGCCGACACGGTGCGCCGCGCCCACCGCGTGCACCCCGTGACGGCGGTTCAGTCCGAGTACTCGCTGTTCGCCCGCGACGTCGAGGCGTCCGTGCTGCCCGCGCTTCGCGAGCTGGGCGTCGGTTTGGTGGCGTACAGCCCGCTCGGCCGCGGGCTCCTCACCGGGACGATCACCTCGACGGACGACCTCCAGTTCGACGACGTGCGCCGCACGCGGTTTCCGAGGTTTCGCGGCGAGAACCTGGAAGCGAACCTGAAGCTCGCCGGGTCGGTGGTGCGGCTCGCCGCCTCCAAGAGCGTCACACCCGCGCAGCTCGCGCTCGCCTGGGTGCTGCATCGAGGGCTGGACATCGTCCCCATCCCGGGCACGAAGCGGGTGTCCCGCCTCGAGGAGAACGCAGCCGCCGCGGAGGTGGCGCTGGACGAAGCCGAGGTGGAGCGCGTCGCCGAGGTCCTGCCGGCGCAGGAGATCCGCGGCGAGCGTCACTGGGACATGGCCGCGATCGATACGCGCGCGTGAGCCCCGCGGACGTGGAACGGGACAACGGCTGATGTCCGCCGGAATGTCGGCACCGCCCGACGGGGAGTACGCCTGGGCTCCGAGCGACGAGCAGATGGAGCGCTCGCGGTTGCGCGCGTTTCTGACTACGCTCGGCGTCAACTCGCTCGACGACGCTCAGGCCCTCGCGAGACAACAGCCGGAGCGCTTCTGGTCCGCCGTGGTCGACGACATCGGCATCGGCTGGACGCGCCGCTTCGACCGTGCGATCGACGCCTCCGACGGCCTTCCCTGGACGCGATTCTGGGTGGGCGGCCGTCTCAATCTCGCGGCGAACGCCGTCGACCGGTGGGCGAGCAGCCAGCCCGGCCGGACCGCCGTCGTCTGGGAGGGTGACGACGGCGCCGTCCGCGTATGGACGTATCGCGAGCTCGCGGTCGAGGTGGCCGCGGCGGCGGGGGTGCTGCGGCACCTCGGCGTCGGTGCTGGTGACGCGGTCGGTCTCTGCATGCCCATGCTGCCGGAGACGGCAGCGCTCTTCCTGGCGTGCGCTCGGCTCGGCGCGATCGTCGTGCCGCTTTTCAGCGGCTACGGAGCGTCGGCCATCGCGTCCCGTCTTCTCGACTGCGACGCGAAGCTCCTCTGCGTCGCGGACGGGTTCCTCCGGAGAGGTTCCGTGGTGCCGCTGGGCGAGACCGCCGTCGAGGTGCAGCGCCACGTTCCCGGTCTGCGCGTGCTCGCGGTGGGCAGGATCGGTGACCCGGCTCGACGTGGCCTGGAGAACGTCGCACGCTACGAGCAGTTGCGGTCAAGCATTGCTGTAACTCCGCAGGGCGCCGAGACCGACGCCGACACGCCCTTCATGCTCATCTACACGAGCGGCACCACGGGCCGGCCCAAGGGCACCGTGCACGTGCACGGCGGCTTCCCGGTGAAGGCCACCCAGGACATGGCGCATTGCTTCGACGTCCGCCGCGAGGACACGCTGCTCTGGTTCACCGACATCGGTTGGATGATGGGGCCCTGGGCGATCTGCGGAACGCTCAGCCTCGGGGCCACGCTGGTGCTCTACGAGGGCGTGCCCGACCACCCGGGACCGGACCGGCTCTGGTCGATCGTCGAACGCCACCGCGTGTCGGTCCTGGGGGTGGCGCCCACGGTCATCAGGGCGCTGCTGCGGCACGGCGACGACCCCGTGCGGGCGCACGACCTCTCGTCGCTGCGCATCCTGGGGTCGAGCGGCGAACCGTGGAACACCGAGCCGTGGCTCTGGTTCCTGCGCACGGTCGGCCGGCGACGGTGCCCGATCATCAACTACTCGGGCGGCACCGAGGTGAGCGGCGGCATCGTGGCGGGAAACATGCTGACGCCGCTGCGGCCGTGCGCGTTCGCCGGTCCGGTGCCTGGCATGCACGCCGATGTTTTTGACGAGAATGGCCGGAGCCTGCGGGGGGCGGTCGGCGAGCTCGTCGTGCGCGGCCCCTGGCCGGGGATGACGCAGGGGTTCTGGAAGGACCCCCAGCGGTACATCGAGACGTACTGGTCGCGGTGGCCGGACGTGTGGGTGCACGGGGACTGGGCCGAGGTCGCCTCGGACGGCCTCTGGTACATCCGGGGCAGGAGCGACGACACGATCAAGGTGGCCGGCAAACGGCTCGGTCCCGCGGAGGTCGAGTCCGCGCTCGTGGCGCACGCCGCTGTCGCGGAGGCGGCGGCGATCGGCGTGCCGGATGCGCTCAAGGGTGAGGCCCTGGTGGCGTTCGTGGTTCTGAAACCGGGCGTGCAGGACGGCCCGGACCTGCGAGCTGCGCTCGCGAAGCAGATCACGGCGGACCTCGGCAAGGCGCTGGCACCCAAGGCGGTGATCGCCGTCGACGAGCTGCCCAAGACGCGCAACGCAAAGGTGCTGCGCCGCGTCGTCCGGTCTGTGTACCTGGGCAACGACCCGGGGGATCTGTCCTCCCTCGAGAACCCCACGGCCATCGAGGCGCTGGAGCGAGTCCGAGCCGGCTGATCGCGCGTCGCGCGCGACGGTGGGCCGGCGCTCGCAGCGAGCCGAGACGCCACCAGGACAAAGGTGCTCGCAACGCGCCAGTCGCTGTCAACGCAGCGTTCTGGCGGCTGGGACGAGCGCACAATGGCCGGCTTTGCAAAACGCCGCGCGCTCTGCGCGACCCAGCCTCAGAGGTGTGCACATGAATGATTCCGTCGCGCTCGAGGGCAGCGAGTTTCACCGGACGGAGGCAGCACATAGCGGCCACCGTCGCTTTCGTTCGCTGTCCGTGGGAGAGGCGCGGAGGGAAACGGGCGTCACGCTGCTGCTTCGCGAGAACCCCGCCGGTCCCTCGCTGCAGGCCACGCTGGACTGGTTGAACGCGCAGCCGGCGAGCCATCGTGCGGTCCTCGACACGAGGCAGCTCGCGACAGACCACGGCTACGCGCACGCGGACGCGGCTCGCGTCGCGCGGTGGGCGGCGTCGTCGGGGCTTCGCATCGTCGCGGTGGACCCGGCCACGAGGCGCGTCACCGTGCACGGCGAGGCGACGCACCTCGGCCGGCTGTTCGGCGTGGCGCTGGAGCGCTTCAGCGGGCCGGGTCCGCGCGGCGAGCCCGTCGAGTATCGCGGCTACACCGGCCCGATCCGGGTGCCGGCCGAGCTCGCGGGCACTGTGGAGGGCGTGTTCGGGCTCGACGATCGCCCCATCGCGAGATCGCACCTGCGCGCTCGGGAAGACCGCACTGCCGGCCTGGTCTCGTACGACCCGAACGAGCTCGCACGTGTGTACTCGTACCCGGCGTTGCCGGGTGGCGGGTCGGGAATGAACCTCGTCGCGGGAATGATCGAGCTCGGGGGCGTGGTGCGGCCGGCGGACGTCGCCGCTGCGTTCGCGCGAATCGGGCTGCCGGCGCCGGATATCCTCGAGGTGAACGTGGACGGCGCGGTCCCGATATCCGATCCGGAGGGTGCCGACGTCGAGGTCGCGCTCGACTATCAGGTGCTCGGCGCGATGGTGATGCAGGCCGCGCCGCAGTCGCATCTCACGATCGTCATCTACAACGCGCCGAACAACGAGCGCGGGTTCATCGACGCCGTCGCCACCGCGGCGACCGACACGGTGCACGCGCCGGCGGCGGTGTCGATCAGCTGGGGCTCGCCGGAGAACAACTGGACGCCGCAGGCGATGCGCGCGATGGACGGTGCGTTCTCAGTGGGCTGCGCGCGCGGTGTCGTCTTCAGCGCGGCCGCCGGTGACTGGGGATCGACCAACGCCGAGCAGGACGGTCGCCAGCACGCCGAGCACCCGGCCTCCAGCCCGCACGTGTGGGCCTGTGGCGGAACGACGCTGCTGGCCTCACGCGGTCGTCCGGTCAGCGAGACGGTGTGGAACGAGCTGGCCGCGGGTCAGGGTGCTGCCGGCAGCGGCGTCAGCGCCGCCTTCGGCGTCCCTCGATATCAGGCGCTGAACGGCATCACGCCACGCTCGGCCGACGACGGTCGCCCCGGCCGTGGTTTGCCGGACGGCTCCGGCAACGCGGATCCGGTCACCGGCTGGAACGTCGTCAGCTCCGGACGGCTGCGGTCAACGGGCGGAACCAGCGCGGTCGCGCCGATGTACACGGCCCTCTGGACGTTGATCGCCGCGCTCAACGGCCGGCCCGTCGGCCAGCCTCATCCCGCGCTGTACGCCGCGGGCGGCCGCTGCTTCGCGGACATCACCGAGGGCGACACCGGTGGCCCGTACGCCGCGCGCCGCGGCTGGGACGCGGCCAGCGGCTGGGGGACGCCGATCGGTACGCGGATCGCGCGTGCGCTCGACCGCGACGTCGTGCGCGCGGGCCACGTGCGCACCCGCCGCGTGCCGGCGGACCGCCGCGAGCTGCAACTCGCCTGAGGAACTCGCTGAAGCACCGGAGCCGTGCCCCGAAGGGACGTCGCGCAGGCGCGCCCGGGCCGCCCGAGTGTGCACTGTGCCGCGCCGAGCGCGAGCGGCGGGACCACCCTGGTCCCGACCGCGACCCGAGGGCACGGCTACCAGTGCGACAGTCGATCGGCTCCGCGACGACCCTTCGGCGCACGGCCACCGCGCTTCAGCGCAAGAATTGACGCTACGGCGGCGGCGAGGGCACCCACGCGCCGCCGCTGCACGCCGTCGCGGGCAGAGTTCCGCCCACGACCGGCGCGGCTCGAAACTCGCCGCGCACCGGGACCGATGCGGGGAAGCCGGGCAGCGCGATGGGCAGCGAGACCTGTCGCGTCACGACGGCGACGACGTGGCAGCCGTCGGTGTGACAGCTCGTGCCGTCTGGCGTCTGCCGCTCGTCAGGCGTCAGCGGGATCTGCGCTGACTGATCGCCGCCCTCGATGCACGCGCGTTCGAAGGCGTAGCGGCCGTTGCGACGGTCCGCGGCTGCGATGTCGACGATCGGCAGCGGACAGCGCCCTACCGGCGCGACGCATGGCTGCGTGATTCCGTACAGAAAGCCGGGCGACACCGAGTCGGCGCCGGACTCCGCGGCCACCTGGGCAGCCGCCTGCGCGCGAGCGGACCAGCGGAACAGCACGGCGCCGTCGGCCACCAGGCAGATGACGCCGAACAGGAACAGCGCGAACGCGAGCGCGACGAAGACGAGCGACTGTCCGCGTCGACCGTCGCGTGCTGCGGTTCTCACTGTCGGAACGGCGGCGGAACCGCCTCGGCGTGCGCGTGCAGCACCGGCGCCCAGAAGACGCCCCACGCCAACGGCGTCCGCGAGAAGTCGAGCGTGGCCGTCGCGTCGCACGTGACGACGTCGAGCCCGAACGGGGGGTTGAGCGCGCGGTCGAGGTAGCCGGGATGGACCCTGCCGGTGGGATCGGTCGCACCGAGCACGCACGCGACGTGGGCCGGCGGAGCGCCCGGATACGGCTGCGCGGAGCGGGGAGAGGCGCTCGCCCCTCCGCTGTCGCCTCCCGTGGAGCACAGCGCCGCGCTCTGCCAGCGCAGCATGCCCTGATTGAACGTCATGGTTCCGTAGAAGCTCTCCGCTGCGTACCTGCACCCTGTCGGGAGGCCGGCCGTGTCGAGGGAGGTCGCGCCGCTCGGAGAAGCGCAGCAGCGCGGGTCCGGGCAACAACGCACGCCTGAAGGGTCGTACGCGCCCTGCGTGGTCTGGAAGCGCGCCTGGGCCGCCAGGGACACGGCGGAGTCCAGCTGCACCTGCGCGGTCACCTGGACCATCACGGCGAGAAAGTTGCACACCAGCAGCAGCAGGATCGGGATCACGAGCGCCGTCTCGAGGATCGCCTGCGCATCGCGCGACCTTCGCCCTCGACGCTGCACGCGCCTCATCGCACGAAGCGCAGCGTGTGGGTCGTGGCGCTCACGTCGACTGCGATCTCGCCGCCGTGCCGGCCCAGGCCGAAGCCGGGCGGAACCAGCGAGGCCATGAAACCGACGACTCTGACCGAAACAGTCGGGGAGTCGTCGCAGAGGAGCGGGAGCGCTGGCGACTGCGCGGTCGCGGGGGTCGTGCACGGTGGTGGGTCGTTCTCGCGCACGCACACGGCGACGACGCGGGGACCGAAGGCGGCCTCGACCTCGTCCGGCTTGCGCGGACACCTCGGCGAGCCCCAGGGGCGCACCGAGGTGGCGAACAGCGCCGGCTCGAGTTGCGCGGTGACGCCGCGCGTCACCTGCGCGGCGGACGGCGCGTGCTGCCCCACCGGCGTCCCGGCGGCGGACGCGGCGATGCGAGCCCCCTCCTCCGCCGCCGCGACGGCCGCGCTGTTCTGGAGCGCCCAGGCGGCCGCGTCTATCGTCGCGAAGAGACACAGAAGAAGCAGCGGCGCCGAGAACGCGAACTCGATCGTCGCCTGCGCGCGGGGGCGCCGGAACGCCGCGCGCGTCGCCCTCCTCGCGTCGCCTTCCATCGGGAACGCGCAATCGTACGCGTCCGGTGCAGACCCTGCCTACTGAGGCAGCACGATGAAGGTCAGGTCCACCGGCTGGAGGGCGCTCACCGTGACGGGATTGGCCGGCCGGCCGGTGGAGGGATCAATGAGCGTGGTCCAGTTGCCGCTGTGGAACACCTCGAGCACGTACGGACCGCCGAGCGGCACAGAGGCGACCACGAAGTCACCGTCGCCGTCCGCGCTGGAGTAGTAGAAGGGGCCGCTCGTCGCGTAGCCCCCAGCGGTGCTCTGGAAGTTGCTGCTCAGCCTGATCTGCCCCGAGATGGCCCCGCCGCCGCGGAACGTCAGCGTCCCGCCGACCGGCTCCCGATGCGAGATGAGCGCGGCGGCAGTGCGCGCCTCACGGGTCGCGTGGAATGCGTCGACGAGCCGTTGCAGGGTGGCGGCGGCTTCCTGGAACGAGAGGTCGGCGATCTCCTCCCTCCCGGCGGCCAGAAGCGCGGCGGGCAGGACCGCCGCGAAAGCCGCACGGTCCGGGCCGCTGACCGTCCCCGTGGAGTCGAGCATCACCAGGGCGTCGGATCCATGTCCGGCCGCGATGAGCGTCCGGGCCTGGCCGATCACGAACGGCGTCCGGAGCCCATCGGCCTGACTGGCGAGGGCGCCGCTCGGCGCCGCCTGGAGCAGCTGATCGAGCCGGAGCAGCGCCGTGGCGTAGTCACCCGCAGACGCTGCCTGGCGTGCGGCTGCGATGAGCAGCGTGGCCCGCTCGTCGCCGGCCGCTCGAGCGAAGCCGGGGTCGGTGACGCCCGCCACGAGCGCGAGCGCCTGGTCCAGACGTCCCTGGCCGGCGAGGGCCGTCGCCCACGCGAGCAGGGTCTTCTGCTCCTCCCGCTCTGCGGTCGAGACGATCCCCCGCGCGAAGAGGTAGATCGGGCCGTTGCGCCCGGCGATCTGCGTGTAGAGCGCGGCGGCGGCGCCGAAGTCGCCTCGCCCCCGCAGCTCGGCGGCCCTGCCGGCGGAATCGGCCGTGCTGCGCGCCGCTCCGCCGGCGACGCCGAGCAGGACCACGACCAGCAGCACCAGGACGCCGAGCTCGTACGGCCAGCGGTGGCGCGGCTTATGCGGTGTCCATTCCATCTGGATCAGTTCGGGTTTGCGGTGATCTCGCGGCCTCGCACCCTGCGAGTAGGCTCCGCTTCCATGGTGGTCGTCGACGGTGGGCCGCTGCGCATCGACGACGTCGTCGCGGTGGCCCGCCGCGGCGAAACCGTGATCATGGCCGAGTCCGTGCACGGTCGCATGGCGGCGTCGAAGGCGGCGGTGGAGAGCTTGAGCGATCGCGGTGCGGTCGTCTACGGCATCACCACGGGCTTCGGAGCGCTCTCCGACCGCGCCGTCGGACTTGCCGATCGGCAGACGCTGCAGCGCCGCGTCGTGCTGAGCCACGCAGCCGGGATGGGGCCGCGGCTCGACGACGAGGTGGTGCGCGGGATGCTCCTGCTGCGCGCGCGAACCCTCGCCGCGGGGCTCTCGGGCGTCCGCCTCGCGCTGCCCGCGGCGCTGGTGGCATTGCTTGAGGCCGGACTCGTGCCGTGGGTCCCGGAGCACGGTTCGCTGGGCGCCTCGGGGGACCTCGCCCCCCTGGCACACGCCGCGGCCGTCCTGCTGGGCGAGGGCGCCGTCGTGGGAACGGATGGCGCGCCCGAGCCCGCGACGCCGGCGCTGCGCGCCCACGGGCTCACCCCGCTCGACCTCGAACCCAAGGAGGGGCTGGCGCTCATCAACGGCACCGACGCCACCACCGCGATCCTGGCGCTGGCGGTCTTCGACCTGCGCAGGCTGCTGCGCGTCGCCGACTGCGCGTGCGCCATGAGCGTCGAGGCACTGCTCGGCACGCCGACGGCGTTCGACGAGCGCGTGGTCGCGCTGCGCGACTCTCCTGGGCAGCAGGACAGCGCCCGGGCCCTCCGGACGCTGCTGCGAGACAGCCCGGTGGTGGCGTCGCACCGCGTCTCGCACCACGCCGTGCAGGACGCCTACTCGCTGCGCTGCGCCCCCCAGGTGCACGGAGCGGCCCGTGACATGCTCGCCTTCTCCACCACGCTGGTCCAGCGCGAAATGGACAGCATTGTCGACAACCCGGTGGTGCTGGATGGAGAGGTGGTCAGCGCCGGGAACTTTCACGCGCAGTCGATGGCCTACGCAGCGGACCTGCTCGCGTCGGTGTGCGCGGACATGGCCTCCATCAGCGAGCGCCGCGTCGACCGCATGCTGGACCCGGCTCGGTCGCGAGGGCTGCCCGCCTTCCTGTCCCCGGACCCGGGGCTCAACAGCGGGTTCATGATCGCCCAGTACACGGCGGCCGGCATCGTTGCGGCGCTGCGCGCGGCCGCCACTCCGCTCGCCGTGCAGAGCGCGACCACCAGCGCCGGCCAGGAGGACCACGTCTCCATGAGCTACGAGGCGGCGCGGCGGACGCGCAGGTCGGTGGAGGGTTTGCGCCGCGTGCTGGCCGTGGAGCTGATGTGCGCGGCCCAGGCGGTGGAGTTGCGAGCGCCGCTGCGTCCCGCCCCGGCGACGGCGCGGCTGCTGCACGAGATCCGCGCGCGTGTCGCTCCGCTGCTCGACGACCGCGTGCTCGCGACCGACCTCGAGACGCTCGAGACCTGGCTGCGCGATGACGATCTGCCCGACGCGGAGCCGGCGGGGTGAGCGGCCCGCGCCCGGTGCGCGCGCCGCGAGGTGCATCACTCTCCTGCCGGAGCTGGCAGACCGAGGCCGTGCTGCGCTGCCTCATGAACAACCTCGACCCCGAGGTGGCCGAGGACCCGGACAACCTCGTCGTCTACGGGGGCACGGGCCGCGCGGCCAGGTCCTGGGACTGCTTCGACGCGATCGTCGCCGCGCTCCAGGACCTGCGCGACGACGAGACGCTGCTTGTGCAGTCGGGCAAGCCCGTCGGGATCGCGCGGACGCACGAGATGGCGCCACGCGTCCTGATCGCCAACTCGCTGCTGGTGCCCAAGTGGGCCACCTGGGAGGAGTTCTGGCGCCTCGAGGGACTGGGTCTGACGATGTACGGGCAGATGACGGCGGGCTCGTGGATCTACATCGGCACGCAGGGGATCCTGCAGGGCACGTACGAGACGTTCGCCGCCATCGCCGCCAAGCGATTCGGCGGCTCTCTGCGCGGGAGGATCGTGCTGACCTCGGGGCTCGGCGGGATGGGCGGTGCGCAACCGCTCGCCATCACCATGAACGGCGGCGTTGCCCTCTGTCTCGACGTGGACGAGCGCCACATCGGGCGCAGGGTGGAGAAGGGCTTCGTCGACGAGGTGGCCCCCGATCTCAACTCGGCCGTGGCTCGCTGCGACCTGGCACGCGAGCGGGGGGAGGCTGTTTCGGTCGCCGTTGTCGCGAACGCCGCCGAGGCGGTGCCCCGGCTGCTGGAGTCCGCCGTCGCCGTCGACGTCGTCACCGACCAGACCAGCGCCCACGACCCGTTGCACGGGTACGTGCCCCGCGGGCTCGACCTCGCCGCCGCTGCTGCTCTCCGCGAGCGCGATCCTCAGGAGTACGTGCGCCGGGCGCGGGCCTCGATGGCCGAGCACTGCGCGGCGATGGTCGGGTATCTGCGCCGCGGCGCAGAGGTGTTCGACTACGGGAACTCCCTGCGCGAACAGGCGAGCCTGGCCGGGTACTCGGACGCGTTCGCCTACCCGGGTTTCGTCCCCGCGTACATCCGTCCGCAGCTCTGCGAGGGACGCGGCCCGTTCCGCTGGGTCGCCCTCAGCGGCGACCCGGCCGACATCGCGACGACCGACCGAGCCCTGCTCGACCTCTTCCCGGAGCACGAGGGGCTCCACCGCTGGATCGCCCTGGCCGAGTCGCGCGTCCAGTTCCAGGGACTCCCTGCGCGCATCTGCTGGCTGGGCGCCGGCGAGCGTCATCTCGCGGGGCTGCGTTTCAACGAGCTCGTTCGCGACGGACGGCTCGCCGCCCCGGTTGTCATCGGCCGCGACCACCTCGACAGCGGGTCGGTGGCGTCTCCGCTCCGAGAGACCGAGGCGATGCTCGACGGCAGCGACGCGATCGGCGACTGGCCCGTGCTCAACGCGCTGCTCAACTGCGCGAGCGGCGCCACCTGGGTCGCCATGCACCACGGAGGTGGTGTGGGCATCGGCCTTTCGCTACATGCCGGGGCGCAGGTGTGCGTCGATGGCAGCGAGCAGGCCTCTCGCCGCTGCGAGCTCGTGCTCACCAACGACCCCGCCACCGGCGTCATGCGCCACGCCGACGCCGGCTACCCGGAGGCCGTCGACGCAGCCCGCACGCGGGGCGTGCGCGTACCGATGCTGGACGCGCAGACCGCCCGCGCGTGAACGCCCGCGACTGGCTGGCCGCCGGCACGGGGTCGAGCCTCGACGTCGCGGTGCTCGGTGCGCCGATCTCGCGCGCCTCGATCAGCCCCTCGGAGGCGTGGGCGACGCCCCCGGCGTTCCGGGACGCGCTGCGCCGCTACCACACGTGGGACGGGTCGAGCGGGTCCGATCTGATGGCACTCCGCGTCGGCGACCTGGGCGACGTCGCCGGCGACCAGGCCGACGCGGACGCCGGCGCCGCGCATGCGCGAATCCGCGACGCGGTCGCAAGAGCCGCGGAACGCGCGTCCCTGGTTGTTGTCATCGGTGGCGACAACTCGCTGACACGCCCGGCGATGCAGGGGATGATGGACCACGACAGCGGCCGCGAGTGGGGCCTCCTCACGTTCGACGCGCACCACGACTGCCGTCCCGCCGACGAGGGGCCGCGCAACGGCACACCCGTGCGCGAGCTCATCGAAGGCGGCGTCCCCGGGCCCCGGGTTGCCCAGGTGGGGATCAATCCCTTCGGCAACGAGCGCGAGCACGCGCGCTGGGCCGCGGCGCAGGGCGTGCACGCATACCCGCTCGACGAGGTGCGCCGCCTTGGCGTGGAGACCGCCGTCACGCTCGCGCTCGACGCGATGGAGCGCGCAGGGGCGAACGCGCTCTACGTCGACGTCGACCTCGACGTCGTGGAGCGCGCCTGCGCTCCCGCCTGCCCGGCCAGCCTGCCGGGCGGCCTGTCCCCGCACGAGCTGCTGCGGGGCGTCGGTCGCGCGCTAAGCGATCCGCGCGTTCGTGCGGTGGACCTGACCGAGGTCGACGCGCGAGCCGACGTCGCCGAGGTGACGGTGCGCCTCATGGCGGCGGTGTTCGTGACAGCGTGCAGCACGTTCGCGCTGCGCGCTTCGAGCACGGGGGTGCCGTGAGCGACGTCGTCGTGCGCGGCATCGGAGAGCTGTGCACGTGCGACCCGGAGCGTGGCGCCCCGCCCGGGGTGATCGAGCGGGGCGCGCTGGTGAGCCGCAACGGGATCCTCACGTTCGTGGGCAGAGAACGCGATCTCGACGCCGCTCGGGTTCCGCCCGGGGCCGTCGAGCTGGACGTCGACGGTCTGGCGGTGGTGCCCGGCTTCGTGGACTCGCACACCCACCTCGTCTGGTTGGGGGACCGGCGTGACGAGTACCTGCAGCGCTCCACCGGACGGACGTACGCCGAGATAGCCGCTGTCGGCGGTGGCATCGCAGCGACGGTGCGCGCCTCGGCGGCGGGCTCCGTGGAGGAGCTTTCCGCGGCCGCCGCGAGACGTGCGCAGGCCCTGTTCGCCTCGGGAGTCACCACCGTGGAGGTGAAGAGCGGGTACGGGCTCGAGGAGGACGCCGAGATGCGTCAGCTCGACGCGGCTCTGAGTCTGGCCGGGCGAGACTGCCTTCCCGATGTCGTGACGACGTACCTGCCGCTGCACGCGACGCCCCAGGGCGACCGCGAGGCGTTCATCGACCGCGTGTGCGACAGCGGTGTGGCCGGCGCATCGCAGCGCGCCACCTTCATCGACGCCTACTGCGATCGGGGCGCCTTCACCGTCGACGAGTGCGAGCAGGTGCTCGCGGCAGGGCAGGTGCACGGCCTGCGCGCGAAGATCCACGCCGAGCAGCACGCCCGCACGGGCGGCGCCGAGCTGGCGGCCAGGTGCGGCGCCGTGAGCGCCGACCACCTCGACTACGCGAGCGACGGCGACCTCCGCGCGCTGGCCGGTGCTGGCGTGGTAGGGACGCTGCTGCCGGGAGCGTCGCTCGTCCTGGGCGGGCCGCCACCCCCCGGACGTCGCCTGCTGGAGGCGGGGTGCCGCGTCGCCGTTGCGACCGACTGCAACCCCGGCACGTGCTACAGCGAGTCGATGCCGCTCATGGTCGCGCTCGCCGTGGCCTCGGCCGGCCTCCCCGCGACGCACGCTCTGGTGGCCGCGACCGCCTGGGGCGCGGCCGCGCTGGCGCTCACCGACCGCGGGATGCTCCGCGAGGGCCTGCGCTGCGACGCAGTCGTGCTGCGTTCGACGCGCTGGATCGACCTCGCGTACCACCTCGGGGGGGACGTCGTCGGCGACGTCATCAAAGCCGGTCGCCTCGCACGATCCAGGGACGGCGTTACGCTGCCCTTGACGTGATCGCAGCACAGAGAGGACGCTCCGGCGCCCGGGACGACTCGGCGGCCGCACCGCTGCCGGCCCTGGTCGGACGGGACCTCGAGGTGCCGCTGGCGGGGGGCGACCTGCGCCGCTACGTCAATCTCGACTACGCGGCCAGCACCCCTGCGCTGGAGTTGGTCCGCGACGCCGTCATGGACGTCCTGCCCTGGTACTCGAGCGTGCACCGCGGCTCCGGCTTTCTCTCCCAGGTGACCACCCGCGCGTACGAGGCCGCACGCCACGCCATCGGGGAGTTCGTGCGCGCTCGCTCCAGCGATGTGGTCATCTTTGTCCGCAACACGACGGAGGCGGTCAACCTGCTCTCCCGCTGCGTGACGCTGAGCCCCGGGCACATGGTGCTGAGCACGGTGGTCGAGCACCACGCCAACATGCTGCCCTGGCGGCGCCTCGCGCCGGTGCTGCACCTCGAGCCGCCGGCCTCGCCGGCGACGCTGCTGGCGGCTGTGAAGCACGCGCTCGAGGACCGCTCGCGCCCCATCGGGATGGTGGCGATGACCGCGGCCAGCAACGTGACCGGCGAGGTGTTCCCGCTGCGCGAGATCGGTCACCTGGCGCACATGCACGGCGCCTTCTTCGCCGTCGACGCCGCGCAGCTCGCGCCCCACCGGCCCATCGACATGCAGGCGCAGAACATCGACTTTCTCTCGTTCTCGGGCCACAAGATGTACGCGCCCTTCGGCGCCGGAGCGCTGGTCGCGCCGTCGGCCATGTTGAGAAACGTCGAGCCGATGCTCGTCGGGGGTGGGGCGGTGGACTTCGTGACGCTCGACGACGTGCAGTGGACCTCGCTGCCCGACCGCCACGAGGCCGGCAGCCCCAACGTCCTCGGCGCGATCGCCATGGCCATGGCGGCGATCGCGCTGCAGAACGCCGGCTTCGAGCGCATCGAGGCCCACGAGCGCAGGCTGCTCGCCTACCTCGAAGGCCAGCTCGAGGAGATGCCAGGGGTGGTCCGTCACCGCCTCTGGACCGGGCCGAACGTGGACCGCGTGGGCATCTGCACGTTCGGCGTCGAGGGGATCCCGCACGCGCTCCTCGCCGCGGCGCTGAGCGCGGAGCAGGGTGTCGGCATCCGTCACGGGTGCTTCTGCGCGCACCCCTACATCACCCACCTCCTCGGGATCACGTTCGAGGAGGCGCACGCCATCCGTGAGCGCCTCCGTGTCGGCGACCACGCGCGAATCCCCGGAGCGGTGCGCGCCTCCTTCGGCATCGGCACCACGATCGAGGACATCGACAGGCTGGTCCTGGGGATTCGCCAGCTGATCGAAGAGGGTCCGCGGCTGCAGTACACCCAGGACCCCCGCACCGGGGACTACGCACCCGTCGGCGACAGGCGCGCCATGCCGGGTGCGCTGGACTTCCTCCCGCTCGCCGAAACCCGGGGCGCCGGCGCGGGATGCAGCCAGTTTTGACGCCGACCGGATAGCGCGCGCGCCCCGCCGGTGAACAGCGGTCTGCAGGGATTCCTGGCGAGCTATGGGTACTTCGCCGTGCTCCTCTTCGTCGGGATCGAGAGCCTCGGGGTTCCGTTTCCCGGCGAGACGATGCTCATCACCGCGTCCGTCTACGCGGGCGTGACGCACCGGCTGGGCATCGTGGGCGTGATCGCCGCGGCGGCGGGCGGGGCGATCATCGGCGACAACATCGGCTTCACGATCGGGTGGTTTGGCGGGTACCGCCTGCTGCGGCGGTTCGGCCGCTACATCCGCCTGGACGAGGCCAAGCTGAAGGTGGGCCGGTACATCTTCATGCGCCACGGAGCCAAGGTGGTGTTCTTTGGCCGCTTCGTCTCCGTGCTGCGCACGTACGCGGCCTTCCTCGCGGGCACCAACCGCATGCGCTGGACGCACTTTCTGCTCTTCAACGCGCTGGGCGGCATCGTGTGGGCGACGCTGTACGGGGTCGCCGGCTACAGGCTGGGGAGCGAGTTCGACCGGCTGAGCCGGCCCATCGACATCGCCCTCGGCGTGGCCGGAGGGCTGCTCCTCATCGCGAGCATCGTGTTCATCCGCTCACGCGTGAAGCGCCTCGAGGCCCTTGCCGAAGAGGCGCTGCCCGGCCCGCTGGATCAGCACTTCCGGCGCTGATCAGTCGAGCGCAGCCGCCAGCTCGTCAGCGTCGCTGACCGGCGCGGCGCACACGAACCGCTCGCAGACGTACGCCGCGGCCCTCCCCGCCACCAGCGGGCGATCCTGCAGCAGGGGCACGCCGTCGGGCTGGCCCCAGGCGAGCACGCGGAGCGGATCGAACCTCGTGGTCACGGCCGCTGCGAGCGCGCGAGTGTCGCCGCCGCGTACATCGCCCGCGATCGCGATCTCCTTCACCGGCCCCACCCACAGCTCGAGCGCGCGGCTCAGTCCCGCAAACGCGACCGGCGCCCGCGGCAGCAGCGCGGCCAGCGGCGTGACGATCTCCGCCGCGCGGTCGCGCCAGCGCTCGTCGCCGGTGAACGCCGCGATGCGGACGAACGCCGCCGCGGCGGCCGACTGTCCAGCCGTGACCGGGTTGTCGTCCACCGTTCGCGGCCGGACGATCAGGCGTTCCGCGTCCCTCGAGGTGTCGTAGTAGCGTCCGTCGGGTTCGCGAAACCGCTCCACGACATCGCGCGCCAGGCGCAGCGCCGCGGCGAAATACCGCGGCTCGGCGGAGGACTCGTAGAGCGTGAGCAGCGCGTCGGCGAGGAGAGCCGTGTCTTCGAGAAACGCGGGCACCTTGGCCTGGCCGTCCAGCCAGGTGCGGTGCAGCACGCCGTCGACTGTGAGCGCGTCGAGCAGGAACTCCGCGCACGTGCGCGCCGTCGCGATGTAGTCGTCTCGCTGCAGCGCTGCGCCCGCCTCTGCGAACGCGGCGATCGCCAGCGCGTTCCAGGCGGTGACGACCTTGTCGTCACGCGCCGGCTTCGGCCGCGTCGCTCGCGCGGCGCTCAGGAGTTGCCTGATTCCGGATACGCGCTGACGCAGGTCATCGGTGCGGGCATCGAGAGCGGCTGCGACCTGGTCGAGCGGGTACGGGACGGAGAGCACCGTCGTCCCGTGCTCGAAGTTCCCGCCGGGCGCAACGCCGAAGAACCGCGCAGCGAGCGCGCCGTCATCCGGGCCCAGGACGTCGTCGAGCTGCTGCGGCGTCCAGACGAAGAAGGAGCCCTCTCCCCCTTCGCTGTCCGCGTCCTGGGACGCGGCGAATGCCCCGACGTTCAGCCGCATCTCGGCGCTCATGTAGTCGAGCGTCGACGTCACCACGTCCAGAAGGTCGGGTCGTCCGGACAGCTGGAACGCGTGCAGGTACACGGGCGCCAGCTGCGCGTTGTCGTACAGCATCTTCTCGAAGTGCGGCACGCTCCAGGTGGCGTCGACGCTGTAGCGGTGAAACCCGCCACCGACCTGGTCGCGGACGCCGCCACGCGCCATGCGTTCGAGCGTGACCTCGGCGGCGTCCCACAGGGCGCGGTCACCCGTGGCCGCGTAGCGGCGCAGAAGGAGATCCACCGCCATGGGATGCGGGAACTTCGGAGCGGGGCCGAACCCCCCGTGGCGGCGGTCGGTCTGCCCCACGAGGGCGAGCGCAGCGGCGTCGACCTGCGACGCGTCGGGCGGCGACGAGTCCGGCGCCACGACCTCCGCACGCTGCAGCGCGCTGCGAAGACGCTCCACGTTGCCGTCGACCTCCGCCCGCTGCGTGCGGTACGCGCCGGCGATGGCTCGCAGTACCGCAGGAAACCCGCGCATTCCCATGCGGTCCGCGGGCGGATAGTAGGTGCCACCGAAGAACGGGTCCCCCTCCGGCGTGAGGAACACCGTCATCGGCCACCCGCCGCGGCCGGACATCGCCTGCACCGCCTGCATGTAGACGGTGTCCACGTCGGGCCGCTCCTCACGGTCCACCTTGATGTTCACGAAGAGGTCGTTCATCAGCGCCGCGATCTCGGGGTTCTCGAACGACTCGTGCGCCATCACGTGGCACCAGTGGCACGCGCTGTAGCCGACCGAGAGGAGCACCGGCTTGTCCTCTCGCCGCGCGCGTTCGAACGCCTCCTCGCCCCACGGATACCAGTCCACCGGGTTGCCGGCGTGCTGGCGAAGGTATGGGCTCGTCTCGGCCGCGAGGCGGTTGGCCATCGGTCACACGCTACGCCGCGTGCAGCGCGTTGCGTTCAGATGAGGAGCCGCACGGCGACCGCGACGCCGAGCGCGACGACAAGGGTCCGCAGCAGCGAGGGTGCGATGCGGCGCGCGAGCACGCCGCCCGCCACGCCACCCGCGAGACAGCCCGCGGCCATCGGAGCCGCAGCCGCCCAGGCGACGTTCGCAAACGCAACGAACCACAACGCCGCCACGAGGTTGATGAGCAGCGACAGGAATTGTTTGAGCGCGTTGAGTCGGTGCAACGAGTCGCTGAGGAAGAGCGCCAGCGACGCCAGCAGCACGACGCCCAGACCGGCGCCGAAGAAGCCTCCGTACACCGCCGCGGCGAACTGCGAAACGAGCAGGAGCGGGGATGGCTTCGCCCGCCGTTCGCCGGCGCTCAGACGTCGCGCCAGACGGGGCTGCGCTGCGAGCATCGCGGCCGACGCCAGGACCAGCCACGGAACCGCTGCGCGAAACGCACCCGACGGCGTGCGCGTCAGGAGGAACGCGCCGCACACCGACCCGGCGATCGCGACCGGAGCGATGCGGCGGATGCGCGCGCGCTGGTCCTCGAGCAACGCGCGCGAGACGCCCGCGCCGCTCAGGTAGCCGGGTACCTGCGCGACGGTGTTGGTGACGTTCGCGACGAGCGCGGGGTACCCGGCGAGGAGCAGCGCCGGAAACGAGACCAGCGAGCCGCCGCCCGCCACGGCGTTGATGCAGCTGGCGATGAAGCCGCTGCCCACCAGCAGGCCGATCAGGCCCGCGTCGAGGTGGATCACGCCGGCGCACGGTCTTCGGGGGCGGACGCGTCGAGCAGGCGCGCGAGCGCCATCGCAGCGGCCAGTGCCGATGCCAGCGCCACCAGCGCGATGCCCAGCCAGCGGAGGACCAGGGCCGTGTCGTGGTACGCGGGCGGCGCCGGAAACGCCTGGAGGTGGTGCACGAAGAGACCTTCCGCCGTCGCCGCGTACAGGGCTCGCGCCGGCGAGTCCGCCGCCAGTGCGAACACGCGATCGGGGAGGCCGGGGTTGGCGCGAATCCAGTCCACTCCGCCGTCGGGCGTGAGCAGAACGGAGTAGCCGTCGGTCGCCAGGTAGGCGGTGGCGCTGACGGGCTGCGTGAACGCGGCGACCGAGGTCACCCTCGGCGGGCCGCTCACGACGCTCTGGGGCAGGAGCAGCAAGGCGGTGCCCCAGGTCTCGTCGCCGTCGCGGCGCCACACCGTGCCGTCGGTCGCGACCGCGATCACCGTCCCCGGCAGGGCCGCCGGGGCGGCGAGGAGGCTCGCGCCGGCCCCCAGGCCCGGGCTGCGCGCGTCCACCTGGAACGGCCCTCCCAGGTGGGAGCGCAGGACTGCGCCGGAGGAGTCGATCCGCCAGGAATCTTCCCCGCTGCGGACGACCGCCTGAGGCGTCAGTGCCGCGTTGCCGGGGACGCTCGCGAAGGTGGCGCCCGAGTCGGTCGAACGCAGCGTGAGCCCTGACGCCGTGCGGACGATCACGGTGCTACCGGAGGCCTGGACGGCGGTCAGCGGCGTCCCCGCCATGGACACTGGGGCCCACCAGGGCGGCGCCGCGGACGCCCGCAGAGGCAGCCACCCGAGCGCCCACACCGCGAGGCAGGCGGCCAGGAGGGCGCCGCACGCTCGACGGCGGCGCCCGGGGTCGTCGACAGCATGGCGCACGCTCAGTACCCGTAGAGGCCCGGAACGACCGCCACCGTGATGGCGATGTCGGCGACGGCGTGCACGGCGACGGCCGGCCACAGGGAGTTGGTCCGCTGCACCACCCACCCCAGCAGCAGCCCCGCGGCGATCGTGACGGGCACGAAGGGCCCGACGGGTCCCTCGTAGTTCACGGCCAGGTGCGCGAGCCCGAAGAAGATCGCCTGCCCGAGGTTCGCCCACCGCTTCGCCGAGACCCGCTCCAGGGCGCCCATGAGCAGGCCGCGAAACTGGACCTCCTGCGACAGGGCCTGCAGAAGGTTGGCCGGCCAGAGCCAGGGCAGGTCGCGCAGTGCAGCTGTGGGCTGCACCGCCTCGCGGCCGAGGAGCGCTGCCGGCAGCGCAAGGCCCGCTCCGATGAGCAACAGCGGGCCGACAAGCGTCGCCGCCGTCGCACCCGGCCCGAAGCGGCCGAGGCGAAGGCGGGGGCGCGCTTCCGTGCCGAGCCGGCGCAGGGCCAGGACGGCGAGCCCCGCGGTCACAGTCAGCTGGGCCAGCGACGCCCAGAACACCTCGGCGTCGGCGGAGGGTGCCCGCTCGCCGAGCAGGTCCGAGAGGAGCTGCGGCATGGCGGACAGCACCGTGTACGAGGCGGCGATCGAGGCGAGTGCGATGAGCACGGGACGTGCCGCGGCAAGACGCCGGCTCAGCAAGGCGGCGCCGAGCAACAGCAGCGAGACCGCGCCGATCCGTGCGACGTACGGGTCCACCCCGTTGGGATCGCTGAACGAGTAGGGAACGAGCAGCGACGCCCCCATCGCGACGGTGCCGGCCAGCAGCGACGCGTACGCCGGCCGCCACCCACGACGGCGCGCTCGTGCGGCGAGGATCACGTTCCCTGTATACGCGGCGCGGCGCAGGGCGGCGTGCCGGCGGCACGGAGCGGCCCCCGGGTAGGCTTTCGCGCGCAATGAGCGTCACGGTCCTGGTGGGAGGGCAGTGGGGGGACGAGGGGAAGGGCAAGGTCATCGATCTGCTCGCCGACTCCGTCGACCTGGTCGTGCGCTCCCAGGGAGGCAACAACGCGGGTCACACCGTGGTCGCCGAGGGCAGGCAGTTCAAGTTCCACCTGATCCCCAGCGGCATCCTCAACCCGAACACGGCCTGTGTGATCGGCCACGGCATGGTCGTCGACCCCGGCGCGTTCCTCAAGGAGCTCGACGGGCTCCGCGGGGAGGGCGTGTCGACCGACAACCTCGTCATCAGCGATCGGGCGCACATGGTCATGCCCTACCACGCGGTGCTCGACAAGCTCGGTGAGGAGATGCGCGGTGACGACAGGTTGGGGACCACCTGGCGCGGCATCGGGCCTGCGTACGAGGACAAGGTGCGCCGCATCGGCTTCCGCATCGGCGACCTCCAGAAGCCGGCGTTCCTGGAGAAGAAGCTCCGATTCGTGCTGCGCCTGAAGAACGAATCGCTGACCAGGCTCTACGGCGCAGAGCCCTTCGACGAGCGCGCCATCCTCGACGAGTACCTGGAATACGCGGAGCGCATCGATCCCTACATCCGCGACATCTACCCGATCATCCAGGACGCGCTGACCGGCGGACGGCGCATCCTCCTCGAGGGAGCGCAGGGCGTGATGCTCGACATCGACCTCGGCACGTACCCGTACGTCACGTCGTCCGCCCCCACCGCCGGCGGGGCGTGCACCGGGAGCGGGATCCCGCCCTCGCGCGTGGCGAAGACCGTCGGCGTGTTCAAGGCCTACACGACCAGGGTCGGCTACGGCCCGTTTCCCACCGAGCTCACCGACACCCTCGGCGAGCACATTCGCGAGACCGGCGCGGAGTTCGGCACCACCACCGGCCGGGCGCGCAGGGTGGGCTGGTTCGACGCGGCGATGGCCCGCTACGCAACGGCGACCAACGGCATCGATTCGATCGTCGTCACCAAGGTCGACGTTCTGGACGACATTGACCCAATCAGGATCTGCACGGGATACTCGAGCAAGGGCGAGCTGTGGGACCACCCCATGGCCAACATCTCGCACCTCAAGCACGCCGACCCGCTGTACGAGGAGTTCCCCGGCTGGAAGGCGCCCACCACCGGCTGCCGGCGCTACGAGGACCTTCCCTCACGCTGCCGGGCCTACCTGGAGCGACTCGGAGAGCTGTGCAACGCGCCGGTCGACGTCGTCTCGGTGGGGCCGGACCGCGAGCACACCCTGGTGAGGCGGCTTCCCCTCGCGTTAGCGAGGTCCCGGTTTTGAAACGACCGGTGCACACGGCGTGGCAGCGCGTCGCCCTGAAAAGAAAAGTGGCAGGGGGCGGAGGGCCACCCCCTGCCGGTCAGGAAGGGATAGGAAGGAATTTCTAAGATTGACTCGGAGCATTTGCTCCGTTCGGTCGGTTGACCAACTAGCTCCCTGTGACCATATTACCAGAGACCCCTCGTGTGGTCGCCTAGCCATGGACTTTGTGAAGGTCCGACTGTAGCAATTGGTACTCGCAGGCACAGCGAAAACACCAGAGGCACTGGTCCTCCTGAACGGCAGTCGTCAGGCCTTCGCAGCCGACGAGCCCGGCATCTCCCCGGCCCAGCGCTCGATCTCCGGAGTGAGCGGCAGCGGCAGGCGCACGTCGACTGCGGCGATCAGGTCGCCGGCTCCGTCACCGCGCAACCTGGGCATCCCCTGGCCGCGCAGCCTGAGCTTGGCGCCGTTCTGCGTGCCGGGAGGAACCCGCAGCTCCACCTGGGTGCCCCGGGGGGTCGGAACCTTGACGGCGCCTCCCAGGAGCGCGACGTCGAGCGGCACCGGCACGTGGACGGTGAGGTCGTCGCCGTGCCGGGCGAAGCGGTGGTCCGGCCGGACGTGGACGCGCACGAAGAGGTCCCCCGACTGACCGCCGCCCGCTCCGGCGCTGCCCTGGCCGGCGGCCCGCACCCGGGCGCCGTCACGGATCCCGGCCGGGATGCGGAGCTCGACGCGACGCGGTGATGAGCCGGCTCCCGTCAGCTCGACGGTTCGCGTGGTGCCACGGATCGCCTCCTCGAGGCTGATCTCCGTCTCGCCCTCGACGTCCTCGCCGCGCTGGGAAACGCGGGTCCGGCCGCCCGCGCGGGCGCCGCCGGTCCGGCCCCGGAAGCCCGAACCGCCGAAGAACGTCTGAAAGAAGTCGCTGAACGGCGCGGCGTCGCCGAACATCTCCTCCAGCTCCTCGGGTGACACGGTGCGGTATTCGGTGCGAACCTGCGGCCCGCCCCCGGTGAACGGGTTGGGGCCGGGCTTGCCGGCCCGCTCCCAGGCCTCGTACTCCTGCCAGCGCGGGCCCAGCTCGTCGTACTTCTTGCGCTTCTCCGGATCGCTGAGCACCTCGTGGGCTTCGTTGATCTCCTTGAAGCGATCCTCGGCGCTCTTGTCGCCAGGATTGACGTCCGGGTGGTGGCGCCGCGCGAGCTTGCGGAAGGCGGAGTGGATCTCCTTCTCCGTGGCCGTGCGGGGGACGCCGAGAACGGCGTAGTAGTCCTTGAACGCTGTGGGCATCGAAAATGACCTACCTCGGCCGGAATGCCGCTAAACGCTTGCTATCCTTCGAGGCGACTGTCGGCGACATCGCCCCATGAGCGGCGCTCATCTCCCCCACATCATCGCAGCGCCAGCAGACCGGTCCTGATCCCATGAAGCTGATCCTCGTTTCGCCGCCGCCGCTGCGACGTCCGCGCCGCGCGCACGGTCTCCTCGGACTGTCGATCGTGCTCCTGGCTCTCACGGCCGCCCTGTCGCAGACGGCCGGCGCGACCGGCTTCAGCGCGGCGGGCCGCCTGCCGCAGCTGGGCAGCGGACGCATCTGGCAGGTCGCCGCGGAGCCGTCCGCTCCCAACACTGTGCTGGCCGGGACCGACCACGGCCTGTACCTGAGCAAGGACGCGGGCGCCACGTGGGCGCAGACGAGCTTCAACGCCACGCGCGTGTGGGCGGTCGGCTTCGACGCCCGCAACCCGACGCTGTCTTTCGCGGGAACGTCCGGCCAGGGCGTGATCTTCAGCCAGGACGGCGGGCAGACCTGGCAGGACTCGTCAGCGGGTCTCCTCAACCGGGTGGTGCGGTCGCTCGCGTTCGGTCTGGACGGCATCGCTGCGGGCACCGACGCCGGCGTCTTCCTCAGCCCGGACGGACACGCCTGGCACGATGTGGGGCTCGACGGCGACGCCATCTCGGCCGTGGCCATCGCCGCCAACACTCCCGCCATGACGATCGTCGCCGGCGCGGACGCGGGCCAGCTGAGTGGCGGGTACCTGTTCCGCAGCACCGCCGGCGGCACCTGGCAGGCGCTGCTCTCCGGGCTTCCCAGCCAGGCCGTCGTGTCGGGTCTGAGCGCGGGCCCCATCGACCAGGCCGTGCCGCAGCGGCCGCTCGTCGCCGCCACCTCCAAGGGCCTGGTTCGCAGCGGAGACGGCGGCACCACGTGGACGCCGAGCGCCGGGCTGCCCGCAGCACCGGTCACGATCACGACGGCCACGTTCAGCCCGCTCGACCCCGACCTCGTGTATGCAGGGAGCGACGGCGGTGGGAGCTCCGGCGGCGGGCTCTTCAGGTCGATCGACTCTGGGGTCACGTTCACGCCGGCGGACGCCGGTCTGCCCCAGAACACGAAGAACGCCGAGAGCATCGCGGTCGCCAGCACCAACCCTCCCACCGTGGTGGCGGCGATCGACGCGCCCTCCGGCGCTTCGGTGTACACGGAGATCGACACCACCGCGCCCGCGCCTCCGCAGCTCGTCGCGGAGTCGCCGGGGCAGCCGATTCCCGCCGTCATCTCGACGCCGAAGCCGACGCCGAGGGCCACGCCCGCGCCGGTCCGCTCCGCTCCGGCGGCCGCGGGGGCGAGCGGCCTCGACGGCTTCGTGGGCACGGTGTTCCACTGGCCCATCCCGCTGATCTACGAGCTGATCTTCGCCCTGCTCATCGCGTACCTGTTCGTTCGCTGGCGGCAGCACTACTACGTGGAAGGGCCGCCCTGACGCGAGCGGGCCGGCCGTGGCCCGGGCTCCCCGTACGCTAACCACGTGATCGCAGCAGCCCCCGGGCCGTCGGTTCCGCTCGCGTTTGTCGCCGGGCTCGTGTCGTTCCTCTCACCCTGCGTGTTCCCGCTCATGCCGGCGTACGCCGCGTACCTCAGCGGCAAAGCGGGGAGGGCGTCGCTGGCCACCGCGGGCGGGCCCGACGTGAACGTGCCCGAGAGCCGCGCCCCGGTCATCGCCAACGGCATCGCGTTCGTGCTGGGCTTCAGCGTCGTCTTCATCGCCGTGTTCTACGTGTTCCAGGTGCTCGACGTCACCGTCTTCGCGCGCAACCTCGCGCTCGTCAATCGGATCGCCGGCGCGATCATCATCGTGCTCGCGCTGCATACGCTGGGATTGCTGCGCGTCGGCGCGCTCATGCGCGAGCGTCGTCTGCACGTCGTTCCGGGCGGCGGCTCGGGTGGCGCGTTCCTGCTCGGGCTGACGTTCGCCGCGGGCTGGACGCCCTGCCTCGGTCCCCAGCTCGGCGCGATCCTCGCGCTCGCGCAGAACCGGGACTTCGGCGGGCTGCCGTTCATGCTCGTCTACTGCTTCGGGCTCGGGATTCCCTTTCTGCTCATCGCCGTGCTGGCGGACCGGCTGCAAGGCGCAATACGGCGCGTCAACCGCCATCTCGGCGTGATCAATCTCGTCGCCGGGGGCATCCTGCTGGTCTTCGGACTGCTGCTCGCAACCGGTGAGCTCACAGTGCTCAACGGCCTGTCCTTTCAGTCCCCGTTCAACATCTAGCCTCCCTGCTCCGCGGAGGCGGCGAGCGGCAGCCACACGCTGACCGTCGTGCCCGCGCCCGCGCTGCTGGCGATCGCCACGTCGCCGCCCTGAGCCTGCGCGAGCCCCTTCACGATCGCGAGACCGAGCCCGCTGCCGCCCTCCTCTCGCGCGCGCGCCTTCTCGGCGCGGTAGAAACGTTCGAAGACGTGCGGGAGGTCGGCGGGGGCGATGCCCGGCCCGCCGTCGTGGACGTCGAGGCGCGCGCGCACCCCGTCGCGCGACACGACCCAGCGCTGTGCTGCACCCGGGGCGTACGTGCACGCGTTGCTCAGCAGGTTGCGCGCGATCGTGTCGACAGCACCGTGATCGGCGCGCACCATCAGGGGTCTCGGCGTGCACTGTCGCTCCAGGTTCTCGGGCACGCCGGGGAGACCGGCATCGAGAATATCGTCGAGCTCCGCGCAGATGTCGAACACGTTCAGCGACAGGCTTAGGTGCGAGTCGATCCGGGCGAGCGTCAGCAGGTCGAGCACCAACCGGCGCATGCGCTCCGCCTCGTCACCCATCGACTCGAGGGCGGCTTCGAGCGCTTCCGCGTCTCGGGCCGCGCCACGGCGCAGCACGTCGATGTACCCCTTGAGCGCAGTGACAGGCGTGCGCAGCTCGTGCGACGCGTCCGCGATGAAGCGGCGCACCTGCGCCTCCGACTCCTGCTGTGCGGTGAACGACGCCTCGATGCGCTCCGCCATGTTGTCGAAGCTCCGGGTCAGCGTGCCGATCTCGTCGTCGCGCGTCGCGAGACGGCTCCGCGCCCTGAGGTCGCCGGCGGCGAGTTGCTCCGCCGTCGCGGTCAGCGTGCGCAGCGGGCGCAGGGCTCGACCTGTCAGCAGCAGTCCGAGCAGGAGCGCAACCACGAGCGTCGCGCCCGTGCCGATTCCCAGGAACACGGCGTCGTCCGCGAGGACGCCTGAGATGCTCGACATCGGGGCGGAGAGCTGCGCGACGCCGCACACCCTGGAGGGGCCGGTGATCGGAAAGCCGACGACGAGCTGATCTCCGGAGGGAGCCCCGACGATCTGGGGAGCTGATCGTCCGCCCGCGATCGCCTCGCCGAGATGGGCCGAGTCCAGGCGCGGAAGGTCCGCCGCCGGTGGAGCGGCGGCGGCGACGCCGAGCGCCGGCCCGTACACGACGACGCCGACGGTGTGCCCCGAGACCTGGGCGACCGTTGCCGCGACCGCACGTGCGAGGGTGAGCGGCGCGGTGGAGCACAGCGCGCGGTTGCGCAGCGCGGGAGCTCTCGTCGCGGCGCGGACGAGCACCGCGCGCGCGGTGTTGAAGTCGTCCTGCAGCGCGCTGGCACGATTGGCGATGAGGCTCTCGCGCAGCGTCACGTACTGATATGCGCCCAGTGCGGCGAGCAGGACGGCCAGGAGACCCACGTACGCGAGCGTGAGCCGCCAGCGCAACGAGCGCAGCGCACCGCCAATGCGTCGGAGCAAGCGCACCGGCTACGTTCCCGCGGGGGTGTCCGCTGTGCTCCGCAACCGGTAGCCGACGCCGCGCACGGTCTGAAGGCGCTTGTGGTCGCCGTCGCCGAGCTTGTGACGGAGGTAGCGCACGTACACCTCCACGTTGTTCTCGTCGCCGAAGAAGTTGTAGCCCCACACCTCGTCGAGGATCCGCTGTCGGGGGAGCACCGTGTCCACGTGGCTCGCGAGGTAGAGGAGCAGGTCGTACTCGCGCACGGAGAGCTCGAGCACGCGCTCGCCGGCGCGCACCTCGCGCGTCGCCGTGTCGATGACGATGTCACCCGCCCGAACCACGCGGGCCAGGTCCGGGCTGCGCCGGCGCAGCACCGCGCGGACACGCGCCAGCAGCTCGCCGAACTCGAACGGCTTCACCAGGTAGTCATCGGCGCCGAGCTCGAGGCCCTGGATGCGGTCCGTCGTCTCGTCGCGGGCGCTCAGGATGATGATCCCGCGCGTGGCCTCCCCGGCGATCTCCCGGCACAGCTGCCAGCCGTCCATGCGCGGCATCATCAGATCGAGCACAACGAGATGTGGTTTGAAGTCATCGATGACACGCAGCGCCGCGCGGCCGTCGGGAGCTGTGCGCACGTCGAAGCCCTCGTGGCGCAGCCCGAGCGCGATGAAGTCGGTGATGCTCTGTTCGTCGTCGACGACGAGAACGCGAGTCCCGTCGGTCACGGACTCGAGTATATGGCCGGGCTCGGCGGCCGCTCCGCGCGAGGGGCATGTTCTCAGCGCGCTCTCAGGCTCCCTCCTGAGTAGCGTCGCAGCGCCGATACACTGCCTGCTCACGATGCCTGACAGTTCCCTCCGGCTCGCGCCCGGTCTATGCGCCGCTGAGGTTCACGCGCACACGATGGCGAGTGACGGGATGGTGACCGCCTCTGATCTGGTGCGCGCGGCGGCCCGGATCGGGTTGGCCGTCGTGTGCATCACCGATCACGACACGCTGGCACCGCTCGACGGCGCCACCGACCTGGGGCACGAGCTCGGAGTCGACGTCGTTCGCGGCGAGGAGGTGACGACGCGCTTTCCGCCGGGAATACACATCGTCGGGCTCTTTTTGGATCGGCAGATTCGCATGCACATGACCGTCGAGGACACCATCGACGCGATCCACGAACACGGCGGCCTGGCGATCCTTGCGCACCCCTTCATGCCCACGTGGTTCGCGTCCATCACGCCGCGCCGGGCCCGGCGGCTGCTGGAGACGCACAGCGTCGACGGCATCGAGCTGCGCCACACGGCCCCGGTGCTGCCGGGAACGTGGGGCGCGCTCGACCGCTTCGCGCTCGACCACCGCGAGCGGGTGGGCGCATCGCTCGGGGCAGGCGACAGTCACTTCGGCGCGCACGACCTGGGGCGGACCGTCACGGTGTTCCCGGGACGGGGCACCGGCTCCGACCTGCGCAGGGCCATCGAGAACCGGACCACGTCGCCGCTGGTGGGCGGCGTCGCGCCCGCGCCGCCGCCGCTGGCGATGCGCGCTGGCCAGCAGTTCCGGTCGATGGTGTGGCTCAGCAACGAGCGAAGGACCGGCCGCGTGGGCGGCGGGGTGGGCGCCCCGGCTGCTTCGTCGGCGATCCGCGGCCGGTAGAATCGATCGCTGGGCCCGCTTAGCTCAGTTGGTAGAGCAGGGGACTCTTAATCCCTTGGTCACAGGTTCGAGTCCTGTAGCGGGTACCAGAATTTGAATTCAGAAAGGTATACTCGCGCCCATGGCTGAGGCGCCATCGGGGCCGGGTGACATCAATTTGACATCAGATAACGGCGGGCTTCGGCGGCCATCAGCGGACCTTGGCGAGCGTCCGCGGAGGACACGTCATCGGAGGGGCAACGCCGAGGGGACGGTCTTCCAGCGGAAGGACGGCCGGTGGGTGGCGGCGGTCAGCGGCGCCGAAGGCCGGGGCCGGGTGTACCGCTACGGCAAGACCCGGGCCGAGGCGGCCGATAAGCTCACGAAGGCGCTCAAGTTGGTGCAGGACGGGCTGCCGATCCCTGGCGAGAGACAGACTGTCGGCCAGTGGCTCGAGACGTGGCTCGAGGAGTCGGCCAAGCCGGCGATCCGGCCGGCGACCTACGCAAGCTACTCGTGCCTCGTGCGGATGCACCTCATCCCCGAGCTCGGTCACGTGCCACTTGCCAAGCTAACGCCGCAGCAGATCCAGTCGTTGCTCAACCGCAAGTTGGCGTCGGGCCTGGCGCCGCGGCGCGTGGCGATGATCCGGGGCGTGCTGCGCACAGCGCTGAACCAGGCGCTGCGATGGGGGCTGGTGGCGCGGAACGTCGCCACTTTGGTGTCGCCACCACGCGCGTCGCACTTCGAGGTGCGTCCGCTCGACCCGGCACAGTCGCGCGCCTTCCTCGACGCGGTGCGCGGCGACCGCCTCGAAGCGCTCTACACGGTGGCACTGGCGATCGGACTGCGTCAGGGCGAGGCGCTTGGGCTGCGCTGGGAGGACGTCGAACTTGACGCCGGCCTGCTGCACGTTCGGCACGCTCTCCAGCGGATCGACGGGAAGCTCCAGCTCGTCGAACCGAAGTCGGCGCGTTCCCGGCGCACGATCGTGTTGCCGGATGTGGTGCGAGATGCCCTGCACGCGCATCGTGTGCGACAGACGGAGCAACGGCTCGCGGTGGGGGCTGAGTGGGAAGAAGCGGGCTTCGTCTTCACCACAGAGCTTGGGAGACCACTGAACGACAGCAACGTCACTCACATGTTCCAGCGGCACCTCAAGCGCGCTGGGCTGCCTCGCCAGCGGTTCCACGATCTCCGCCACGCGTGTGCATCGCTGTTGCTCGCGCAGGGCGTCAGCCCAAGGGTAGTCATGGAGGTCCTCGGCCACTCCCAGATCACGTTGACACTCGACACGTACAGTCACGTGATGCCAGGTCTACAGGCCGATGCAGCTGCAAGAATGCACGCCCTGTTGGCACCTTCGAACTAGCCACGGCGCCCTTCGCAAGAAATCTACTCACGTCTGGGGATAACGCCACGGCTCTGTCGGCGCGGAGTGCTCATAGAAGTTCTCCCGCCGCCCCGCGTCGGCTTCGAGGTCCTCTTCAAGCCCGGGCAAGCGCAAGATGCCGCCCCGTTCTTCGTGCAGTCGACGCCGGCGCTCGCGCGCCTGGCGCCTCATCTGCGGAAACTCTGCAGCGGCACGGCGGTACAGGTCGCTCATGATTCGGGTTCCCGCGTCGTTATCGGTCGCAAAGATCATGTGGTACAGCGGCACACCCTGTTCGTTCACCACCTCGAGCTGCGCGGTAAATCGGTAGCGCAGGGCCGACTCCAAGCGCCATCGCATGAGATTGACGTATTCCTCTCGGGCTTCTCCAGGCGACAGCACGCCGTCAAGCCGGCCCTGGTAGATTTCCCTCCACTCGTCAGTCCCGAACATACTGCTCAACAGGGCGGCGTCGCGATCGCGCACATCACCACTTACCGGCAGGTTCCTTGAAAACAGCCCGGCCGGGAACAGCATCCAAAGCTCCGTTTTGCTGAGCCCCGGCTTCTTGAAGGCGGCCAGGGTCTCGATCGTCGCCCATTGGAAGTGCGGGCCGTTGGGGTCGATGAACGCAAACGTCGGCGCCCAATTCCATGAACTTAGGTCGCGCAACGCGGCTCCGATGTTCTCGTTGCAGTCACCTTCGAGTACGACAGCATCCCTTCCGAGATAGCCAGCCTCGATCTGAGCTCGTAAACGGGCCGCCCGCGGAGGCATCTCGAAAAAGCGGAGTCGCGTAAAGGGTGGGTTGTCGGTCGTCAGCGCGATCTGGGCGGAGCCTTCGATCGGCTCACCCGTGAAACGCTCAGTGTTCGCAGCTTCGCCTGCGAAGAGGTCGAGGTAGATCCGCTCAGGGACGCTCTTGCTCGCCGTCGTAAAGGCGTTGAGATACCGGCGCAGGATATCGAGCTTGCCCCGGGTCCAGTACCCCCAGGCTCTCTCGGCAGGCAACCCGTCTCCTTTTCGGCTCGGTCGAACTTAGACCGAGAACGGTACACCTGTTCGGTCGGTGTGCCGGTTACCTCAGGAAACTGCCTCGATCCGCTTCTGAACCCACGTCGACCGACCAGGGGTGACTACGGGCATCTCGTCCCAGGTGACCCCATCGAGCATGCGCCCGGCCGATTTCTTCCGAACTCCGCCCCACTGCTTGAAGAAGAACGCCACATCGGCATCCTGGCATTGGGCTCGGATGCTCCGCACCCAGTCTGGGTCCATGGGGCGGGCGCCAGGGCCGCTTTCGCCGCCGACTATTACCCAATCGATACCGGCGAGAGGGAGATCGGGCATCGGGGCGAGTAGGGGCTCGCAGCTGAGGAACCGCACGGCCGCTGGCACTCGGCGCAGGTGGCGGATCCTCGAGTAATAGAGCGACGTCTCCACGCTGACACCGATCCAAACGTTCGCCGGGATGGCAATCCGCTTCATCAACCGCTCCAGCCGCTCCGCTCGTTTCGTCAGGAGTTGAAACTGATGCCAATTGGCACGGGTCATAACGTCAAAGACCTTCGCGATGTAACCCTCGGGCACATCCGCATGGAAGAGGTCGCTCATCGAGTTCACGAAGATGGTCCGCGGTCGCAACCAGCTCAGGGGCTGTTCAAGGCGCTCGGGGCGGAGGGTTAGATCGAATCCGCTTTCGTACGGGTGACCCGGTACGCCACGCCACCGCTCCGCGAATGTCTCCGCATAGCAGTGATCGCAGCCTGGGCTCACCTTCGTGCAGCCCGTCACCGGGTTCCAGGTTTCGGTAGTCCACTCAATGCTGCTGCGGGTCATGGCCTCCATCCTCGGCAGGCGGCGACAGCATCGCAAGCTGGCACTCGGTCAAGAGTAGCGAACGTCCGTTCTTCCGTCAATTCTTCCGGTAGTTCTGATGGCAAAATGGGCGATGAGATGCCTCGCTCTGGACCTCCCGGCACCTTGCCGGTCGACGCGATTGCAAGGATTCTCAGCACGACCCCAAGCCATCTTCGCCAATGGCTTCGCGATGGGCCCTTGCAGATGACGGGTGGAGGCTGCCGAGAGCTCGATGCACTCAACGCCGCACTCTGGCGTCTGCTGCTGGACAAGCTCGGCCCAAAGGCGGCTCGCCTGGCGTTTGCCGATGTGGTCCGAGAGCTCGAGGGCCGCTTACGGGCGGGCCGACTCGACGTTGTCTATGACTTCGCCAACGGGACGGCGCGTCTCTGTACAACAGATCGAGCGGTTGCGCGAGCGTGTATGGCCGGCGGCCACGTGCATGCCCTCGGTCTCGGTGACGAGTTCGACCGTGTCCGGCTTGCGTTTCGCAAGCATCTCGATGCCGAAAGTCCCCCGCCGCACAGAACTCGTCGGTCAGGTGAGGCTACGCAGGCTTCTTGATCCTAGCCGAGCCTTCAGGGCGCTTTAGTCCTCGGTGGTAAGTCTGGCGCACTACATGAACTTGCGTCGGCGCTGAAAAGCGTTCACGTCGGCGGCGGAGAGAGCGAACCACTCACTTGTTCCGAGCCGTTTGTGCTCGAACCGCCGATGCCAGTAGCCCTCGATGCCGGCGATGTCGTCGGTTTCGATCTTGTGCACGATGACGTGCGGGTGCGGAAGCTGAATAGCAAACTGTCGCGATCGTTGCTCAAGGTTTGCGGTCTTTCCGATCTTGTACTGCTGCCCGGATTTGATGAGGTAGACGATTCCCGTCGTCGTCCCGCCAGCGTTGCCATCCGTGCGCCGCGGCGGCCGCTTTACAACCTCCTCAACGAGCGCGAGCACATCCTCGTAGCCTTCGCGAGACTGGCAGTAGTCATGGACAGTCCTTGCCGCGTCCTGGGTCGTGCCTAAGCGCTTGCTGATGCTTGTCTCGTTCGGGAATTGGGCGTTTGTCAGCCTCTCGATACGCCACTCGCGCCAACTCGGGTACCGTCCAAGCTTCCGCGCGAGTGCGACCAAGTGCTCGATCAGGTATTCGTCCGTATAGGCCTCGGCGGGTCGGTTTGGCTCCAAGCCAGCGTCTCGTAGCGCGTCGCTCCACTTTGGCCAATATCGCGACCAGTCCGTCGTACGAATGCCAGTCTGAGCGACAAAGGACCGCGAGCCAAGCGGCTTCCCACCGTTGGCTTCGGCAGTGCGTTTGATCTCCCGGAGGATGCGGTCGCGCGTCACCGAATTCACGTTGGTATTCTGAGCGCCTCAGGCGCTGTTCTGAACGATCCTCGTCCGCGGCATCAGGGACAGCAGCCCGTCGCGGCTGGTTGCACGTTCGTTCAGAGGGACAGCTGCAGCGTCGTCGATTCGCTCTGGCGACTCGCTCGGCCTGGACGCCGGCGTGTAGCCGGCTCCAATCCCATTCCAGCGCGGACGAAGCGATCGACCTCGGACGGCGGGATGCGCGTCAGCCGACCAACCTTGATACGTGTGAGTTGCCCTTTGTCGATCAGCTCGTACACCATGGTTCGCCCACAGCCGAGGACCTCGGCAACCTCATTCACAGTGAGGAGCTTCATGGGTGTCGGCAGCGAGGCGTTGCTGAGTGCCTGGTTCGTCATTTGGCCATCATCCTGCCTGCGACTTCACATTTTCATATCAGTTTCACGGCCGATCAGAAGTCGTCCTTGACGTCCGGCGGCGAGCTGTCGCCGTCGATGGTTGCGGTCGTCATCGCTGCATCATCCTTCCTGCTACTGCACATTTACATCACAGTTCTCGCAGCTGCCGTCCCAGGCGAAGTGGTGCCGGTGGGCTGTGTTCTCACGCGTCTATGATGAATCGCTGGTGTGCGCAAACTGTGCGCAATTTCGTGCCCAAGACGGCAGCGAACATCAGCGGCGGTCGGCGAACCGTGGCGAACGCCACCTGGAGATGGGGCCCGCAGGAGTCCGGCTGCGTCCGCAGGACACCGCTGCGCGTTCGCAGGCTGGCTAACGGTCTGGTCACATTCGTCGGCGTCCAGCGCCAGCCTGCTCCTCGCGTCGACGCCGCGCCGCTTCCGCCTTGGCTTCATCGCGTTTACGGCGCCGCCACTCGGCGCGGCTGAGACGCGGCCGGGTCAGCTCCTTGGCGCGCTGCAGCGCAGCCGCGCGTTCCTCATCCCAGTCGAAGCCCGCCACGCCCAGGTCGGCGCAGGTGGCGGCGGCTCTGGCCATTGCCGCACAGGCAGCGGCGGCTTCATCGCTGGGGGCAGGCGTGCCGTCGAGGATGTCGAGCCGATCGGCACGCCACCGCGCAAGGTGCCACTCTCGCAGCGCCCGTCGTTGCGCTCTCTCGCGCCTCTGCTTCTGCCGGAGTCGCTCCTGCACTCGTTGGTCTCGTTCCCAGCCACGACGCCGAGCGAGACTGATCGGTCCTTGAGGACCCGTCCAGCGCGGTGTCGTCTCCGCGAGCTCCTGGCGGCGCCGGCGATATGCGGCGGCACGGCAGGCCTGGCTACAGAAGCGCGCGGGACGTCCACGACCTCGTCGGGCTGGCAGCCGCGCTCCGCAGGCTGCGCAGCGGCTTTGTGCCGGATTTTCGTGACGCAATAGCGCCACTATCGCACTCCAGTGCAAGTGTGTGCCGCCATATGTGCACATGGTGAAGAGAGGCGCGAGGGAGGCTGGGCAGAGGATCGAAATGTGGCGGCTGTCGGCGGGCAGTGTGCAGTCGAGGGAGCGTTAGGATCGACTGCTTATGGGGACTTGGGGAGCGGGGATTTTCAGCAACGACCTCAGCGCCGACGTTCGGACCGAGTACAGGTGGCTCCTCGAGGACGGGGTCAGTGACGCCGACGCCATGGCTCAAGTGCTGAGCAGGTTCGCGCATGCAGACCGAGACCACGATGACGCTACGGCCTTCTGGACAGGGCTGGCCGCCAGCCAGTTGCAGCTCGGGCGTCTGGACCCTGCTGTCCGCGACCGTGCGGTCGCCCTAATCGACGCCGGGGGCGACCTCCATCTCTGGACAGAGTCTCGGGACGCCCCGAAGCGCAAGGCTGCCCTGGCCAAGCTACGCGGGCAGTTGTTCGCCCCCGCGCGGCCGCCCGTGAGAGTCAAGAAGCCGAAACGGATGCCTTCTCCAGTAGCGGCCGGCGACGTTTGCTCACTCGCTCTCGACGACGGCCGTACCGCCCTGCTGCATGTTATCGCTGTGCAGGAGTTTCGCTTCGGAGACTTCCCGGTTATCGAGATGATCGATAGCGAGGGCCGCCCATACAAGCGTCCCCCAGATCGGATACCTCGCCCACCCCAGGCGGTCAAGCCCGAAGCAACCGCACGGTGGCTGGTTGTCGCGCCGAGCGCTAAGGACCTGCCGTCCGCGGACGTGCTTCGCGTGACAGGAAGACGGCCGATCGCTGGCAGGGATTCGCGCACTATCACATCGACGAGCTGGCGAGGAACTCGTTTACTCTGCCAGAGGATCCTAGACACACCAGAGGCGCAGCCTGAGGCCGCTCGGCCGTGGTTTGGTCGGTTCTTACGCCGACATTGATGGGCCCAGTCCTCACCGGCCGACGCGCATTCTTGACATCAGTTTTGACATCAACCGGGGCGCATAATCGCGGTCATTGGCGGATGTCGAGGCGGGCGAAATCGTTGGTACTGAATACGAGACGGCCATCCGCGGCCACCGGCGAACCCGCCAAACCCGTCCTCTTAATCCCTTGGTCACAGGTTCGAGTCCTGTAGCGGGTACTCCTGCTATTGCCTCAGCCCTCACCGCCTGTTGTAGTCGTGGTTGGCTAAAACAGGTCGCGTCGGGGCGAGTCGGCTAGCCAGCAGCCGCGGTCGTCGTCAGACGGCCACACCGCGGCGGCGACGCGCGACCGTCACTGTGGTCGCGCCGACTGCAGACACCACGAGCAGCGCGGCGAGCGGCGCTTCCGGAATGGTAGACGGCGGCGAAGAGATCAGCGACGGCCCCCCGGTCTGTTGCGTCACGTACGTGCCGGCGAGGCTCGTCTGCGCCGCCGGTAGCGCGTTGACGTCTACGTCCCAGGTGAACGTTGGGAAGCCCGAGCTGTCGATCGCCTGCCCCAACACGTCGCTGGAGCGTCCGCACACGAGGCCGTTCGTACCGCCGTTGAGGCTGGTGAATGGCGGCGGCAGGCTGTTCCCGAAGGGATTGCACACGCCCATCAGCGTTGAGGCCGAACCCTTCCACGCCGGCACGGTGCTCACCTGCTGCTCGAGGAATGTCGGCGCCGCGCTCAGTCCGTCGTACGTCTGCGCGACGGTCGGATACCAGAGCGCGTTCTCTCCGGTGCCCTGTCCGGTGAGATAGAAGAGGCTGAGCTTGCCCGGATCCCCGGCAGCGATGTGGGTGAGGATGTGTCCCGGGTCGCCGGAGGGTGACACGGTCACCGGGTTCGACCAGGAGTCGAGGTTGGCGTCGGCCCAGCGATACTTCACCGCCGCGCCGTCGTAATTCGGATACGCGTTGGGTGACTCCGGATACGTGAGGTACACGTTGCCCTGGTCGTCGAGCGTTCCCGCGTTCACCTGCATGCCGACGATCTGCCCCGTGGGGGTGTCGTCGACGGCCAGCGAGTCCTTCCAGGTGAGCCCCTGGTCGCTGGAGGTCGCCACCCAGGTGCGCGTGGCAGCCACGATGTTGATCTCGAACGGACCGGTGACCGACGCTCCGCAACCGCCGAGCGCCGACGAGCGGGTGCCGAAGACCGCGTACACCTGCCCCGACTTGGGGTTCGTGAAGATGTTCGACGGGCCTCCCGAGTCCGCGCACTGCAGGTCGAGGTTCGCCTGGACGTTGGCGGTCCCCCCGGCGGGATCCGTGATCGACACCGGCGGTCCGAAGGTGGCGCCGTCGTCGCGTGATGTGGAGACCATCATCTCGTGGCGCGCGGCTCCGCTCGCCAGGTTGTGCCAGAGCATGTACACGTCGTTCATGCCGGTCACCGGGTCCTTGGACCCGACGGCCAGCCACTCACGATCCTGGTCTGCCGCCGAGTTGCCGAGCGACGAGGTCCAGGTCTTGCCGCCGTCGTCCGAGTACTGAATGTTGATGTTGATGGAGGTGAAGTCGATCACGCTGGTGAGGATTCGGCCGGTGGGAGAGATGGCGATCTCGTTGTCGCAACAGGGGTTGGTGACGGACGGTTGGCCGAGCGTCTGCTGCCAAGTGAGGCCTCCGTCCTTGGATGCGTACACCACCTCGGCCCCGGCGCCGAGGACGTCGGTGGCCCCGGAAGGGTTCACGTCCTGCGTGCTGTCGTAGCGCGTGCCGTCAGGAGCGATCGAGATGCGCGGCTCGAATCCACCCGGGCTGACGTGCACGGAGGTGAACACCGGCGTCGAGGTCGCCCCCGCGCCGACCACCGCAGAGGTGCCTCCCGCGACGATGGCAAGGCCTGCAGCGATGAGGGTGGCGCGAGCGCGAAGCGGCACGTGACCTTCCTCCTGACCCGATCAGGCCGGCCGGCGCCGGCGTCGTACGCGTAGCCCGACCAGCGCCGCGATGACGACCGCACCGCCCACCGGCAGCAGCGCAGGAACGCCGGCCTCGGGAACGCCCGTGCCCGGCCCGCTCAACGCGAGCGACCAGACGCCGCGACCGAAGGTCGACACGTAGAGCGTGTTGTTCTCGGGCACGTAGCGCAGCGAGGTCGCCGGTGAGGCCGGCAGGTTGTTGCCGAGCTGGTCCCACGTGAACGCCGGGCCCGTCGTGGGATCGACTCCTGGCGCGCTCACGTACACGCCCGTGTCGTTGGCCGCGAACAGCCGCCCGCCGGCGAGTGCGAGGCTGTTCACCGTGACCTCGGGAAGGTTGCTCGACAGGTTGGTCCAGGTGCTGCCACCGTCGGTGGTTCGCTCGACGAACGCCGTGTTGTCACCGGAACGGTAGCCGCTGAACGCGACGAACACGATCTGCGGGTTGGTCGGATCGATGAGTATCTTGCTCACGAACTGGGTGGGGAGCGCCGTCGTGAGCGGCGTCGCAGACGGTGGGGTGTTGGAAGGTCCGCACGGTCCGCTCACATCCGTCCACGTCACCGTCTGGTTGTCGGTGAGCGCGTTGTTCGTGGACCAGAGGCAGCCGGAGTCGGTGCCGACCCAGACAATGTTGTCGTTGCTCTTCGAGACGGCGATCGTCGTCGCGGCGCCGAAGTGGCCGGCGTACAGCGGGTCGGTGTTCGATCCCGTGCTGGGACCGCCGAGGTTGAAGCTGACCGTGTGCCATGTGCCGCCGTCGTCCTTCGACTCGTTCAACTCGTCGCCGCCGTAGTAGACGATGTTCGGGTTGGCGGTGTCGAAAGCGATCGGTGTGAAGTACGCGTTGCGCGTCGTCTGCGTGCACGTCGTGCAGTTCTGGTTGAGGCTCAGCGGCGTGGTGTCGAACTCCGTCCCCGTGTTGCCGCCATCGGTCGACACCTGGCACACGCCGTACTGCAGACACGAGAACACGATGTTCTGGTTCGCCGGGTCGATGAGGTTCTGCTGACCGTCGCCGCCGAACACGGAGTTCCATCCCGCAAGGCCGGTGGCATTGCCGTTCTTGTCCCAGTTGCGTTGCGACCCGTTGTCCTGCAGCCCGCCGATGATCCGTGCGGGGTTCTGCTCGCTGACGTCGAGGCCGTCGAACTGCGTCCAGGGTTCGTACGGCGCGGGAACGTAGCTCCCGACCGCGCCGTTGTTGGTGGACCGGTAGAAGCCGCCGTCGTCGCCGAGGTAGACGGTGTTGGGGATACCGGGGTCCCACGCCATCGCGTGCTGGTCGGCATGCACGTTGCAGTCCGAGTTGACCGTCGTCGCCCCATCGGTCGAGTCCCAAAGGCACAGCCCCGTGATGAAGACGTGCTGCGGCGCTGCCGGGTCGACGAACACCTTCGCGAACCACCACCCGTACACGTACGAGGCGGCCGTGATGTTGGAGGTGAGGCTGGCCGACGTCTGCACGTCCTCGGTGAACATGGCGCCGCCGTTGGTCGACGTGAAGAACGCCACCTGGGCGCCCTCTGTCTCGTTCGCATAGTTGACGTAGACGTCGCTGTCGTTCGAGGGCGCGACGGCCACGCCGATGCGTCCCACGTCGGTGTTGTGGTCCGCGATGAGGCCGTCGGTGGCGGCGTTGGTCACAGACGTGAGGTCGGTCCAGCTGGTGCCGCCGTTGGTGGTCTTCCAGACGCTGGAACCGGGGCCCGTGTATGCCCATGAGTTCGGCGTGCGCTGGTGGTCCCACATCGCCGTGTAGATGACGTCGGGGTTCTGCTGGCTCATGGCGAGGTCCACCGCGCCAGTGGTGGACGTGAGCGTCGCGCTGCTGTCGTTGGCCGGTCCCAGCGACAGCGACCAGTTGACACCGTCATCGGTGCCGCCGGTGTTCGCGAGCCCGTTGGTCGTCACGTACACGCCCCGCTGGTGGCCGCTGAGGAAGAGGTTGCCCGACGCCGCCACCCACACCTTGTAGGTGCCCGATGCTGTCGACCGCGGGTCGATGACGATGCGTCCGATCGTCCAGGAGTCGGTGAGGCCTATGTTCTTCCAGGTGGAGCCGCCGTCGGTCGACCGGTAGATGCCGCCGCCGTAGAAGGTGATGCTGCCGCCGCCCGGGTTGGTCTCGCCGGTGCCGGCGAAGATTGTGCCGTCCGGGCCGACTGCGATGGCCCCGATCGCCTGCGGAAGATCGATCGGCCACACCGAGGTCATGTTCGCGGTGGTCGTGCCGCCGTCGGTGGTCTTCCAGATGCCGCCGCTCGCGGTGGCGATGTAGACGGTGCCGGGGTGCAACGGATCCACGGCGACGTCCGGGACGCGGCCGCCGCCGTCGCTGTTGCCGCCCTGGCCGTGCGGGTTGTCGATGTTGGTGGGGCCCATGAACTGCCACTGCTGGCCGGCGTCGCCGGGGTCGGTCGCCAGCGTGCGCGTCCGGAGGGTGTGCGCCTCCTCGCCGATGACCGTGAAGGCGTCCTGGGCGAGCTGGTGGTTGCCCGTGGCGAGCCGCTCGTCGAGGTACGCCTGGTCGGGCGCCGTCTCGAACTGCAGGTGCCCCTGGTGGTGCGCGTTGGTGCGTTCGGCAGCGGGTCGCGCCTGAACACCGACGGCGAAGAGCGAGGCCAACGCAACGGCTGCGAGCGAACCACCCCGGATCACGGGACTCGAGCGCAAAGGATATCCCTCCCTGATTGGGTTCCTGAACAACGCGATCCTACCAGAGATCAACCGGCGCCCTTACGGCTGCAGGGAGTCGCGGGGCGTACCTCTGCATCTAATGCCGCGCGCTCCCGGTCGAGTGGCTTCGTTCCGGAACCTCGGCTACCATGCTCTTGGGATACGGGCTGGAGATCGTTCACGGAGGGGCAGCGAAATGCGACGTCGGGCACCGGCAATTCTCGTGGTTGGCGTGGTTGCGACCCTCGCCGGATACGCGGGCACTCGTCCAGCCTCCGCCGCTCCTCCGGTCGTCACGCCTCAGCAGTCGCAGCCGTACAGCAACACGACGGGAGTCGAAGGCTGGCCGGACCCCAACGGGCCGCCTGCCCCGGTGTGCACCGGGCCGCCCGCCCAGACATGCGATCGCGAGCAGTTCCAGCTCCAGAACGGCACGTCGCCCGCCACGGACGTCTTCACGCTGACGGTCACCGTCACGTACGCCAACAACAACACAACCCCGGACGGCCCCAACTGCCTCGACATCGCGATCGAGGATTCGAGCGCGAGCACGGTCCTGGCCAAGGCCAGCTGTGCGCCCACGGGAGCCAGCATCACCGACCCGAACGTCACGATCGGGACGACCTACACCGTCGAGGTGGACGGTGACGCCGTCAACGGCGTCGCCGCGCCGGCGCAGCCCTTCAGCTACGTGGTGAGCGCCACGGCAAAACCACCCGCGGCCGGGCCCACGCCCACACCGGCGCCCAACCCGTCCAACGTCTTCAGCTTCACCCATCAGGTGTCCGTGGACGTCCAGCACGGCGACGGTGAGCCCGACGTCGCGATCGACCCGCAGGACAGCAACACGATGTTCTCAGCGGCCCCCTGGGGATTCAGCACCACGGTCAGCCTTCTCTGGCGCAGCATCGACGGCGGCGTTCAGTGGAACAACCTCCACGGCGCAGCGACGAGCGACATCCCGCCGTGTCCCGACCCGGTCGCGGTGACACTCCGCCCCGACTGCTCTCGCGGCGGCGGTGACGCCGAGGTCCAGTTCAGCCAGCCCGCCGGCTCGAACAGCACTCCGCGCGTCCAGTTCGAGGACCTCAACGGGCTGGACAGCATCTCCTGCGCCTACTCCGACAACCTCGGCAACACCTTCACGGACCTGACCAACAATGGAACGGCCGGCGCCGCCTGCGACGAGGGCACGTCGTCGAACGCCACGAACTGCGCGCAGGAGGTGCAGAAGCCGAGCGCCGGCTGCGCCTCGCTCGGCACCGACAGGCAGTGGCTGCAGGTCTGGCCCGCCGCCGACCAACCGGCGTCGGGAAACTGCGGCGGTGGCGGCTCGGTGGCCGCGGTTCCCTGCCGCAGCTCCGACCAGCTCTTCATGACCTTCGACACCGGCGATCAGCCTCCCTCCGGCGACGCCGCGATCACCTCGGAGAACAATGGCGCCAGCTGGATCCTGCAGTGCTCGACCACGAGCGGTCCGAGCTGCGTCGGCGGACCCACCGGAGTCGGCAGCCGGCCGGGACCGCTGGTCATCGACCCCAGGCTGGTGCAGCTCGTCGGCGGCGTGAGCTACCCGACGCTCTACGAGTTCATGGGCACCAACAGCAACGGCACCGAGGTGAACATCTCCTGCGACGGCGGCCAGAGCTGGAACAACGTCTCCACCTCCAACGGCCTCGCGGGCAGCACGACCAACGACTTCGTCGCCGGCGCGATGGACAGCGGCGGCGAGCTGTACACCACCTTCTCGGTGGCCAACGACCCCAACCCATGGCGCGTGTGGTTCAACCACTCCGTCGTCGCCAGCGCGAAGCTCGTCGGCAACTGCTCGCAGCCGGTGCAGGCGACCTGGGCGACGCCCTCGCCCCTCACCGGGCCTCCCTCGTCCGCCGACAACGTCGGGGCCACTCCGATCCCGTCCGAGACGTACGCGGTGATGCCGTGGATTGCGGCCGGCGGCCCCGGTCGCGTCGACCTCGTCTACTACGGCACCGAAGCGCCGGTCGGCCTGTCGCCGGACACCTCGACCGCGACCTGGCACCTGCACATGGCCCAATCGCTGGACGGCGGCGGTACGTGGACCGACGAGCAGGCGACGGAAACGCCGATGCACCTCGAGTCGATCTGCTTCAGCGGCATCGGGTGCAGTGCGCAGACACCACCTGGCGGCGACCGCAACCTGCTCGACTTCTTCCAGGTGAAGATCGATTCCTCGGGTCGCGCGGTCATCATCTACGCGGACGACGCCAACAGCGCGAGGTGCGCACCCACCTGCACCCAGGGCATCGGGCTGATCTCCGAGGTGCAACAGGCGACAGGCCCAAGCCTCTCCGGCGGCACGCTCTCCGCACCGACGAGCGCGCTGTCGCAGTCGTTGGACGTGCGCGTCGCAGGCGCCAACGCAGACATCACGAGGAACGAATCCACAGAGTCGGTCGTGCCGAGCACGGGCAACAACGTCACCGGCACCGCGGACCCGGCCGCCGACATAACCGACCTCAAGGTGTGCCTGACGGGCAACGTCGTCTGTCCGGTGACCAACACGACGCCGAACACGCTCGCGTTCCTGTTCAAGGTGGCGAACATGGGCTCCAGCCCGTCCAACGCAATTGTCGCGCCCAACCTCACCGCCAACTGGCTCGCGACGTGGCGCGCGGGAAGCCCCAACGACCTCTGGTTCGCGCAGGCGAGCACTGACTCAACGGGCGCGCTCAGCTGCATCGCGGGCCGCCCGTTGTCGGTCTTCAACGACGGCGAGCCGAAGGCGGTCGACTACGTGGGCGGCACGGCAAACCCCCAGGCGACCACAGTGAGCTGCGCGGCGAACCCCGGCAACGGCACGGTCGAGATCGACGTCCCGTTCAGCGCCGTCGGCGTCACGCCCTCGAGCGAGCTGTTCGGCCTCACGGGCTGGACCGGGAACTCGAGCACGGCGCTCCCGTCCACGGTGTGCGCCACTCTCGACCAGAACCCGGGGGCCTCACCGAACAACTGCGTGAGCCCCACCGGAACCGTGGGCTTCTTCAACAACGTCGCCGAAACGGCGCCCATGGACGTGCTCGTGAGCAGCGGCAACCAGGCGGTCACCCCGGAGGCTCCGGTCGTTCCGCTGCTCGTCGGCATCGGGGCCGCGGGCGTCGCCGGCGCGGCGTACCTGCGCCGGCGACGCGGCCGCCAGGCCGGGCTGTGAGGTCAGCGCACTCTCGACGTCAACGCAACTGAGCGGCATGCGCGGCACGCGCCGACGAGGTCGCGCGTGAGCCCCCGGCCGGCACGAGCGCGTCCGTAGCGCTGGTCACCGACGAGGCGCCGATCTCCTTGGCGAAGATGTCGCTACGGTTCGTCACCTCGGCGCCCTCCGCGGCCGTACCGGTCGCCTCCGCGAAGAAGGCCACGAACGCATCGCCGTCTGCGGCGAGGCCCTGGTAGTCACCCACGAAGTAGCCGCCCGCCGACGCCGCCGACTTCAGGTCGAACGGTGATCCGATGATCGCCTCCTCCGTGTCGAAGGCGTTGCCCCCACGGCGGGAGGTCGTGAGCCAGTAGTTCGTGGGCAGCGTCGACTCGTCGACGCTCTGTGTGGCGTTGCGGAAGTCGTAGTAGGAGACCCCGACGGTGCCGTCGGCGCCGACCGCGACCATCGGGGAGACCGCCGCGTCGCCGGTCTCGCGATTCACGCGCTTGGGCGTGCTCCACGTCGCTCCACCATCGAGCGACCGCGAGAGCGCCACCTCGTCGAACCTCCCGCCGCTGAAGCGCGCGTCCTCCCACACGACGTAGAGCTCGCCCGTGTGCTGGTCGATCGCGACGTCCGGCAGCCCGGAGCCGGTGCGCAGGAACGCGCCGGTGAAGGGATCGAACGCGCCGATGTCCATGTCGGCGGCGATCGCGATGGGCTGCGACCACGTGGCCCCGCCGTCGCCGGACTTGATGACGCTCTCGTTCGCGGTGGCGACGTTGCCGTTGGGGAGCAACGTGAAGTTGTCGAAGAAGTCGTAGAGAATGCCGGTTCGCGCGTTCACCACGGCGATGTCCCCGATCACCCCCACATTGTCCGCAGTGCTGGTGATCGCCCGAGCGGGGGTCCAGGTCCTGCCGAAGTCACTCGTCTTCGAGAAGTACGACGGCTGGTTGTTGTGCGACGAGTCGACGCGGTCCCACACTGCGTAGGCAGTGCCCGCGTGCACGGGATCCGCGGTGATCGACTCCTTGTCGTTCAGGACATTGATGTCATCATCCGCGATCAGCTCACGCGCGTTGTGCCACGTGCGGCCGCCGTCGGTCGAGGTGGCGGTGGCGACGCCGCTGCGCGCCGTGCTCCCGTCGAAGTTGATCGCGATCGCGTACGCGGTGCCGTCCGGACCGATCGACACCCAGGGATCGGACGCGCGTGTGTAGTGCTGTCCGCTAGGAGCGCAGGTCGAGAACGGCAGCGCCACCGTCGACCACGAGCGTCCACCGTCCTGCGAGACGCCGGCGGCCAGGCCGTGGGCGCCGCCGTTGGTCCAGCGATCCTGCTGCCACACGCCGATGAGGTTGTTGCCGTTCGCCGGATTCACCGCGACGTACGGCTCCACCTCAGCGCTCGGGTAGTTGTACCCGGGACCGCCGAGCGTGCAGCCCGCGTATGGATCCGCGCCGGTCACCCTGCGCACGCCGCTGTCGGCGACGGTGAGGGTTGCCCCGACGATCGCACCGCCGAGAGCGATGACGGCCGCTGCCGCCGGCCAGATGGTGCGCTTCGTGCGCAGTCTCGATGCCTTCACGCTGCTCCTCCCGTCTGTGCGGTTGGTCCAGGTCGACCGCGCGCTATGATCGCGCTTCCTCTGCGGTCCTCGACAGGAGGAAGGAAGGTGACTCTCGACAGCACGACGCACACGAGCACGCGCCGGTCCCGCGGTTGGCTGGCCCTGGCCGCGACGCTCGTTGCGCTCGGGACCTCCCTCGCGGCCCCCGGAACCGCACACGCGTCGCCGCCCTACGGTGACCCGCTGGTCACCGTCGCCGGGCTCGACCTGCAGACCGTGACCATCCCTCAGCTCGAAGCTGCCATGGCCGCAGGCACGCTGACCAGCCGCCAGCTGACCCAGGCGTACCTGAACCGCATCGCCTTCTTCGACCAGGGCTGCGTCAAGGTCAACGCGGTGCGCACCCTCACCGACGACGCGCTCGCCCAGGCGGACGCGGCCGATGCCGCGCGCACGGCCGGGCGCACAGGTCCCCTATTGGGCATCCCGATCATGCTCAAGGACAACATCGACACGATGGACGCGGACACCACCGCAGGCTCCATCGCGCTGGCGGGCAACCGGCCTCCACAGGACGCGTTCCTCACCGCGCAGCTGCGCGCGGCGGGAGCGGTCATCCTCGCCAAGACCAACCTCTCGGAGTTCGCCAACTGGATGGCCGAGGGAATGCCCAACGGGTTCAGCTCGCTGGGCGGCCAGGTGGTGAACCCGTACACGCAGGGCGATCCGAGCGGATCGTCGAGCGGCAGCGGCGCGGGCGGCACCCTCGCCTACGCGGCCGCCGCGTTCGGCACAGAGACCAGCGGCAGCGTGCTCTCGCCCAGCGCCGCCAACTCGATGGTCGGCATCAAACCCACGGTGGGCGTGATCAGCCGCAGCGGCATCATCCCGCTCGCGCACAGCTACGACACCGCCGGACCGATCGCGCGCGACGTGACCGACGCGGCGGTGCTGCTCAGCGCCGTCAGCGCCAACGACGCGAGCGACTCCGTCTTCCTCGAGGCGGCCGGTGGGCCGCCACCCGGTCACGATTACACGACAGCACTGAACCCCGGCGCGTTGCACGGCGCACGCGTCGGCTACAGCCCGTCCGACGTCAGCGGGCTCGCGAGCGACGAGCAGACCGTCTTCAACCGCGCGCTGAACGACATGGTGTCCGCCGGCGCCGTGCTCGTGCCCTTCGACACCCTGAGCGACACGAGCCCTGGTGGGCTCACCGAGCTGGGTGGCATTCCCAGCGAGTTCAAGTTCGGCGTCAAGGACTACCTTGCGCACGACGCCGGACCGGCCGGGCCCAACGGCAGGCCGGTGCTCGTCACCGACGACCTCAGCGGCATCATCGTCTACAACCAGCAGCATCCGAACCGCATCCCCTACGGGCAGGACCTGCTCATCGCCAGCGACGCCACCACCGGCGCGACGCTCGACGACCCCAGCTCCGTGGCGACGATCGACGGGGCGCGCGCCAACATCGACACGGCGTTCTCGCAGAACAACCTCACCGCGTACGTCGGCCCGAACGCGGACTACGCCAACATCGGCGCCGCGGCGAACTATCCGAGCGTCGACGTGCCCATCGGCTACACGAACAACGGCACCACGCCGATGGGGATGCAGATCCTCGGCCAGGCCTGGAGCGATCCGACTCTGATCGGCCTGGCGTACGCGTACGAGCAGGTCTCGAACCGCCGGGTGCCTGCCACGGTCATCGATCCGGCGCTGGTGCAGACGAACTGCGGGTCCGCAATCGTCCCCGAGGCGGTCTCCCCGCTGCTTCTGCCGCCGCTCGCGTTGGCGGCGGGTGCCGCCCTCGTCGCGATCAGGCGGCGCCTACACCATCCGCGCCGCGAGGCTCTGCACACGCGTCACCTGCAGGCCGGTGAACGAGAAGACGAGGTAGCTCTCGCCGTCTGACGCTCCCGCTCCCGGCCGGGGCGCGGCCTCCGAGAAGACGAGCACCTGGTCGTCGCACTCCATCAGCTCCAGTCGCGTGCA
>Ga0307477_10000224_pt1 | contig 77615 bp, 77 predicted proteins | sample atmos_gasesECM2C_FD_203316 | JGI IMG/M metagenome (GOLD analysis project Ga0307477, IMG submission 203316) | Hardwood forest soil microbial communities from Morgan-Monroe State Forest, Indiana, United States - atmos_gasesECM2C_515 | ecosystem: Environmental > Terrestrial > Soil > Temperate...
CTACTCCAAGGCCAAGATGTTACTGACAACGCGACCAGAATCTTCACCCTCAACCTGGAAAAACAACTACTGGCTCCCGGTGTTCTGACCAGTGTTGAGAACTTCACATCAGTCTACAGTCTCGCCCGAGCTTTCCTAACCGGATACTTCCTGCAAAAAGGCGACAATTTTACAACCGCTATGTCGATGGCAAACCAGACTGTTTGGACGCGACCACTCTCCGCCTATTCACCTCTCGTTCCCCCGGCAATTCTGAACAGCTTCATCAGTCCAACCAAGAACGCGATGATCATCACGGTAAGTTTCTCGCAGGCACCCGGCTCATTCGGCAGCGCAACGACAGATCCGATCTTGAAAAACGTAGTAACAATGCGGAACGTCATAACCCAGTTGAAGATGGAATACGGTGGACCCTCACAAACCTACGTGACAGGAGATCTAGCGACCACTGCCGACTCTTCGATAGGAAGCTCCAACGACCTCAGCAGGATCGAGCCGGTCACCGTCGGAGCGATATTGATCCTCGTCGGATTATTCTTCTTCGCGGTCATCACTCCCATCATTCCCTTGGGCAGTATCGGACTGGCATTACTGACTGCAGAAGGGGGGCTCTACCTCATTGGAAGATTCGTTGTCCCGATCCAGGACACGGCCACTACTTTCCTCTTTACGATAATGCTTGGCGTTGGCACTGACTATGCCATCTTTCTAATGGCTAGATACCGAGAAGAAAGGGTCGAGGGGCACGACAAGGCCTCGGCAGTCCAGACCTCGGTCACATGGTCGGGAGAGAGTATCGCGACCAGCGCGACCACCGTCATTATTGCGTTCAGCGCGATGACTATCAGCTCGTTTACCTTACTTCGCTCCATCGGCGCGAGCCTGGGCTTCGGAGTCCTGATCGCGCTACTCGTCAGCCTCACACTGATTCCGTCGATCGTCATGGTCGCGGGTGATCACGTGTTTTGGCCGAATTCGGGGAAGAGGTTTGAAAGGAATGCTGCGAAAGCGAGGAAAAGGAGATCTGAGCGACCGGGATACTTCCGTCGAGCCGCGAACCTCAGCGTAAAGCGGCCAAAGCTAGTGTTGTTTCTGGCGCTGCTTGTGTCGCTTCCCGCGATCTACATCACGCTGATCGGGACGACATCCTATGACTTTGCCGCTGGTCTGAGCCAGGCGGAGAGCGTCAAAGGGCTCACAGCTCTGGAACAGAGCTTCGGAGCTGGACAGATCGGTCCGACTCAGATAGTCGTACAGTTCCCAAACACGATTTTCGTAAAAGGCAATCTTACCGCCACCGCATCAGCGAGCCTAGAAAACTTAGCGCGAAACTTTACTGCATTGTCCAACGTGAATGAAGTCACTGGACCGACCCGTCCATTCGGCACTCCAATCAGCAGTACAAACTCTACTAATCTTGCTGCAGTCATGAGCGACGTTGGGGCGGATAACCGGACGGCGCTCCTGACCGTCCTCTTTCAGCAGGAGCCTTTCACCCAGACATCTCTCAATACTGTCTCGCAGATACGAAGTTTGATTGGGAATCTTCAAGGCACTGACTCTTCTTTGGCTAGAGATACGATTCTTGTCGGGGGCGTGTCCGCTTCTACTTTGGACTTCTCCAATGAGACCGTTGGTCAGTTCAACACGATGCGAATAATCACTATTGTCGCGATATTCGTTGTTCTTCTGGTGGTTCTGGGCTCTTATCCACTTGCCTTTCTGGGTATTCTGTCAATTGGACTAAGCATAATCTGGGCTTACGCAGCGACATTGATCTTCTTCAACGACGTGCTCGGTTCGCAAGTCCTATTCATCATTCCGCTGATCCTCTTCCTCCTGCTCTACGGAATTGGCATGGACTATAACATCTTCATCCTGACCCGAATCCGTGAAGAGGCCCAGAAAGGCAAAGAGACGAAACAGGCTGTGGTCGACGCGGTAGACCGGACTGGTGGAATCATCACGGCTTTGGCTTTCATTCTTGCTGGAGCGTTAGGTTCTCTTCTATTGTCTTCCAATCGGTTGCTTCAAGGGTTCGGCTTCGCAATCGGCTTCGCCGTCATCCTGGACGCGATGGTAGTGCGCACATACATTGTTCCAGCAGTCATGTCGTTACTAGGACGTCGCGCATGGTGGGGTCCAAGATGGCTGAGGAGGGTCAAATTCGACAAAGAAGCCGAATCGGCGAAGGCTTCCGAGAACAAAACCGGCTGAAGGCTTGCGAAGCACGCTTTGTACACAAGGTCATGGCACAAACGGCCTCGAGTGAATCTTTCAATTGGGGCTCCGGGTTCTAGAAGACTCATAGTCGCGGTTGAACCTCCGTCATAACGGAGCCTTGACCTATCGAACTGAATACTTCCTAGGCATCTTGTCCCTAATCCCCCTTCTCGAATTAGGAGCCATCAAGGGACTGGGCTGGTTGACTACCATTCTTGTGGTGTACATAGGGGTCCCGCTTCTCATCTGGAGTCTCCTCGTGAATCATCTCGCCTCTTTCGTCGTGAGACTTGTCTGCCGTTTTCGCGAATCTTCCGGCCATCAGTATTATTTCGAGAGGCAGATAGGTATGCCAGGGGTCTCCCGGAGAATTCTCAGAGACCTCCGCGTCCTCTTCTTCGTATTCCTCCTGTCTGCACTGATTGTACCGCTCGTGACCAATGTGTCCCCTGGGGATCTCGCATCTGCAAGTAACGTAAGTAACGCCTTCATCTACATCGCCATTTTCTTGCTCGCTGTCCCATCATCAATTCACGTTCTACTCTGGGTCCTCGAAGACTCGGGACTCCGCTGTCATAATACAACTAGAGTCACAGTAACTGTTCCTGCCCAGTGGATGTCGAGATGGCTGTCTTCGGCTGGAGGCATTGGAGCGTTCATCTCATTCGCACTAACCTTGGGAGGAAATCTCGATAGAGCACTCTCACTCGCGCTAACCCTGTTTGTCTCCCTTCTCCCATCGTGTATTTTGGCGCCGACCCTCTTCTATCGCAGACTGGAGCCGGGCATCATCGCAAAGCTTCGCCAGAGCAAGGCGGCTGTGAAGATGGCCCAGCTATTTTCACAACCGATCGGGCCCGGCGTGCCTATCGTTCCATCTCCTACAGCACCTACTCTGCGAGCTCAGAAGGGTCCGGAAGAAACTCGAAAGACGTGAACGCTACAAGCAATACTCAGGCTGTTCAGTCGCAAGGTTACTATTCGCTTAAAGACCACCGGAACAGTTCTGTGGCTCGATAAGCATGGCTGAGATGGCGAAGCAACCTCTTCCGAGCAGCACGCTTCGCAGCTATGCTATGATCGGAATCGTCCTATACGCTTTCGGGGTCCTCCTGAACGAGATCGGGAACGGTCTAACCCAGCTCTGGCTGGTTCCATACGCGGACACGATTAGCGCACTGGGCTTTGTCATCGCACTCTATACTGCCACACTCTCGGGAGTTGGAACTCGGCTGATGGTAGTGCTAGGACTCATCTATGGCATAGGAACCTTCTATGTCAGTGAACCTGACGCGACCTACGTCGCTTCGGGTCTCAAAATAGGATCCTACAACACCACACACGATGTAGGGCTCGGCCTAATCGGCTTCACGCTCGTACTGCTGATCGCCCTCGCATTCTACCTGACCCGAGTAAAACGAGCTCGAGCCGTTATGCCTAGGCAAGACCCGGGGTCAGCATCGTAGAGATCCCAGAAACTTGAGCTGAGTCTACACCTACCTAGTACAAATTCGATGGCGGGCCCGCGGGGATTCGAACCCCGGACCTTTAGCCGGAGACCAGAGCACTATCCTACAGCTGGTCCCGCTCAGTGCATAGGGGGATCGGCCTCGTTGAGGCTGCCGCTCTATCCAGGCTGAGCTACGGGCCCAGACCCGGGTCCGAACAATAGGATAGTTAATGATTCCTAACCGAGTCTGTCTACTCGAGATCCATTGTCTGGGTCCCGAAGAACTCTTTCGGATCCACGATGTGGACCCGCCTTCCCTTCTTCATCAGTTCTTCAGCCACTTTCTCATTTGTGGTAAAGTAGCAACCGTCGCCTGTGAAGAATCGCAACACCCCATGGGACTGGTCGCTGCAGACCATGAAGTTGGCCATGGTCTTGTCATCATCGAGGTCTTTTCCACATAGAGGGCATTTGAATTCGACAAACATCGTTGACTGCTTCCACAACATTGGAAGCTTAAAGGCTTGGGCAGGAATTCCAAGGGCGAGCCCTGATGGATGAGAAGACTCCGATCAAGACAAGGCATGGAGAACTGACGCTTGAACAGCTCGCCGAGGCCCAGCCTGGAATGGCCCGGTTGATGAAAGAGATCGGTGAGAGATACCACGTGCTGTTTTACGCGGCGAAGGCGGGAAACTGGGAACTCGCCCAACACGAACTGAACGTGACAAACAGCATACTCAAAACCGCAAGCACGCTGAGACCCAAGTATGCTCACGACATCACCAGTTTTACTCAGTCACATCTCAACAAGATTGGCGAAAAGATCCGGTCCAAAAATTGGAAGGAGTTCGAGGCAGAGTTTTCGAAGGGAATCGAAGAAGCTAACAGGTTCCACGAAAAATACGGATACGGCTTCATCCGTTACGTGCTTCCTAAGAAACCGCCAGAAGCTTTCGATCTTGCAAGTCACGAGTAGCACCATTTCCTGCTAGTCTGTTCCGCCGAAATATCCCTAGCGGATTGTCACCCGGCAGCAGCGGCTACGTGGATGAGTCTGGTTTTGTAGTCTCTAGCCACTCTCTTGCGCCTAAGCGTTCTGGTTCGAGAGCGCGGACTTAGACTCCTTGGATGCTCAGACATATCCATACTCGCCGAATGTTTGGCGAAATATCTCGACCGGTAACATAAGTTTTCCGGAAATGAAAAGTGGAGCTTGAGCGATTTTAGCGTTGATTAGGAGCTGAACTGTTCGGTTCTCACAGTGTACTTCAATAGTTTTTCATGAACGATATGTACTCCAATGCCCGCAACTTTTGGCACACTGATCGTTCCGTTCATGTTCAGCTTGAACTCTGGGCTGACAATGTCTTCGTTGAAGTAGCGGTTGCTGGCTGAAATATCATTTGGCAATACGAAACCTGGTAGGCTTGCGATGGCGATGTTGTGGGCTCGTCCTATTCCGGTTTCGAGGAGGCCTCCGCACCAGAGAGGCATGTGATGCGTATGGCAAATGTCGTGTATCGTCTTTGAAGCGGTGAGTCCTCCTACTCGGGGGGGTTTCAAATTGAGAATTCGACAGCTCCTTAGGGAAAGAGCGGTTCTCAGGTCGTTGACGCTGGAAACGCTCTCGTCCAAGCATATTGGTGTTTTTAGGGCTCTCTGCAGATTCGCGTGTTCTACAAGATCATCCCAGGCGAACGGTTGTTCGATCATCGTTAGACCGTAATCGTCCAGTTTGAAGAGTGCTTGAGCATCCGAACTCTTGTAGGCTCCGTTCGCGTCGGCCATCAGGTTCGTGTCAGGAAAGTGCTCTCTCAACGCTGACACTTGTTGTATGTCTTTTCCGGGTTTGATCTTGATCTTTATTCTCCGATAGCCCTGTTGCAAGTAGTCTGTGACAACCCTGAGTAGTTGTTGAGTGTTATTCCGGATTCCCACACTAACTCCGCTTTCAATTTCCGATTTTGTTCCTCCGAGAAATTTGCTTAGGGAAGCGTCTTCCTCTTTCGCCGCCAGGTCGTAGAAGGCCATTTCGAACCCGGCCTTAGCCATGTTATTCCCACGGACGAAGGACAGCGAATCTTCTAGATGGCTGGGGGATGAGAGGTCTTTGCCTAGTACTGCTGGGACGAAGTATTCCTGCATCACGTGCCATGCGCTTGTGATTGTCTCAGGACCATACCAGGGGCCGGCTGTCACGGCGCATTCTCCAAAACCCGTATGATACCCACTCTTCATCTCGACGATGATGCACCGCTTCTCTTCCTCTCTCCAGCCACTCGTCTCGAAAGGTGCGACGAGCGGAAGCTTGAGTTCCCGAAGCTCAACCCGGTCAATCCTCAGGTGTTCCAACTAGCCCTGCCCTCAGCTTTGGACAATTCATCGGGCCCATTTCTTATTTCACCAGTCTTCTACCCACAACCGTGTGAGCTAGCTAGGCCAACTGACGTCGAATTGGGTCCTGGAAACTTGGATTTCAAGAATCCAACTGTGAACTCGTTCAGAACAAGCCCGAATCAGGAGTCGGAGCGTGCGATTTGACCTCTCGCGATCCTGCATGTTGACCTGGACGCTGACCTACACGATAAGAAAAACGATCGACTGGCCCATTCTGCGCGAATAGCTGGATTCTAAGCCCGAATTGGTTTCAACTGGCGAGGCCACCCTCTCAAAATTCGTGGAGCGCACTCTCCCGCGACACAAACTCGTTTTCCCGTCCGAGCTTGTGGGGGAGTCTGTTCATTTCTGGACTAGTTTATGATCGGTAGGAATCTTTCCTCGGAGACCGAGGACGAGAGACCTCCTACTATCGGTAGTTGGTATCCGCAGTTGAGGCAGCGGTTATTCTTGTCGAGATTCCAGCCGGTAATGTCGAAGCCGTTGCGTTTGACCGCGATAGACTTGCACGCGGGACAGTAGGTGTGTTCCCACGGGTGACCCGGGACGTTGCCGACGTATGCGTACTTCAGACCCTCTTCTCTCGCAACCCTGCAATGCTCCTCCAACGTCCTAACCGGCGTATTCGGCAGGTCCATCATTTTGTAATCCGGATGAAAACGTAAGAAGTGAATGGGAAAATCTGGACCCAGATTATCATAGAGCCAACGGCTAAGCTTCCGAGCCTCATCTAGATTGTCGCCAACCTGCGGAACTATAAGGTCGGTGAATTCCATATGCACCTTCGTCTTGTCCCGAATCTCTAGAATCGTCTGGAATATCGGCTCCGCGTTCGCAATCCCGATATACTTCCGGACAAAACCAGTCTCCGCATTCCCTTTGAAATCGATCGTAATACAATCCAGAAAATCGTTCATCAAAGCCACAGTATCCGGTGTATCATAGCCGTTCGAGACGAAAATGTTGATCAACCCATGTTTCCGGGCCTCGACTCCAACGTCCCGAGCGAACTCCATGAAGATCGTCGGCTGGTTGTACGTGTAGGCCAATCCTTGACAACCATGTTCCACGGCCATCGACGCAACCTCAGCCGGCGGCATATCCGTTCCCTCGACCTTTCGCCGCTGGCTAATGTCGTAGTTCTGGCAGTAGGAGCAGAGCCAGTTACAACCAGTCGTAGCTATTGAGAAGATTTTCGAGCCGGGCATGTAATGAGTCACCGGTTTCTTCTCAATCGGATCAATGTGCCCCGTAATCACCTTCCCATAGACCAAGAGGTGGAGTCTTCCGCCAATATTCTGCCGGACACCGCACAGACCAATCTTCCCCTCCGGAATGTTACAATAACGAGCGCAGGCCGTGCAGCGGACCCTCTCGTCGGTCAGCGGCTGGTACAGCTGCGCCTCTCTAATCATATCACCATACTACCGGGGCCAAACACAACCTTTCAAACACGAAGGCCCGACTCGATTAGGGGTCAATCAGCTTGAAATCCCTTTCTTTACCGGCCAATCAACAGCGAAAATCTATCCAGAATCTTCCGGTTGGAGCTTTTGCATGAAGGCCTATACTGGAACTGGCGACAAGGGCGAGACCAGCCTCTATGGAGGGACTCGAGTCGAGAAAGCAGACCCGAGAGTCGAGGCTTACGGGGCGGTCGACGAGCTGAACTCCCAAATCGGAGTCGCCAGAGCCCACATCAAGTCGAAGAAGCTGAGTCTGATTCTAAAGGACGTTCAGAGGGATCTCTGGATCCTTGGAGGAGATTTGGCGAGCGAGCTAGTATCGGCAAACGTTCCACGGATCAGCAAAGAACAGCTTGACCGATTGGAGAATGTTACCGACGAGCTGAACTCTGAACTCCCCCGTTTGACGAGGTTCATTCTTCCCGGAGGAAGCGTTTCCGGGGCAGAGCTTCACGTGGCTAGAGCAGTCTGCAGAAGAGCTGAGAGGAGGATCGTGACTCTCTCCAAGTCAGAGTCTATCAATCCGCAGGTTCTTCCATATGTCAACCGGCTCTCCAGCTTTCTCTTCGTTCTTGCTAGGACCATAAACAAGATTCAACGGGTTCCCGAGGAAGAATTCGTTCGGGACAAGTAGTGGGAAGATCCCGATGAAGGATGATTGTATCTTTTGCAAGATTGCTGAGAAAGAAGCGGATGCGACTATCGTCTATGAGGACTCTCACACTCTTGCATTCATGGATATTCACCCATTGAACCCGGGACATACACTCGTCATTCCCAAGAAACACTATGTGAACATGCTCGAGATGCCCGCTGAAGAGGCAGGTCGAGTGTTCGTCTCTGTAGCCAAGGTCATGAAGGGAGTAGAGAAAGCCTCGAAGGCCGACGGTATCAGTGTGGGCCAGTCGAACGGTAGGGCGGCCTCACAGGAAGTGTTCCATATGCACGTCCACATAATTCCACGATTCAACCATGAGATGATGAGCGGGTTTCCAAACCGGAAGCAGATGCATCGTCACGAGTTGGACGAGATCGGTAAGAAGATCAAGACTTCAATCGAGACGGAAAAGGGCCGCTAGTTCTTGTCTCGGTAGTTGTTGCGGTACCAATTGCATCTGTCGGTGAGAGGGCACATGGGACATTTGGGTCCGATGGGCTTGCACACTATCTTGCCGAACTTGACGAAGACTTCGTTTAGCTCCAGCCAGTCACTCTTGTCCACTATGCTCGTTAGTTTCTGTTCAGTCTCATCGGGAGTCTTCGTGTCCACTACTCCTAGGCGGTTGAATATTCTGTGAACATGAGTGTCAACAGGGATGGCGGGCTGTTTGAATCCATAGACGAGGACGCAGTTGGCGGTCTTTCGTCCAACCGAGGGCAGCTCTAGGAGCTGGTCCATGTCTGATGGGACTTTTCCGGCGTATTCTGCCAGAATTATCTTGGCTATTCGCTTGATCGCCTTCGCCTTTGTCTTGTAAAAGCCGACGGGATAGATGAGCTTCGCGACTGTTCTTGTGTCAGCCTTTGAGAGCTGTTTCGGTCCCGGATACTTCCGGAAGAGTCTAGTAGAGGCTACTGCGGTTACTTCGTCCTTAGTTCTCTGTGAAAGAACTGTGGCGATAAGGACTCTGAACGGATCGCCGTCAGTCGAATCGCTTATTTCTTGTAGAGCGGTCGGATCCTCTTTCCTCGTCTTCTCAACAGCATGGCTTGCATCCAGTATTATTCGATGGAGAGCTTTGGGTGATTGCAGGCTTAAGCTGTTCTGCAACTATTTTGCGAGTCTCCGGATTGCTTCGATGTTGCCAGCTACTCCTCGTCGATCATCGATTGGTGTTTCCAATATCATTGGAAGGTCCCGGATCGCTTCGTGGTGGAGTATGGCTTTGAAGCCTGATGTTCCGATGTAGCCCATCCCGATATGTTCGTGTCGGTCGTGTCCCGAACCCAGTCCATCCTCAGAATCGTTAGTATGGATTACCTTCAGGTTTTCGAATCCGATCGTCTCGTCGAACAATGCCATTGTCTTCGCGACCGCCTTTTCTACGTGGAGGTCGTAGCCGGCTGCATACGCGTGACACGTATCAAAACAGACCCCGATACGATCTTTCTGTTTTACGGAATCCCGGATCTCTCTGACCTCCTCAAACTTTGAGCCCATACTGTTTTTCGTCCCGGCCATGTTCTCGAGGCAGATCTGGAAGTCCCCCTTCGCCCTTTTCGTCGCTTGGTTGAGAGCGTTGCTGATGCGTTGCAGTCCCTTCGCTCGCCCAGCACCTAAGTGGCTGCCGAGATGAACTACTAGGTATCGGACGCCGAGCTGTACGCATCGTTCAACTTCCGCGTTGAGAGTTGAGATCGACTGCTCGTAGAATTCGTCTTCTGGGGACGAGAGGTTCGGGAGATATGGCATGTGGTCCACGACCGGTGCAAGACCGCTCTTCTGAAGCTTGTCTTTGAACAGTCTAACTTCGTCGGGGTCCAAGGGGCTGAACTTCCAGCCTCTCGGGTTTCGTGTGAAGATCTGAAATGTGTCGCATTTGTCTTTGAGAGCGTTGTCGATGGCGGTGTCTAGTGACTTGGCGATGCTTACGTGGACTCCGACCGTCACCATTAGAGTTCTAATCTGGAAACTGGTATGATAGATAGCTTTGGCTTTAGCTATCGGCCGTTAACATGATTGACTGGCAGGCTTGCTTTAGGCTTTGAGGGCTTCGATGACTTCGTTCGGATGCTCCGAGGGTTTTACAGTCTCGAAGATTTTGGAAATCTTTCCATGCTCGTCGATGATGAAGGTAACTCTCCTTGCCATGTTTGATTTCTCGTTGAGCACTCCGTAGGCGTTGGTGATTTTCTTGTCGGGGTCAGCGACAAGCTGGAAGGGCAGGTGGAATTTCGTGGTGAATTTTTGATGAGAGTTTGTATCGTCTGTACTAACTCCTAGAATCTCCGCGTTTAGATCTTGGATTTTCTGATACTCGTCCCGAAGGCCGCAGGCTTCAACGGTGCAGCCTGGGGTGTCGTCTTTCGGATAGAAGTAGAGGACCACTTTTCTTCCTTTGTAATCGCCTAGATGGATCGTCTTTCCACTGGTTATCTGTGCGGTAAAGTCGGGGGCGTTCATGCCAGCTTCAAGTTTGGTTATCGATTGCATGTCAACTTCAGTTCTATCTTCTGGGATTTATGGACATTCCCATAGATCCGGGTGAAACTTTCAGCTACTTTTGCTTCCTCTTACAGTCTTGTAGCAACACGCAACCAAATCATGAGCATGTCAGAGATTGTTAGAAGGGCTCGGGAACGTCAACTGCAGACTATCTGGCTTATTCTTGCCTTGAGGCGGATAGCGTAGGCGACTGCTCCATTCTTCTTCAGCAGATTCATTCTGTCACAATGCGTCCCACTCTTTCTCTTTTCGAAACGAATACCTAGAATCGCGCGAAAACCATTGGCATACTTTGTCTACTCAAAAGAGTAGTATCTGTGACCCCATTTTCGATGTTCCAACTGCCGAAACGGACTTCAATCCATAGTAGGGTCAATGGGTATCAATTTCTGGGGAAAACGTACATTAGCTTAAAATATTCAAAGGGCGGAAAATAGTACGTTTTAGGAGAAGAACTGGGAAAGCTTCCCGATTATGAGGAGTTCAAGTGAATGACTAGGATTGTCCTTACTGCGGACCCCACTCAGATGAGTGAGTATTGGGGAATACCATTACTTCCGTTTTTTAGCTGTGCACCAGCGGAGAAGGTTCCGCGACCTGTCTTCGACTTTCTATCCCCATCTGTGCCACACAACAACGGTGTCGCTATCAAAGCACCGTATGGATTGCGGAAATTGGAAGCGGCAATGTACAGAACCTATCGACCCGATGAAGTGACGGTTGCGCACCCGGATCATGTTTCAAAATTTGTAGACGAGAAGACCAGCATTATCGGAATCTCCACGATGGACCCCCTCGGACTCGGGCCTGTGAGCATGATGTTCACAGACGGAGGAAAACTTACCGCTTACTCGAAACGGAAGTTTCTCGAGCTCGTCCAACAGATCAACCAGACTAGGAAAAGGTATCCGAAGGCCAAGCTGGTCCTAGGCGGGTCCGGCGCGTGGCAGATGGAGGTCCGCGATCGAGACACGAAGGCGCTGGGAGTGGATCATGTGGTCGTCGGCGAGTGCGACCATGTCATCCAAGACATTTACAACGACATAGAATCCGGCGGGGCGCCGGAGTTCATACATGTTCCGCGGGGTCCGAAGCTTGAGCAGATTCCAGACATTCTCGCACCAACTACTCATGGTCTGGTCGAGGTCATGCGGGGCTGTGGACGTAACTGCCAGTTCTGTGAGCCGAATCTGCGGATTGCAAAATACTATCCAAAAGACAAGATTGAGCGGGAAATCGCGGTCAACCGGAGAATCAAGAACCCCAACGTCTGGGTCCACAGCGAGGACATTTTCCTCTACAAGTTAGAAGACAAGAGGGGTTTCATGCCTAACCATGATGCGGTCGTGGATCTGTTCTCGACTGTCATGTCTCAGAAGGGAATAACCTACGCGAACCCTACCCATGGCACAACTGCTCCCGCGTGGGCTGATCCTGAGCTGATCCGGGACATCTCAGAGACTGTCCGGAAGGGGACGAAGAGGCATATTGGAATTCAGTCGGGTCTTGAGACCGGGTCGAGTGAGCTGATCAAGAAGTACATGCCGTTGAAGGTGAAGCCGTTCACTCCGGACGAGTGGCAAGATGTCATCTATAACGGGACCCGGATATTCAACGAATACTACTGGTTCCCCGCCTACACGATAATCGTCGGATTGCCCGGTGAGACTACCGAGGACGCGGTTGAGACTGTTCGCCTAATTGACCGGATGGAGCATGGGCTGAGAAAGGAGGTCGGCGAGAAGGCCCACTTCACAGTGACTCCTCTGAGCTTTGTCCCGTTGGGCGTGTTGAAGAAGAGCGGATTCTACAATATCGACGACCAGATCGACGAGGCGCGTTTCTGGGTCATCTACCGAAGCTGGAGACACACAGTTCTCGAGCTGCACACAATGCCTCCCACACTGATACAGTTGAACCCGGTGCTCAAGGGAGTATTCACAACACTCTGCTGGTTCGGCTCCAAGAAGATACTGGACGGCATCAAGGCGTGGGGAAGATCACGGGGCTTCGACGCGGACAAGAGCCTACGACTGAACTAGACACTCTGATCCTCAGCCAAGAAAAGCAGTTTTGTGTCGCGAGACAACGCGCTCCAGAGATTTTCGGATAATGGTCCCGCCAGCTGAAACCGATTCGGGCTTAGAATCCAGCTATTCGCGCAGAAGTGGCGAGTCGCACGTTTTTGTCATGTAGGTTAATGCGCGGAGGTGAGCACGCAGAATGCGGCCAGGTCAAATCAGAAGCCCCAATTTCTGATCAGGGCTTGTTCTGGGCGCATTTCTTTGCTGAGTGCTAGCTCATGACGCATGGTTTGGTGTCGCGGGAATTTTTTTTTCTATCAGTCCAAGCGTGTTCCCAATCGTCGATAGGGCCCTTTCACGCTTACCAAACGGGCTAACGAAGGCAGTATCGGGCCCACGAACTATCGATCATGGCCCTGATTCTAGGCTTTTTTTGGGAGCTTACTAGGAGCGGTAGTGTAGTTTTTTACCGGGGAATGTTTCGCTTAACCACTCTGCCCCGGCGGAGAGTGCCTAGGACTCTGCTCACTACGTTTTTCGGCCGAGCACACGTTTCGCCTTGTCTCTCATTCACAGGACTAGACCTCTAACAATTTCTCGCGCGAGCGGTAGCAGACCGCTTCTGCCACCGTATCCGATGTCCCCAACGAGAAGCCAGAACATGTCATCAGGATGATCAATAGGGCGGAAGAAGCTTGTCTTGATTTTTGCCCCGCGCTCGGTGAATAGACCAACTGGGTCGATCCATCCCTTTGATGTCTTTCTGGCGATGCTGGCGAAACGGGAACATACTCCACAGTCATCGTCGTAGAGAAGGATTGGGCGAGCGGGAGGCATCGGAGTCCCCAACTCTAATACGTTATCAGTAAGCTAACTGTAAACTTTTCTGAACGGTCGAGATAATCGGTCCCATTCCCAACTCAGATAATTTGGGCTGTCAAAATAGAATAGCCAATGGGTTGACTACGTGAGCAAAGGGGAAAGCCAGCAACGTATCGCAGATCTGTCGCGGGAAACGCTGTCTGGGGCAAGGGCCGCCCTTGCACCAGCATCATTGTGAGCTATGAGTCGATCGGTGGTTAGAACATTCGAGACAGGCTTAGAGTGAACCTGAAGGCGCTTCTTCCGAAGTCGTTCGGGTTCTTCTTTCGGAAGGGTCTCGGGTGCCGCTCGATTGGTTGCCAATCTAGTCTCACAACGTCGAAACTGTAGTCCAACTGGATAGATTCTCCAATCATTCTCTTTCTTCCTCACAATAGGCTCGACGCTGGCGGGCAATATTGACTGGGGAACCGGCAACCCAGTCAATTCTCGGAGTGAATGAGATTATATTGACATCGTCCAGTACTGGACGAAGATTATGGTTCAGATTAGCTTGTCCTCAGACGAGAATACACTTGCGAGCGGTTACAAGCAGAAGGCTGTGGAAATTCTCAAGAGCATCGAGACAGGGGACAAGAAGCCACTTGATTACATCAGCTCCTTCAGATATGTTCAACACAACTTATCCATAGCAGATGGGCTAGCCGGGGTGACTGCCCTCTGGCAGTCCCGCCCGAAGGGTTCAGTCAAGGTCAACCCTGTACGCGTCTTCCAGGACGGCAATTTCGTATTTGCCCATACTGAGTATGACTTTGCTGTTCCGAGAGTAGGTTTTGACATTTGGCGTTTCGAAGACGGGAAAATCGTCGAGCACTGGGACAATCATCAGGAAAGAGCTGCCAATCCGAACCCGAGTGGTCATACGATGATCGATGGTCCAACCATGTCAGCCGACCCCAACGCGACTGAGATCAACAAGACTCTGATGCGATCTTACATGGACGATCTTCTCAACAGTCGACGGGACAAGTTAGCGAGCTACTTTGATGGTAACAACTACATCCAGCACAATCCCCTGGTGGCTGATAATTTGACAGGCCTCATCACTGGACTAGAGTCTCTATCCAAACAGGGGTTGGCAGTGAAGTATCAACGAGTCCACATGGTATTGGGAGAAGGCAATTTCGTGCTCGTCGTGGCAGAGGGAAGATTCGGAGATCGCTCTTCATCATTCTACGATCTCTACCGAATACAGACCGGGAAGATTGCCGAGCATTGGGACACCATACAAACAATTCCACCTCGCGCTGAATGGAAGAACTCGAACGGAAAATTCTGACCGCTTCGATAGCGACTCCAGTCGCGAGCCCTTAGCTGTTTTCGCCTAGTTCTGGTACCATTCGGCTGACGCGGTCGAACAGTTCGTAAGCGGCTGTCACGGGTGAGTTCGTCTCCTTTGAGTCGATAGGCTGGGACCAGACTAGAATCTCGATCGGTGAAAGCTGAATTCTGACTTGGAACCTGTTGTCCTCGGTAATCCAATAGAGCGACTGCTCATCATGCCCATTAGAATATCCTACCCAGCGGAAGTTTTTGAACCATCGACCCTTGATCTTTCCAACGAGGTTATGGGAATCAATGCCGGGGGGAAGCTGGCCGCGAATCACAGGCTCACCGTTTACAAGGTGCTGGGGCGCCTTGCGCGAATGTTTCAGGGTCCGGTATCCTTCCTCTGTCTTTGCGACCAGATTGTCGTCTTCTAGTCGTTTGAGAATCCTGGTTAGTTTCTCCTGATGAAGTCCGAGCCTTCTCTTGAGACCCTGAAAGGTGTATGTCGCATCGGATTCTGCAGACAACATTTCCAGAACGAGTGCCTGATCGTCCACCGGTCTGGACTCGAACGGAGTAATGTCTGGAGAAGGCAAGTGCTTCTCGACAACGGAGGATTTTGCCGTATATATTGACTGTGTGACTTTTCCCTAGCTGAAGCGCACTCTAGTTTCTGCCAGAATCGTGTCCACTCGATGCTTCCACGTGTCGAACTGTGACGGTTCTTTGGGATAGTTCTGGTAGAGGTTGTTGAGTGTCTCCATCTGTTTCATTGTGTATACAAGTCCCCGGAAGGCCTTGTAAGATCCAAGCCCCAGGAATAGTTTGACGAGCTTCTCGAACGGTGAAAGATGGGGCATTTCTCCCAATGATATTTCTGTAGCTTCTTTTCCGGAGAGGAAATGGCGCATGCCGTAGTTGATTTCCTGATTGTTCAATGTCTGCAGGTACATTCTGAACGCTTCCAGCCCGGCTGTCTTGCTTCCGTAGTGTTTGACGAAGTCAATATTGTATTGCCAGAGATTCTTCTCGGAAAAGTCGTTGTCTTGCACAGCCCGCACGGCGGTCTCGCCGGCCAACACTCCCCCAATTAGTCCCGGGCCTATCCCGCCAGCGCTTATTGGATTCGGAAACCATGCGGTGTCCCCGCAAATCATGTAGCCGTTCGCGACCAGACAATCGTTCTGGTGTCTTACGGAGACTTGCCAGCTTCCAGTTAGGTTGCTGTCGTCGCTCAGTGGGGTCATCTCTTTGAAACGATCGTCTGTTGCGAGCCAGTCTTTCAATAGTGCGCTCAAGGGTTTCGAGCTTCTCTTCTGCTGGATTCCGAGACCAATGTTCACCTTGTCCTCGCTCTTGGGGAATAGCCAGAGATATCCTCCCGGGGCTTTCTCCTGGTCGAGGTAGATGTCGCAGTGGAAAGGTTCGACCTCGACTCCGTCCCGGAGTTTTGCATTGAGTCGCGCTGTCGGTTCAATATCGTCCTTATCGATCTCCTTCTCGATGTGGCTGGGGATGGGAAGATTTCTTCGCAGCTTCGTGGCCATTCCCGACGTATCGATGACGAGTTTGGATCTTATCTCAAAGGGTTTGTTGATATTCTCGCCAATTGTCTGGCCCTTCAGTCCGACTATCCGCCCGGAATCTTCGATTAGTTCTAGGGCTTGGACGCTGCCGCGGAATTCGACTCCCGCCTTAATCGCGTCTTCCAGCAGTCGTCTTCCAAACTTTGGCCGATCTAGGACATAGCCGGGGCCCTCGAAAGGCACTCTGACTTTCATGTCGGGCGAGTAAACGTAGACAGCTGTGACTCGGTTTTCCATCTCGGGCTTGCCGTACGTTACGCCGAGATGCTCGTTGAGGAATTTGATGTGATGTTCTCCAACAGCATCGCCGCAGACCCAGCCGAGAGTCGTTTTCTTTCCTACTTCTGACTGTGGATTACGGTCGACCAAGAGAACGTCGACTTTGCCCTTCGACTTGATCGCTATGGTTGCGGCTGTCATGCAGCCGGCGATGCCTGCGCCCACTACGACTACGTCTCTCTCTTCCAACTACAATCCTCTTGAAAGGCTCACAGCGTCTCTCTTCTAGCCGACTTTAGGGTTTCGCTCTCTAACCCGATGACTATTGGTTAAGTGTTTATATTATCTGCTGACCGGTCGCTCTCGCGAAAATCGGGAGATTGGGATTGACAGTCAGTCCAACGGCGGAGGTCAAGAGTCCGCCTTTTTTGGCTCTGTGGCTTCGGACCATGCGGGTGCCTTTCCTCCAGGCGACGTTTGTCCCGGTAGTTCTCGGAGGAGTAATCGCATTTCAAGTCGCCCACGTCTTCAACCTTGGAACCTTTCTTCTCACTATTCTGGGCGCCAGTCTCATCCAGATAGCAACCAATATGTTGAATGACTATTTCGATTTCAAGAGCGGAAACGATCTCCAAGTCAAACACCAGAATCCATTCGCGGGCGGCGGACGAATACTCACCGCTGGACTGGTCAAGCCCTCAACTCACCTTCTCGTCGCGACAACATGCCTTGTCTTAGGAAGTCTGATAGGACTATACTTCATCTTCGCCCTGTCACTACCCTACCTATTCCTGCTCGGTTTGATCGGAGTAATCTCTACCTACGCATACGTGGGGCCTCCCTTCCGTCTTGCGTATCGTGGGGTTGGAGAACTAATTGTCGGGCTCAACTTCGGACCTGTAATGACGCTGGGCGCTTACTATGTCCAGGCCCATGCCTTCGCAATAGAGCCATTTCTCCTATCGATACCCGTCGGGCTACTCATTGCTGCCGTCCTCTGGATCAACGAATTCCCTGACATGGATGCTGACAATGCTGTAGGGAAGAAGACTCTTGTCCTGAGACTTGGATACGCCAAATCGATCAGCGTCTACGTTGGAATGGTTGTCACAGCGTACCTCCTGATAATCGTCTACGCTTTCCTCGAAATTTTTTCCCCAGGTATCACAAGCGTCACTTCACTTATCGCATTGCTTAGCCTGCCATTTGCTGCAAAGGCAATCAAGATTCTTCGGGCAAACTACAAGGACCCACACGCGATAATCCCGGCGAATGCTAACACGATATTTCTCCACCTATCCTTCGGGGTCTTGGCTATTCTTGGATTCGCAATAGGGGCAGCTCTCGGACTCTAATCCTCTATTTGGCAGGTTCAGAATCCGTTAAATCTCAGTATTCGAAGAAAACACCTTGACAACTACTTTGGCCTCCGGCACGACAAGCGCAGTCCAAAAGCAAAAGCCAACCCTAGAGCAAGAAGTGTTCAGGCTCAAGCTCGCGTGGATGTTGGCAAAGAGCGACGATGAGAAACGAAGAATCAGCGAACAGATTCGACAACTTATTGGGTTTACTCCTTCCAAGAACCCTTAGGTCCAGAGATCTCCTCAACCTGTTCTGAGGATTCTTACCTGCGTTACTTGTCTCCGCGATATTCAAAATTGAAGTAGCATCGTCGACGTGTCCCGGATTCGAGATTGGATGAATCAACGACTTACTGTTCAACTCTCGACTGTTCTCGCGTTTGGCCCTATCGGAATAGTCTGGGCATTTCTTCCAATCCATCTGCGCTCGCTAGGAGCTTCGTACCTTCTCATCGCACTCGTCTCACTGATTCCGGCGATCGAGACCATTGGTCTCTCGCCTGCTTGGGGAGGTATTCTTGACAAGACGGGGAGAGGAAACAAGATTCTGCTTGTATCCTTGTTGGTGCAGGGAGCCGGGTTCTCAGTATTCCCATTCCTAGCAAACCCTGGAGAATTCGTTATTGTTGTGGCTCTGATGGGGCTCTTCTCGTCTAGCTTCATCCCTGTCTATGGGGCAATCGCTACTCTGTCTGATCGACAGTATGGCCGGGCAATCGGTGGATTCTGGATTATCGCCCTAGTCGGCTATGCAACTGCAACGCTCATCGGCGGAGTTCTCTACCAGTATATGTCAGCCAACTATCTCTTCCTTCTGGGGGCGATCTACGGATACATTGGAACCCTCGTGATACTGTTCGCACCAAGAGACGCGCTGACTGTGAAGAGGTCGCTGGATATTTCCAGAGGATATTGGGGATTGTTGAAACAGAGGAATATCGCGATTCTCTGTCTACTCTCCATAACTGTACTGGTCTCAACATCCGCATTCAACAGTTTCTTCACCGTTTACCTAGTAGACGTTCTGAACGGTTCGAAGCTGATAGCTGGGCTGGCGGCCACGGGAACAACGGTGGCGGGTGTTTTTGCTTACCGGTTTGTGGGGCCGCTTAACGACAACGTCGGTAGGAAACCGGTCTTCATGCTCGGCGCCGCGGGATACGCGGCATACTTCGCCATAATCTACTTTGTCGCGAATGTCGCGGTTGTAACTGTTCTCTGGATTCTGCCAATCTATCCGCTAATACAGTCCGCCGGCGCCGCGCTAATGTCAGACTATACGTCGGAAGCGGACCGTGGCAAAGGACTGGGCTTGCTGGAATCGGCAATCAGCCTGGGCGGTGGGCTGGGACCCTTGGCGGGAGGCCTGATCGCCGATGCAGCACAACTACAAGCAGTAATCATTTTCTCACTGGCTGTAGCCCTAGGTTCCGTTGTATCTTCTCAAGTCTTGCTCAAGGAAAAGCCAAGAATCACAATTTCAGCGGCCATCCAGCCCAAGACATGATTTCTCCTACGGTTCGGCTGCCGATGATCTCAAAGGATCTGGGCGGTCCTCTGAAAGGGTTGTAGAACGGTTCACCTATTCTTCTTTGAACATTTGTTCCATGAAGAATCGGTAGGCCAGAATTGCTATCAGCCCGCCGAAGAAGTAGGTTACAAGAAGGGCTCGGACAAACGTTCCGGCGTTAGCACCAAGAAGTTAAAGAATTGCGACGGCGGTGAGCACGAATACTGCCAAAAGTCGAAGCCAACGATTCGCCCACATAGCGTATCCTAGATGCTTGTCTTGGTATTGATAACGAGACGTTCCCACCTCAATCGTAGCCCCCAAATGGGGCATTGCGTACGATTGTACCGGAAGGGGATCCCGGGCGTAGCAAACGTAGAGTCTATGTGACAAGAAGAATGGATGCGGTCCATAGTCAAACTACCTTGTAGATCAGCCAGTTGCGATCCTTGAAGTTGATCAGCCTATAGTCGCCTTTCAATTTCCTACCCTTAAGCAGTACGTGATATTTTCGCGGCTCTCGTAGCTCAAGGATGTAAGTTCCCTTGTCCCAGACTTTGACACTTCCCGCTCCATATCCTCCCTTCGGAATAGTTCCTTCAAATCCAAAATAGCTTAGCGGATGGTCCTCTACTTGGACAGCCAACCGTTTGATCCCGGGCTCAGTCGGTGGACCCTTTGGGACAGCCCAGCTCTTCAAGACTCCATCCAGCTCAAGCCGGAAGTCCCAGTGGAGTCGGGTCGCGTGGTGTTCTTGAACCATGAATCGAAGGCTCCGTCCCAAGATCAGACGATCTTCAGTCATGCGGTGTGTAACTTAGCCTTGCCTAGACTCAACTTCCGCTCTGTTGATTTTCATGAACAGGATTAGTGAAATGAGGGTGCTCCCTAGGCCGGCGACCAAATAGGTAAACTGTCCCGCGCTAGAATCCACGAGCAATAGTAAATTGCTAGCTGGACCAAAGGATGCTGCCCCACAGATTAGGACGAACGGAAGATACCTGCTCTTTGAGTTGCTGAAGAGGTACGAGCCCACTCTCATCATAAAGAGGCCTAGTCCTTGTGAAAGAGCCAGATATGAGACCATGAACGGGACTATTGCAGCTGCACCTATCCCAATAGCTGATGACACAAACGGATTCAGTTCAACAATCTGAGAACTTGTTGTCAGGACGATTAGTGTCAGGTAGATGTCAATAGCGGCCAGCACGAGTGGGGCCGTGAAGATCCACCCGTCAACCCTTCTTGCAAGTCCACGGAAAGCGTCGAAATCGGCCTGAACAATCCAGAGACCCATCGAGGTAGATATTATTCCAACAATTGTGATCAATAACCCGCCCGACGAATTAGTCTGGAAGAGACCAGGGGTCAGAACTGTGAAGGATGAGATTAGTTGGCTGGAAAGGATCCAATACAGCCCGGACCCTATTAGAAGAAGGCTTAGTCCAGGAGGGATTCTCGATTCTTCTCCCATTCGCTCTCATCTTCCTTTTTCGGTGTTCTTTGATCTTACCGGAACAGTAACCATCTTGGCCTTCAATCTCCGCGCATTGAGTAATCGCATTCCGATGGAAGAGAGAACAGAGCTGATGAGAGTAGTGAGACCAGCGACTGGGTAGAGGATTTGTGATGCAACACCGAGACCCGCTCCCTCACTGGCGACAATGAACGAGAACTCACCCCGGGGCAGCATTGACAATCCAACTCTGGTAGCCTCGTCTTTGGCGTTGGTGAGCTTGGCTCCGGTCCAGCATCCCCAGAATTTGCCGAGTAGGGCTGTTCCGAGAACCGCAAGGATCGGGAGTGTAAGAGTTAGGACCGCTCCGATGTTGATCAGCGTTCCCATAGATACAAAGAATAGGACAATGAACAGGTCCTTTATCGGTCCGACCTTCTCCAGTACGAACTCTGCTTGTTTTCCTCTTATCATCAAGCCCATGAGAAAAGCGCCTACTGCTGGTGAGAATCCTAGTCCTGCGGACAGGACCGCGAAGATGAATCCAAAGGAAAGGGCTAGCAGGAACGTTGTCTCTTTGTACTCATGATCTCCTCGCGTCATACGATCGATGATTCGCGGAGCGATTCTAGAGCCAAAAACGAAGATGACGGTAACAAGGAGAACTCCCTTAGCGACCAGCAGTACGAGGTCTGAAGCTGGGACTTGATTGCTTGCGGCAGCGAGACCTGGGAGAAGTAGGAGTATGAACACAGTTGCGAAGTCTTCGATGACCGAGGCAGTTATGACCATCTGAGACTCTTTAGCGTGGAAACTTTTCGATTCGAGGAGAATCTTGCTCATGATCGCCGTACTGGTTGTCGCGACGACGGCTGCGACAAACACTGCTTCTATTGTGCTTAGTCCGGCGAGCAGTGCAACGCCAAAGACTGAGAGGAAGCTGATAGTCAATTCCACAGCGGCGAGTATGAAACTGCCAGTACCTACTCTCCGAATTTCCAGTGGGTCAAGCTCCAATCCAACGACGAAGAGCAGTAGAACTATACCTAGCGAGGCGAGAAGATTGATCGCGCCAAGGTCCTGAACAAGGCCCAGCCCAAATGGTCCGACGATAATCCCGGCGATAAGCTGACCCAAAACGACTGGCTGCTTAATTCTCTCGAAGAGAGTACTCAGAGCGAATGCGGCGAATATTGCCAGCCCTAGGTTTAGGAGGAGGGAGAATTCTGGAGTTGAAGCCAATTAGCAACCCGTTAGCCAGGGCCCGCCCGCAGCAGATCACACCATTCGGCCAGTTTAACGAATTGACCCTGTTGTACCACTTCTATGGTTTCATTTTCTCCGGTTTGCACGCAAGCAAATTTCGACCGTGACAATTCTCATAGATAACGCGCTGTTTCGTTGAATGAACTCGTACCCTTGGATCTCGGCTCTGTAACTCTCGACATCGTTGGAACGGTGCTGACCATCGCCTCGGTCTTACTACGGGCTTAAGACTCTGAAACTCTTCAAGGGTAATGTAGCGTCCAGAGCTTGGACCTACATATTGGTGAGCGCTGTGTTCTTTGGAGTCGGCGTCGTCATGTTCCTCATCGACTCAGTGCAACCATGGGCCTCGTGGGGGTTAGAAGGACTCGCAGACCATTGGGGGCCTTGTTTCTATTCTTGGGGCTACGGAGGAACTATTTGCTCTGGGCCATCAAGGACCACTTTTCCCAGACCGCATTAACAACTGCGTATACATGTCTGAGTGTTGCAGATGCAATTATTGACGACAAATCGTTGGTGCATTTAAGGCGAGTAGAATTTATTTCGCTAGAAAGGTAGGCCACCATTATAATCTCGGGACATAGTAGAAACTAAACTCCTACAAAACACTAGGAATGATTACGTTTGGCGGTGCTTGAACAAACAGTTCAGCGGAATGAAAAAAGTGCTAACAGTTCTACTATTTCAGTTCCTCCGCTTTTCTCTGAGGCTGTCCCTTCCAAGTCTAGAGAGGAAATAAGCGAGTTAGCAAAACATCTCGCGCACAGCGTCGTTACGGGATACCTCGAACACGATCGGGGACATCTCGACAAATCGGTCGAAGGATTCTTCCAAGTCTTCCTTAACCTGTTTACGAAAGTAAGCCCTCTTAGAGCGAGAAGAGCGGCCGAGCTCTATGTGGAATCGCTGGTCAAACAAGATGAGATCGAAAACCTACCCATGCGCTCACGTGAGCAGATCGTCAGCGATCCAATGTGGGGAGATCTCAGGAGAATCTTTCTGGAACTCTCCAGAACACTGGGCATTCCCGATTCTTATGCAGATGAAACGACCGACTTCTTCCGATATCACGGCGTCGGAGATAGTCGCTACATGATTCACTGTATGGCTTCTGAGAATCTCTTCATGACTGAGGCTATTGGGAACAGCTACTGGTCGAAAATCCTTGGATCACTATTACTACTCTTGACCGAGTGCCATGATAAGCATGACTCGGTGGGTCTCGAAACAGGAATCGAGTTCGCGACGAAATACTACGAGATAATTCTCCGTGCGAAGAATTCGATAATTCAGAAAGCTCCGATGATCACTGCCTAGAGTGCCCAATTTCAGGAGCTGGGCGATTATTCGGCCCGATAGAACCCTATGACTATCTGGCCTTATTTTCAGCGTCTAGCCTAGCGCTGTAACCTTCTTTCTGATCTCGGGAACGGCTCTCCCGGGCTCGCTGACAATCTCGAGGTCGAACATGTTTTCAAAGGTAGAAATGACCTTCTGATCGTGTGCCTGATAATTGATTGAGAAGATGGCAGTGATTTTGTCTGAAATCATCAGCTCGAGTGCTTGTCGAACCAGAGAGTAAGTTCGCTCGGGTCCCAGAGTGAAGACGAGGTGAGAGATGTTGTCGAGAATGATTGTAAATGACGCGCCTGCGTAAGCTTCAATGGTCTTGTTCAGCGCATCAAGGAGTAACGAAGGATCATAGGTTGGCAATAAGAATAGATTCTCATTTTCCATCTTTGGATACGACACCCTCGATGTCAGGATGAAGATCTTTGCGGCTGGCTGTTTCTCGACGAGTGCGTAGATCGGGCTATCCTTCCTCGTGAACACTACCGTCCTTTCAAAGTTGGAAGCAATTTCCCCCATTAGGGACTTGAAGATTCGCTCACTGTCTCCTTGGGGGTCAAACTCCAGCAGCAGTTTCTTTCCAGATATCTCTGCATGGGATAGCCCGACGGTGTTCGAGAAAGTGTCGTAGGTCTCTGACATATCGAGTGTTCTTATCTTTCGCTCAAACTCGGCCAGTGATCCCTCTTCGCCTCGAAACGCTGACGAATTGAAGGCCATTAGTACGTGTAGATGGTGGTCAGGGCTTGTCCATCTGGGGTCCGTCAGATGAGCGACAAATTTTTGGAGAGGTCGTATGACGAAGTCATCATAGTCAAGGATTACTCGAAGACCCTCGTTTCCCAGAGTCTTTGCTTCAGTAGCGAGTTCCTGGACAACTTGAAGGGCAGTGTCGTCTAGAACTGCCCTTGATGAATAGGCGCTTCCCAAGGGTCTCAGAGCTCCCTTTAACATGAGCTTGGTCACGTCAACTCCGTTGCGAGAGAGGCCCTCCGTGACGACACCGACGTCGCCACTGTGAAAGTAGATCAGTCGCTCTCGCTGGTTCACTCCGTCTTGGATGTACTTGGCGATCGGACCAAACTTTTCGTCCCCGGGTCCGTGGATAAGCAGCATCTGATCATAATGAGAGGCTCCCGGCGAAGATTCAAGCGTAGGGACGACCCCAAGAAATGCTTTCAGAAAAGTTGGTTTTCGAAAAGCTTGGACCGCGAATATGATCAGGATTACTGAGATAAAATTGGTTGGTCCAAGAAGATTCTCTCCAGAGGCTAATAGGCTAAAGCCGAGAAGCAGAGTCAGACTTATCACGCCGAAAGCTGACGCGATTTCTCTAAGAGCACGCCTAACTTCCCTGTCTTTCACTAGTGCCCGGCGTCGGGAAAGAACAGCAAGCGGATAACCTGTGAACAAGGCAACAACGATTAGTCCAATTCCCACAACCGTTGTAGATACCGTTGCGGACGAGAGTGTTGTCTGGTCAAGAGGAAATGTGGCTTTGATCGAATTCGGCGAAATCGCGAGCGGGTTGGTCCAACCGTTGATCAATGAGACGAACATTGGCACCAGGTATACCGCGTAGGCGAGAAATATTGGACGCAACGGTCGAGAGATGAGTCTCTTCGGAGAGAGCGTTTCGGGATAGACGTATAGTTTTGTCGCAACGTAGCCCCATATGATTGCGATAAGAGCCCCGGATGTCATGACACATTGTAATGCGATCCATTGCAACGCTGCGGCAGAAGTTGATAGTAGGATTAGGTCTCCGACCGGAAACCCGAGAAATATGAGATAAATCGCAACGAAGTAGTTCTTGTAGGATTGAAAATATGATTGCGAGTTCCTTCTCAGAAAGAAGATCATCAAAGCATCCGCTATAACAGTCGTGGCGGACAGAGCTGCGTCTATGTATGGTATCGTAGTCTCCGGCCTCTAGGCACAACCTAAGCCAGCTTTTTCACCGGCTGGCCTCATACCTCCTTGCGGGGCACACCGAGATCTAGGGGGTTTAGAATGACGTTACTCTGCCAGATCCTTAGGAGTGACAGCCTATGCTACGTCAGGCAGTCCAAGAGACTTCGCTGCTGTTTTGAGGTCTCTCATTCTGCTTCGTATGGTAACCTCTGACACGCCTGCTGCCTTCGCAAGGTCCCGTTGCATGACCATTGAGCCTCGTATTCTCGCGGCAAGGTCCAACGCGGCAGCTGCCAGCCCATCGGGGTCTTTTCCAACGTTCACCCGTAGTCGGATGGCCTCTCGCAAAATCTTCCCTGCCAGCATCTCGGTTTGAGAGTCGGCACCTGCCCTCGATGCGATTTTTGAGACTCTCTTGAGAGGATCTTCAATCGCCATAGTTACATCCAGTGAGCGAACGAGAGCTCTATAGTAGTGGGCGAGTAGTTTCCTGCTCATGCCGGACGCTTTCGCTATCTCGCTCAAAGATCGTGGGACGTCTGTAAGTCTGCAAGCAGCATAGGTTGATGCTGCAACCATTCCGTTGATTGGGCGTCCCCTTACGAGACCCTTGTTGAGGGCTCGACGGTACATTAGAGCAGCTCTCTCTGTAACTACTTCCGGCAGATTTAGACGACCGGACAACCCTCTAAGCTGACTCATCGCGCGGGAGAGGTTCCTAGCCATCGAGGAGCCTGCTGAGGCACGCAGTTGAGTGCGTCGGAGCCGCCAGAGCTGAAGTCTCTCGTCTGCGCTGAGGTTTCTGTTGGATGCCTGGGCTCTGGAAATAATCGTGGAGAGGTTCTTGTCAAACGCGGAGAATCTGCCCGGAGGCCCTGACTGGCTCTCCAGAAGACCCTCCTCTGTGCGCCTCGGAACTGGAGCCGCGTATTGCTCTTGCGGGTCCGAAAGTACGAATCCGCAGTTGGTGCAAATGACTTCGCCGGTTTCTGCGTCTCTCACTAGGCTGGGGCTTCCGCAGTTCGGGCAAACATAGTGGCCCACCTCGTCCCGGGGTCTTGTTCTTCTTGCGCTCATCATTCGTCCCTGGACGGGATAGGTCTGTGGAGCCTGGGCTGACCCAAGTTGGTCCTTTTCCTGCGTGACGGTGGATGTGCCCGCCAAGTCTGCCAATCTATATACCATCGGGCCCAAATGAAGCTTGTTACTGTTAGCAGACCCTGATCAGGAATGGACCCCGAATACCTGCCCGGAAAGTGCAATATTGGGCGTCGGGGCAGGGCCATGCGGCTCTCCACAGGTGTCATCCTTATCGCACTATCGGTCGTTCTAGGTCTAACTCTCTTAGGCCAGGCCTTCTGGGGGGTCAGGCTTGTCTTGGTCCTACCCGTCTATATTGGTCTCCTAGCAATGCTGGAGGGTTCTATGTCGTTCTGCGTCCTGCACGCGGCTCGTGGAACCTACGACCTTCATGAACCCAAGGGATTCGCATCAAATCGGTCAGGGACCTTGAACAAGGTGGAGTCGGATGAATGGAAGAGAATGGATCGACGGAAGGCGTTGAGAATGCACTTCGAGGCGGTTGCCGGGGCTGTAGTTTTGGCGGTGTTACTCGCCCTTGCCTAGGTGAGCTCCCAGCATCGGTTTTCGTCTCCTGCCAGGGTCGATCGCGAACCGCTCCAGATCGAAGCTTGGCTTCGATTCCAAGGAAAGTTGTGCTAAAAGACGTCCTATGAGGGGTGCAAACTTGAACCCGTGTCCCGAGAAACCGTAGCCAAAGACAGTGTTAGCGTGCTCTGGATCCTTGTCAAGAACGAAATCCGAGTTCTCTGTCATGTCATACAGACACACTTTGGAGCGAACAATTCCACCATCTGCTATGCCTGGCACGAACTTTCTAGCCGCTAGTCTGCAGCTGACAATCTGCTTGTCGTCCACAGTTCTATTCACTATTTCGGGATCCACCACTTCCGGGGAGTCTTTTGCAGACATTTTGACAGCATCAATCCCAGCAGCCGGTAGGCCGTAGTGGTTGTCGGTGAAGAATATCGGGCACTTTCCGGGACGATACTCGTCCAGGCCAGTCCGGGGTCTCAGGTAGACGAGTTGTTGGCGTGTTGGTTTCATTGGCGTCAAACGTGGTCGAAGTAGGCTGTTCGTCCAGGGTCCCGTTGTGACTATCAGTTTTCGAAACTCTACGGACCCTAGGCTGTCGGTCTCGACTTTAGGAAGATCATCAAAGATGATCTTCTGGGCCTGCCCTTTCAGGAATTTCACTCCTCGAGCTTCGGCCATAGACTTGAGTGTTGTCAGCGCCTTTGATGCGAGGATTACGGCACCGTGAGGATCCAAGAATGCTTCTTCTGCACGAAACTGTGGAAATCGTCTGCTTAGGTCATTCATGCTGAGTCTCTCTGCACCAAGTCCTATCCTGGATAGGGTCTTGTGGCTTGCCGCGTTGAATGTATTTGCGTTCTTATCGTCTCCGTTGAGAAGAAGTAGGCCCGTCTGGACGAGAAGCTCTTGCTTGCTCTCCTGTTCTATCTCTCTCCATAGTCGAAGACTTTCTACGGCCATTCTGGTGTAGAGTTGGTCGTTGCCGTAGGAATAACGAAAGACACGGTTGACATCATCTGAGCTACAGAGTTCGTTTCCTACTCCGTACCTGTCGAGGACGACAACCTCCGAGTCTCCGGCTTTGCTAACATTGTAGGCAGTCGCGAGACCCATTATTCCTCCGCCGAGAACGAGAACGTCCGTCTTCAATCGGATGATTATCCTACTTCCGTGGTTCAACTGCTGCGGGCGCAGTCTTGGTCCGCGCTCTTCTGCCATAGAAGTAGCCTGTGGCTGCGAATGCTAGGCTGACGAGTATCAGGGGTCCGACGAATGGGATCATGACGATCGAGACTATAAGTGAGATCCACGGAAAGGATCGTTTGACTCCTCTGATCTTGAGGAGTTTGATGCCGGAGGCGGATCCAACCAGATAGACGAGGATTGCTGCGCCGCTAGGGATAATCAGTTCCGTGGCTAGGTCAAAGTTGAGAAAGTAGAAGACTATGATTGTGGCCCAGGAGACTGTTACTATGAGGACTAGTGTACGATGTGGGACCCGAGTTCGGGGATGTATCTTGTCGAGGAATCTGGGCAGTCCTCCGTCTTTGGCGGTGGCGTAGATTACTCGGCTCATTCCGGTGGTGTATGCGTTGACTGTTCCGAAGATTATGATGAGTGCGAGTATTGCTGTTCCAATCGCGCCGTAGGTTCCGAGAGCATTGCTGAGCATTGCGGCGAATGGCGCGACGCTTCCTCCGGCCTTGTAGGCTTGGGTTCCGATGGTGGCGATGGCGACGGAGACGTAGAGGATGCTGATGACGCTGACGCTGTATAGTATGCTGCGGTGGAAGTCTTTCTCAGGATTCTTGAACTCTTCAGCAACGTTCGAGACGTTCTCATAGCCCAAGTATGACCAGAAGATGAGTACCGCGCTCACGCCTATCGGGATAACTCCGTTCGGAAAGAACGGAGCGAAGTTGGCCGGTCTGATTGATGGTACCGAGGCGGTGACCGCGGTGACGAGTAGAGCGAGGATGGCTATGATGACTGCGAGTTGAACTCGGCTGCTGACAACTATTCCTCTATAGTTGACTATGAATGCGGCGAGCATTATGAGTCCGGCGATCGTATAGATCATTGCCCGGCTCATCGGGACCGCATAGGCGAGGTAGGATGCCGCAATGACCGTGACGACGGGCGCTCCAGACGCGAACCAGAGTATGAAGAGCCAGCCAACCGCGCTCGCGGCTCGGGGTCCGAGGCTCTCTTTGGCGAAACCGTAGACCCCGCCAGATTCTGGTTTGCGGGCTGATAGGCTAGCGAACGTGTAGGCTAGCGGATAGCTGGCGAGAGAGAGGCCGACCCAAGCGATCAGTGAGGCTGGTCCTGCTATCTGGGCTGCGAGCCCCGGAAGGACTAGTACTCCCGAGCCCAAGACCGAACTCATGTACAACGCGACTGCGTAGCGGGTCGTCACCATCTTTCGTAGGCCGGAGGTTTGGGTCGACATGGGTTCCGCTTTTTCGAGCCCTGGTGACGGTTGGTCTGTCATAAGTGTGGTCTGCTGTAGATTACTGAGTGAAACTTGGGGCACTCTTTGGCGGAAGCCGGATTCAGGGATGTTTTTCAAGCGAGAGTAAAGCTTGTTTTCTCTCTAGTCCCCATTTGTAGCCTCGGAGGTCTCCCTTCTTTCCCACTACTCTATGGCATGGGATTAGCAAGGCGATATGGTTCGTCGCGCACGCATTGGCAACTGCTCGGATTGCTCTTGGTTTTCCAATGGTCTCAGCGATTTCCGAGTAGGTTGAGGTCTTGCCGTAGGGTATAGATCGTATCTGCTGCCAGACCTTCCATTGGAAGGCCGTGGCTTGCACGTCTATGGGGAGGTTTCTTGGGAATTCTCTGCCATCAAAGTATTTCGAGAATTCTTCTGCCCATTTCTTCATCTCATGGTCGTTCCGGTATAGGTCCGCAGCATAGTAGTCTTCGTTCAGGGCCGACTCTACAGCTTCGTCCGAGGCTCCAATGCACACGGCGCAGATTCCGTTTCCCGTCGCTCCTAGCAGCAATCGTCCTATTGGAGAATCAATAATCGTGTAGTGTATAGACAACCCTTCACCACCTCGACGAAACGTGCCTGGGTTGACTCCGAGTTGGCCTGATGATTTCTCGTAAAGCCTGCCCCTCGAAGTGAAGCCTGCTCCATAGAGAGAGTCGGTCACAGTTTCGCCACGTCTCAAGGACTCTTTGACCTTCTCCAATCGTCGCGCCTCGATGTACTGGCGGGGGGAGATGCCGAGAACCCTCTTGAACGTCCGCTGGAAATGAAACGGGCTTAGACCTGCCTCGCGGCTTAGGCTTTTGAGAGTAAGTTTCCCATCAAGATGACCATCGATGTACCGGCAAATCCGTTGAACCAACTCGTTTCTGGGAGAGTTTCCCTGTTCTCTCGGGCGGCATCGTTTGCATCCTCGATATCCCGAAAGTTCCGCTTCGTCGGCTCCTTTGAAGAAAACGACCTGTTCGATGCGAGGATGTCTCGAAGGACATGAGGGCTTGCAGTAGATTCCCGTGGATCGCACTCCAAAGACGAAGGTCCCGTCTTTGCTCGCGTCTCTGGCGACGACAGCCTTCCATCGATCAGCCTCTAGCCCGAGGATTTCCGGATTATTGGAAGCCTCTTCAATTCTAGAGCTCGCTTCCGAGGTCTTCAACATGACAACACGTGTGTCCGTTAGCGAATATGTACTTTGACTCTGAATGTTGCTTTCAAAGTCCTACCAGGAGTCGTAAGTTCCTAGGACGAGGAACTAGCCACATGTGAGTTTACTGCATTTAAGGGGATTGGAATCTTTTGCAGCGATAAAAGTAGTTGGCTCTTTTCAATCCAGAGTAGCTATTTCCAGATTCCAATAGGCGAATGTCCCGCAAGCGCAAGAACTCATCGTGGAATCCACCGCGGCTACTCATTATCGTCCTTGGGACGGGTGGTTTCATGGGAATCACGTCTTGGGAATTGGGAGTCTCACTTGTTGGTTCTATGCTAATCCTGGTCGCTTTCATTGAAACCGGCGTGATCCTCGCAGGATTCTCAGCACTTCAGCTTCGCCAAACGGCGGAAAAAGACCGGAGAAGAATAGCCTCAAGCTCGAGGACTATCGTGCGCTCAAGGAGTAAGACTTAACGGTCGCCAACGACCGTGCTAGTTCAGTCTGTATGAAGTATACGTGTCCATACTGTGATTCTGTCTTTCTCCAGTTCATTACGTCAGAGGAGCAGTTGCGAGAGCACATAATGCAAGCGCATGGGCGAGAGCTTAGTTTTACTCGGAAGCAAATCGGGCAAATGCCTGAGAGAAGCGAAGAGGAAACGGCGAAGACAAGCTAAGTCGTCCACCCTTTCAGAGCATCCCTTTTCAAGAAGACGCTCCTCAGAGAGCGTCGCATGGAATTCGAGCGAGTGGTTAGGAAGAGGCGGATGATCCGCGCGTTCAAGCCTTTACCTGTTCCAGAAGACAAGGTTCGTCGGATAATTCAATTGGCTCAGCACTACCCTAGTGCTGGATTCAGCCAAGGAGTAGCTTTCGTAGTCGTTACCGAACCTGAGAGAGTCCACCGACTTCGAGAACTAAACCGACTAAAGGGAGACGCTACAGTATTGATTGTGCCGTGTGTCAGTGAGAAGCTCTATCATGACCGATATCACGAGTCTGATAAGATCAGATCTGACGGGACAGAGATTGACTGGCCGGTACCTTACTGGTACTTCGACGCTGGCTGCGCATCTCTGCTGGTCCTTCTCGGTGCTGTTAGCGAGGGGCTTGCAGCCTACATTGCTGGGGCTTTCAAACCGGAATTATTGAGGCAAGAATTGGAGATTCCAGACCATTTCGTTCCGGTCGGAGTGATCTCTATCGGATACCCCGATTATGAACGGCATGTGCCCTCACCTTCACTTGATCGTGGAAGACGACCTTCGAACCAGGTCGTCCACTCTCAGCACTGGTGAGATTGGTTCTGTTGAAGGCTTAATTCTTCGCCTACCCAGGAGGGACAATGGTCATCTAGGTTGCAGGAGGCTCTTTTGAAGAAACGGGACCAAATCACTCTAAGCCCTGACGATCTTCCAAGTTCATGGTATAACATTCTGGCCGATCTCCCAGGCGATTTTCCTCGACCAAAAGACCCTGATGAAGGTCCCTCCAGGCTTGAGTTTCTCTCAAGAGTCCTCGTGAAACACTGTCTTCAGCAAGAGATGTCGACTGAGAGATGGATAAGCATCCCGGACCCCGTTCAAGATCTCTATCGTCAAGCGGGGAGGCCACGCCCACTCTATCGTGCACGCCGTCTCGAAAAATATCTCAAGACTCCCGCGAGGCTCTACTACAAGCGAGAGGATCTCTCTCCCACTGGGTCCCATAAGGTCAATACAGCTCTTGCCCAGGCGTACTACGCGGCAGAGGAGGGACTTGAAGGAGTCTCAACCGAAACGGGCGCTGGGCAGTGGGGGACGGCCCTCGCGTATGCTTCGAGTCTTCAGGGTCTGAAGTGCGTTATCTTCTGGGTCCGATCGGTCTATGACTGGAAGCCTGACCGAAGGGCGCTGATGCGGCTCTATGGAGGAAGAGTGGTTGCTTCGCCTAGCAATGAGACATCGGTTGGACGAGCCTTGCTCGCCAAGAATCCGGACCAGGCTGGAAGTTTAGGCATCGCAGTGTCGGAAGGTTTGGAGTATGCTGAGCGGAACCCAGGCTATGCATATTGCCTTGGTAGCGTGCTGAATCATGTACTGATTCATCAATCAATTATTGGCCTTGAGACAATGAAGCAGTTCGACCTGATCGATGAAAAACCGGATCTTATGATAGGTTGTCTTGGCGGAGGCAGCAACTTCGGAGGCTTCATTCTGCCCTTCGCGGGAGAAGTCTTGAAGGGAAAGAGGAGTTGCAGGTTTTTAGCAGCGCAATCATCCTCTGCTCCCAATTTGGTCGAGGGCGAGTACAGATACGACTACGGCGACCACGCGGAAAAGACTCCCCTCCTGAAAATGTACACTCTAGGCCACCAGACTGATATGACGCCGATAAAGGCCGACGGTCTACGTTACCACGCAGCCGCGCCGTTCATCAGTTACCTGAAACATCTGGGACACGTTGATGCTGTAGCCTATCCAGCGGACGAGCGAGACGTGTTCGAAGCCGCGAAGATTTTCGTACAAGTTGAGGGTTTCCTGCCTGCGCCAGAGTCCGCTTATGCGATAAGAGCCGCAATTGATCAAGCTCTAGAGTGTAAGCGCAGGAATCAGGAGAAGGTGATAGCTTTCAACATTTCAGGACACGGGTTCCTTGACTTGGCAGCTTACCAGGAGAAGCTCAAGTTCTGACGACGAGACTAGAAATCAGACCCAAACTCGGAAGATGAGGGGGTTCGTGTCGATGACGCTTGGGGGTCTGCTCATTCTCGCGTTTCAGCAGACGGCCTAAGGATGCATTATCTTCGTGATCTGTTTTCTTGCTTCTTCTAGCGTTGCGTTTACTTTGTCCAGTTCTAGGAGAACTTCTTCCTGTATGGTGAGTTCCTTTATCTTTCTGGCTTCTTGAATCGCGTTTTCGATGTCGTCGGAGATGTCTTTTAGCTTGGGCGGAAGGGTCTTCCTTCTCTCTTTCACGGCCGTTCTGCCTGTTGATGGGCGATTAGAACTTACCGGTCGAGAGGTTCGGGATGGTTTCAAGTGCCTGTTTGCACGCGAGACCTGCTAGAGTCGAGGCTAGTAGGGAGAACTTCTAGGTTGGACGTTGAGGCTCCTATCCAGCAGGCGGTCTTGCCTTTATCGTACCATGCGTTAACGTATTCACCGGTTCTGATCTTGTTGCAGACGAAGTTGGCGTCGCAATAGTCGCAGAGCTCTTCGTTCCCGATGACCCATCCCGTCCCAGGGTCCATGTCCGTCTTCAACTCAACCATCTCTTCCGACAATCCTTGAGTGAGAGTGTCGAACGGGTCGATGGTGCAGTGGTTGCAGCCTTGGGCGCAAGGGTATGGTTCGACCGTGTAGAACGGACCATTCGTACCATTGACTGTGTTATGGTAGTCACAGAAGACCTTGCACGACGCTTCTAGGGGTGACAGCGAGACAATGACGCCTGGTGGCAGGAATATGTTGTAAGCGCCTTGTTTTCCCAAGTTCGCTACTGTGCTTTGGCTGATCCATGAAGTGAGTGTTTGTTTGATCTGGGTGTCTGATACTCTTGTTGGAGGATTTGTCTTGACGATTGCAAGTGGAATGACTTTGCCGATTCCAACGTTGTATTCGGAGAGTCCGCCAGAATACGCTGTGTCGTTTTCAATGTTCGCAACCGCGTTTTCAACCCGTTTTACCCATGAAGAATTGCCTGGAATCGCGAAGTAGCTCCCCCAGTAGACGTTCTGCCAGGTGTAGCCGGCTTTCCACAGAGGCCCGCCGTTGTACTTGACCCTGGGAGAATTCGCTGGAGACACTATTTTGTGGCCGCATGGACGGGCAAAGTGCCATACTCCCGATCCGTTATTATTCGCGTTCCGCCTCGGTCCCGTCGTGACGTCTCTGCGTGAAGTGGACGCGCGGACTCCAATATGATCGAAACCAGTAACACGGTGTCCGCAGACCGTGCACGCGGAAATCCTTTCGCACGCTTCACACCTGTGCAAGGCTCATCAATGCTTGAGCTCGTTTTCCGGTTTATGGAGAATCTCTTACCCTTAGCTGAAATGTCGAGGAACACTGTGACCGTTCTCAGCACTTGAGGAAAAAGAGAGCCTGTCAATGCCCACAAATTCTCCTGTGTGTTGGTGCGGGGGGTGGGATTCGAACCCACGAAGGCCTTCGCCACAGGATTTCTCCTGCGAGCCGGATCTTAAGTCAAGCACCGCTTTGCACTTTCGCTTGCGGTCCTGCCCCTTTGACCTGAATCCCGCCAACACAGCGAGAGGCTAGTTATGGTCTCGGGTACCCCCGCCTTAGCGGCTGGATGTTGCGCGGGTTCTTAACTCCTCAGAAGTCGTTCTGAATCCAAACAGGGATAATCGCCAGGAAGCGTGTGCTGACTGAGGAGAGGAACGGATCCGTGATGTTTGGTATCTTGACTTAAGAGACGTGGATTTTTGGTATCTTAGCGCTGCTTAGTGTGAAGATGAATCCGACGATAATGAATATGATGCCCAGTGTGAGATATGCGCTTGAAACTACTGTGTTTCCGTATGCGACATTGGACGTGGTTATGTACATCGCTTCAGAGATTACTCCTAACAGCAGTAGTACTATGCCGATTATGAGCGAGATTTTCCTCAATTATGATCATTAGAATCATCAGCCGATAGGCCACTTAAGCCCTGTTTAACCCGGGACATTCACCCTTCGTAAACTCGCTCATTTAGAATTTTGAAATAATAAAAAAGAAAGTCGGACCCCGGCGTTGCGCCAGAGCCCTCCTTTTTCTCAGCGATTCGCTTAGTCTTGTTCTGCTTCTGTTGGTACTATCGTCAGCTCGGTGAGCTTTTCTCCGCGAAGTACTGAGAGCCTTACTTGTTTTCCGATTGCCTTGTCGTCTAGCAGACCGCGTAGGTCGGCGAGTGTTTCGACTGGATTGCCGTCGAGTTTTACGATGACGTCTCCCAGTGCGACGCCTGCTTTCTTGGCTGCGCTGTCTTTGTCTACGCCGTAGATGATCAATCCAGCGGGTTGGTTGACGAGGTTTTCTGGTAGGCGTATTGTTTCTGCCGTGATGCCCATGTATGCGCGTTTGATCTTACCGTCATGGAGTAGTTTGTCGACTACGGTCTTGACAGTGTTGACTGGTACGGATATTCCGCGGTTGTTCGCGTATGCTGCGTTGATGCCGACCATTCTTCCTCTGGCGTCTACTAGTGGTCCGCCTGAGTAGCCTGGGTTGAGTCGTGCGTCTGTGACGAGGACCTTGTCGAGTCCTCCGCCGCCCCACCATTTTCTGGTGCTGAATGTTGGGTTGGTGACTATGCCTGATGTGGCGCTTGGTTGTCTGCCGAACGGGTTTGCGACCGCGAGGACGAATTGTCCTACTTTGAGAGTGTCAGAGTTGCCTGTTTCGACTGGTGTTAGATTGTCACTGTCAACTTTCAAGACTGCAATGTCCGAGTAGGGATCTCGTCCCACCACTTTGGCGACTTGTTTGTTGCCATCGCTGAAGCCAATTTCGACTTCGCGTAGGTCTCCAACAACATGGTTGCTTGTGACGATGTGTCCGTCTTTGCTCCAGACGGTGCCTGTGCCGCCTCTCCATCGTCCGGCTCCAACCTGGACGACTGATCGGGAGACTCGTTCTGTTACGTCTACGATAGCGTCAGATACGGATTCGAGAATCGCTGACGAATTGCTTGTTTTACTCATTTTTTCACCTACCGGTAGAGGGTAGGCTGGGCTATTTGTTGACCGGCGACCCGGTATACTGGTCACAGTCTACGCGAAGTCAGACACAGTGTAGAAGACTATAGGGGATACCATGCGATCTCTACGTCTCGGGACGCTATAGGATCGTGAGACGTGCCCTAGCAAAAGGTGAGCGGCTTTTACTGCCTCGCTAGCTTCACCTGTCTCTCCAACCTTCGCATCTATGCTGAGATAATTGTCACTGAACTTGGCGTCAATCTGGAATCCATCTTCTTCCGCGATCCACTTCAAGACGACGCCGTCGTCGTTCTTTGCGTATCCGAGCCAGCGCAGTTTGCCGAACCAGCGACCCTTCAACTGGGAAACTATGCTCTCAAGATCCACGTCTCTGGGGAGTAGCGACTGGACGATAGGCATCGGGGCCTGAGTTGAATTGAGAGGTCGGGGGATGAGCGCGTTGCCCTTGGCCGTAACCCGGTAGCCTTCAGGTACCTTCTCGACTACTCCTTCCTCTTCAAGACGGTCGATGATTCTAGAAAGTTTCTCCTGGTGCAATCCGAGCAGCCTCTTGAGCCCGTCGAACGTGAAGACTGTCAGGCCTTCTTCCATTACCGCCTGGACGACGCTAGTGTCACGGGACGAGAGATTGCTCTCGTCGAGATCCTCAAAGCTAGGCGCGTTCAAACCGATACTGGTCTCTTTCGTTAGGCTCACTGACAAGCCTAGACCCGCTTCGGGATATATACTTAGTAGTCCGTCCGAACTGAGTAGGTACAGCTAACTTGAGCGTGTCAGCACTCGCTTGTACCTGATGGAATTGGAATCAATCTCAAGTTATCAAGGGTTACAAAGCCATCAGGCTGTTGAAGCTAGGGTGAGTGCGTGAAATCTTGATCGCTGGACGTGTATATGAGAGACTCAAAATCCGTGGCAGAACCGTTGTCTTGAGAGCTATGGATTGGGATGACACGGACAAGTTACTTGCTTTCGTAAACGGGCTGGTGGATGACAAACAGAGAGGCAGGTCGCCAGATGTCTTCTCTGGTTTTGAAAGGAAGGTCAGTCGACCCGAGGAAGCCGATTGGGTTGCGAGTCAGATGGTTAGGATTGAAAACGGCGACTTGGTCAGCGTCGTGGCAGAGACCAACAGGCGGATAGCTGCTAACGGCGGAATCACGAGGGGCCATTATGATGAGACACGATTCCACGGCGAGCTCGGTTTGACTGTAATGGCGGCCCACAGAGGTATGGGGATTGGTCGAGAAGTTGTCAGGATCCTCTTGAGGGAAGCTAGAAGATTGGGCTTGAAGAACGTGGAGGTGGAGTTTCTCTCTACAAATCAGGCGGCTGTCCACACTTATCAACGGGCAGGATTCAAGGAGGTTGGCAGAATACCGGGAAAGGTCCATCGGAATGGAAAATTCCTGGATTCTCTAATCATGGCACGAGACGTATAGTCCTCTGGATCAGCGCGACTTCCCATCACGTGCCTTCGCTACACTCTGCCTCAAGCAGCCGCTAGGGATGCAAGTTGCTTCTGCTTTGTCCGTTCTTCTAGGCCTTCGAGCACAGGTACAATCGTTTCAAATTGTCGTCCGAGCTAGGGCGCTTCGTAGAGAAGGCCGTTCGACTAGTTGAGTCCCTCGAGGAGTTCTCAGAAGGCTGTCACGCCTGGCTCTGTCAAGGTCTTCATGCTTGTCGAGGCGGGGATGATCGGTTTTCTCTCTTACTGGATCATGAGCGAGTATGTCTTCAATGCGTATTTCCACGGGTATGTTGATCAGATCTTGCTCAACCATGGTACAACATACACGGCAGCTCTCGGATTGGGGATAGGTTTGGCAGGCAGTGCTGTCGCGGCTACCTTGTACAAGAACCTCCAGAATGCAAAGCGCAGGCTTGAAAGGGCCGCTGCGCCAAGGGTCAGAGGCGCAGTCGAGATGATGTTGTCCAGTCTACCGAGCACCGAGGCCCATCCAATAGCCAGTGCACTAGAATCGAATCCGCCTCTAGGACAAGCTTCAGAGTCTCCGCCTGTGACCGCGATAGTCCCGGTTCCAGAACCGATCGAGGCGAAGAAAGATTCTCGCTGAAACTACACATTTTCCCCGCGGAGCCGTGCCAGTTCTTGCAACAGTTCTCGTTCGCGTTTATTCAGGTCCTTGGGAATGTCAACGTCTACTCTGACTAGCTCGTCTCCATGTCCCCAGCCTTCGACGTGGGGGAAGCCTTTGCCTTCGAGACGAAAAACGGTCCCTGCTTTCGTTCCCGGAGGAACCTTCACCATGGCCTTCCCATCGATCGCCGGCACTTCCAGTTCGCCACCCATCGCAGCTTTTGGATAGCTGATCTTGGTCTCGTAGAGAATATTGTCTCCGTCTCGTTTGAAATATTCGTGGGGTTTGAGGTGGATACGGACGTACAAGTCTCCAGGTCGTCCTCCCTGGACCATGTTTCCTTCGCCGCGGAGTCGCAGGCTCTGTCCTTCGTCAGCTCCGGCGGGCACTTTTACCTGGAGCTTGGTCTTGTTCCTGATGAGCCCTGAGCCTCCGCAGTTCTTGCACGGTTTTTCGATTATGGTCCCTTCGCCGCCGCACCGGGGACACGTGGTTATTTGGATCATCTGAGCGAAGCCTGATCGGCGGATCTGCTGGACTTGACCGCGACCGTTGCATACCTTGCACGTTTTCCGTTGGCTGCCTGGCTGGGCGCCCGATCCATTGCATATGTTGCACTGGGCTAGCCGTGGAACCTCAATTTCTCTCGATGTTCCCTGCGCTGCCTCGTCGAAGCTGATCTGAAGATCGTAGGCTAGGTCCTGTCCTTGGACGGGTCTCTGGGGGGTTTGGAATCCTTGGAAGCCGAAGCCTCCGAATCCTCTCAGCAGCTGTTCGAATATGCCTCCGAAGCCGCCTACGTCTCGGAAGATTGAGTCAAAGTCTGCTCCTCGGAAAATGTCTTCCTGGTTGTAGCGTTCGTAGATTCCTGCTCGGCCGTACTGGTCGTACTGGTTCCGCTTCTCATCATCCGAGAGTATCGCGTATGCTTCAGAGATCTCTTTGAAACGTTCTGTTGCCTCAGGGGCCTTGTTCCGGTCAGGATGGTACTGTAGGGCGAGCTTACGGTAGGCTGCTTTTACTTCGTCCTTGTTGGCGCCCTTTGGGACGCCGAGGACCTCGTAATAGTCTCTCTTATCCATGCCCAGTTCATTCTAGTCTTTCTACCGGGATCCCTCATCCTTGACTTCCCGATACTCGGCATCAACAACCTTGTCGTCCTGTCCAGTCGGGTCCGCGCCCGGGGGTGGTGCCTGTTGCGCCTGCTCCTGGCCTGGCTTCTGGGCGACCTTGGCGTAGATCTCTGCACCGATTTTTTGTAGTACTTTGCTGAGCTCGTCGCTGGCGCTCTTGATCTTGTCTGCCTCCTTTCCTGACAATGCGGCGCGCAATGTTCCAGCAGTCTTGTCGATTGATTGGATCTGGTCGCTGGATATCTTGTCCTTCAATTCCTCCTTTGTCTTTTCCGCGGTGTAGAGCATGCTCTCGGCATTGTTGCGCATTTCTACTTCCTCCTTCTGTTTCCGATCCTGCTCAGCATACTCTTCAGCTTCCTTGACCATCTTCTCCTTCGATTCCTTCGAGAGTTTCGTGGAGGCTGTAATCGTGATCTTGTTCTCCTTCCCGGTCCCGAGGTCTTTCGCTGTCACGTTGAGCATGCCGTTCGCGTCGATGTCATACGTCACTTCGATCTGCGGCACACCTCTTGGGGCTGGTGGGATGCCTGTCAGGTTGAACACTCCGAGCGAGATGTTGTCAGAGGCCATTGCTCTCTCGCCTTGGAGAACGTGAATCGTGACTGTTGTTTGAGAGTCAGCGGCTGTTGAGAAGACTTGGCTGCGTTTCGTTGGAATCGTCGTGTTCCTCTCTAGTAGCTTGGTCGCAACGCCACCAAGCGTCTCGACGCCTAGCGAGAGTGGCGTAACGTCTAGGAGTAGTATGTCTTTGACTTCGCCCGCTAGCACGGCTCCCTGGATGGCGGCTCCGACCGCTACGCATTCCATAGGATCTAATCCCCTCTCAGCTTGTTTTCCGACAATATCCTCGACGAACTTTCTAACGAGGGGCATGCGGGTCTGGCCTCCGATCAGGATGATCCGGTCAACCTGTTTCGGCTCCAGCTTCGCATCTTGCAGCGTGCGTCTGATCGGGGTCTCGACTTTCTTGACGATTGGACCTGCGAGGTCTTCCAGCTTCGCCCGGGTCAGAGTAAGGTGGAGGTTTTTCGTCCCAGTACTGTCCGAGGCGATGAACGGTAGGTCGATGTCCGTTGTCAGGAGGGTGGAGAGTTCGATCTTTGCCTTTTCAGCCGCCTCTTTCAGCCGAGTCATTGCTGCCGGGTCGTTTCGGAGGTTTATTCCGGTCTGGCGTTGGAAGTCGGTCAGCAAGTGTTCGACGATGGCGTTGTCAATGTCTGCTCCGCCTGTCTGAGTGTCCCCGCTCGTGGCTAAGACTTGGAAGACTCCGCCGCCGAACTCCATCAGTGTCACATCATGTGTTCCGCCTCCGAAGCTGAAGACCATAATCTTCATCTCTTTGTCGCCTTTGTCGAGACCGTAGGCGAGACACGCTGCTGTCGGCTCGTTGATTATTCGGGCGACTTCGAAGCCCGCGATCTCCCCAGCATCTTTTGTCGCCTGACGCTGGTTGTCGTTGAAGTGAGCAGGGACGGTAATGACGGCCTTCTTTACGGGCCGTCCCATGAACGTCTCGGTGTCTCTCTTTATCTTCTGAAGGATGAAGGAGGATATCTGCTGTGGACTGTACTCTTTTCCATAAATCCGGACCTTATAGTCGCCGCTTCCCATCTTCCGTTTGATCTCACGGACTGTACCCTCAGGATTGGTAGCCGCCTGTCTAACAGCAGGCTCTCCCACAATCATCTGCCCATCCTTCGTAATCGCTACAACCGACGGGAACATCTTGCCTGCGGCAGTCTGTCCCTCAGCACTTGGGATGACGACTGGCCGCCCAGCCTCCATAACCGCTGCTGCGCTATTGGTTGTCCCTAGGTCGATTCCAATAATCTTCTCAGAGTCAGACTTGCTCATTCTTTCGATTCCTCTATGTCCTCGGGTTCCTCTAATGGCCTCTTCTCTGCCACTTTAACTATGCTCGCACGGAGAACCTTACCCTTGAGCAGATATCCGGGCCGGACTTCTTCGACCACTGTGCCCTCCTCTTCGTCTGATGATATTCTGAGCGCGGCCTCATGGTAGTCCGGGTTGAACTTGGACCCTACTCCAGGAACTCTCTCGACACCCTCTTTCGACAGCAAAGACTGTAATCGTTTGAGTATCATTCCTACCCCGTCTAAGATGACTGGGTTCTGTTTGCTCCCCTGGGCCTTTGCGTATGCAAGTTCAAGCTCGTCCTTGACTGTAAGCAGGTCAGAGAGCAGTCTCTCGTTGCCGAATCGCCTAGCGTCCCCTATCTCTTTCTCGACCCGCCTTCTATAATTCTCAAAATCAGCCTGGAGATACTGAAGCCGCCGCAAGAGATCCTGCGATCTATTCTTCTCGAGGGTCAGAGCTTCTTCTAGCTCGGAGATCCGATCGGTAGAGCCGGGCTCAGGCTCCACTTCAACAACTTTAGCACGCTTGACAGGCTCGGCGCTAGATGGCTGTTCCTCTACAGTTTCTGATGCGTTGCTGGCTTCTTCTTCGTCCAAGATATAACTCACCGGAGACCACTCGTTCTCAGTCTGTTCGTCGCCTTTTCTAAACTCTACAACTCGATCTCCTCGGGGAAAAATTAAACCTTCTGACACGTGACTGGATCTGCAGCCGATCCGGTCACGGTTTCCGTGATAGAGGCGTGATGGTTACGGTTGGTTGATAGGCGCGACTGAAACCATATCAGAACTTGTGGGGTTAGATCCCTGGGTCTATTCAATCATCTAATACCGCCGAAAGGCAAGGTCTGGATAACGTTCGACAAGGCAACTTTTCAGGAAGGCGAAGCCGTCGTCGGGAAAGTGAACGTTCAGGCTCACGAGTACATACAGGGACAAGGTATCAAAGTCGAAGCTCGGGTCTTCGAGACATACCAAGAGCCTGTCTGGGTCACTCTACCCAATAATACGCGTGTCCAAGAGATGCACCGGGTCGAAAACGTTCTCTACTCCCAAGATGTTCAGGTAACTGGACCCTCAGACTTCGGCGAGGGTAACTCTCAGACATTTCCGTTCAGCGTGGGAATGCCTCCATGTCGCGCAACCAGGGGAGGCGCAGCGGTAGAAAACAGCCTCAAGGCGATTCTCCAGTGCAAAGGTCGTCCACATCTTCAAGGAGGCACCCAGGTCCCGTTCGTTCCGCCGGGCAGTATGCCTCAAGGATACGGAGCCTATCCTGTACAACAGGGCTATGGTCCCCAGGGATACAATCAAGGTTACAATCCTGCCCCTGCCTACGGGCAGACGATGCCTCCAACGGGCTATGGCCAGCAAGCGCCTGGATGGGGTATGCCCGCTCAGCAAATGCAGCAGCAGATGCCGCAGCAACAGGTCGCCCAGGTTCGATGCAAGTACTGTCAGGGGTTGATGAACTCGAACGCTGGTACCTGCCCGAACTGTGGCGGACGTCAGTAGACCGGGACAAACAATTTTTTTCCATCAGTCAGGCTGCAGTCGATACTAGGCCGACACCTGCGATTATCAGAACTGCGCCAGTCGCCGAGTAGAAATTAAACGGGTCCTTGAAGAGAATCACAGACAATGTCACTGCGACAATCACTTCTATCGGTAGAATTATTGATGATACAGTCGGTGAGACTGATTCTAGGCCCTTCATGAAGAAATAGTAAGCGCCCACTGTAGCAATAACCGCGAGGTAAACGATACAGAGCCATCCCGACAAACCGAGATCTAACGTGAAATTCTGATCGAGCGGGAGCGTGGGCAGCAACATCAAGCTGGTTAGGAGAAGGATGCCTCCAGTGACCGGTCTTCCTCCACTCTTACCAACGAGGCTCTTCGACAAAACAAAAACCAGTGCGATAGTAACGGCTGTGAAAACGATCAGAAGATCACCTGCAAACTCAGAACTTCCGAGACTCAACGCCTGACCTCTCGTGACTACTAGAGTAGTTCCGATGAATCCGGTCACTACCCCGGTTGTCTTCCTTGTTCCAAGCTTCTCCCGGACACAGAACAAGGAGAGTATTGGAATCATCAACGCGGCCGTGCTGATTATCAAGGCAGCGTTGGACGAAGAAGTAAGCGCTTGTCCCTGGAACTGAGTCGCATACCCGGCAGCGTTGACAAACCCCACTATCCAGATCTGCCGCGTTCGGAAAATATCCCATCGTATCCAGCCTCTTCCTCGAAGCAGAACAAGGATAATTGCGGAAGCTATTGCAAATCGCAGCTCGACAAACAGTTCCGGAGGAATGTTCGAGTTGAGCCCGAACTTAATCAGTGGAACAGTGGTTCCGAACAGTATTCCCGCAAGAATGGTCGGGACAAGCCCATGTCTCAGAACCATTCGTCTCGGTCAGGCATAGTGCGGGGCGATATCTCGCTAAGCTCACTCATGCGCTCTTTCTGAACCACTCTAGAGTCTGCTCTAGTCCTTCCTTGAGGCCGAGCACCGGCTTGTAGCCTAGCACTCGTCTAATTTTGCTGATGGACGGGTTCGTTCTTCGAGGCTTTGCCTCGAGGGGGGTTCTGGGAGGCAGTTTCTGGAGTCTTGACGAGGAGCCTGTGATCTCCTTGACCATCTCAGCCAACTGGCGAACGGTCGTTTCCTTGCCGGTGCCTACGTTGAAGATTTCTCCGATTGCCTTCTGGCTGTTGAGTGCGAGAACAGCGGCTTCGCAGTAATTGTTGACATGGTAGAAGTTGTCTGCGTCTCTGCCACCATTGTAGAGAGGGATCGGTTCGTTCGCGAGACATGCTTTGATGAAACGTGGCACTGCCCTTGTAGGCTGGTCGTGGGGTCCGAACAGGTTCCAGCTTCGTAGAATCACGGTCGGGAGATTCTTGTGTTGGTTGAAGCTTTTGACGAAGTGTTCTGAAACAACCTTAGAGTAGTCATAGGGGGATCTCGGATTGTACGCATCTTCTTCCTTTACTGGCAGTTTTCGTGGAGGACCGTATACGTTGTTGGACGATGCGTAGACGAAGCGCTGGATCTTTTTTTCCACGGCCATGTTGAGCAAATTCAAGGTGGCGAAGCAGTTGATCTTGTAACAAGCGAACGGGTCAGCGAGCGACTTGGGAATATTCACCATTCCAGCAAGATGGACAATCGCGTCGAAGTCTCTGTTGCCGAGGGAACTGTTTACAAAATTCGGGTCGGTGAGGTCTCCGTTGATGTCAGAATTGTCAATGTCCGTTCGCAGAGTCTGAAAGCCCCTACTCGGGAGATAGGGGCCAAGGTTGCTCCCGACGAAACCGTTAGCGCCAGTGACGAGGACTCGCAAAGCGATTCTGAGATTGGCTGAGGGTTTGCCGACTATTAGAACCATAACTTGGGAATTGTTGAGACCACACTCGCGCACACTAACAATAATCTAAGACCCGGCGAGGTGGGGTGGACTTTCGTGTGTACGCTAGGCTTATCTTCTTGCACGACTTGCATGGAACCGGCATGAGTGAGCTCGAACTTCTTCCCGGGAACATGGTCGAATGTGCCTGGTGTAAGGACTCAAAGCCGGTATCCGAGACGACGTGGTTCATGCCTGAACCTGGAGAAAAGTCAGTCCGGCTCTGCGGCTTTTGCTACGAAGAAGCCCGAAAACAAGTACTGTTGATTAGACATGTAAAGCGCCGGGGAGAATTCCCGGTCGAAGCAGCATCCTAAGAACGTAAACGGTTCGACAAACGGCACAGCAGCGTCTAGCAGGCTTGAAACATCAGGGAACAGTCTAAAGATGTAAAGGGTCCAAAGCCATCAACTCTCCCTTGCACGTCATAGATGCAGAGCGGTAGCAAAGTGTTATGCATCTCGACAACAATCTGCGTCGCGAAGAGCGCGCTTGTCGACTAACATTGTGGTTCTCGGTTGCGGATTAGGTGGATTCTCAGCCGCCAACCTCCTTTCCAAACAGCTCGGGAGTCGAGCCACAGTGACTATTGTCGAGCCGCGAGCAAAGATTCCTCTTCCCTCTTCCCTCCTGTGGATTATCTTTGGTTGGCGCGAACCGAACAAGATTCAGAAGGATCTCAAGAAGCTCACAAAGAGGAAGAACGTCCGTCTAGTATCTGAACGGGTCGAGAAGATCGACATTGACGGACGATCCGTAAAGACTCAGTCGCAAGAACTCCGCTATGACAAACTGTTGGTTTCGCTCGGGGCCGAGCTGGCTCCCGAAGAGGTTCCGGGACTCGACTCTTACAGCCACACCTTCTACACCCTTGACAGCGCCATGAAGCTTCGGGACGCGATAGACGATTTTCGGGGCGGCGCAATTGTTGTGGGTATCTGCCGGACTCCTTTCAAGTGCCCGGCCGCTCCCTACGAATTGTCTCTCCTGCTAGAAGAGCACATGCGGCGAGCGAAGAAGAAGGTGGAGATTCAGCTCTTCACTCCGGAGCCTCACCCGGTCCCTGCGGCTGGAAGTGTGATTGGTAAACAGGTTGAGAGACTATTGTCTAGTCGCGGCATCAAATATCTTCCGAAAACCAGAGCGACAAAGGTCGAAAAAGACAGGGTGGTCTTCGAGAACGGATCAGCGCTTCGGCACGATCTGCTGATCACAGTTCCACCACACCGGTCTCCAAAAGTGGTGGTAGAAGCAGGGCTTGCAGAGGCGTCCGGCTGGGTCCCGGTCAACCCGCAGAACCTCGCGACCAAGTTCGAGAACGTCTACGCTATTGGCGACGTGACCTCGATCGAGACTCCTCACGGACACGTCCCGTATCTGCCAAAGGCAGGAGTCTTCGCCTTGGGACAGGCTGAGGTCGTCGCCAACAACATTGCCATGTCCATCACTGGCAAGGGCCAGATGAGACAGTGGAACGGCCACGGAGCCTGCCATCTCCAGGTTTCCAAATCGGAGAGCGCATTCCTTCAAGGAACCTTCCTCTCAAACCCTCCAAAGCTCGAATTTCACCCTCCGAGCAGAAAGTGGTATCTTGACAAGGTCAAGCGCGAGAAAGACTGGCTAGCCTGATCCTTCTCTAGGCGGCTTTTCCAAACTTTGCAAGTCTCCGAGATGCCTTGAGTATGGTCTCTGGCTTCTTCGAGAACGAGAATCGCAGTTTTAGTCGTCCCTTCGACGGGCGATTGTAGAAGCTGGATCCCGGGACAGCACCGACACCAATCTTGGAAATCAAATGCCTCGCCAGTTGCCGGTCGTCCTTGAAACCGGTACCCTGAATGTCTGTCCAGACGTAGTAGGCTCCTTCCGGAGGAGTGCAGTTGAATGAGGCTGCTTCGAGCGCTTCTAGCAATAGTTGCCTGCTCCTGCCATATAGTCTTCTGAGGTCCTCGTAATAGGAGGCGGGAAGATTGAGGGCGGCCATGCAAGCCTCCTGCAGAGGCGCTGGGGCGCACACTGTTAGAAAATCGTGGACCTTTCGGACCGCACTTGTCAGATTCTTCGGCGCAACGATGTATCCGACTCGCCATCCCGTTGCACTGTAGGTTTTTGAGAATCCGGAGATAGTAAGGGTCCTAGTGTTCATCCCGTCAAGACTAGCAATACTCACATGTTTTCTCCCGTCGTAAGTGATGTATTCGTAGATCTCATCAGTTATCGCGAAAGCGTCGTAGTCAACGCAGAGATCTCGAATGAGCCCTAGCTCGTTGCGCGTGAAGACTCGGCCGGTCGGATTGTGCGGTGTGTTAACGACAACTGCTTTGGTCTTCGGTGAGAACGCTTTCTTTAGCTGTTCCTCTTCTATTGCGAAGGATGGTTCTTCTAGTTCGACGTATCGACACTTTGCTCCGGAGAGTATCGAGTCGGGACCATAGTTCTCGTAGAACGGTTCTAGGATCACAACCTCATCTCCCGAATCTAGAAGAGCGAGCAGGGACGCTATCATCGCCTCCGTCGTCCCACAAGTTACCGTGATGTTGTCTTCCGCGTTGCAAGGGATGTGGTTGTAGGTTCGCATCTTCTGGGCAACTGCTCGTCTTAGCGGGAGCGATCCGTGGGTCGTAGAGTACTGGTTGAAGTGATGATTGATTGCTTGAGCCGCAGCCTTTTTCATTATCGCGGGCGGGTCGAAGTCGGGGAATCCCTGTGCTAGGTTTATCGCTCCGTAGGCCTGGCAGAGTCTGGTCATCTCTCGGATCACTGACTCTGTGAACTTTGCCACTGTACGCGAAGGTCCCTTTTTCATGGTGTGGACACGAGATCGACTACTGGTATCTTCTATTACATTCGAGACAAAGTTGGCTGAGTCTAAATAAACCCCGTCAGAATAGTGCAGACTAGCCATGGCCTACTGCTCCGTCTTCCTATACCGCGTCCCAAGGAGGAAGTCAGAGGCTTTCGTCCATGCGCTGAAGCCTATCATGAAGCTGTTCGAGGACGCTGGCTGCCTCTCCGACGAATTGCTGCGACCAAAGGATATGTCCGCAAAGTTTGGAGGATTGAGCTTACCCGATGCTATCGAACTTGAGACTGATGAGGAGCTGTGGATCGAGATTGCCAGGTTCAAGGATACGTCCCATATGAAACAAGTGCACTCGATGGTCGCGAAGAACCCTGACCTCGAACGACTTCATTCCCGATTCGACCTACTGATTTCTGGAAAACGAGTGTATCATGCCGAATTCGAGTCGCTCGCTGCTCACTCGTGAAGGCGCGACTAAATAATTCGTCCGAGCGTGAGACCTATCGATCGTTGCCTAGATCGGGTAACACCAATCTGAACATTCGGGACCGTCATACTCTCGACTGATACGTTTGCCGAAGAGAAGCACGAAGACGAATACGAGAAAGCGTCACTCTACGAAACGAACGTCTTCTCGAAAAACCAAGACATCGAAAGCACTTACTCGTTCGAGGAGTTCGAAAGCCACTCCGCGCGGACCCGGCCGAACAGCTGCAAGCACGAAGACTTCGCCAGAAACCTACGTCTTCGAATGCAGCAGACAAGGCTGTGGCTACCGGATCGTCCGCGACGAGAAGGGCGAAATTGGACAGACACGGTTCGACCTCAAATGCCCAAAGTGTCACAATAGCGAATTCAAATGCCTCGGAAAGGGTGATCTCCCAGAGTCCTTCGACCTGGTCGTCCCAACTTCCACCATAGACTTCGACAACATCAACCCGGTAGACTTAGGGTCAAACTGAGGGCATTTTCTCAGCCCTAGTCTTCGTACTAGGCGCCTCCATGTTCTCTTAGCAATGGTTTCTCGTTTTGTCAAGATTTGCCGCATCGCCCAGTTCTTCGAAAGAAGGCTTAACAGAATCCTAGCCTTCACTGCCGACCAATGACAGTCGCTGAACTCCCTCCGGACAAATTGAGACTCGTGTGCTCGGCCGACGAAGTTGGATGCGAGAGTAGTGCTGACCTCGGTCCAGTAGAAGGCATCATCGGCCAGGACCGAGCCCTGAAGGCCTTGAAGTTCGGTATAGAAATGAAGGGTAAAGGGTTCAACGTATACGCCGCGGGTCCACCTGTCACCGGTAAGAGACCCGCTACCCGAAGTTTCCTTGAGGCAATCGCGAAGACCAAGCCTGTTCCGCCTGATTGGGTCTACGTGAATAATTTTCAAGATTCCTACGAGCCGAAGGCACTAATGTTTCCGCCAGGTAAGGCCCGGGTCTTCCAGAAGGACCTGAAGAATTTCATAGAGCAAGCACAGCGGGCGATTCCTTCAGCCCTGCAAAGCGAGGAGTTCGTCTCGAGGACTAACGGCCTAACGAAGCAGGCCGTGGCTGACCGAAACAAGATCCTGAATGATCTCAACAAGCATGCTGAGACTCTTGGCTATACCGTTCGAATGACGCAGCTGGGCATCTCCATTGTCCCGGTCGTCGATGGGAAACCGGTGAGCCAGGAAGCCTTCGACTCTCTTCCGGCCCGTGTGAAGAAAAAATACGAACAGAGTCGGGACTCTATGAGAACCGCTCTGGACAAGGCAGGGAAGCAGATCAATGACCTCGACGCCAAGACAGTGGACGAGCTCAAAAAGCTCCGGGACGACTCGGTGCATTACGCGTTCGGCGGCCTAATGAACAGTCTCGTTTCGCGCTACCAAGATCAGCCGCAGGTTCTACAACATCTCAACGAAGTCCGGGACGATCTCTTGGAGAACGCGGAAGTCTTCACGCAGAATGTTGCAGAAGAGAAGCCGGGAGAAGACCAGCCGAATCCAACCGAGATCAAACCGAGTGAACAAGCCTTTCGGAGATATGACGTGAACGTGATAGTGGATAATTCAGAGGTCAAAGGCGCCCCGGTTATTACCGAAGATAATCCGACAGCGGCGAACCTGCTCGGCAAGATAGAATACGAGTCACGGTTCGGCGCCCTGGTCACCAATTTTACCCTGATAAAGGGAGGCTCGCTTCACCGAGCTAACGGCGGCTTCCTAGTCGTAGGGGTCGATGAGCTACTCAAGAACCAGTTCTCCTATGACGGTCTGAAGAGAGCCTTACAGTCGGCCAGTCTCCAGATTGAGGACATGGGCCAGAGGCTTGGTGCTGCGACGAAGACTCCTGTGCCGCAGCCGATTCCGTTGAACCTGAAGATCATTCTTGTCGGCGATCATTCGACCTACCAGGCCTTATACCAACTGGATCCCGATTTTTCGATCCTGTTCAAGGTCAAGGCACACTTCGACGATTCGATAGAGAGGAATGACAAGAATCAAAAAACCTACGGTAGCTTCGTCCACTCCCTCTGCGAGAGAGAGAAGCTGAGTCATCTAGACGCTTCAGCCCTTGCTAGAGTAGTCGAATACGGATCTAGGCTAGCTGAGGACCAGACGAAGTTATCGACGAGGTTTCCACAGATCGCGGATCTGGTCCGGGAAGCGAACTTCTACGCGTCCCAGGAAAACTCGAAGCTGGTCAAGGAGTCTCACATTAGGAAAGCTCTCAACGAGAAGGTCTACCGCTCCAATCTTCTTGACGAAAAGGTGAAGGAGATGATTCAGCGAGGAATCATTCTCATCGATACGTCGGGGTCGAAGGTGGGACAGGTGAACGGTCTCTCAGTCATCAGCCTAGGCGACTTCGATTTTGGTCAGCCTTCAAGGATTACAGCAAGCCTTGGGCTGGGAAGAAGAGGAGTCATCGATATAGAGCGTGAGTCAAAGCTAGGCGGGCAGTTACACACTAAGGGAGTTCTAATCATCTCGGGCTACTTGGAGAACAAGTATGCCAGTGACAAGCCTCTCAGCCTATCTTGCCGTTTGGTCTTCGAGCAGAGCTACGGAGGAGTCGATGGCGATAGTGCATCCAGCACAGAGTTGTACGCGATACTGTCAGCTTTGTCCGAGCTTCCTTTGAAACAGAACCTAGCAGTGACGGGTTCAGTTAATCAGGAGGGCGAGGTCCAGGCGATCGGAGGAGTCAACGAGAAGATCGAAGGCTTCTACCAGACGTGCAAAGTGAAGGGCTTCAAGGGCGACGAGGGTGTAATGATTCCCAAGAGCAACGTTCAGCATCTGATGCTCAACGAGGAAGTGGTCGAAGCGGTCCGTCAAGCCAGATTTCACATCTTCCCTGTCAGCACAATCGATGAGGGAATAGAGATTCTGACTGGAGTTAAGGCCGGCAAGTTGCAGAAAGATGGAACCTATGAGCTCGGCAGTGTACACTACAGGGTAAACAAGCGTCTCGCAGAGATGACCCAGAAAATGGCGAGGGTCACTGGAGCGGGACTTGAGGCTGGTAGTCACTCCGAGGTTGAAGCCTAGCCATTGTCCATCGATCTACTCTTGGCCGCAGCTTCAATCGTTCTGCGAAGTCGAATCGAATAGTTGCTGTGTGAACTGGGTTCGTTTCAAGCCTTGATCGTTCTTCTCATCAACACATGATTGGGCCCCAGAGTGTTGACGACCTTGAATCCTTCTCGCTCGTACATCGACTCTGTTCCAAACCAGAACCATTGAGGCCATTTCGACCAAGCTTTTGCTGACCTATGGGTTACCGGATACGCTTCCACGGCGCCGCCACCCCTCGCCTTGATAGACCCCAATGCGGCCTTCAGGGCGATGCTCGCGATACCTCTTTTACGATAATCCTTGTCTACGACAAAACACGTGATCCGCCACAACTTCTCTGGTTCGTCTTCCAAGTCGAGTTTCTTGTAGTTCCTTCCATTGTCGATTCTAGGGAACTCGGGTTTCAATCCGTACGCGCACCAGCCGATAGGAATCTTCTGATCGTAGAGGAGGACACCGTGAGCTCTGCCATCATTGACGAGCAATTTCTTGTCGCGCTTGTTTTTGGCGCCTCTTTCCGTCGAGGTCATTCCTTTCATTGTGCCGCTTTTGGGTCGTTGGTAGTACATGCACCAGCATCCTCCTACTCCACTGTGCTTGGAGAACAATTTCTCAAAGTCTGGCCAGGTAGCAGGGCTCAGCTCCCTCGCGTTGTAACCTGAGCGGCTTGACAATGATGTTCGGATAGTGCGATATCAGTTTGGGCGAATTAACTTCTTTGCCGGCAAGCGCTGAAGTCCACGCGACTCTGATAGACGTCGAGAGAATGTTGTCACATTTATCAAGGCCGAACCAAACATAGTTCACTGGTTATAATGGAAGCAGCAACACAAACACAAAGACCACAACCAAAGCTCGGTACGCTCGTGCACTTCGAGATTCCAACCGACTCGCCTGAGAAGGTCGCGCAGTTCTACGAACAGCTCTTGAACTGGAAGATTACCAAGACACCGATGGGACCATCTGACTATTGGCTCATAGCACACAAGGACGCTGGCCCCAACGAGACTATGGGCGGCATCTACAAGAAGACAATGGGCGAGACAGGGATTCTCAACTACTTCGGCGTCCCCAACCTTGACCTGGCCCTTTCCCAAGCGAAAGGCCTGGGAGCGACCGTCGTCAAGGAGAAGACGGAGATTCCGACCATCGGATGGTTTGCCATTCTCCAAGACCCTGACAAGAACAACTTCGCCCTATTCCAGGGCAACATGTAGAAACGATCTCTACTTACAACCAAACCTCCCCTTTTTTTCGCGCCCTCAGAAGACAGGCCATCTCTCCCTAGCAGCATGATTTCCGCCCGACTGATATCAGAATCCCAAAATTAGTAGCTTGAACCAGTGGCTCAAGCGGGAGATAGCCTCGTTAGAGCTGGTCTGCGTCGAGCTATGCTACGACTAGCTTCTCAAACAACAGTTCCTTGGCTAAGTTTGCAAGGTTTACGGGCGATGTCCCGTTCGTCCTGGCAAGTTGTTGTGCTGAGGGTGGTTCGGTCAAGTAGTTTGGTATTCTTGCCTTGATGCGGTCTTCGTACGTTGGAATCGTCTCGTTCTGGTAGAAGACACCGATGGGAATCTTGTCACCCCATTCTCTTGACTTTTCCATAATCTCCGACATTTTCTTCTCAACATCCACCTCAGTCATCATTGGGGTTATCCTTCCGTCGTAGCCCGCGGTCTCAAGCTCGTACGGTCGCGGCATCGGTTTCTTTGTGACCGGGTCTATCCTGTCCTCTCCGCCATACCATTCTTTCGTGTTGATGTCGTTGTATGTGGGGCAGGGTTGCATAATCTGGACAAGGGCGAAGCCCTTGTGAGCGACCGCTTTCTTGACTGTTTCTTTGAGATGTTTCGTGTTGTACGAGTAGGATCGCGCGATGAATGTGAAGCCTGATGCTAATGCGAGGAGAATCGGATTGATGCTTGTGTTGATGTTGGGCATTGGGAGAGATTTCGTCTGGATTCCATAGTGTAATGTTGGCGAGGCCTGCCCCTTCGTGAGCCCGTAGACGCCGTTGTCGTGAATTATGTAGGTCATGTCGATGTTTCTTCGTCCTGCATGGACGAAGTGGCCTACTCCAATTCCGAGTCCGTCCCCGTCGCCGCCTATCGCAATAACCTCTAGGTCAGGGTTAGCGAGCTTCGCACCTTGGGCGAAGGGTAATACTCGGCCGTGGAGTGTGTGGACGCCCGTCGCGTTTGTGAAGTGCACGATCTTTCCGGAGCAGCCGATTCCTGAAAAGAGGACGAGTTTGTTGATGTCGATGGGTAGCTCTGTCAGTGCCATTTTGACTCCTGCTTCGATGCCGAAGTCTCCGCATCCTGGGCACCAGTCGTTGTGGACATCTGTCCGGAGGTCTGAGAGCTTAAGCGCCATGGGTCAACACTACTCTCTTGTTCTGTGCCGGGTTTGAAATAATCTTCTTGACGCTTTCGTAGATCTCGTCCTGCGTCATCGGTCTGCCATTATATTTGACGATCTTGTTTTTGATGTCTATCATAGTCTTCTCAGCAATCACTTGGCTCATCTGGCCCGAGTAGTTCTGCTCGATGTCGATTGGCAGTTTCGCCTTTGACAGTTTTTCCTTCACGCTCTCCGTTGGAAATGGGCTCGCCAGTCGTATTTGTAAGAACTCTACGCCGATCCCGTCCTTCTCAAGAAGCTTCATCGCGTCAAGGATAGGTCCTTTGGTCGATCCCCAACTGACCAGTGTCGCGTCCACCTGCTTCTTGTTTGAAGGGAAGAAGTTCCACTTTTCCATTTCAGGAATTTCCTTTGCCGCTGTTTCGAGCTTGTCCATTCTCTTGTCCATCATCCGGATCCTGTTGAAAGGGTCTTCCTCGATGTGTCCCACCTCGTCATGTTCATCGCCGCTGTTCCAGAATCGGTGTCCCGACCCGAGCGCCGCTCTAGGCGAGACGCCGTCCGGAGAGAACGCGAACCTTCGGTAAGGTTCACCATTCCCGTTCGGGGACCCGTTGTTCTCGAGTAGCTTCCCACGATTAATCTTGACCAAGTCAGTCTTGAATTGTGGAATGGTTACACTGGTGTTAGCCATCGACTTGTCGATGAGGTGTATGGAGGGCATCTGGAATTGTTCTGCATAGTTGAAGATGCGGATTGCGTCATAGAAGCATTCTTCGAGGTCTCCGGAACATAACACGATACGCGGAAATTCTCCATGTGAAGCGCTAAGGACGAATTTCAGATCACCCTGTTCGTGGCGTGTCGGTTGGCCGGTTGAGGGTCCTCCGCGCGAGTATTGTGTTATCACGACCGGGACTTCGTTCATGCCCGCCCATCCTAGTCCCTCTACCATGAGTGAGAATCCTGGTCCAGAGGTGGATGTCGCGGCTCGGACCCCCGCTAGCGCGGCGCCAGTGGCCATGGTGAGCGCTGCTATCTCGTCCTCTGTCTGTGTTACGAGGATCGACCCCTGCTTTCCAATCTGGGCCCCGTCGAGGTCGAAGTTCTCATGTGACTCTAGAAACTCGCTCTCGTCAGCGGCCGGGGTGATCGGATAGTATGTCTGGACACGGCATCCTCCAACAATCTTTCCAAGAGCAACAGCCTCGTTGCCCATGAGCAATAGTCTGGGCTGGTTCTGCATTGGCTTGAGCTGGTAGGAGAAGGTGGCTTTCGGCAACCCATTGGCGATGTCATATGCCATCTTTGCGCCGATGTCGTTCATGTCGATGACTTTCTTTTTGCTTCCGAAAGTTCGCCCGATGGATTGGTTGAGATAGTTGAGGTCGAAGCCGAGGATTGCGAATGAGGCAGCGACTGAGAGAACGTTGACTATCCGTGAGACTTTGCTGAGCTGGTGCTCACCGATCTGGGCTGCTGTTTTCGCGACGATGTCGTTGTATGGTATGGGATAGAGGTTGACGCCTCTCTTCTTGGCCTCTTCGAGTATCCCTGCTACTGTTCCGGGCAGGCCCTGCTTGGCCAGTCGGTCCTTGACGCGGACAACCACGGGTTGTTCGATTGTGTCGACTTTGTCTATCGCGATCGCGCTGAAGCTGGGGTCGTAGATTATTCCGCCGCCCGCGCAGACCTCGTCGGCATGTCGGATGAGGGTTTCAGCGTCGAAGGTTGCTAGAAGGTTGACGTTGTTAACTTGAGATCTGATACGTTCGCTATTTGCGCGAACCTCGAAATAGCTGTGAGGACCCTTGATACTGGAATAGTACTCGCGCGAGCCGAAAGTCCAGAGACCGGCTAGTGCGCAGGCTCCCGCGAAGATGTTCGCAGAGGAGTCTACCCCGCTGCCCTGGGGACCGCCCGTCATCCACGATAAGTCGTTAACCTTTACGGGTTGGTTGCTCGTCGGTTAGCCCCCGGTCGCCTTTCCATGTCCGACTGCACAGTCGCAGTCGCTGCTCTCGCAGCAGTATGGACAGGCGCACTCGCAGGCGTCTATCGGGTACTCACAGTTCGGACACATGTACTGTTCTCGCTCCTCCAGCACAAGCATCCCTTACTAAAAAGCTCCTAGTCCTCGAAATAAGCGTTTACCAATGATGGATGAATTGGAAATCTTACGCCTCCAAAAAGTTTCTAGAAAAATCGTTAGCAGTAGAATTCTAGGCTTGGCTAGGGGGCTTCTTGGTTCTCATCATTGAAACCGAGCTTGACCAGCTCAATCATCACATTGTATAGGAGTTAGCCATGAAAGACCATTCTCCTGCTCACAGCATCTCCACCAGATGCTAGAGCGTCCCTCAGCTGTCGGGTTGTTCCAGATCCGCTTCGTCCGCTTCCTCTTGAAGAATAGCGAAGACATCATCGACTATCTCAAAGAGTAGTCGAGTCTCCTCATAGTCTTCCGGAAGGACAGGCGGATTAATCTCGACTCTTCCATCCTTGTTTAGTACGAATCTCGTCTTGAGTGTTGACTGGGAGAGCTTCTTGTTAGCTCTCTCCCACCATGTCTCCCCTTTTTCGTCCGACTTCAATGCGTGAACACTCTGCTATGAGCGCGGGAACACGACGACAAGAAAAGGGTTTGTTCTCCAGCTTTCAGATGACTTCGACGTTCTCTTCGCTGAACCCTAACTTGACGAGCTCACTCAATGCCTTGTCTCGAAGGTCCCCATGTAGGACTATTCGTCCGTTCTCCACATCGCCGCCTGTGCCAACCGCTTCCTTCAGCTGGCGCGCAAGATCCCTTAGCCACGCTTCGTCCTTGGTCGCTCTGTGGGGCTCGATGATTGTCACTTCTCTTCCGGACCCGTGGTGCTTTTCTAGTCTTACGACGAAATGCTCTGATTCCTTGTCAATGTGTTTCAGGATATCTTCGAAAGTAAGATCTTCACTCAACTAGCGTCTCTCCTAAGCCTCAACCATCTGGTGTGCGTGTTCGATCGTATGATGATAGTGTTCTGGGGGCATGAGAGACTGGAATGCTCTCTCGACGACTTCGCTGAGCGCCGGGTGAATGTGCATCATGTCCTTTATCGGCCTATAGCTTTGTTCGGGCGTGTACATCAGTGGTATTATCTCATGTATTAGTGTTGAGGCTTCGGGTCCGATTATGTGGGCGCCGAGGATTCTCTCCGTGTCCGCCTCGACGATAACCTTGACGAAATAGTCCTTGACATTCAACGCCTCTCCCTTAGCCGTGTCCTCGTATTTGTGGAAGCCGATGAGCACCTTGTCGGACCCGTACTCAGCGATGGCCTCTTGTTCCTTCATTCCCACTCCCGCGATCTCAGGATAAGTGAATATCGCATGGGGAACCGCGTGATAGTCCACTCTGACACGTTTCTTCAGAACCGCATTGTAGTAGACTATTGCCGATTCGTAGTTTGCGACGTGTTTGAACAGATATTTGCCATCAGCATCTCCCAGAGCCCAGATGCCGGGCTGGAAGGTCGCGAGATACTCGTTGACCATGATCCAACCCTCTGGGGTTGTCTTTATTCCCGATTTCTCGGGATGCAGAATGTCCGTTATCGGCCCTCTCCCGCTGGCGATCATGATCTCCCTCGCAGTGACCATCACAGTCTTTCCTGTGGTCCGGTCCAGAGCGGTCAGCTCCTTCAACCCGGACGGGGTCTCTTTCACCTCTTTCACTTCGTGATTGGTGATGATGTTCATGTGTCGGCCTAGTACTTTCTTTGCCAGTTCAGAGACTTCTGGCTCCTCGTCTGGGACAAACCGAGGATTTCGGCCTATGATCGTGACCTTTGACCCCATGCTTGCGAAGAAATGGCCGAATTCTGCGGCAATGTATCCTCCTCCAACGATGGCGATGCTCTCAGGCAGCTGCTTCATCTTGAAGGCCGAGTCGCTGGTATGATAGCTGATCTTGTCGAGACCCTTGATCGGTGGTATCGTCGTCTTTGAGCCTATGCAGAGAAATATCAGCTTCGATGTGATATCGGTACCGCTGACCTTCATCGTGTAGGGCGCGGTGAATTCTGCTGGCGCGTGATAGTAGTCGATGTTCTTGGAGCTGGATAGTCCTTCTCGTATCTGGTCGATATCTCTGTAAATGAGCTTCCGCATTCTCTCCATTACAAATTCGAAACTGATCTTCTTGATCTGAGTATCGATTCCGAGATCTCGTGCCTCTTCGATTTTACAAACTAGCTCTGCAGGGTAGAGTAGGATCTTGGATGGTATGCATCCTCTAGTGAGGCAGATGCCTCCCGGCTCGTCCTTGTCGATGACCGCGATCCGAATGTTAGGATTCTCCTGAATCATTGGATCGACAATATTCATCGCTGATCCGCTTCCAACAATGATAAGATCGTACTCTTTCATGAGAGTGTGGCAATCACTTAGAAGCAAATAAGATTGTGCAGCTTGCCTTCAGCGATTGTCTAGTCGGGTCGCAGCCAATCGCCTTAATCTATGATTGAGATAGAACGAGCCTGGGAGGAGCCTAGAGAATGGAAGAGCTGCTTACGCTCGGGTTGAACCTGATGGGAACGTTTGCCTTTGGGCTCAGCGGTGGGATTCTGGCAGTTAGGAAACAGATGGATCTCTTCGGGGTCCTGGTTCTCAGCGTGGCAACTGGACTTGGGGGAGGAATCTTGCGAGACATCATTCTCGGTCACATACCTCCAGCGACTCTTACCGACTGGCGTTATCTGGCAGCCGCGGGTTTGGCCGGACTTCTCGTCTTCGTTTGGTATGATAGAGTAGTTCATCACAGCCGGTTTATCACCGCCTTCGATGCTGTTGGACTGAGTGTTTTCACAGTAACGGGAACTACGATCGCTCTCGATGCCGGGCTGAGCCCTGCTCCTGCGGCATTGCTGGGCATGCTGACAGGGGTGGGAGGTGGAGTGTTGCGAGACGTTTTGGCCGCAGAGGTACCGCTAATCTTTCGAAGTGAGATCTACGCAGTGGCATCGATGTTTGGAGCGATAATCATCATCGTGGCCAGTCAGACTGGATTCTCCGGAATCATTCCAGAAGCTATCGCGGCTCTCGCGACCTTTACTCTTCGCATGGTCAGTGTCCGAAGAGGTTGGAGGATCCCGATCGCAATGCCGAAAGATAGGGTCCAGAAGACTCTGACTTAAGGCCGGATTTAATGTAATACTTCGTAACGGACGACCAGGTCGGGTCCATATTTCGCCACGTTTAGCAGCTTCAGCGTAACGCCGTCCTTGACTAGCGCGCTCCCTTTTCCTTCAACCAGGCTTATCGCGCTGGCTCCACCGACTATTTTGGGCGTTATCGCTACCGAGATCTCATCCACCAGCCCATTGCTGAGCATGCTCCAGTTGAGACTCCCCCCTCCTTCGAGAAGGACCTTCCGGATTCCAAGTTTTCTTAGACGTCTGAGCAAGAGACTCAGTGACACAAGCGGACCCTTGCCGCAGACGAGTACTGTAGTTCCCTTTTCCTGTAATGTTTGGATTCTTCCTTTTGACGCTCCAGATGTGACCGCGATAATCGTTGGAACATTCTTTGCAGTTCTGACCACGTATGAGCTTAGCGGAGTCCGGGCCTTGCTGTCTACGACGACCCGATAGGGCATGCGTCCTTTGAAGAATTTGACGGTGAGCTTCGGATCGTCTACGAGTAATGTTCTTAGGCCCACCATGATGGCATCGACCGAGGCTCGCAGTCGATGAACCCTCCTCATGTCAGCAGGGGACGACATTCGAGAATCTCCGGTGAATGTCGCGATTTTTCCATCGAGACTGATTGCAGCGTTCAATACTACAAATGGACGTGGAAGTCTCTCGACTCGCATTATTGCCACGGTGCACGCAAGATCTTCATATTCAGTATTTGGCCTGGAGGGCAGTTTATTCTGTCCCAATCTCCTATACCGATTGGCTTACGGTTTGTCTTGAACTAGGCTGGTGCTGCGACTAGTTTCTTCTCTTCTTTGAGGAAGCTGACTAGTGCTGGGTTGACCTCGTCTGGGTGGGTCCATGCGATGTTGTGGGGACCGTTCTTCACGACGACGAGCTTTGCGCCAGGGATCATCTTGGCGGTTCTTGCTCCAGAGGCGCTGAAGGGTACTATCCGGTCTGCGTCTCCATGAATGACGAGTGTCGGGACATTGACCTTGGCAAGGTCTTTCCGGAAGTCCGTGCCCCATGTGGACACGCATGCGTAGGATGCGGTGGGACTGGCGCTGGCGGCCACGTTCCAGCTAGCCTGGATGGCCTGCTCGCTGATACGTGTCCCGAGATACACGTCTGCGTTGTAGAAGTTCTTGAAGAAATCTGTGAACCAGGCGTACCGGTCTGCGGCGATCGCTTTCTGGATCCCGTCGAAGACGCTCTTGTCGACGCCTTCGGGATTGTCAGGCGCCTTCAACAGGTACGGTGGGACGGATCCGGCGAATACAGCCTTGGTGACACCCTTCGTTCCGTAGTTGCCGATGTAACGTGCGACTTCTCCTCCGCCCATGCTGAATCCGACCAGTGCGAACTGTTTGAGATCGAGTTGTCCAACGAGCCGGTGTAGGTCCTGGGCAAAGGTGTCGTAGTCGTAGCCGGTCGTGGGCTTACTGGACTGACCGAATCCTCGACGATCGTAGGTGATTACACGATAGCCCGCTTCTAGGAGAACGGGTATCTGTTTCTCCCAACTGGCCCCGTTCAATGGGTAGCCGTGGATCAGAACTACGGGACTACCGTTGCCATGATCCTCATAGTAAAGATCAACATTCCCAGAGTTCTCCTTGCCAACACTTACGTATGGCATAGGTATCTGAGAAAACTGGGTTCGCGTTTAACGTTTTGGAATTTATGCGCCGACTTGTGACACTATCCGTCTGTCAGAATCTTTTAGTCCCGCGATGCTTCTGAGTTCAACAATGCCCGGCAGAGACATTGCTCGTGTCTTTTCCAAACTCTCGACGCCTCTTGTTGCCGATGCTTGCCTCCGGCTTAAACTGCCGCTTCGCATAGCTCCTGTCACTGTTCGTCCATTAGTAGCTGGGACCCGGATTGCTGGACATGTCCTTCCCGTGCGACATTATGGAAGCGTCGACATATTTCTCGAAGCAATGACTGCCGCAAGGCCCGGGGATATTCTGGTCATTGACAATGGCGGGAGAACTGATGAAGCGTGTATTGGAGACCTGACCGTTCTGGAGACGAAGGCGAGCGGGTTGAAGGGTTTGGTAGTCTGGGGTTGTCACCGGGACACGCCAGAATTGTTGCGAATCGGCTTTCCCGTCTTTAGTCAGGGAATATGTCCCGCGGGACCTCAGCGACTTGACCCGCGTGAGCCGGAGGCGCTCATCTCTGCTAGCTTCGGAAGTTTCTCTGTCACCAGGCAGGACACTGTCTTTGCAGACGATGACGGCGTAATCTTCACTCCGAGCAAGAATACCGATGAGCTTCTTAGCGTTGCCCAGGCTATCGCTAAAACTGAACGCGCTCAGGCCAAAGCCATCTCAACCGGCGAGAAGCTTCGCGACCAACTCCATTTCGGCGAATATCTGAAGAAGCGTTCGGCTGATTCTAGCTATTCTTTCCGGAAGCATTTGCGAGCCATTGGTGGAGAAATAGAAGAGTAGACGAATCCTCAACCTAGGACCTGCTCGAGAACGTGTAAACAACAGCGACAGTCGTGCATGGTGGAATGAAGACACGAAAGTGCCTCGACTGCATGCCCCATGAGCGATTCAACCGCTTCGCCTACTCTCATTTAGAGTAAGAGAGGCAGCCAACGGTCGCGTAGAGTGTGCTATTGGATTGGGGCCGAGTAGAGGTGCCAGCGTCCCTCCACTCCCTTTAGCGAACGGGTTCCCATGTTTTGGAACTGGATGCCCGAGCCTGATACGAGATCTTTGACGGTACTTGAGACGAGAACCTCGTTACCATCGGCTAGACCCGAGATGCGGGATGCTATGTGGACGGCAACGCCAGCAATGTCGTTCCCGACCAGTTCGCATTCTCCCGTGTGTAGGCCTGCTCTTATTGAGATGCCGAGCTTCTTCCCTGACGCTATTATCTCCCGGGCGCATTGGACTCCTCTTCCAGGACCGTCGAAGATCGCTACGAAGCCGTCGCCGGTTGATTTGATCTCTCGACCTCTAAACTTTGCCAATTCGCTTCTAACAAGATCATTGTGCGCAACGAGCAGTTTCTTCCAGCGATCGTCTCCTATCTCGGTCGCTTTCCTGGTAGAGTCGACGATGTCGGTGAATAGAATTGTAGAAAGGACCCGGTCCAGGTGTGCTGGAGAGCGGACTCCAGTAAGGAACTCCTCTATCTGGTCGATGACAGCGTCAGTATCACCGGCGGTCCACGCATGGTCGTTGCCGGGCAGTTCGACGAATTTCGCTTCTGGAATATTCTTGCTTAGGTAGGCTCCGTTGCCAATATTGACGTCTCTATCTCCTGTTCTGTGTATGACGAGGGTGGGGACATGGATTGATGGCAGGACGTTTCTCACATCGATGTACGTGTTCATTCTCGCCAGGGCGACTGCTGCAGCCGGGCTCACGCTCAATCTCCCGTAGGTCGTGAACCATTTCTTGAAGCCCTCATCTTTCGCGCGGGAGGGTGCTAAGGTTTCGAGCTCGACATCGCTGCCCCAGCCTCTCTCCAGTGAGTCTATCCACTCCTCTCTCTGTTTCAAGGTCGGAGCCCATGGATAGTCAGGGTCCCAGATTCGACGGGCGAAGGCTCCGTAGAGAATCAGGTGAGACACCTTCTCGGGATAAGTGGCTGCGAATAGGATACTCATCGACCCGCCCTCACTTGTTCCGAGGATTGCCGCTCGCTGTATTCCGACAGTATCCATGACGGCCCTGACATCGTCCATTCTCTGTTCTAGAGTGGGAAGTCCAACATCGCGATCGGACAGGCCCGTTCCTCTCTTGTCAAACCATGTTACTCTGCAGAATGATCCAAGCCTATTCAGAAATCGAGCGAAGACGGGCTCCTCCCAAGCATACTCTATGTGGGAAGTCCAGCCAGGCACGAAAACCAGATCAGATTCTCCATGGCCAAAGACCTGATAGGCTATGTGGACCCCGCCGCTCTTCGCGTATCGGGTTTCTGGAGGAGACAATCAACACAATGCATGTTGTGCCGTCTTATGAGACTAGCTGGTCTTCGCAAGGAATGAATGGTTATTGATTTATTTGAACGGTTGCTAGGGAATCAGCCAATCTGACGTGAAAGCAGGTTGGAACAAGTCTAGAGTATAACGCTCAGAACGGAGTCTCACGGCTCCTTGTCGGCTTCTAAGTGCCCTTCAGGCACGCGTCGTCTGGATTTGTATCTCCATTTTTGAGATAGCCTCCGACGTAAGGGCAGCCAGCTTCTTGTTGGCAGGTATTCACTGTGTAGTTGTCATAGTCAGTATGTCCTGAAGGATAGCCTCCAGTGCTAAGACAGGAATGAAATTGTTGAAGAAGCGCGTTCTGTTGAGCTTGAAGTTGCTGTTGTTGGGGAAGGAAATATCCCAATAGCCAAATTAAGCCGAGTATCATCCCAACTAAGATTACTGCGGCGAATATCCTTCGTGCTCGTTTCTGTTTCTTCCTTTCCTCAAGATGATATCCGTAATGCCTTTCTCGATTCCTCGTTGAGTTTTTCCTCTTGAATAGGGATGTCTCTCGCGTAACTTGTTGGAACCCTTTCCTTAACTAACTTTTCGAGATGGAGATTGAGGCTGAAAGGCTACTGTGCTAGAATGAAACTATTACTTCTTTCTAAGCGGGGGTAGCGTCTCCCAATCGTGGGAGTTGTGTTATTTGATAGTATTTGGCATGCTCCTCATCATCGTATGATCTCGAGACTTCTATCCGAAGGATCATCATCAACTCTCTAACTCTCTTCGGCACAACCTCTTTCACATCCCACTTCTCGTAGACCTCTAGACCTTCCTTGACGAAGCATCGGACATCTTTACTACCATCGTATGCAGTAGTTATCTCAAATGAGAGCCTGGTTCGTCGCTCTCGCAGCTTCGATCTGGGTTGTCGTCGTCGCAGCCGGCATCTTATTGTTTGCCGGTGTTGGGTTTTGTTATTTTGTGAGCGACCCATCTTTGAGAAACATGCTCGTATGCTCTACGGTCGGAACCACTGTCTACCTCGACGTTATCGCGCTCTCCGCCGGAGTCCCCGTTCTAATCCTGGTAGACCATGTGGCTCGCAACCCTTCTTGGTGGAGCAAGTCTCTAACCGTACGGGTCTCGTATCTCTGGATGAGTCTCACGTTAGCCTTTGTTCTGCTGTCCACATTTGCTCTGTTGCCAGCGGGGCTGTTTACAATCTTGCTTGTTATCTGGGTCTGTACTAGCTTGACTTTGGCCGCGCTGCTCATTGCAAAAGCAGCAATTCGGCCGTCCCAGAAGAATTGCTAATCAGGGCAAAAAGCTCGAAAGGGTCTGCTGAGCTATCGATCTTTAAAACTCCAAAGCTCCCTGCTACCGTTCTCGCTGAAACCGGTACCAAGAAACGCTTCCCGCTTGGTTCTCTGGTACCATTTACGGTTACCAAACCAGCTACCAGGCGAACGACTGACGATTCTAGTTGATCCTCGCGACAGAAAGTTCGCGAGTCCTATTTTCGCGAGTTCTATGCTTAGGCGGAGTGGTCTTTCTTGTGGCTGGCCATCCACTTCTTCTCTTCTCGATTCGGAGTCAGCTCGCACCCCGAGGCCCAGAGAAACGTCCTTGCTGTCGAGGGACCAACATGCTGGAACCGTTCTTGCACGGCCTCTAACATTCCCTCCTCATCTTTTCCAAACTTGTCGAGATATTTCTGGAAGGAGCCGAACTCTTTCTCCACCTTCAAGAACTCGCCAGCATTGTGAACTGTAGCTAGAATCTTCTTCTCGTTCCTAACGATCCCGGCATCGGCCATGAGCTTCTTCGTGTCCTTGTCGGAAAACCGGGCCACTTTACCTATGGAAAAGTTTGCAAAAGCCTTCTGAAAGTTAGGCCACTTGTTCTCAATCACCTTCCAGTTGAGACCAGCAGTAAAGACCGATCTCGTCATGCGTTCGAAGTATTCATCGTCATTCTTGGGCGGCTTAGCATTCCACATAGGAGACATGGAATCACCTAAGATACTCTGAATATTTATGGACTTTGAAAATCCGTCCCCGCTCGAACCTTTTTCTAATCGAATCAGCTAGACCCTATCAGACATGTCCGGAAAGAATCCCAGCGCAACCATTTCCCCCCACGAGATTTTGAGAAAATACAAGACCATCGCTATAGTCGGCGCGAGCAAGAATCCGACGAAGGACGCTAACACTGTTCCTCAGTTCATGAAGGACCACGGCTACAAGATCATACCGGTCAATCCGACCGCGGACGAGATCGTTGGGGAAAAGTCCTATCCGAGTCTCATGGATTTGCCGGCGGACCTAGCCAGTCGGGTCGAGATTGTCGACGTGTTCCGTCCGAGCGAAGAGCTGCCACAGGTTGCGCAGCAGGTTGTTGATTTCTATAAGAAGACTGGTAGACCCGTCGTCTTCTGGGCACAGCTCGGACTAGAGAATGAGGAAGCAAAACAGATCCTCGCGAAGAACAAGATTCCCTATGTCATGAACGCTTGTTTGAGAGTCGTTCAGAGAACGCTCTAGCCTAGAATCGTCCTCGTGTGATGCGACCGTATCATGGATGAGCTATTGCGCAGTGCCGCCTAGTGAGACGAATAGTGTGACCTCGTAGTGCTTCGGCTGGTCAGTGCTTGACGGGTAGTAAACGGCAATGATGAAGCTAGTCCCACAGGAAGTGTCGACCAGTAGAGAACTTTCTGCCCGGGATAGCGTCCCACTGAAGCTTACGGTTGAAGAGCCTGGGACCGACCAGTTCACCGACTGTGTCGGTCCGTTCTGTTCAGTGTAGTTTGCTATTGTCACGGATTGCGAACCAGAATTTTGTAAGTAGAACGTGCCATTGTATGGCCCGGTTCCCGAGTTCATCGGGGAACTGCTAGTGAAGTTTCCGATCACATTTTCCGACTTGCAATTGGTCGTGTTTGGTGAAGGCTGCGCCGTCTGGCCATTCATTGCACTATACGTGATTCCGGCTGCCACCATTGCAATCACGACTAGAATTATGACAACCGTCTTGCGACTCAACAGCAGTCAGATTCTGCTGGCAGAGGTCGGTATCTTTAGAGGAATTGTTACTCTCGAAGAACCGGATTCTGCACACCTTGACTCTTGTTAGAAAGATCGATGAGAGACAATGCTAACAGCGCTCACTCCAGCCGAGGCTCGAACCGGGGGCAAATAAGAGAAAATCTGGTTTCTGGGAGGCGGTCTACGGTATTCCCATTGTGTTGCCTATGCCGGCAACTATCACTGTGTCTCCGGATTTGGATTGGGCTTGGATCGTGTTCTTGACCCGTCGAATTGCCTCGTCGACCGCGAGTCGGACCTGCTGGGTCATTTGTGAGATTGCTTCCTTGTTGGACATTTTGACCACAATGGCAATCATCGGAATGTGATGGTTAGATGCACTCTGTTCGATGTGGTACCTGTCTACTCCGGGTCCGCCGATTGCTGCGCCTACGCCTTCTGCTACTTCTCCACTGGCTTCGCCTTCGAACTTGAGCGCCGCGTCTACAGTGACGACAAGTGAAGGTGATTTTGTCTCGATTAGCTTCTCGACCGCGACGCCCGGTTTTCCAACGCTCCCACCGGGACCCTTGGCTCGTACCAAGAGGATGTTTCGCCCGTCGATTCCGGTCTCGTACATTATGGTGTCCTGTTCGATCTCTTGGGACTGTGCTCCCTCAGCCATCTTGCTCGCGATGAGAGGTCCAACTCCATCGCCTATTGGCTGGCCCTTTGAAAAAGCACCAATCGCCGCATTGTAGGCCTCGGCCTCTTCCATTATTTGGGGCATGGCCATTTGTAACTGGTAGAGCGCGAGTATTCCTCCCTGCTTCCTCGCTAGTAGGTAGAAGTGCCGGACTACTCGGTACATCTGGTCGAGTCCTATCGAAATTTCCATCTGATTAGAGAGCGTGTTCACTTCGGCGTCTGTCGCGCCTGTTGCAATAGCTCTGACCTCTGTTCTGAGATTCTCATCGTATGTGTCGAGAACGTGCTCGAGTTTTCCTACAATCCCGGCCGGGTCCATATTAACCGGCTGAATGGCAAATGATCCTGTTAGGCGGTCGATCCTGGTCTCAACCGCTTTCTTGTCGCCCTTGAAACGCAGGGCGGACTCCAGTACACTAGTATGTGCTGCAGTTCGAAGCTTCTCTAGCTTGCCCAGATTCTTCTTTACGCTTACCAGCATCATGCTTGTCTGAATCCGCTGGCCGTAGAACATTAGGATGAAGAATGTCGCGAAATATCCGATTTGGATAATGCTGCTGAGGTCAAAACCGATAAGTGCCATTATCTGATCAATACCCTAGCGTGAGATATACGCGTTGCTACTTCGACCGCCATTTCGAACAGCGTGTTTTCCTCGTGTTAATCATCTTATCGCCTTGAAATGACAGGCATTGGAGATTCTCTGAGAGAAAGCCTCGTCGCTCGCTTGTTTCCCATCCTGATGAACCGGACCTCAACCTCTTCCTTTATCGCATGTCGTGAGAGCGCCGCGAGGACGTCTTTCATCTGGCTAATTTCCTGGGACCCGATGGCGATGATAACGTCTCCTACTCGCAATCCTGACTCGTAGGCGGGTCCACGGGCGTCTACTTCGACGACCAGAACTCCAGAGTCGGCTGGCAGGTCGTATCTTCGAGCTAATGCCTCGTTGAGTGTTGTCCCATAGATTCCCAGCCAGGGTCTAATCACTCGGCCCTTCTCGAGTAGTTGCTGCAGTACCCATTTGATAGTGTTGACGGGAATGGCAAACCCAACGCCCTGGGCGTACGGGATCATGGCAGTGTTCATGCCGATAACGTTCCCGCTAATGTCGGCAAGAGGTCCGCCGCTGTTCCCTGGATTGATTGCCGTGTCGGTCTGAATCAGACCTTCGAAAATGAAGTCTGCCCCTGGTAGTGGCCTTCCGAGCGCGCTAACAACGCCCAACGACACCGTCGGCGCTCCTTGGAAGCCTAGAGTGTTTCCTATGGCAAGAGCGAATTGTCCAACTTTGAGCTTCTCTGAATCGCCCAGAGCTGCAGCCGGCAGATTCTCAGCTTCTATCCTTACTACTGCTATGTCTGTCGAGGAATCGCTTCCTACGACTTCACCGACGAATGAGCGTCCGTCTTTGAGGTGGACCTGCACTCGGGTAGCGCCGTCGATAACATGATTGTTGGTAACAACGTAGCCCTTCGGGTCGATAATGACACCCGACCCCTTCCCTTCAACGGGGACAGCGCCGTATGCAAAGTTCCGTGTGACACGGACGCTGTCGATGCTGACTACGCTTAGGCTGAGCTTCTCGACAGCCCCGGTAATCTGCTCTTCAAGCACTGCTAGATTTGACATGTTCTATAGCCCCCAGCTCGTCTTAGCGACGGGCTTGATTCTAACATAGAGGTAGTCGTCTTTCTCTTTTGACTCTGCCTGTCCAATGATTTCCACGCCTCTTGGATCCCACCTTGTGGGAGAATCGATGTCATCGATCAATAAAGTGACTGAGTTGTTCTCCGGTAGGTCATTGAACCGTTCACTGTACTTTAGATTCCAGCCGCTTAGGTAGAAGTATGAGCCGTCGAATTCGAAGAGGACCGGCATCATGTGAACCTGGTTATCCGAACACGAAAACGCCAGGCGGCCGAGACTCCTTTCCATCAAGTATCGAAGTTCTTTCTCGCTGAACCCCGCTCTCGTCGTCTTTCTCGTCCTTTCGGTCATCATGATTTCTCTGAAAGACCTAAGGGCTGATCATGGTTATATACTTGGTAGTCGCAGTGGACCAAGTAAGTGTCGATTACTTGAGTAAGTCAACCCAAGTTGACCAGGATCTTACGAAGGAACAGAGTGAGGAATGTCTCCTCTTGCATTCCGCATGGAATGATCTCACAAAAGTCTGGACCCTCCCAGTCATCCATGCTCTGGGTCTCAAACAACCTGCTAGATTCAACGAGCTTAAACGGCGAATCCACGGCATCAGCGCCACCAGCCTCGCGGAGAGATTGTCGGAACTCGACCAGAGAAAAATAGTGGAGAGAAAGGTATACCCTGAAACACCCCCAAGGGTCGAATACGCTCTCACGAAGAAAGGCATCGAGCTTCAGGAGATTTTGGGCGGCCTAGCTAAGTGGGTTACCAAGTGGGACAAACCGTCCAACAATTCCGCTCGTCCGGCGGACGAGAAAGTCCGACCGGTTGTACGCGCAAAATAGACTGCTTATCAGCTCGTTGAGGTTGGCGATGGGCGGTTCTCAGTAGATCTCTATGTGATCTTCCTGAAATCCCATTTTGACCAGCTCTTCTTTGATTCTGACACGATGATCGCCTTGGAGCATTATGACTCCTTCCTTTGCCGTGCCTCCAGTAGCTAGTCTCCCCTTTAGTCTATGAGCGATGTCGTCAAGTGAGTGTCCTGTTTTAGGCAGTCCTTGAATTATGGTGACTGGTTTTCCCCATCTTCGGAATTCTACCCTTACGACTAGGTGAGTCTCGCTCTTGTCCAGCTCTTTGAGAGCCGTGTCGATGCCGAAGTCTTCGCTCAAAATCTCGTTCGAATCAGACATTGGTAGGTTGGATTAACCCTTTTCGGCTATCTGAACGAACTTGTTTAGGTACTCGGCCAAGAGTTTCCGGTAATCGTTCTCGGTCATGTCCTCTCTCAGATTGAGCAGGGTCTTTCGGAAATAGTCATATTCTCTAGCAATATCCGGATCGACGTGGTCAAGGAACGCTTGGTTCGCTTTCGAGGCCCGACCCTCGGTATCTTCGACGTGATGTCTCGCCATTTGTGCCATTGCGCGTGCGTTATGAGTCATGAGCGACGTGTTAGTCCAGCGGTCCTGCGCGGGTTTACCTGATGTCACGGGGGTGTCTTTGACCCAGCTCTGCAAAAATTCGGTCAGCTGGTCTAGCCCAATTACTGGTGAGTTGCGGAGGGCGTTGAACGTAAGGTCATCTGCATACAAATCCTGTATATCGTTCAAGAGATCATGAATGATCTTTTGTCGATAGTCAGGAATATTCGTTCCCAGTCGTTCTATTGCTTCTTCGAGAATCTGCGCGTTGTGAGATGGATGGTTGGTTGTTATTCTGTAGATGTGGCCCATCTCGTGCATGAGCAGACCTTCAAGCATTCCACTCGAGACTGCTCCTCCCGCAACGACGATATTGAAGCCTTGTCGTGTCGGCATCGTGTAGCCCATAAACGGGAGTTGGGGATCTATTGTTACCTTGACGTTGTTCGGAATCTTGTAGCCAGCCTTCGCCATGATCTTGACAGCATTGTCGAAGGATTTCTTGACAAGTTCGTCAGCTTTTTCGTTAGTCTGATTTGTGGTCTTCATAGTTGTCATGCTGGATCTGTTTCCTCGCATCTGGATTATGCCAGTCCGATCAGATGGTCGATGCTGAAGGTGCCGCCGCCAATGAAAGCGAGCGCTAGTCCTGCTAGGAGCAGCACTACGTCCAGTTCGTAGCCGCCCATGAATTTCTTCTTGGCCTTAGCTATCGAGAACCAAGTTGTCGAGAGCATCCAGAGTGCGGATAGGATCGCGATAATTGGTGTCAATAGTCCGAGTAGTAATCCGAGACCGCCAAAGAATTCTACGAAGCCTCCGAATGGTACAAGCGCCGTGGGCATTCCGATTTGTTTCATCCATTCTCCTTTCCTCATTTTGGTCAGTTTCGGATACCCATGATAGACGAACAGCGACCCGATTGCCAATCGCAAGACTATGGATGCAAGGTCTAGGCTCTGTGGAAAGAGCACTACTTTGTTTCCTCCTTCTGAATGATCGTTTTCATCGATGCCGAGAGAGTGAGGCGGTGAAGGATTTAAAGTCAGTAGTCGTGTGCTACTAAGTAAGTATTGCGAATCGTATTAACTAAACTTCCCTTAACCTCCGATGCCTAGTTTCGAATTCGAAGACGTGGAATACATTCTTTGTGAGGCAGTCCACTTTGAGACAGTCCTGCCCACCGGGCCGAGTTCGGGTCTAGACTTCAATGAAGACGCCGTCGGCCGTCTCCTTGACGACGTAGGTCTTCACTTTCAAGGTCGGAATCAGGGCAAACGATCCATCGGAGAGATTGAACTTCCATCCGTGCCAAGGGCATGTAACCTCGTAGTTTTTGACTTCGCCTTCGCCCAGAGGACCCCCACGGTGTAAGCATGCGTTGACCATTGCAAAATACTGGTTCTTTATTCTGAAGATTGCGATGCTGCGTCCCCCAACATTTACAATTTTTGATCCGCCATCGAGAATCTCATCGATACCCGCGACTTTCACCTGTTGAACAGGTTTCGACTCTTCCAAAGTATTTAGTGTCATGATATTGTATGCCCTCCCCGAACTTCGATCGGTGTTTCTTTTCTGGGAGCCGGTCTCGACTGCTTTGTATATTCTGTGAGCCAGTCTTCCAAGGCTCGGATTTGCTGGTTGTCAGTTCCCAGCGCAACAAGCTCTTGTTTGGTCAAGTGAACTGCCTTGAGAAGCAGTTGTTCGATATGCGTTGCATGTGACGGGGTAGGCGGCCGCGGTGAAAGTTCCGCCAGGTATTCGAAGTCCTCCTGGAGATGTTCTATCTGGAGGATCACATCGCTGGTCAAGCGTGCAATCTCAACATCTAGTACGTTGCTGTAGACTCCTAGTAGTGTTTCGAGGTCTGATTGGGCTGTCTTCAGTTTCTCAATATGGAGAGACAGCACTTCCTCGGGAATGGGTGCTTTCTCTCTTACAGCACTCGTTATGTCGATAACGAGGGTTACGAGGAATGTTGTCAGAAATCCCACGCCAAGTTTCGCGCGAAGCCGTTCCTTCGCCAGTTTTTCCACTGGGGTCAGTTTCTTCTTTTCATTGTTGGCGACGACCCTGTCAACAATCAGGTAGGTTACGGGTAGGGTCACGGCTAGTCCTATGATCGCCGAGATGACGCTTAGAGTGATGTCGTCGGCTGTAATGGCCAAGGATGGAAGCTGATCAAGTCAGCCTTCCGTATTTCTGGCTTCCAGAGTCAATGAGCGGGAAATGTTCTCGAAAAAATGGTAGTCCTGTTCCTAAGGCTCTGTGATTTTGATAGCCTGGACGGGGCATTGTATTTCGCAGGCTCTGCAGAAGATACAGTCGTTTTCTCTGGCAGGGTCTGCCTTCCATGTCGCTAATGGCGCCTTTCCACTATCGTTGAGTACGCCTTTGTCCATCTTCTCCTGCTCGCCCGGCAGCTCCATGCGGTCGAAGACGTTGACGGGACAGACAGTTATGCAGATTCCATCCGCGATGCAGATGTCAAAGTCGACACCGACGGCGGTCCCGTGAACACCGTATTCCTTGCTGACACCGTCTTTCCATTTGATTTGATGGTCGATATGGGTTTCTTTGTTGGGCCATCCGTTCGGGAAGCTAGGATCCTCGATTAGTTTTCTGATCTCTGCCATCGCTTGCGTCTTCTCCTCAGCGAATAGGGTTGGCATATAAAATCGTTGAATACCGACTCTACACTAACCGCTTCTTCTGGGTCCTAAAACATCTCATGCTGGCAAGATCTATTGATGTTTTTTCAAGAACTCGGGACCATAGAAGGTCGATGCTGAACCGAGTTCTTCTTCGATCTGGAGTAGCCGGTTGTACTTGCAAGTCCTCTCTCCTCTAGCGGGGGCTCCGGTCTTGATCTGTCCCGTGGCAAGGCCTACGGAAATGTCTGCTATGGAGGTGTCTTCTGTTTCGCCGGACCTGTGACTCATGACAAGTCCATACTTCGCACTTCTTGCTTTCTCGACTGCTTCGAGAGTCTCTGTTAGTGTTCCTATCTGGTTGACTTTGATGAGCAGTGCGTTTGCGGCTCCAATGCCGATTCCTTTCTCGACTCTCTTGAGATTCGTCACGAATAGATCGTCTCCGACGATCTGGAGCTTGGATCCAAGATTCTTGGTAATCGTTGCAAAGTTGTCAAAATCTTCGTCTTGGAACGGGTCCTCGATCGACTTGAGCGGGAAACTATGGGCTAGTTCTTCGTAGAGTTCGAATAGTTCTTGGCTGGACAATTGTTTTCCGTCGACCGTGTACTTTCCCTCTTTTTCGTTGTAGAAGCTGTCGGCGGCGGCATCGACTCCTAGAAGCGCGTTCTCGCCGGGTGAGTAGCCTGCTTCCTCGATTGCGTCATTGATTTGCCCCAAGGCTTCTTCAACATTGTTGATGTCAGGCGCGAATCCTCCTTCGTCCCCGACGTTTATTGCGCTCTTCCCGAATTTCGATTCGAGCCTGTCGTGCAGGGAGTGGTAGATTTCTGAGCCGCATCGGAGTGCTTCGTGGTATGTCTTGAACCCGGCGGGGATTATCATGAATTCCTGGAAGGAAAGATTGTTTCCTGCATGTTTTCCCCCGTTGATGATGTTCATCATTGGTAGTGGCAGCAGTGGTTTTCGGCCGTCTGCGAGGGTCTGGTAGAGTGGAGAGTGGGCTGTGTCGGCGGAGGCTCTTGAGAGGGCTATGGATATGCCGAGAGTCGCGTTTGCTCCCAGCTTGCTCTTGTTTGTGGTTCCGTCCAGATCTATTAGGAGTCTGTCGATCTTGGTCTGGTCTCTGGAATCGAGACCGATAATCTTTGGGCCAATGACTCTGTTGATGTTGTCGAGTGCTTTCTGCACGCCCATGCCATGGTAACGTTGCTTGTCGGCGTCTCGTAGTTCCAACGCTTCACGGTGGCCCTTGGAGGCTCCTGAGGGGACTGAGAATCTGCCGAAGCCTCCTCTAGTGTACAAGTCGACTTGGACCGTCGGGTTTCCACGCGAATCGAGGATTTCTCTTGAAACGATCTTTTCGATTTTGAATGCTGAGGCGTCCAGTTTCTTCGGAGCGAGAACGCTACCCATGGTCTTACCGGCTCTTGAACCGGTTTGACTCTAACTAAGCTCTTGCTTTGTCTAACGAGTTCCTTTGCCGACTGTCCTGTGTTACAGCATGTGTATTCGCGTGATGGCAGTTCTCCTTCTCATAGAAGGTTGGTTCCTGTGAGAACCGCGCTGGTTACCACCTTTCACGATACGGTGAACTATTGTTTCAACTCGGTCCTTGAAACGATGGGCACGAGTGTTCGCGACGTCGTCTACCAGCGTCTGAGCAATAGGGGTGTTCCGGCGGAGGAGGTCTCTACCAGGTTTGATGAGATGGTAGAGATGTTGCACGAGTCTTTCGGTGGGTCAGCAAGGATAATCGTCTACAAGACAATGGTCGACCTGTATCATCAGTACGGGATGCGGGTCGATTTCACCTATCAGGACTCCCTCAAGGATCACATGGTGTTGCTGAGGGAGAGAGTGGTAGCGGATCACATGGTCCCGAAGAGAGCCCAGCGAGATGACTCGATTCTCTTCGATCGACCGACTCTGGTCCAGACCCCAAGGTCAACTCGCTAGGGGCGAATATTCTACTCGTTCTACACCGGTCCCAGATTATTCTCGAACGTTGCGGCTAGAATAGTTTAAGGCTCGTATGGTGATGCGGCCGGTTGCGCCGGGATGGCTGAGTGGTTAAAGCGACGGCCTCGAGATCCCGAAAGGGTATAGTTGGCCATTGACGTGTCAGCCGTTGGGCGTCCAGCCCTCGTGGGTTCGAATCCCACTCCCGGCGCCATCGCCTTTCGGTACGCCCATTTTTTCCGGTGGCATCCAATGCACGCAATATTCTGGATTCTAATGGGTTCGTTTAGCAGGGGACAGAATGCGCCCTGATCGTAGATCAGGGCAAGTGTTTTGACCTCTACGACTCCTCATATTGACCCGGACGCTGACCTACACGATAAGAAAAACGGTCGACCAGCCCACTCCACGGGTATAAACGGAATCCAAGCCCAGAACGGTTCCAATTGGCGAGACCCCCTTCTCAAATTTCGTGGAGCGTGTCTCCTCGCGACACAAAAGTGGTTTTGGGATGTTGTCAACGTCTAGAATTCGCCCAGAATAAGCTCAGATCGCAAAACGGGGAGGGGTGTCCAATATTGCCGCTGCGTCACGCTTGAATGCTCCAATAATGCGTGTTCGCCAAAATCGCTATTCGCCCATTTCGCCCGTCAGAATCGATTATCTCGCCCAGGGACGGGTTCAGACAGGAGTCAGTCCTCTCCAGATCTGAAAACAAAAATTTTCCGGCGACACAAGAGTGCTCCTTCGAAGAGCAGTATGTTTGAGCGTCGGTTCTAGGTCGGTTACTCTTTTTGTTTGAAGTGTTTTTTCCAGAATCCTTGTTTTCTCTTCTCTATTCTGGTGGCGGTTTCTACTCCCTTATCCATGTCCGCTTGGCCAGTCACTATGTTGGGCGATTGGCCCGCCAGGTCCTTGGCTGGGCTGGCTGGTTTCTCTAACGACTTGTTCTCGCTCTGTGGCGTCGGACTAGAAGCCTGTTTCGCGGCATCAGCGACAGCCTTCGGTGTCTGAGGTTCATGTTCGACCGCCATGTCTCTCTTTTCCGCCTCAGCGTCTATTGCTTCTTCTTCCGCGTCGGCTGGGAGGATTTCGAACTCGCACGCTTCTTTACCTTGCGAGATACACTTTGTCTCTCTCGCCTGGACTGTCTTGTCGAGGACCTCGGCGAAGAGTCCGGCTAGGAATCCGCTTGTGAACATGCAGTTCGGCTCGTCCGACTGTCCATTCTCCATAGCTTCGAAACAGTTGCTGATACTAATGCTCGCCTTTGCCTTGTCAAAATCTACCGTGTGGATCTTGACCTTGCCCAATCCGAGATTCGTGTCCTCAAACGCTGAGTGAACCAGGTTCTCGAGAGCGGCTCGTTGTTCCGGACCCGTCGCCGTAATGCTGTCCCGGAAAATACTCCCCTCATGAATCCCTATACCGCTAGCCAGGTAAGACAGGAAGGGTGCTGACTGGTCTTGGACCAGTCTTTCAAGCCCATCCCTCATTACTTTGATAACGTCCCGTCTGAGAATGATCATTTTCTGGCCGAAGAAAGAGACCTCGCCCTTGTTGTCGTTAAACCGCAGTTGGTTGACCGACCCGACCAGCCTCCGCAGGTCCCAAGCGCTAGGCTTACCCTTCGGACTAGTTTGCACTCTTAGGCACCTCCACAAGCTCCTGCGTCAACAACTCGACCGCTTCACTCACCTTGTGAGCAAACGTTGAATCAGGATTATCGACCACAAAGACAGACCGGCTCAAGTTATTGATCACATCAATCTGAAACTCGAAAGCCTGCAGAAAATGCGACCTAAACAATGTAGCAAGCTCCCTACCCACCTTAACCGCATCCTTAATCCGGACTCCAGGCGGAACCATATTGAGCGTCAAGAACGTCGGCTTCCCAAACGTCTCAGCCAGCAACACCATCACCGCAGTCCCGAACAAGTCCTGCTGGTCGACTCGGGAGACAAGGACTAGAGCGTCGCAGCATCCCATTGCGAGAACAGTGTCGTTTTCGACTCCCGGATGAGTATCCACGATGATATAGTCGAGATTGCACTGCTCGCCGACTTTCTGCAGAGTATCTTGGAACAATGTCACCTCAAGCCCGGCCTTTAACAGTCGAAGCATGTCCTCAACCTTGTTGCTCGCAGGACAGAAGAACAAGCCGCCCTTCAGTTTTGGAAACCTCGGAGTCAGATCAATGATCGCATCCATTGGGTTCGCATCCCCTAGGAAAATGTCAGTAAGAGTCGCTTTGACATCACCCTTCTTTAGACCGAACAGGACATGCAATCCGGGCCCGGAAAGGTCCAAATCCATCACGCCAACCCGGCTGTGCATTGCGAGCGTCGCGGCTAGGTTTGCCGTAAGAGTGGTCTTTCCCGTTCCTCCTTTGAACGAGTGGACGGCGATTACCTTGGTCACTATTCATCCTTGTCCTTTTTGAGCTGGTCCTTGACCGACTGGAAGAAATCCTGATTCTCGATCCTTCCAGCTTCCGATTTGACAGCCTCCAAGTCGATCTTCAACCGAGCATGAGTGACCTTGTGTCTCCGGAAAGCGAGAAAGCCTCCCGCGAGCAACGCGGCTATCGCGATGGCCAATATTCCGAAATAGTATAGGGGAAGCGAGAGGTTTCCACTACTGGAGGAAGGCTGCACCGTAACGGTCGAAGTCGCAGAAGTAGACTGGCCGCTATTGTTCTTCGAAGTGACTGTTATCGTGTAGGACTTGCCAGTCGAACCGCTCAACGTGTACGAGTGACTATCGCCCGTTGCACTACCGGATAGAGTGTGAGTCGTACCATCGCCCCAGTCCACTACCGTAGTCACTATGGACCCGTACTGATCAGATGCAATTATCGAGATTGTAACCGTCTGGCCAGAGGAGGGAGTTGTCGTTGAAGGAAGGAAACTTACGACTGGAGGCTGACCCGTGATCTTGATCGAAGCTGTCGCTGTTCCCGTGGTCCCGCTATTGTCGGTGACTGTCAGTGTAACCGTGTAATTTCCAGCAGTAGAGTAAGCATGCGTTGTCGTGGACCCTAGACCCGAGGATCCGTCCCCAAAGTTCCACGACCAGCTACTTATCGTCCCGTCCGTATCGTAGCTTGCTGTCGCGTTGAAGCCGATTGAAGTTCCTGATAGAGTTGATGAGGTCGACGAAGAGAATGTTGCGGCTGGAGGATGGTCTTGGGTTGTGACCACTTTAGTTGTAGAGCCGGTGTTTCCCGGCGTAGAGCTGTCAGATCCTTTGATGTAAAGCGACCAGAGTCCTCCCGGGT